>MAAC01012076.1_pt1 | contig 118077 bp, 112 predicted proteins | sample 1115981 | NCBI WGS metagenome assembly MAAC01 (sample SAMN04961126, study PRJNA320927) | seawater metagenome | isolation source: sample BD02T64 sea water enriched with oil for 64 days | place: USA:Gulf of Mexico | collected 2013-07-27
GTTACAGCAACTTATGATACAGCTACTTTTGAGATCACTTTAACCGATGATACGGGTGCTGACATTGTTATAGAAGGTTACTTAAATGATGAAGCTGCCGCAACCACCACAACGTTAACGGCAGTTGATAGTGAGGGTAATGCTAATGGCACGCCGGTAGTCTTAACTGATCTTGCTGCTGATTCGGCGAGAATAATAGGTACTCTTAGCCTAACCTCCTCGAAAGCGTTTACCGCTGCAGGGGCAAATACCGAGCTACAAGCAGCTACAACAACAGCGGCATTGAATGCTGTTGATACAATTGCATTGGGCACCGAAAAAGGCGCACAAGATGCTTTAGCGATTATTGATGGTGCACTAGCTCAAATTGATAATCAACGCGCAGACTTAGGTGCGGTGCAAAATCGTTTTGGCCATACTATCTCTAACTTGGCTAACATCCAAGAGAATGTATCAGCGTCACGTAGTCGTATTCAAGATACAGATTTCGCGGTAGAAACAGCACAAATGACCAAAAACCAAATATTGCAACAAGCAGGTACGTCAATTTTAGCGCAAGCTAACCAATTACCACAAGCAGCGTTAAGCTTAATCGGTTAAGCCAACAGTACTTAAGGTGCCGTTGGTTTAGGCCCAGCCTAAAACGAGATAAAGGAAGGGGCCATCATACCTCTTCCTTTTTGTGTTTAAATAATAGTAATTATTTAGTGGTAATTATTTAGCCGTTATTTGATTGTCAGGCAAGGTTAAATTATTGTCTAAATTAGCGGTTTAAATAACGTGAGGAGTCTATAATGAGTGTAATAGAAAGTAGTACAGACGTTAGTTTGGCTAACTTAACTCCAGAGTTTAAAAAGTCTAATGAATCGGTAGAGGCTAAAACAGATTCATCAGTAAATAAACTCATAGAAAATGTTAAGGAACAACCAATAACGTCGGCAATTGACCAGGCTGAAGAGGGCAACGAATCCCCGTTAACACCAAAACAGCTCGAGAAAGTGGCGCAACAATTGCAGGATTTTGTAGGTGAAATGAATCGTGGTCTAGAATTTTCTGTCGACAAAGATTCAGGGCGCGATGTGATAAAAGTTATTGATAAAGCTAGTGGTGATTTAGTTAAGCAATATCCATCAGAAGAAGTACTAACCTTAGTGGCTAAGCTCTCTGATTCGGTAGGTGGTTTTATTGACGCTAAAGTATAGCGGCATTATAATTAGTTCGTAGTCTAGTCTCAATATTAGACTTAATTTAGTTTGATTTATAAAATATAAAGGAGGTCTTATGCCTGATTTAACGTTTACAGGGATAGGCTCAGGTTTACAGGTTAGCGAAATAGTTAGTGCTATTGTTGGTGCTGAAACCGCCCCCTTTATTTCTCGAGCTAACAAACAGCAAGCCGCGATGACTACCGACATATCGGCAGTTGGTGCATTAAAGTCAGCTTTAGAAAGTGTCACTAACTCTATTTCTAGTTTGGCAGATGCCGACAACTTTCAATTGCGAACAGCAAGTGGTTCAGATAGTTTTGTTGGATTGAGTGCGAGTAAAGACGCTCAAATAGGTAATTATTCAGTACAAGTTGATGTACTCTCTCAATCACATAAACTGATGTCTGGCGCGATGGCTGATGATGAGTTTGTTGGTGCTGGCACATTAAATATTGCGGTTGCAGACAGTGATTTTGATATTACGGTGTCAGGTACAGATACCTTAAGCGATATTCGTGATGCGATAAATGACAGTGTTGATAATGATTCAGTTATTGCAACCATAGTTACTGATGACGATGGTCAACACCTTATTATGACCAGTAAAGAAACAGGTGTTGCTAACGCAATTACTACAACAGTGACAGATACAGGCGATGGTAATCATGTTGATGCTAACGGGCTATCTCGACTTGCTTATGATGTTTCAGCCCCTCTCCCTATCAATCATATTACGAATTTAGCTGAGGTTGATAAAGCCGTAGATGCGCAAATTACCATTGATGGTACGCTTGTAGTGACTAGCAGTACAAACGAGTTTAAAAATGTGATTGATGGCGTAGATATTACCGCTAAAAAAATGCATGACGTTGATGATGATATTAGCAAAATTAGCTTTACAGAAAATAACAGCAATATAAAAGCAGGCTTAGAAAAATTTGTAAAAAGTTATAATGAGTTACAAGTCTTAAGTAAACAGTTGGGATCTGCTGGAGAAGGTGGAAATGGCCCGCTTGCGGGTGACTCATTGTTACGCGGCGTTATGGGGAAATTACGTCACCAATTTAGCCAAGAATTTGATATGGGCAATGGTAATACTTTATCGCTTTCACAGCTTGGCGTCGAAAGTGACCAATATGGTGTATTGAGCTTAGACACTGAAACTTTGAATGAATATATTGATAGTGATATTAGCGGTGTACAGCAGTTTTTTGTTGGTACAGATTCAGCGAATGGTTTTGCTAATTCACTTGAGGAATTAACCGGTTTGTATACTGATTCTGATGGCATCATTCAAAATCGTATTGATAGTAGAACCAGTCAATTAGACCGATTAGATGATGATTATTTAGCGTTTGAAAGTAGAATGGAATCGTTAGAGTCACGTTTGTACGCTCAGTACAATGCGATGGATTTGCTCGTTGCCCAGTTAAACTCTACCAGTAGTTATTTGTTGGCTCAACTAGATAATATGCCAGGTGTGGTAAGAAAGGATAAATAAATACTGTTCAAGTTCGGGTTTTAGCTAAAACTATACTGTCAATTACGCCCTTTAAAGTAATGAGGCTATCTTGTTGTAAAGCATTGTCGCTTGATTATTTGTTAAATTTCCCACTGAATGTGCTTTACCAATGGTTGAGCTGATCCTAATCACTTCACTGGCAATATCTTCAATTTTTCTAGTTGCTTCTACTTGCGTTTCCTTTTGCTGCTTTTCAAGTCCTAGTTTTGATATTTCTACAACATCTTTACTATAAACACCTAAATCAGGCTTTAGTGGCTTTTCTTTACTGATAGCTTCTGATTTTTCCCTGAAACTACGCTGTATTGAACTACTTGCCGTCAATGGATTTGAAATTGACATAATATACTCCCGCAATTTACACAGAAACCTGTTATAGAACCTGTTATAGGAACATTCATAGAAAAATTTCCTCTAGCATTCACTAAAGTATAGTTTGAATTGACTAAAAATTAAACGTTGTGGGTTCAGTAAGGCATGAGCAAGGGTAGTTTCCGCGTTAATAGCTGGTCTATTGCAAGCAGATTTAATGCAGGAGTGATTAAAGTTAGCAGCTAGATAAACATTTATTAAGCAGAGTTTAGGTTACTTAATACTTTTGATATGACTTAGTTACTTTCTTGCTTTTTTTAAGTTTGATAACTTGCACGGCTAATGTTTCTTTGCAAGATTGAGAGCTGTTTGTTAACTCACTATCAAGAGACACCATTTCATTTAAGAGGTCAAGTTCTTGTGCTAGTTGTTCTGTTGTTTTTTCTTTTAATAAACAGGTAATTAAACGTTCTCTTTGAGTCATTAACTGAGTTAGTTCATTGTCTTTTATCAAGCCATCAGTAGTCGAATCATTATTTGACTCATTAATAACGTTTGTGTGTTCTTGAGTTGTGTTTTGTACGGAAAGTATGCGCGACAGCAACTGCCGCGACACTTCATTTATTTGCTCAAGCGAGTGCTTAATATCTTTGGGCACTAAAAGCTTACCTGCTCTTGGTTTGCTACGGGAATAGAGTCCCAGCCTGCTTTTATTGGCAAAAGAATTTGAATAATTTCTTCTAGTTTATCAGCATCATTATTTGTACTGGCAACTAATAACTGCTCGGAACAAAACTTATATAGTGACGCTAAATTTTCTGAGACCTCTCCGCCTTGTTTAAAGTCAAGAGAGCCTTCTAAAACGCCGATGATAGCGATAGCATTAGATAGCTCAGTACCTTTCTTTTCAAAGTTGTTTTGTGAAATAGCTCCTTTGGCGGTCGCTATATTGCCTAATAACTTTTGAAATAGCATAGCGACTAATTGATAAGGTGAGGCTTGTTGAGCCGTACTTTTATTAGTTTGTTGATATTTTTTTAGTGATGCGTGTGTCATAGACACCTCCTCGTTAACTATAATATTAGTATAGAAAACTTCTATAATGGTAACAATAGTCTTATGAATTAACTAAACTAAAGGTTGATTGTTTACTGTTACGGCAAAACCTTCGTCTTTTGCTTTGTTATAGGCTTGCTGTAATACGCTATGGGTTATACTTTCTGCGCTGTTAATAACACCATTACTTAATACTTCAATATTATCCCAACCGCGAGCAACTAAGTACCCTTCTATCTGTGTAAGTTGTTGTTCAAAAGGCATATCTCTTGAGAACATATTAAACTCATGCCGGGTGCCTTTAGTGAACTCTTTATTATCACCCATTAATTCAGCAGTACCATTTATTATCAACATCTGACTTTCCTATTATCAAAAATATGGTTATTAATATTCATAGGTATATGCTTTTTTTATGCCAAAGATTATTATCAAAAAAAAATCTTTGTTAAGCTATTGAAATAAGGTGTAAAACTATAACTTTATTGAGAGCAATATTTACTTTGTTTTTAGAAAGAAGTAGTTGTTTTTATGTATATCAACTTTTTGACACTAGCATTAACCTAGTAATTTTAATATAGATTGTGCTGCAATATTGCTCTGCGCAAGTAAGGCTGTTGTCGCCTGCTGCTTAATTTGCAACGATGTTAATTGTGCTGTTTCTGTTGCAAAATCAGTGTCTTGTATGCGTGAGCGACTTGCGGAAACGTTTTCACTGATATTGCTTAAATTAGATATTGTATGCTCTAAGCGATTCATAAAAGCACCTAGGCCAGAACGTTGGTTATCAATATACTGTAAAGCATCATCAATACTTGCTAAGGCTAGCTGAGAATTATTCTTTAAATCGATATCAGATAACCCCATGTTTTGGCTTGAAAAACCAGCTACTTCTAGATCAATTGTTTCGTTAGCATTAGCGCCTATTTGGAAAGTGGTTTTTGTGCCTGAAAGTGTAAAGCCTGTACTATAATCAGCTAGTGCTACCTCATTAAACGAGTGAGAATTCCAATTAACATTAGTCGCAAAATCAGCTTGACTGCTATCATTGTCACCACTAACAAAGTAGCTATCAAAGTTTGAAGTGCTTTTTGCGCCATTTGCACCGATAATTGTATGCTCTCTACTAACGCCTCCTGCAGCATCTAGTCCGCCAAAAGCCCCATTATCGACATTGGTTGTGTCAATGTTTGATATAATAAAGTCTTCAAAAATACTATCGCCGGGGTCTACTAACGCGTCTCTTAACGCATCATTGTCGGCAAATGCTCCTTGAGCCGCAAGCGCAGTATCAAAATTAGATCCTGCAGCAAGACTTGCCATAATCTCTTTAATACCGCTCTCACCTATTTGATCTTCTAGAAAACGCATGGCGATATAACCACCAGAATAGACGGCGGAAATTTCGAGATTAGTGGATAAAGGGTCAGTTGTATTACTAAAAATAGTATGTAGTTGGCCTTTCATTGCACTAACTGTTACCCCTGCAGCTAGATCATTTACAATACGATCATCAGCACCACTTAACGCTTCAGCCGTACCTTCAATAAACCAAAGAGGAACGGCAGCTGCGGTTACGTTTATTTGATTTACCATTACTGCATGGGTCATTTCATGCAATAATGTGGATTTTAATGTATCGATTTTATTTGAATCGAGTGTTGAAAAATCATCTAAATCAATGGTCATTACCAGGTTAGTAGAGCTTCCTGTTCCTGAAAAGCCTACAGAAGCTAGTGTACCGCCAACGCCTAAACGTTCTAGATCAATTTTCATTTTTACACCGTCACCGGACAAGCCCAAAACACTCGTAATAATATCTTCTGACTCGGCAAGTACACCACTTTGAAGAATTTGTAAAATATTTCTTTCTGCTTCAGAGCCGCTGCTCGCTGCAACGTCATCGTTTTGGTCAAAAACTTTATTGCCACCAAATGAAGTGGTGCTATTAATACGGTCTAATTCTAATTTTAACTGTTCAACTTCTTTATTTATCGCGCCTTTATCATCGGAAGATAACGAACCATTACTGGCTTGTAATGATAAATCACGCATTCTAAATAATATATTGGTTGATTCGCTTAAGGCGCCTTCGGTGGTTTGTGCCAATGAAATACCGTCGTTGGCGTTACGCTGAGCTACGGCTAAACCATTAACTTGAGAAGTAAGTCTATTGGATATTTGCAGACCTGCAGCATCATCCGAAGCAGAATTAATACGCATACCAGATGATAAGCGCGCAAAAGTCACAGATAACTTGTTAGTATTACCGGTGAGCTGTCGCTGTAAAAACAAGCTTGTTACATTGGTATTAATACTAGTCATTTTAAAAGAATAGCGCCGAGAGTTATAATCAATAAGTTTGTATCGGCGCTATTAACTATTACTTTAATCTAAATTTGATATTGCTGTTTTAAGTGAGCTTAGTAGCTTGAACACATTATTTATTAGTTGAGCTAGTTTTAGTAATGTTAAACACTAAGTAAGTCAAAATACCGTCAATTATCTATTGAAAAGCGTCAAGTTTTTGTTGCTAAATTTTACCTGATAGCTAAAATCATACTATATTAGCATTTATCAAAGACTTACTTATGCTGCAAAGCTCAAACGACTCTATTGAACATAACCACAAACAGATTCTTGTGGTAGATAATGATGCGGCGAGAGCGCATCAACTAGCAACGGTATTATCTTTTGTTGGCGAGCACTTTTTGCAATGTTCACAAGAGCAAATAGCGCCTTTTTTTGATAAAAGTGAAAACTTGCTAACGGTTATTCTTACGGGTGAATTATCTCCATCGGTAGTAAAAGTAGTTAAAGATAACCCTAAAGTCCCTTTTTTATTGCATGATGTTGTTGATGCGAGTGTGCTAAACAGTTATGTAAATGCTATTGGTGATATTGCTACTGTGCTTAATTACGCACAGTTAACTGAGCTAATTCACCATTGTCATCAATACCATAATAAATTACCGAGAAGTGGCGTTCATCGTAGCTCAAGTATTTTATTTCGTTCGTTAGTTGGCAGCAGTAAACCTATGAATGAGGTTCGTTTTTTAATTGAGCAAGTGGCTAAAACACCAGCTACCGTGCTTGTGTTGGGTGAGTCGGGAACTGGTAAAGAGGTGGTTGCCCGAAATATTCATAACTTATCATCACGTGCCAAAGGAACATTTGTGCCAATTAACTGTGGCGCAATACCCGCTGAATTATTAGAAAGTGAACTATTTGGTCATGAGAAAGGCGCTTTTACCGGCGCTATTTCTACCCGCAAAGGTCGCTTTGAATTAGCTGAAGGCGGCACCTTGTTTTTAGATGAAATAGGCGATATGCCACAGCCAATGCAAGTTAAATTGTTACGGGTCTTGCAAGAGCGTACTTTTGAGCGTGTTGGCGGCAGTAAAAGCATCAAAGCGGATGTGCGTATTATTGCGGCAACTCACCAAAATCTTGAAGAAATGATTAAAGAAGGGAGCTTTCGCGAAGATCTTTATTACCGCTTAAATGTTTTCCCTATTGAAACACCAGCGTTACGAGAGCGCAAAGAAGACATTCCGTTATTATTGAAAGAGCTACTAACCCGTTTTGAGCATGAACAGGAAAAAACGGTACGTTTCACTAAAAAAGCCATTGAATCACTAATGGAGCATTTATGGCCAGGGAATGTTCGTGAACTATCAAATCTCATTGAACGTATGCTGATTATGTATGGGGATCAAATTGTTGATGTTGCGGAACTACCACCTAAGTACCAACATATTGATGTGGAAGAATATACGCCAGAATATCCTGAAGAGTTGCAAGAACAGGATGCTATCAACGAATTATTTTCAGGTTGTGATTATGACGACGATGAAGTTGAAGACGAAATTATCGACGTAATTCAAAACAGCTCAACTTCTGATCTTTTACCCAATGATGGCTTAAATTTAAAAGAGCATTTAGCTGAATTAGAAATATCTCTTATTTCACAGTCGTTAGCTAAACATGATCATGTCGTCGCTAGAGCAGCTGAAACGTTAGGGATGAGGCGAACGACACTCGTTGAAAAAATGCGTAAATATAATTTACAAAAACCAGTATAAGTATTTATACCCGCTCCATTTGAAGATGCTCGTTTCAGGAAGTCTGAGTGACTCATAATCAAGGCACATTTTTTATTAAGGGTTATTCAGGAGAATATGCTCCTGCATTCTCTAATAAGCTACTTCCATGTAGCGTCCTTAAAAAGAAATGTAACGCAGAGTATGATTTTGCTCAGCCTTCCCCAAGGGCTGGTTTAGAAACGCTTTATGCTTCGTTATTGATTTTGAGAAGGGAGTAATCATTCCCTTCAATCAATGCCTTGCCTAAAGTCGTTTCTAGTTCCAGCTGAATCATGCATCTTCCAGTGGAGCGGGTATATATTTAAATGAAAAAGTAGGGAAAGCCAATAATTTGACAATACTACTGTTATTTAATTGTATTAACTAGTTGAAAAACAAGTAAAAAAACTATGGCATGTAAAATGCTTTAATCAAAGTGAGATACCTTTTATTTGGACTTTGGTTTTATGGCACTAGCACAGCATTTTATTGCTAACAATGGTTTTAACCCAGTTAACAACCCCTTAAATACTAACACGTTAGTTGGGGGAGAAGCGTTACTACAAACAGAAGCTTTTCCTGGTGAGTTAGCTTCTCTACGCGCCCAATTTTCTCAAATAAAAAAACCACTAGACAAAGCTGTCAAGTTTACACAGCATCAAGATAAATCAAACCAAATATCATCAGGCGGCTTATTAGATATTAAGCTAAAACAAGAGCAAATGGCTGATCAACTTATTGAAATGATGCCTACAGGCTTGGTTATGCTTGATGGTAATGGTGTTGTCATTAAAATTAATAAAGTGGCTAGAAGTTTACTTGAAGAGCCAATACTAGGTCAGCTGTGGTTTACCGTTATTGCTCGTTCATTTAAGCCAAGAGCCGATGATTGGCATGAAGTGTCATTAAAAGATGGCCGCAGAGTTAAGTTAGAAATTGCCAGTTTGGGTGATCAGCCAGGGCAATTAATTATGATTACCGATTTAACCGAAACACGTTTGTTACAAGATAAAGTAGGGCAAATGCAACGACTTTCATCCTTAGGTCGTATGGTTTCAACGTTAGCTCATCAAATTCGCACACCGCTTTCTGCCGCGATGCTGTATAGCGCGAACCTATCTAATCGCAAGTTATCGGATACTGCTCGTGGTTCATTCCAAGAAAAGCTGAGTTCACGATTACGAGATTTAGAGCAACAAGTAAATGATATGCTATTGTTTTCTAAAAGTGGTAATGAACAAGTAGTTGCATCATTGCCAGTGAATGAATTAATTATTGACGCTATTCAATCAATGGACGCGTTAATAATTAAAGCCAATGCGCAAGTCAACTTACATTTAACTACAGTTGAGCATCATATTCTGGGTAATAAAAATGCACTAACAGGGGCAATACAAAATTTAGTGCACAATGCGTTACAAGTAAAAATAGCGACAAATATTGAGCAATCAGTCATCAATATCCAAGTATATAGCAATAAAAATTCAGTATATATCAGTGTAAAAGATAATGGCCCAGGTATTAATAGTGTTGATATTGCAAAAATATTCGAACCTTTTTATACCTCAAGTAGTAAAGGTACTGGGCTAGGTCTGGCTGTAGTTAAATCAGTTGTTGAAGCGCATCAAGGCGAAGTAAATTATTTAAGCCAAGAAGGCGAGGGTGCGCATTTTTGTATGAAGTTACCTTTATTAGGACAAATAGAGGCCTCGTCAATTAATAAAGCAAGCATTCAGGAGAAGCAAAATGAACCTTCATAAAATACTCGTAGTTGAAGACGATGCCGGTTTGCGCGAAGCATTAATTGATACTCTTACGTTAGCAAATTATCAATGTATCGAAGCCGATTCCGCAGAGACTGCATTATTATTATTGAAAGATCACTCTGTTGATTTAGTCGTTAGTGACGTGCAAATGGGTGGTATGTCAGGCTTATCTTTGTTAAAAAGCATTAAAAATCAACAGTCAAATTTACCCGTATTATTAATGACAGCCTACGGAACAATTGATGATGCTGTTCAAGCGATGAAAGATGGTGCTTGTAATTATATCGCTAAGCCATTTGCGCCTGAAGTGTTATTGAACATGGTTAGTCAGTATATACCACCATTAGAAGTGAATAAAAACACGCCGATTGTTGCTGATAAACATAGCATTGAATTACTTAATTTAGCACGTAAAGTTGCTACTACAGAAGCGTCAGTGATGGTGCTTGGACCAAGTGGCTCAGGTAAAGAAGTATTAGCGCAATATGTCCATAATAATTCTCCGCGTGCCCAACAACCTTTCATTGCTATTAACTGCGCAGCTATTCCGGAAAATATGTTAGAAGCAACTTTGTTTGGTTATGAAAAAGGTGCATTTACTGGCGCAATCCAAGCTTGTCCTGGTAAATTTGAACAAGCCCAAGGTGGCACAATACTACTTGATGAAATAACCGAAATGGATTTAAGCCTACAAGCTAAGATTTTGCGGGTTTTACAAGAACGGGAAGTTGAGCGATTAGGTGGCAGAAAAACAATTCATCTCGATGTGCGTGTTATTGCGACGAGTAACCGTAATCTTAAAGAAGCAGTAAACAAAGGCGACTTTAGGGAAGATTTATACTATCGCTTAAATGTTTTCCCACTGACTTGGTTACCTTTAGCACAAAGAGTTGATGATATACTACCTTTAGCGAAACATTTAGTTACCTGTTATTGTCAAAAAAGTGGCGAACCAATAGCTGAGTTTACTCCTGCTGCGCGCAGCAAATTAAATGCTTATCATTGGCCAGGTAATGTACGTGAACTTGATAATGTGATTCAACGAGCCCTTATTTTACATAGCAATCAAATTATTGATGCCAGTGACCTAATGATTGAAAACTTTGATACGGCCAGCGTTAATGAGGTCGAGCAACAAGTGGTAACAGACGATAAGTTAGGTAGTGAATTAAAAATACAGGAACACCAAATAATATTAGATACCTTACAAGCATGCCATGGAAGCAGAAAAGAGGTGGCTGAACGCTTAGGTATTAGTCCCCGAACTCTACGATATAAAATCGCCAGAATGCGCGATTGTGGTATTCAAATTCCAGCTTAAAATCAGTTTCGAGCGTCGAGTTAATAGTTGCGAGCTAAAGCAGTGTTAATTGATGAGTTTATGCCAAAGCTGATTTAGGTCACCTTTGGCTTTTCTGGTTTTTCGTCACTCGCTCGTCACTTATCTTGGTGTTGGCACTATGCTTGCACTATCACTGTAATAGATAGTTATTATTGCTTCTTTAGCAAAAAATTGACACAAGTGAGCTCATCATGGATATCAAAACTAATTCTTTATTTGCACAAATGCAAAGCATGTCGCTTCAAGCTGCAGGTAACAAACTACCAGCTGTGGGTGGTGATATACCTGGTATGTCAGGCACAAATTCTATAGGAAAAGTTAATAGCTCAAGTAATGATTTTGGTAACTTACTTACAGATGCATTGAAAACAGTTAATGAATTAGCACAAGATAGCGGCGCTAAAAAAACGGCGTTTGAAATGGGTGATCGTGACGTTACCTTGGCGGAGGTGATGGTTGCCTCAAGCAAGTCTGGCATCGCATTGGATGCCACAATACAGGTGCGTAATAAGTTTGTAGAAGCCTATAAAGAAATCATGAGCATGCCTGTCTAATTTAAGCGGATTAAATAACTAATAGCAGCGTTGCTTTCAATCGCAATAGACAAGCTATTACTCATTCAAGCGCCTTGCACTTGATGATATACTCTTACTTAAATGTGAGTATAAATAATAAAGTACAGCGGAGAAGTTAAGTGGCTGACACAAATTCAATGGTAGCAACTGATAGCGGTGAAATGATTGCCAGTGATTCTGGTGACAATAACCCTATTGAGGAGCAAAAATCAGGTTTTTCAGCCAAGTTAGGCAATGTTGATATGTTACGCCAGATAACCTTAGTGGTTGCTTTATCAATTTGTTTAGCTATTGCGGTTTTCGTTATCATATTGGCAAATGAACCTGACTATCGTTTTTTATCAAAGTTACCCACTGAGCAATTAATTAAAACGTTGGATGTTCTTGATGCTAATCAAATTGACTATCGTCAAGAAAATAATACTATTTCCGTTCCAACAAGTGATTATCAAAACATAAAATTACTTTTAGCCCGTGAAGGTTTAACGAACGAACCCATGCAAGGCAATGATATTCTAATGAAGGACATGGGCTTTGGTGTCAGTCAGCGTATGGAAAGAGAACGACTTAAATATGGCCGAGAATTACAACTTGCCAAAACAGTAGAGCAATTACAAAGTATTGCTCGTGCTAAGGTTTTACTTGCCATTCCTAAAGAAAATATTTTTGCTCGCCGTGAAAAAAATCCTTCAGCTACCGTGGTATTAACATTGCAACGTGGTCGGTTACTCTCTGCTGAAGAAGTGGATGCAGTGGTTGATATTATCGCTTCAGCTGTTCAAGGCTTAAGCCCTAACCGCGTCACCGTAACCGATCAAAATGGTCGACTACTTAACTCAGGCAGTCAAAACTCTATTTCGTCACGTTCACGTAATGAATTCGATCTGGAGCAAAAACGTGAACAAGAATATATGGACAAAATCGATACTATGCTTATTCCTGTTGTTGGTTTAGGTAATTACACGGCGCAAGTTGATGTCATGATGGATTTTACTCATACAGAAGAAACCGCACGTCGTTATAATTCAGACTTACCCGCTCTGCGAAGTGAAATGAAAGTTGAAGACAACACTATTGGTGGCATGTTAGGCGGTATTCCCGGTGCTTTAAGCAATCAACCACCGCTAGAGTCAAGTATTCCTGAAGATGCGACAGCGTCTAAAAAACGGTCTATGCCAAGTAGAAAACATTCCGAATCTACTAAAAACTATGAACTTGATGAAGCAATTAGCCATACGAAACAGCAAGGCGCGGTTGTTCGTCGTGTAAGTGTTTCAGTCGCGCTTGATTACGTAGATATTCCGACACCTGCGCCGGTGACTGACGGTGAAGCTGAAGAAACAAGTATTGCCGCCGTTACTAAAGTACCAAGAAGTGTCGCTGAAATTGCGGCTATACGCAGATTATTACAAGGCAGTATCGGCTTTGATCTACAACGTGGCGATGTTTTAGAAGTTGTTACTATACCCTTTACTCGCTCAGATTTTGGTGCGGTAAAAGAAGTGCCAATATGGGAACAACCTTGGTTTATTAAAATACTTAAGTTAGTAATGGGCGCGTTAGTCATTATCGTCTTGATTGTTGCTGTTGTTCGTCCTATGTTGAAACGTTTAATTTACCCAGATCAAACACCACAAGATTATGGAGATAAATCTCTTGATAGCCATATTGACTTAGGTGATGAAACGATGGACATGCTTACTTCTGAATTTGATGCAGGTAATGTTGGTTTTGCACCAGATGGCAGTTTACAATTACCAGATCTTCACCGTGATGAAGATGTACTTAAAGCGGTTCGAGCACTTGTGGCTAATGAACCTGAATTATCGTCGCAAGTAGTTAAAAGTTGGTTGAACGAAGATGAGTGATGAAACAGAAGTTGGTGAATTAACCGCAGCCCCAGCAGGCTTTGATGTCGAAAAATTAGAAGGCACTGAGAAAGCGGCCATTTTATTACTTAGCCTGTCAGAAGAAGATGCAGCGCAAATTTTAAAACACCTTGAGCCAAAACAAGTACAACAAGTCGGCATGGTAATGGCTGCAATGGAAGACTTTACTCAGGAAAAAATTACTGCTGTGCACAAGCAATTTATTCATGAAATTCAAAATTTCTCAACGATTGGTTTCCAGAGTGAAGAGTTTGTACGAAAAGCGTTAACAGCGGCTTTAGGTGAAGATAAAGCGGGCAACTTGATAGACCAAATTGTGATGGGCGGTGGCGCTAAAGGGTTAGATTCATTGAAATGGATGGACTCTAAGCAAGTAGCAAATATCATTCGTAACGAACATCCACAAATCCAAACCATTGTATTGTCATATTTAGATGCTGAGCAATCAGCTGAAATAATGGGACAATTCTCTGAGAAAGTTCGTTTAGATTTAATGATGCGAATTGCTAACTTAGAAGAAGTGCAACCTGCAGCATTACAAGAATTAAATGAGATAATGGAGAAACAGTTTGCCGGACAAGCAGGTGCCCAAGCTGCGAAAATGGGTGGCTTGAAAGCAGCAGCTGACATAATGAACTACTTAGACACTAATGTTGAAGGCATACTGATGGATGCTATCCGTGAAAGTGACGAAGAAATGAGTCAACAAATTCAAGATTTAATGTTTGTATTTGACAACTTAGTCGATGTTGATGATAGGGGCATACAAGCGATACTGCGTGAAGTACAACAAGATGCTTTAATGAAAGCTATTAAAGGTACAGACGAAGCACTGAAAGAGAAAATCCTTGGAAATATGTCTAAACGTGCTGCCGAAATGTTGGCAGATGATCTTGAAGCCATGGGGCCTGTACGTATTAGTGAAGTTGAAGCGGCACAAAAAGAAATCCTTGCAGTTGCCCAGCGATTATCTGACGCCGGAGAAGTTATGCTTGGCGGCGGCGGCGGCGGTGATGAGTTCTTATAATGGTTCTTAAAAGTAAGATATCGTCTGACAAATTAAGGTTTTAGCAAATGAGTAAAACGCCAGTACAAATTATTAAAGCAGATCAACAAGATGAGTTAGATGTTTGGTCGTTACCTAATGTGGAAACAAAACCAACCACAGAGAAAATGAATCAGACCAATGTATTAGGTAAAAAAGCAAACTGGCAATATGAGCCGCCAGAAGAAGAAATTATAGAACCACAACCATTAACTGCAGAAGAAATTGAAGCGATCAGAGAAGCAGCTCATGAAGAAGGTTATAATCAGGGTAAAGAAGAAGGTTTTACTAAAGGTTATGAAGAAGGCAAGGCTCAAGGGATAACTGAAGGTACAGCGGAAGGACTGAAGGAAGGTAAAGAGCAAGGTTTAGCACAAGGTAAGGACACTATTGATAGCTTAAGTGAAAGGTGGAAAAAGCTAATTGAACAGCTTGATAAACCACTGGCGAGTGTTGAAAAAAATGTTGAAGATCAACTACTAAACTTAGTGGTTCAACTGACAGAAGCTGTCGTTCTCCAAGAAGTAAAAATAAATCCAGATATTTTAATAGCGGCCATTGCCACAGGCATTAAAGCGCTGCCAAATAATGAAGCAAACACACAAATTCATTTGCACCCCGATGATATTAAAAACGTTGAACAGCAATTTGGTGAAAACCATATTAGAGAAAGTGGTTGGCGGTTATTGCCTGCACCACAATTAACACCAGGTAGCTGTCAAATAGAAAATAGTACTTCAAATATTGACTTACAGGTTAAATCACGCCTTAAGCAAGTATTGGAATCTTTCTTGCAGGATGCCTTACATCAATAAAATCAGTCTCTAGGTGCGAGTGACTCGCATTGAAATTAGAGAGAAATAAGGTCAAAAATGGTAGATAGCCTACGCATTAGCGAGCGATTGAAAGACTGTCAAAATTTTATCCATCCTTTTAAAGAGCTAGTTGCCGGACGTTTAGTACGTGTTGTTGGCTTAACTTTAGAAGCTGTAGGGGTAAAAGCACATATTGGTAGCCAATGTTTAGTTGAAACCTCTCATGGTGATTTATTAGCAGAAGTTGTGGGCTTTGCTCAAGAGATAACCTATTTAATGCCTGAAGAAAGTTTACGTGGCGTACTACCGGGCGCTCGGGTATTACCAGTGTCAACTAAACTACATTTACCTTTGTCGATGAACTTGTTGGGGCGGGTGGTAAATGGCATAGGAAAACCGCTAGACGGAAAAGGCCCAATAAAATCCGATGATGAATATCAAGCTGATAATAGCCCTATAAATCCTTTATCTCGGCGGGCAATTACTGAGCCACTTGATGTTGGTGTGCGTGCTATTAACAGTTTTATTACGGTTGGCAAAGGTCAACGAATGGGGTTATTTGCCGGTTCAGGTGTTGGTAAAAGTGTCTTGATGGGCATGATGACTCGCGGTACAACTGCAGATGTGATTGTAGTTGGTCTTGTGGGAGAGCGTGGCCGAGAAGTTAAAGAATTTATTGAAGAAATCCTGGGTGAAGAAGGGCGAGCTCGCTCAGTAGTGGTTGCAGCACCAGCGGATAACTCACCGTTAATGCGCCTGAAAGGTTGTGAGTCGGCGGTACAAATTAGTGAGTACTTTCGCGATAAAGGTTTTAATGTACTGCTATTGCTAGACTCTTTAACACGTTATGCGCAAGCTCAACGAGAAATAGCACTTGCTGTTGGTGAACCTCCTGCAACTAAAGGCTATCCACCTTCGGTATTTTCCAAGTTACCGCAGCTAGTTGAGCGTGCAGGTAATGGTGGCGAAGGGCAAGGTTCAATTACCGCGTTTTATACTGTATTAACAGAAGGTGATGATCTACAAGATCCTATTGCTGATGCTGCTCGTGCAATTTTAGATGGTCATATTGTATTATCTCGAGAATTAGCCGATGCAGGTCATTATCCTGCAGTAGATATCGAAGGCTCAATCTCTCGGGTAATGCCTATGGTAACCAGTAAGGAACACCAAGATCTTGCACGGCAACTAAAGCAAATTTATTCAGTTTATCAACAAAATAAAGACCTGATTGCCATTGGTGCATATACCAAAGGAAATGATCCAAGAATCGATCAAGCCATTAATGTATTACCCGTTATTAACTTTTTTTTACAACAGCAAATGCAAGAAGTTATCCCGTATGACTTGAGCTTACAGCAACTGCAAGAAATTATTGCGGCGGCCACTGCGAATGCAAACTAAAAGGTACTCGCTTAAATCGAAGTAATACCAAGTCCATTAAGTTATTTCCACTCAGCGAGAATTAAAAGGCTTAGAGGCAAGGCATTGATTGAAGAGAATGGTCATTCCCTTGTCAAAATTAATAACGCAGTATATTAGCCTTTTAAACTCGCCCTTGGGAGCTTGTCAGAAAAGCAATAACTGCACAAATTTGTTAGATATAGAATGACTATACCAGCACAAACTTTATTTATTATAGCTTCTCTGACATAGCTCTGAGGTGGGAATAAATTTAATGGAATTGGTATAACCTAGAGCTATCAAATAGATACTTTGAAATAAAAATTAAGATAAATAAGCAATAAGCTTTTAGGAAACATAAATATGGCTGCAAATAAAAATAAGCAACTCGAAACGCTATTAAAATTTGAGCACTCTAAAGAAGAATTGGCTGCTAATACCTTACGGTCTGCCGAAAATGACTATCAGCAAAACTTAATTCGATTGCAAAGTGTTGCTGATTATCGATTAGAATACATGAAACGATTAAGCCAACGATCTAGTGTTGGTTTAGATAGTGCGACTTATAATCATTATCATGCGTTTATTAGTAAACTTGATTACGCTTCAGAGCAAGTAAAAGTTGCGATGCAACAAGCTAAAGCGTTAGTTGAGCAAAGTAAAAGTTTATGGTTGAAACAAAGACAAAAAGTAAAAGCCGTTGAAATGCTTGCTAAGAAACGTAGCCTTATTTTAGCTAAGGTCGAAAGTAAAAAAGAACAAGCCATGTTTGATGAAATAGCGACACAACAGTTTTTACGACGTAAATCGAGTTATTAACTGTTTAGTTACCGTTGTTAACGGAATGATTCTTGCTTGTTTTATAAGTAGAAGAGAGTAAAAAGCCATTCTAGCTTAATGAATGTGTAACGTTTTACTGATTATAGTGATTGGGACTATTATGCCACAGGTCAATGTTTTACCTATTAATGTTTCGCAAAAAATCGAATCAAAAGATGAAAAGCCATCTGTTGATTCGAATACCTCAAATGATGATTTTTCACAGTACATAGACCTACACCTGAATAAAAATAAGGAAGCTGAGAGTGGTACTAAAGTTGACAGTGCTAATTCTGAGTCTCAAAAGAGCAACTCATCAATAGAGACTAACTCAGCTACAAAAAAATCAGATAGCCCTGTAGAAAGTAATAATACAAGCGATGAAGTAGGCGATGAAACTCCTGTGCAAAAGATTGCCGCCTCCGGCAAAAAAGCTCAAACAGAATCTAATCCAGTAGACCAAAAGGCTTTGATTGAATCAGAGCAGTTAATGTCATTTTTAACCAAGGCCGATAACACTTTAATTAATCAGTCAGCTAACGTTTCCTCTGTAACGACTTCACCGGAGAAGTTATCGGTAGAGCAAAAAGCTCACTACGAAGCACAACTCTTATTGAAGGCTAGTGGTTTAGTTGCTGATTTATCGCCAGTAGCTAAAGCCGTAGTAAATGAGCAAGTAGCCCCTGAGGTAGTAGCACCGACATCGACTGAGCAAGCAATACCTGATGAAGAGTTTATTTTGAGTAATGGAGCAAAAGTAACAGGTAAAGAGGGCATTGAAGCCACTGTCGTTAAATCACAGAACGACTCACAAGGCGATGGTAAAAATAAAGATAATACACGAGCTGCAGTCTCTTTAGATTTAGTAAAGTCATCAGAAAAGAAAACCGTTTCGCCTGAACCAGATGTTGAATCAAAAATTGACGTTAAGCAAACCAATATCAGCAGCGATAAAACAAATACAGCACAACAACAGACAAGTCAGCCCCTGTCATCTAAGTCATCAGAGTCACTAGGGGAGAATGATTTAGCTTCTAATACTGATGAAGGCACTTCTTTAACAGTAGAGCAAAAATTAACGAAAAAATCAGAGACGATTAACGCTCAAGTAAACAATGACAAAACAGGCCAAGAGGCACGACAAAAAGAAGTAAATCAAAGCAGTAATATAAACGCGATAAACGATAAGCAAACAGCTGAAAATAAAGCTATAAACAATAATGCCGCAACTCAGGTTGATGCCAAAAACTCAATTAAGACAGACTCTGAAAAATCGCTTGAGCAGATAGTTGAAAGAATAGGAAAACAAGTTAGTCCGTCAAAAGAAGCAAAGCAAGACAAAGTATCAAATTTATCAGAGCCACAATTGACCAAAAGTGAGTTAGCTCAAAATAGCGAAATAACCCAAAAAAATGAAGCTGTACAAAGCAATGAAGTTACGAAGGCTAGCGAGCTAGTTAATGCTAAAAAAATAGTTATGGCTAATAATCAAATTGCTTCAAATTATGATGATGCGAACACAACTCAAATTAAACAAGATGAGAAAGTGCAATTGGCAACATCGTTTGCAGAGCAAAACCAACAAAAACCGGCCACTCAAAAGGAAGGTGAAGTACTTGTTGAAGACAAAATCAATGCGAGTACTAAAAGAGAACCCTCTGTCAACAGTACTTTTGTTGATGTTAGTGGCAAAGCAACTCAAACTCCACAACATATCATAGAGCAACAATCGGCTGAAATATTAAACCCTAGTGTGGCAACAGAAGTTACGCAAAGTCAAAAAACTAACACTCAACTTCATCAGGAAACCATTTCCTTGTTTCGTAAAGACTCTACTGAAGCTGTGAAAGATAAAGTGATGTTAATGATTTCGCAAAAATTGCAACGGTTTGATATTACCCTTGATCCACCTGAGTTAGGTAATATGCAAATTAGGGTTAATTTGCAAGGTGAACAGGCGGTAGTTAATTTCATGGTGCAAAGTCAACAAACTAAAGATGTACTAGACCAAAATATGCATAAATTGAGAGAGATGTTAGCAGAGCAAGGAGTTGATGTTGGTGACGCTAATGTGGAGCAGCAATCACAACAGTCAGCCAATGAAAAAGACTCTTCAGCCGGAAACAATAGTCAAGTGGAAGGTAAGCTCGATAATATAGCTGATGCGAATGATGTTATAGCGCATACGTTATCGGCAAAAACGATTGATTCTTCAACAACTCGCGTTGATTATTATGCTTAAGTGGTAATAAAAATAGAGAAATTAAGCTAAATGCTATATAAGTTGATGAAACACGTTGGCTAGAATGCCTTTCAAGGATATTATCTAACGATAATATTTGGCAGTTTAGATAAAAGCGAATTTTAAAGGGTAACTTATGGCCGATGAAAAAGGTAAAGAAGCGGATTTAGAGCTAGATGGTTCTGGCAAAAAGAAAAAAATGATTATTATCATTGTCGCGGTTGTTGTTTTACTCGGCGCCGCTGGTGGTGGTTATTTCTTTTTTATGGGCGGAGATAGTGCCAGCCAGGAACAACTAGATTCAGCATTAGATAGTGAATCATCTAGCTCAGAGAGTAAGGAACCGCAGGAAGGCGCTCAAATAGGTACAGCGCTTTATGTACCAATGCCTAGACCATTTCGTTTTAATGTACCAGGCGCCGCACGTGATCGTTTTGTTGAAATTCGCGTACAGTTATTAGTACGTGGTGGGGAAAATGAAGAAAATGCTAAAATGCATGTACCATTGATTGAAAGCACTTTATTAGGTGTTTTTTCACAAGCCAATGCGGATGATTTAGCTACTAGTGCTGGCAAAGAAGCCTTAAAGCAACAGTCATTGACTGCAGTTCAAAAAATGATGACAGATGTTGAAGGTAATAAAACGATCGAAAAAGTTTTATTTACTGGTTTTGTAATGCAATAACAGCGTTTTGATTTTCGAGTAACGAAAGAGTAGATAAGTTACGAATACTATTATGCAAAAAAGAGAATGACCCGTGAGTGATTTACTATCGCAAGACGAAATTGATGCGCTATTACATGGTGTTGATGATGTCGAAGAAGAAGAAATTATTGAAGAGGAGGCTGAACGAAAAGACGGCAGCTCTGATTATGACTTTTCTTCACAAGACCGTATTGTTCGTGGCCGCATGCCAACCTTGGAAATGGTCAACGAACGCTTTGCCCGTCATATGCGTATTAGCTTGTTTAATATGATGCGTCGCACGGCAGAAGTGTCGATAAACGGCATTCAAATGATCAAGTTTGGTGAGTATATTCATACATTGTTTGTACCAACGAGTTTGAATATGGTGCGTTTTCGTCCTTTAAAAGGTACAGCACTTATTACGATGGAAGCGCGTTTAGTTTTTATTTTAGTGGATAACTTTTTTGGTGGTGATGGGCGTTATCACGCTAAAATAGAAGGTAGAGAATTTACCCCGACAGAACGTCGCATTATTCAAATGTTACTCAAGTTAATATTTGAAGATTATAAAGAAGCATGGTCGCCAGTGATGGATGTGTCTTTTGAATACCTAGATTCAGAAGTAAACCCCTCTATGGCAAATATTGTTAACCCTACTGAAGTGGTCGTGATAAGTTCTTTTCATATTGAACTTGATGGTGGTGGCGGTGATTTTCATGTTGCACTACCTTATTCAATGCTTGAACCCATTCGAGAGTTACTTGATGCCGGTGTACAAAGTGATAAAGAAGACACTGACATGCGTTGGTCAAAAGCACTTCGTGATGAAATTATGGATGTAGAAGTTAATATTAACACTAAGTTTTTAGAGGTAGACTTACCGTTAAGTCAGGTGATGGATCTACAAGCAGGGGATATAATCCCGATAGAGTTACCTGAACACATTACTGTATTAATTGAGGACCTACCTAGCTTTAGGGCGAAGTTAGGGCGTAGTCGAGATAATGTTGCACTGAAAATAGAGTCAAGAATAAGTCGTCCAGAATCGGTTAAATCTGAGTTGAACGTCTTTACTAAAGGGGGTAAACGCCTTGATAGTGATGCAGAATTACAGCTGTTAGAAGATGATTTCTAAATTAGTCAGAATCGGATTTTATTAAATAAAATCGATTAATAATGAATACATATTAATAGTAAAAATTGAGAATTGAGGCAAATCGGTATGAGTAATGATAATGATGAAGATCTAAGTATGTGGGATGAAGCTTTGGATGAACAAGCTGAAGCCAAAGCGAAAGGATCTGAACAAGCTGAAGCTGTTGAGTTAGAAGAGTTAACCGAAGACGATGTAGCAATCACGGGTGAAGAAAAACGCCGACTTGATACAATTTTAGATATTCCTGTTACCATTTCTATGGAAGTAGGGCGAAGTAATATAAGCATCAGAAACCTATTGCAACTTAATCAGGGCTCGGTAGTAGAGCTTGATAGAGTCGCTGGTGAAGCGTTAGATGTGCTTGTCAATGGCACTTTAATCGCCCATGGTGAAGTTGTGGTAGTTAATGACAAATTTGGTATCCGTTTAACAGACGTTATTAGCCAAATTGAACGTATTAAAAAATTAAAATAATGTCTAAGTTCTTACGCTCTTTAGCTGTTTTATTGTTAGTTTCTCTAACAACCATTTCGTACGCCCAACAAGTACTTGAAAATAATGAAAATACTAAACAGGCAGCGGAAACATCAATAGCTGAAGCTGTAGTCGTTAAGGACGCTCCTGAAGTGGGTAAGCATGTGATGGCAAATACCGATGCCGGTAGTATGATTTTGTCTTTATTGATGGTGTTAGCATTAATTTTTATCAGTGCTTTGGTGCTAAAACGATTTAACTTTACTCAGCAAAATAGCGGTCAATTAAAAGTAGTTGCAAGTTTATCATTGGGAGTAAAAGAGCGGCTTGTTGTTGCACAAGTGGGTGAACAACAATTAGTGTTAGGTGTTACCCCGCAGCAAATAACCTTGATTAAAAGCCTTGAAGAGCCAATTGTTGCTAGTCAACCTGAGAAAGCATCAGCGTTAACTGGAAATGTATTAGCTTTTTTACAAAAAAATAATTTTAATACTAAAAATAAACAGTAAATAACTATGAAGAAAATAGTTTTATTAGCTCTACTTACATTAATCGCATCTACCACAAGTTTTGGCATTGTTGCGGCAGAAGAACTGTCAATGACAGCATTAACGTTGAGCACTAACCCCGACGGCTCTCAAGAGTATTCCGTTACCCTACAAATTTTAATCTTTATGACAGCATTAAGCTTTATACCCGCTGCTGTGATAATGATGACCTCGTTTACCCGTATTGTGGTAGTCATGGCGATATTGCGACAAGCCTTTGGTTTACAGCAAACGCCGTCGAATCAGGTGATTATAGGCTTAACTCTATTTATGACACTGTTTATAATGACACCAGTCTATAATCAAATAGATGAAAGTGCTATTCAGCCCTATTTAGCTGAACAATTAACATCAGTAGAAGCGATAGATAAAGGTAAAGTGCCATTGCGCGCTTTTATGTTAGAACAGACTCGCCTTAAAGATCTTGATACATTAGCGTCAATGGCAGGACTTGAAGTCGTTGATAAACCAACTGATTTACCTATGACCGTGATTATTCCTGCTTTCATTATCAGTGAGTTAAAAACGGCTTTTCAAATTGGTTTTATATTATTTATTCCCTTTTTGATTATTGATTTGGTGGTAGCAAGTATTTTAATGGCTATGGGTATGATGATGTTATCGCCGATGATTGTTTCCTTGCCGTTTAAGTTAATGTTATTTGTGTTAGTCGATGGCTGGAATTTGGTTATTGGTACAATTGCCACTAGCTATGGTATGGGTGGGTAGAAAAATATTAACCTAAAAATAATAAATGGATAAGAGAAAGTAAGATGGGCCCAGAAGTCTTTGTTGACATATTAAGAGATGCTTTGCTACTAGTAATTATGCTGGTTAGTGCTGTAATCTTACCTAGCTTATTTGTTGGTTTACTTGTTGCTGTTTTCCAAGCCGCTACGTCCATTAATGAACAAACATTAAGTTTTCTGCCTCGACTTATCGTCACTTTATTGTCTCTTATTTATGGTGGACATTGGGGAATACAAAAACTTATGGATTATACTTTTCGGTTAATTGAAAGTATTCCAAGTGTGGTGAGCTAGTGGAGTTTACTGAGCCGGTTATTAATCAATACCTGGCTGATTTTATGATGCCTTTTATTCGTGTTTCAGCTTTAATTATGAGCATGACAGGTTTTGGTGCTCGCACTATACCGACGCGAATTAAATTATTTTTATGTGTAACCGTTACCATCGCTATTATGCCGGCAATACCACCGACCAATATTGAAAATTTATTGTCACTTAATACCATGATTTTAATCGCTCAGCAGACGATTATAGGGGTTATGTTAGGATTTATGACCATTATGGTGGTAGATACCTTCACCTTAGCAGGGCAAATTATTGCTATGCAATCAGGGTTAGGGTTTGCTTCTTTAGTAGATCCCGCCAGTGGTATGAATGTGCCTGCTATAGGTCAGTTCTTTTTAATATTATCCACCTTACTTTTTTGGGTTATGGATGGACACTTAGCCTACTTACAATTTATCACCGCAAGCTTTGATACTTTTCCTATTGGTGGCGAGCACTTTGTTAGTCTTAAATATAAAGAAATAGTGCTTTGGGGGGGATGGATGTTTACTACTGCATTATCTTTAGCTTTGGCGCCTTTAACTGCAATGTTATTAATTAACTTTTCTTTTGGTGTTATGACCCGTGCCGCTCCTCAGCTTAATATTTTTGCGATTGGTTTCCCTATAACCATGATGGCAGGCTTACTAATTATGTGGCTAACTTTTGGTAATTTTTTAACCCACTTTGAATTACAGTGGCAGCGCGCGCTTGATTTTAGTTGTTACTTGATTGACTGCAAGGCACCTTGATTAAGGGTGCTATTTTAAAGGTAATATCCTATGGCAGAGTCTGATAGCGGTGAAAAAACAGAAGAACCAACGGCAAAAAAACTAACCGATGCCAGAAAAAAAGGTCAAATAGCGCGCTCAAAAGATTTAGGTACTATGTTTGTTTTAGTTGGTAGTGCTTGTGCCATGTTATTGATGGGTAATTCATTGGTGGAAGGCATGTCTCTTATGATGAAACGGTTGTTTAGCTTAAGTCGTCGTGAAGTGATGGATGTTAATGCCCTTTTTAATGTTATTGGCAATAGCGTTAGTTTGGTTATCGCGCCAATGTTATGGATTTTTTTTATTATTGTTATTGCGGCTTTTATCGGTAACACAATGCTTGGAGGGATGAGTTTCTCTTGGGGAGCTATGGCACCTAAAGCAAGCAGGTTATCTCCTGCCGCTGGCTTTAAACGCATGTTTGGCGTGCAAGCTGCGGTTGAACTGATTAAGTCTATTTTAAAGTTTTTTGTGGTTTTTATTGTCGCTTTTTTACTATTAACTGGGTTGTTTGACCAAATATTAGGCTTAAGTTTAGAGTCAGTGCCGACTAATTTTGGCCATGCAGTTAATATGTTGTTATGGATGTTCTTAACCTTGGCCCTATCTATTGGCATTATCGCGATTATTGATGCCCCATATCAGGTTTGGAATCATACACGCCAACTTAAAATGACCAAGCAAGAAATTAAAGATGAGCATAAAAATACTGAAGGCAACCCTGAGGTAAAAGGCCGTATTAAGCGAACACAGTATGAAATGTCTCAGCGTAGAATGATGGGTGAAGTACCTAATTCTGATGTGGTTATTACCAACCCTACTCATTATAGTATCGCACTTAAATATGACGCTGCTGCTGGTGGCGCGCCAAAATTAGTTGCAAAAGGTATTGATGAAATGGCAATGCATATTCGAACCATAGCCAAAGAAAATGATGTTGAAATTGTACAATCTGCAGCATTGGCACGTTCACTTTATTATACCTCAGAAATTGATCAAGATATTCCTGAAGAGTTATATGCAGCCGTAGCACAAGTACTAGCTTTTATTTTTCAACTAAACGAACATAAAAAAGGTAATGCTAAAAAGCCCATTCCTATTGCGAAAGAATTGCCTATCCCTGAAGAATTTAAATACTAAAATTTTACTGTACAAGAGTAGTAAACATAGTTAAAAGTGGACACAACTGTGAAATTCGAAACTATTAACTCGTTACTGCTCTTTTTGGTATAGCTCTTGCATTTTCAGTGCTAGCGTCAATAAATCATCATCAAGAGCTAGTAGTAATTAATGCAATTAACCGCCTATTTTAATCAATTCGATAAAAAGAAACTAACTCATTTTTCTGGGTTAGGGACTCCTGTGCTAGTTATGGCTGCTTTGGGGATGGTTATTTTACCCATGCCTGCATGGCTGCTAGATTTACTATTTTCATTTAATATAGCCCTATCGTTAGTTGTTTTGCTGATTACCGTATATACCTTGAAGCCACTTGAGTTTGGCTCATTTCCGTCTGTTATTCTTATTGCTACTATTTTGCGGCTTGCCCTAAACGTTGCTAGTACACGGGTAGTGTTACTGGAAGGCCATGAAGGAACCGATGCAGCAGGCAAGGTGATTGAAGCATTTGGCTCCGTGGTTATTGGCGGAAATTATGCTGTTGGTTTAGTTGTTTTCTTGATCTTAATTATTATCAACTTTGTTGTGGTAACAAAAGGTGCAGGGCGAATAGCTGAAGTAACTGCTCGCTTTACGCTTGATGCTATGCCTGGAAAGCAAATGGCGATTGATGCCGACTTAAATGCTGGTTTTATTAATCAAGAACAAGCTAAAGAGCGCCGTACTGAAGTAACCAGTGAAGCAGACTTTTATGGCTCGATGGATGGTGCTAGTAAGTTTGTTAAAGGTGATGCCGTAGCGGGAATTTTGATTTTATTTATCAACGTAGTGGGCGGCTTAATTATTGGCATGGTACAGCATGACTTAAGTTTTGATAGCGCGGTTGAAATATATACCTTACTTACTATCGGCGACGGTTTAGTTGCGCAAATTCCTGGCTTATTATTATCTGTTGCTACTGCTATTGTGGTAACGCGTCAAAATACTGCACAAGACATGGGAGAGCAAGTAAGCTCTCAACTTGGCCAAGCAAAGTCATTATATATTGCTGCTGGCGTCATGTTTGTTATGGGCGTTATACCGGGAATGCCACATTTCGTCTTCTTGTTATTTGCTGCTATCATTTCAGGAACTGCATATTTAGGTAGTCAGCGAAAAGCCAATAAAGTGATAGAGTTGGAAAAAACGGCACAAGAAGAGCAAGTACAAACTCAACAAAAAGAAGAAGTAAAAGAGCTTGATTGGGATGATGTTAACCATGTAGATGTGATTGGCTTAGAAATAGGATATCGGTTAATTCCTTTGGTTGATAAAACACAAGGCGGTGAGTTACTTAGTAGAATTAAAGGCGTACGTAAAAAATTATCACAGGAATTTGGCTTTTTAGTACCCGCGGTACATATACGAGATAATTTAGATTTAGACCCTAACAGTTATCAAATTTCATTGATGGGTGTGACTATTGGTAGTGCCGAAATTCGACATGATCAAGAGTTAGCTATTAATCCAGGGCAAGTTTTTGGTACACTAGACGGCGTAGCGACAAAAGACCCAGCTTTTGGTCTAGATGCGATTTGGATTAATCAAAATCAACGTGAGCAAGCTCAAACGCTTGGTTATACCGTAGTAGATTCTGCAACGGTGTTAGCGACTCATTTAAGTCAAATTCTAACTAATAATGCTGCACAATTGTTAGGGCATGAAGAGGTACAAAATTTACTTGATATGCTTGCTAAAACGTATCCTAAGCTTGTTGAAGGCTTCATTCCTGACACGTTAACCTTAGGTACAGTGGTTAAAGTATTACAAAGCTTGATGAATGAAGGTGTTGCAGTGCGAGACATGCGCTCTATCGTGCAAACGCTAGTTGAGTATGGTCCTAAGAGTCAAGATGCTGAAGTATTAACCGCTGCAGTGCGCATTAGTCTGCGAAAATTTATCATTCAGGATTTAGTTGGTCCGGCGGTTGAAGTACCTGTCATAACCTTGGCGCCTGAGTTGGAACAAATGTTGCACCAGTCAATGCAGATGGCTGGTGATGATGGCGCAGGTATTGAACCAGGGTTAGCTGAACGATTACAGAAATCCTTAACGGACGGGGCGCAGCAACAAGAAATGTCGGGCGATACGCCAATATTATTAACGTCAGGAATTTTACGAACTGTATTGGCAAAATTTGTAAAATACACCATACCCAGTTTACGCGTAATTTCTTACCAAGAAATTCCTGATGACAAACAAATTAAAATAGTTAGTGCCATAGGGCAGTAATTGTCAGTAACGAGCAGAATAGGTTACGAGTAATAAGTAAAATAGATTCGAGTAGCGAGTGAGATTAAGTTACAAGTATCGAAATTTAAACTTTATCACTCGCATTAGCTAACTCGTCACTATAAGAGAGGTTAATTGTGAAAATTAGACGTTTTGTTGCCAAAGATATGCGTAGCGCATTAGCACAAATTAAAGACGAATTAGGTGCTGATGCAGTAATTATGTCTAATAAAAAAATTCCTGAAGGTGTTGAGTTAATGGCAGCGATTGATTATAACCAATCATTACCTAAAGCCACACATGATAATGAGAATGACAAAAATGCTAGGCGTGAAGTATCAAATGATGTTGTTAACATTGGTGTATCTTCTAAAACGCAATTAACTGAAGAAAGCACAGTTGGGGAAGAAAACTCTCATACATCTTCCAATGCAAACGATCCAGCTGATAGTTTGTCAGCATTACTTAATCGTCAAGTTCAACAAAGCGCTGTTGTACAAAATCAACAGGAACCAACAGAAACTAATCCGCAACAACCAGTAAAAAATGACGATGATATTGAAGAGCAATTACGCAGTTTTACGCAAAGATTACGCCACTCAAAACCTGATGGCACTATTCCTGCCCCTTATGATTCAGCAATAAAAGTAGAAGTAGATATAGCAAATGCTGGAACGTCAGAAGAACATACTTCATTAGAAGCTGAACATATGGCAAAAAAATTATTGGCTAGTCAAGTTTCTGAACCGAAAACTAGTTCAGACGCTAATGTCAGTCAACAAGATTTTGACAAAATACAGCAAGAAATGGCTTCTATTAGACAATTACTTGAACATCAAGTATCAGGTTTGATGTGGCAAGACATGGCACAAAAAGATCCACAACGTGCAGTGCTAGTAACGCGTTTATTAGCATTGGGTTTAAATGAACAAATCGCAGATCAAATTGCTGGCTATGTACCTGCACAAGTTCATGAAGCGCAAGCTTGGGAGCATGCCACTAAATTGATTAGTGAACAAATCAATACCACGCAAAATGATATTATTCATCGCGGCGGTGTTGTTGCTTTAGTTGGGCCAACAGGTGTAGGAAAAACGACTACCATCGCCAAACTTGCGGCTCGCTTTGCTCAAATACATGGTCATGAGCAAGTAGCGTTAATTTCTACTGACACTTATCGAATTGCCGGTTTTGAACAATTGGCTACTTATGGCAAAATCATTGGTTGCCAAGTGAACCTAGCGAAAGATAGCCAAGCATTAGATACATTATTGCAGCAGTACGCTAAAAAGAAATTAGTTTTAATTGATACTGCGGGCATGGGACAGCGTGATATCCGCTTAGCTGAAAATCTTGCTAATTTAGTCTCAAATACACGGTTTAGAATTCGGAATTATTTAGTGCTAGCGGCAAATAGTCAGCAACAAGTAATGCAAGAAAATGTCGACCGCTTTAAAAAGGTACCATTATCGGGTTGTATTTATACTAAACTTGATGAAAGTGTTAGTATTGGCGAAATTATTACAACTTCAATTCAAAATGGCTTGCCAATAGGTTATCTTACTGACGGACAAAGAGTTCCAGAAGATATTAAGGTTGCAAATGCTGAAAAATTGGTTACCCTTGCAGATAAAATGGCAACGAAGTTAGCAAAAAACAATATTAGCTTTGTTCAGCCAACTGTGCGGTCAATGCCAATAGCGCCGACTGCAGTGATATCCTAGTTTTCTTAATTGAAGTAAAGAAGTAATATAAGAAGTAATAAATGGTAGATCAAGCGAGCGGCTTAAGAAAAATGCAGGACTTAAATAAAGTTAAAGTGATAGCAGTTTCAGGTGGTAAAGGCGGCGTTGGTAAAACCAATGTATCGCTAAATACCGCTATTGCATTAGGGCAACAAGGCAAACGAGTCTTAGTATTAGATGCTGATTTAGGCTTGGCTAATGTCGATGTTATGCTAGGTCTTAGGGTTAAACGAAATCTTTCTCATGTATTGTCAGGCGAATGTGAACTTGATGATATAATTATCACTGGCCCTAGTAATATAAAAATAATTCCCGCGACCTCAGGCTCTCAATCCATGGTTGACTTAACACCATCGGAACATGCTGGTTTAATTCGTGCATTTAGTGAAATGCAAACCCAATTTGATGTACTCATTGTTGATACTGCTGCAGGTATTTCAGATATGGTGCTTAGTTTCACTCGAGCGGCACAAGATGTGATGCTCGTTGTTTGTGATGAGCCTACTTCTATTACCGATTGTTATGCCTTAATGAAGTTATTGAATCGTGATCACGGTGTTTTTAAATTTAAAGTTGTAGCAAATATGGTTCGAAGCCCCAGAGAAGGGCAGCAATTGTTTGCTAAGCTTACCAAGGTTACCGATAGGTTTTTGGATGTAGCGCTTGAGTTAGTCGCGGTAGTCCCTTTTGATGAGAACATTCGAAAATCGGTACGTAAGCAGCAAGCTATTGTAGAAGCTTTTCCTGAATCGCCCGCGGCTAAAGCATTTAAGAGCTTAGCGAGTAAAATTGTAAACTGGCCAATACCGCAGCAAGCTTCTGGGCATTTAGAGTTTTTTATTGAACAGTTATTAGATTATTAATGTTAATTGTTTACTAAAAAAGTGTGGCAAAAATTTAGTAAATTTACCTCATCTGAGTAAGAATGGTAGAAAGTGGTAAAAGTTAGTACCTATAACAATCAAATTGATAAATCGGCATTGCTAGAACAGCATACCGTTTTAGTCAAAAGAATCGCTTACCATTTGTTGGCTCGTTTACCTGCAAGTGTTCTTGTTGATGATTTAATCCAATCAGGGATGATTGGATTATTTGAAGCCGCGAATAATTTTGATAACACTAAAGGTGCGAGCTTTGAAACCTTTGCTGGTATTCGTATTCGTGGTGCTATGTTAGATGAAATGCGCCGTGGTGATTGGACTCCACGCTCTGTGCATAAAAATAGTCGTATGGTCAGTGAGGCAATTAAGCAATTAGAAGCTGAATTAGGTCGTGATGTTACCGATATAGAAGTTGCTGAAAAACTTGATATTTCATTAAATCAGTACCATCATATATTAAGTGAGGTTAGCACAGGTAAAATACTTGGTATTAATGACCTTGGCGTCAGTGAAGATGCGCTTAAATTTGATGAAACTTGTCATGGAGATGATCCATATCAAAGTATTGAACATAGTGCTTTTAAAAAAGGGCTTGTTGAGTGCATTAGTACTTTACCCGAGCGAGAAGCTTTAGTACTGTCTCTATATTACGATGAAGAATTAAATTTACGTGAAATAGGTCAAGTACTTGATGTTAGCGAATCGCGTGTTAGCCAAATTCACAGTCAAGCAATGCATCGACTAAAATCTCGTATGCAGTCTTGGCAAAATTAAGTAAGATAACAATTAACTTTAAAAGTTATATAAACTAAGTTGATATGAATAAAAAATTTAAATGTTTCGCCGGAGGGTGCCTTGGATAAAAATATGAAAGTGCTTGTAGTTGATGATTTTTCAACCATGAGACGTATAGTGAAAAATTTGTTACGCGATTTGGGCTTTACAAATATTCAAGAAGCAGATGATGGTAGTACCGCTTTACCAATGCTTCAAGGTGGTGATTTTGATTTTGTGGTAACTGATTGGAATATGCCAGGAATGCAAGGAATAGATTTGTTAAAAGCTATACGTGCGGATTCAAGTTTAGCTCACATCCCTGTGTTATTAATTACAGCAGAGGCGAAAAAAGAACAAATTATTATGGCAGCTCAAGCAGGTGTAAATGGCTATATTGTTAAACCATTCACAGCAGGAACGCTTAAAACTAAACTAGATAAAATTTTTGAACGTCTAGGGTAATTTAAAATTTCATTAAGTAATTATTTAAATACTTGATGAAATTTTATGCTTTGATTTACGTTTTAAGGACTTTGCATGAATATAGCAATGGTAGGTCGTGTCTCTTTAGAGCAGGCTAAATCTTTGGTTGAATTTCTGGAAACTGATCAGCAAGATAAAGCAGATGCGTTGATTGCTGAAATTCAAAATCCAATAAATTCTGAATTATTTGCTGAAATAGGTAAATTAACACGTCAATTACATGACTCTTTAAATAACTTTCAACTTGATTCTCGCTTAAATGATTTAGCTACGGCAGATATTCCTGATGCTAAAGAGCGTTTGAATTATGTTATTACTCGTACTGAAGAAGCTGCAAATAAAACGATGGATGTTGTCGAGTCTGTTTTTCCTGTCGTTGATAATCTTGCGGAACAAGTTCGTGCTGTTAATCCGTCATGGACAAAATTAATGAATAACGAAATAGATTTACCTGAATTCAAGGGATTATGTGTTGATATTGATACCTTGTTAACAACAACAGGTAAAGAAACTCAGCATATTCACAGTTTAATGACTGATGTGTTAATGGCACAAGATTTTCAAGATTTAACAGGCCAAGTTATACGTAAAGTCATCGACTTAGTCCGTGAAGTTGAAGATAGTTTGATTAATATGTTAACCGCCTTTGGTATTTCAGCAGAAAAAAAACAGGAAAGTGCATTACCTAAAGTAGGTGATAATTTGGTTGAAGGTCCAATAGTTAACAAAGAAAATAGAGATGATGTTGTTGAAGATCAAGATGATGTTGATGATCTTTTATCAAGTTTAGGGTTTTAACGGGAGTTAATGAATGTCTTTTGAAGCTGATGAAGAAATTCTTCAAGACTTTTTAGTCGAAGCAGGTGAAATACTTGAGCTACTTTCTGAGCAATTAGTTGAGCTTGAAAATGATGTTGATAATGCTGACTTACTTAATGCTATATTTCGTGGGTTTCACACGGTAAAAGGTGGTGCAGGTTTTCTTGCGTTAAATGAGCTTGTTGAAGTGTGTCATGGCGCAGAGAATATATTTGATTTACTTCGTAACGGTCAGCGCTCTGTTAACCCTGAATTGATGGATACGATCTTATCAGCGCTTGATACAGTCAACGATATGTTTGCCTTGGTGCAAAATAAAGAGCCATTAGTTGCTGCTGAAGCTACTTTATTAGCCGAACTACAACGTTTAAGTGTTCCTGAAGGGAAAGAGGTGACTGCATCTGTGGAAGTTGCAGCTCCTGCACCTGAAGTTTTCGCACCAGCCGAGTCTAGCTCATCTGATGAAATGAGTGAAGATGAGTTTGAGCGATTACTTGATGAATTACATGGAGGTGGTAGTCCTTCTACAGCACCTGTGAAACCTGCTACGGTTGCGAATCCCGTTATTAATAATAGTGATGATATTTCTGATGATGAATTTGAATCTTTATTAGATGAATTACATGGTCAAGGCGCATTTTCTGCTGAAGTTAGCAAGGCAAATACACCATCGAGTATTTCTTCAGATGAAATTAACGATGATGAATTTGAGAGTTTACTTGATGAGTTACATGGTAAAGGTAATGCACCTAAACCAGGGGCTTCTTCCTCAACGCCTGTAGTCAAAACGTCAGCTCCAATACCAGCAAAAGAAACACCTGTGGCGGCAAAACCTGCCACTAAATCTGTGTCAAAAGTAGCTGATAAACCATCAAAAGCAGCACCAACGGGTAAAAAAGCTTCTCAACCATCAGCTCCTCAAGGTGAAACAACGGTTCGCGTTGATACTAAACGACTTGATAAAATCATGAACATGGTTGGTGAGTTAGTGTTAGTTAGAAATCGTTTAACTAGCTTAGGCTTAATTTCTGATGATGAAAATTTAAATAAAGCAGTATCTAACTTAGATGCTGTGACGACTGATTTACAAGGTGCGGTAATGAAAACCCGCATGCAACCGATTAAAAAAGTATTTGGTCGTTTTCCTCGAGTAGTCCGAGATTTAGCGCGTAGTCTAGATAAAGATATACAACTTGTTTTAGAGGGTGAAGAAACTGATTTAGATAAAAACCTTGTTGAAGCACTTGCTGATCCTTTAGTGCATTTAGTGAGGAATTCCGTAGATCATGGGATTGAAATGCCTGATGTTCGTGAAGCGATGGGTAAACCGCGCCAAGGTAGTGTGGTTTTGTCAGCTTCTCAAGAAGGTGATCATATTTTGTTAACCATTAAAGATGATGGTGCGGGTATGGATGCTGAGAAATTAAAAAATATTGCGATTGATCGTGGTGTACTTGATGCTGAAGCAGCAGCTAGAATGCCAGATAAAGAAGCTTTTAGTTTGATTTTTGCTCCAGGTTTCTCCACTAAAACCGAAATATCTGAAGTTTCAGGTCGTGGTGTTGGTATGGATGTGGTGAAAACTAAAATCACCCAACTAAATGGTACCGTTAATATCGACTCAGAAATGGGAGTTGGTACTGTATTAGAAATCAAAGTCCCATTGACCTTAGCGATATTACCAACGTTAATGGTTGTTGTTGGAGAGCAAACTTTTGCATTATCTCTTGCTGCGGTTAGTGAAATCTTCCATTTAGATCTAACTAAGACTAATAGCGTTGATGGCCAATTAACCATCATCGTTCGTGAAAAAGCTATCCCTTTGTTTTATTTAGATCAATGGTTGGTTAAAAACTATGTTGATAAACCACGTGATACAGGTCATGTTGTTATTGTGCAAGTAGGAAATCAACAAATAGCGTTTGTTGTTGATAGATTAATAGGACAAGAAGAGGTGGTTATTAAACCACTTGATAGATTATTACACGGAACACCTGGCATGGCGGGGGCAACTATAACGAGTGATGGTGGAATCGCGTTAATTATAGATATACCTAGTATGTTGAGGTTTTATGCTAAAAAATTACCAATGAATAAGAAATTACGTTCATAGATTATTGATGAGCCATACTCCAATCTTTATATAGCGTGAGTATGATTATTTAAAGTAGAGGAAATAGATGGCCTACAAGGTGCTTGTTGTTGATGATTCAAGTTTTTTTAGACGACGAGTCACAGATATACTAAATAAAGACCCACAGCTTGAGGTCATTGATGTAGCAATAAATGGTCAAGAAGCGGTCGATAAAGCTATTTCACTTAAACCTGATGTAATTACCATGGATATTGAAATGCCAGTTTTAAATGGTATTGCTGCGGTAAAACAAATAATGGCGAAATCTCCAACTGCTATTTTAATGTTTTCTTCTTTAACTCATCAAGGTGCCAAATCAACTTTAGAAGCTTTAGAAGCTGGCGCTTTAGATTTCCTTCCCAAAAAATTTAGTGAAATTGCCCAAAACAGTGATGAAGCGGGTAGCTTGTTACGACAACGGGTTGCACAATTAGCTAAAAAGCGCGGTATTACTAGGCGTGGCTTATCATCAAGTCCTCTTCCTCGAGTAAACCGCACGCTGAGTAATCAAACCGCCTTTAATACGAGAAAATCATTAGCCGCTACAGAAACTAAAAACACTGAAGCCAATAGTGTAAAACCTAACACGTCAGCATTTAATAAATCCTCAGGGAAAAAGTATAAATTATTAGCGATAGGTACTTCTACAGGAGGGCCTGTAGCATTGCAAAAAATATTAACCAAATTTCCACAAGATTTTCCATTGCCTATCATTATGGTTCAGCATATGCCGGCAACGTTTACCTATGCTTTTGCTAGTCGATTGAACTCTTTGTGTAAAATAGAAGTTAAAGAAGCAATTGATGGTGATGTTCTTAAAGCAGGTCATGCTTATTTAGCACCTGGTGGTCGTCAAATGGTGATAACTGGTACAGAAAATGCACCTAAAATAAAAATAATTGATGATAATTCAGCAAAAATAACCTTTAAACCTAGTGTTGATGTGAGCTTTGGTTCAGCGGCAAAGGTATTTGCCGGTAATGTCTTAGGTGTTATCTTAACGGGAATGGGCGCTGATGGCAGAGAAGGGTCTCGAATGTTAAAAGCTAGAGGTGCAACAATTTGGGCGCAAGATGAGCAAACTTGCGTGGTATACGGTATGCCACAAGCAGTTACTGCGGCCGGTATTTCTCAACTATCCTTACCGCTAGAGTCGATATCGAACGCTATACTTAAGGAAATAAAGCATGGATAGGCTAAGTGTTGTTGGCCTTTTGGTTGCAATATTAGCTATATATGCAGGATTTGCTTTAGACGGTGGTTCTATTTCTACTCTGTTTGAGTTACCAGCATTTATTATTGTGGTTGGCGGCACATTAGGCGCCGTTATGTTGCAGTCATCAAGTGGTCAATTTCTTCATGCTTTTTCATTATTAAAGTGGGTATTTTTACCTCCACATTATGATATTGAGCAAGGTATAGAGAATATTGTGTATTGGGCTGAAAAATCGCGAGAGTCAGGGTATTTGGCGCTAGAAGATATTGCACTGGATGAAGACGATAGTTACACCAAAAAAGGTTTAAACTTATTAGTTGATGGTGTTGAACTTGATAATTTAAGAGTTTCTTTAGAGTTAGATTTAGATATTTATCGAGAACATAATTTACGTTCAGCTAATGTATTTGAGTCCATGGGGGGGTATAGCCCTACAATCGGAATTTTAGGTGCCGTATTAGGACTAATCCATGCCATGAGTAATTTAACTGAGCCTTCCTTACTAGGGCAAGGTATTGCCACAGCATTTATTGCGACTATTTATGGTGTAGGCTTTGCTAATTTAATTTACTTGCCTATAGCAAACAAAATAAGAGCCATTATTCATCAGCAAACTATGTATCGTGAAATGATTTCTGAAGGTTTGATGTCTATTGCTCAGGGTGAAAATCCACATGCGATTGCCAATAAATTGTCTGCATTTAGGTTAGAACAGTGAATCGTTTACGCAAAAGAAGGCATTATGTAGAATATGAAAATGTTAATCGTTGGCTTGTTTCTTATGCCGATTATATGACCCTTCTCTTTGCTTTATTTGTTGTACTTTATGCCATGGCGATGGTTAATGAAAAGCCTTTTGAAACTATTACTGAATCAGTAGGTCGTGTATTTCAATCAGATCATGAGAGGCCTAAAAACCGTGGCCATGGTGATGACATTCTTAATGTAAATACCAGTAAAACCAATAAAAGGTTATATGGTAATGGCATACTTGATGTTGCAGGCCCACAATTGTTAGAAGGCGAACAAAGCTTATCAAATATATCTCATTCACAGGTAGGTACTAATTTAACCTCATTAGAAGAAAAGTTACATGCCGCACTGTATGAATTAGTGGAGTCGGGTTATGCACAATTACAAGTTGATGGCGATTGGCTAGAGATAGAGTTAAATAGTGGTTTGTTATTTCCAAGTGGCTCATCTTCTACAACTAATTCAGCAGCAAATATTTTAGCCGTTATTTATGACGTTCTCGATGAAGTAACTAACTTTGTGCGAGTTAGAGGCTATACTGATAACCAAGCAATAAAGACTGAATTTTTTTCATCGAATTGGGAATTATCTGTCTATCGAGCTACTGCTATTTTACAGGTATTAGAAAGTTTGGGTATGAATCCTGCTCGAATGGCTATTGAAGGCTATGGACAATATTACCCTAGTGCGGATAATGCGACAGCACAAGGTAGAGCAAAGAATCGAAAAGTAGTTGTAGCAATCTCGAAGTATGGTTTAGAAAAATCAAACTTGTTAAATACTCCAACAATCAGTGTGAAAGATGTTGAAGCAATAACCAATGCAATTGAGCCTGGTGAGCAGAATAATGATATTAAAATAATTCGTTTAGCTAATGGCGGCATTCGAATCACGACGAGAAGCGAAAGTGATGATACTTTGGAAAAACAAAGTAATCGTTCTACCAGTAGTCAAGAAAACAAAGATGATAATGAACCTTAGATAAGTATTAGGAATAACTATTGGAAGTTTGGACAGTAGCAAATCAGAAAGGTGGTGTTGGCAAGACCACAACTACTATTGCTTTAGCTGGATTGTTAGCAGAGTGCGGTAAAAGAGTGTTATTAGTTGACACAGATCCCCATGCATCATTGAGTTATTATTTTGGTATCGAATCGGAAGACTTAGAGTTAAGTGTGTATGATTTATTTATACAAGTTTCTTCAGCTGAACAAATTTTGCAAAGTTTATGTCCTACAGAATATAGTCATATAGATATATTGCCAGCAACGATGGGATTAGCGACTTTAGATCGCTCATTAGGTGCTAAAGGCGGTATGGGTTTAGTGTTAAAAAAAGCCATGGGGAAAGTTTCACAAAATTACGATTATGTTTTGATGGATTGCCCACCAGTATTAGGTGTACTTATGGTGAATGCTTTAGCCGCAGCGGATAGAATTGTTGTGCCAGTGCAAACTGAGTTTTTAGCATTAAAAGGGTTAGATCGGATGATCAAAACTATGGACTTAATGCAAGGCGAACAAGAAAAACCGTTTAATTACACTATAGTACCCACTATGTTTGATAAGAGAACTAAAGCCTCTATTTTAGCTTATCAGCAATTGCAAGAAACCTATAAAGAAAAAGTATGGCCAGGGGTAATCCCTATTGATACCAACTTTAGAAACGCCAGTGTTGCGCAAAAAGTTCCTTCACATTTTGCTGCAAACTCTCGTGGCGTTCTTGCTTATAAATGCCTATTAGATTATTTAATAAAATCAGCTTAAGAAGTAAACATAAATGGCAAAACCATTAGCAGCAAGTAAAAAGGTAATGAAAAATTATCTGTCTGAATTATTGACGGATGAGTCCCTTGTGCAAAAAAGTACAGAAATAAGTGTGACAGAGAGTAGCGTCGAAAATAAACGGTTAGAAGCTTTACTGAAAAATGTTAATGCAAACCTTGATGTTAAAGAAACTGAGTTTTCTACACACAAAAGTATCAATGCTAACTTAGACAATGAAAATATTGCTAAAATAGACACGTTAAATAATACTGCTGAAACAGCGTTAATTACTCACAAAAGTCATGGTGATTTTGGTGTTAAATCTGAAAAGTTATATCGTAAAGGTGACTTTCAAGCACTATACTTTGATGTAGGTGGGTTAATATTAGCTGTACCTTTGATCGAATTGGGTGGAATTCATAAGGTTAATAAAACAACTCCGTTAATGGGGAAACCTGAATGGTTTAAAGGGGTCATGTTGTATCGAGATGAAAAAATTAATGTGGTTGATACTGCATTATGGGTAATGCCTGAAAAATGTGACGAAAAGTTAAAAAACTCGCTAAACTATCAGTATATTATCTTGCTAAGTAATAGTAGCTGGGGCTTATCAGCTGAAAATTTAGTTGATACAGTTGTTTTAAAACAAGAAGAGGTTAAATGGATGGACTCTCCTGGTAAAAGACCTTGGCTAGCTGGCTTGGTAAAAGATAAAATGTGTGCCTTACTTGATGTAGATTCATTAATTCAATTACTCAATGATGGTAGCGGAATTAATGAAGTTGATTCATAATGTTATTAACGGCTTAGTATATACTTTATAAATAATTTGAGAGGCAAGTGGTATGTCTGATATGAGACGCAGTTCTAGTGAAAAAGTTGGCGAAAACGACGAAGTACTTCAATGGGTAACATTTAAGCTGGAAAATGAAATTTACGGCATCAATGTTATGCAAGTACAAGAAGTTTTACGCTATAGTGAAATTGCACCAGTACCAGGAGCACCACTTTATGTGCTTGGTATTATTAATTTGCGTGGTAATGTTGTTACCGTTATTGATACTCGCTCTCGTTTTGGTTTAGAGCCTTGTGATGTAACAGATAATACCCGTGTAGTGGTTATCGAATCTGAAAAACAAGTGATTGGTATCTTGGTTGATAGTGTTGCAGAGGTTGTCTATTTAAAAGCATCAGAAATAGATGATGCACCTAACGTTGGTAATGAAGAAAGTGCGCAATTCATTCAAGGTGTTTCTAACCGTGATGGTGAATTACTCATTTTGGTTGATTTGGATAAATTACTTTCAGATGATGAGTGGGATGAATTAAAACAATTTTAAAATACCTATACCCAAGCCTATGTCTCTATTAGCTGTACCAATTATTGCCGTTGTGGCACTTGTTTTAAGTGCTTTATGTCTCGTTGTTGTTTTTATTTCATCAATAAGGCATAAAGCTCAAATATCTATGCTTGTATCTCAATATCAAGCGCAGGAATTAATTATCAATAATCTCCAGCGAGTAAACGAGCAATTACAGTTAGATGTGGATAAGTTGCTGAGACAAGACGAACAAATAACCATAGAGAATAGGCAAGTATCTAAACAACTTGAGCACCGTATTAAAACAGTACAAACGCAAATTAATAACCAGCAAGAGATGATTTCTCAATTACAAACAGATCAAGGAGATGACAAATTTTATACGCGTGCAATAAAATTGGCAAAAAAAGGTGCTGATATTGAAGAAATTGTTACTGAATGTGAATTACCTTATGCAGAGGTTGAGATGTTAATTTCTGTTTATCAAAAGAAAACCCCTTCATAGTTTTTTGTTGACGGTTTAACTAGTTAACCTGAACTCGGCTTAACAAATGTTTCTCTAGCGGTTATTTTTACTTACTTCTGCGTTAAATTCACTTGCAATAGGCAAGCTATTGACGCGTAAATTTGCCTTGAATTAAGCGAAACTATCAAGCTAGAGATAGTGTAAATTAATTTATATTTTAATTTCAATATGTTAACTATGTCTTAAACCGAGTTCAGGTTAGTTTAATTTATGGTAAGCTACCTCGATTTTCTACATTTTTATTTTCAACTTTAGCCATAGCAAGGAATTAGGCGCTGTGAATTTATCTTTATTTCAATGTTTCCGTACACTTGTATTATTGTCCGTTATGTTTATATCTGCTTGTTCTGTAACTCCTACAGATGAAGGTATTAATGATCCTAGAGATCCGCTAGAAATAATTAATAGACCTTTTTGGACTTTCACTTGGGATTATGCTGATAAATATGTAGCTAAGCCTGCATCTGAACTATACACCACTTATACACCCCGATTTTTACGTACTGGGTTGTATAATATGGCGCTTAACCTGAATGAACCGTCAAGTGCGATTAATAATCTTTTGCAATTTAAGTTCACTGACGCTGCAAAAAACACCGGTCGGTTTGTCCTAAATTCAACGATAGGTTTATTGGGCTTTTATGATCCTGCGAGTGACTTTGACTGGTCAGGAGAACAAGAAGAGTTTGGCGAAGTTTTGGGTAGTTATGGTGTTAGTGATGGACCTTACCTAGTTATACCAGCGTTTGGACCTAGCTCAGTTAGAGAAGAGGTCGGTGATTATGTTGATGGCTTATATTGGCCGTTAGTTGTTATTGATTTTTGGCCAAACTTGTTACGCTTGGGGGTACTTGGTTTAGAGAAACGCGCGGCGGTTCGTGACCAAGAGCAGTTAATTGTTGAATCTACAGATCCTTATGAATTTATTAAAAATGCCTATTTTCAGAATATGAACTATCGTTTATATGATGGCAATCCACCTATTGTTGTTGACGAAGATGAAGAAGCTGAAATTGATGCTTTATTAGAAGAATTTGATGACATTGATTAATTTTAGTTAAATATATTTAAGCAAAGTTGATAAACATGTACCGAAGTTAAGCGCAATTTGATAGAATTGCGCCAATTTTTTACTCATGTCAAAGTTAATCTTTGGCATCACTATTTTTGGAAATATTTAGATGAATATCATTGAAGGTTCATTTGAGGCAAAAGGCAAAAAATTTGCCATTGTTGTATCACGTTTTAATCACTTTATTGTTGATAGCTTATTAGATGGTGCAGTTGATGCACTTAAACGTCACGGTAGCGTTGCTGATGATGATATTACCATTGTTCGCGTTCCTGGCGCTTATGAGCTGCCTTTAGCAGCAAAAAAAGTTGCCGCCAAAGGTGAGTATGATGCGATTATCGCTATTGGTGCTGTTATTCGAGGTGGAACTCCTCATTTCGATTTCGTTGCCGGCGAATGTAATAAAGGTTTAGCACAGGTTTGTTTAGAATCAGAAATTCCGGTTTCTTTTGGTGTGATTACCACCGATTCGATAGAACAAGCAATTGAACGTGCAGGAACCAAGGCAGGTAACAAAGGAGCTGAAGCGGCTCTTGGTGCTTTAGAAATGGTCAACGTTTTAGCTCAACTGTAGGATATTTATTGTGAAACCTTCACCTAGACGAAAAGCACGTGAACTTGCGTTTCAAGCAGTTTTTTCATGGCAAATAAGTCAAAATTCAGTTAACGATATTGAAGTTAACTTTATAACTGATAATAGTAAGCGTCGATTTGATATCGAATACTTTCAGCAATTACTTCATGGCGTTACTAGTAACGTGAAAGAGATAGATCTTGCTATTTCTCCGCATGTTGATCGCCCCCTTGATGATATTGACCATGTTGAAAAAGCCATTTTGCGTGTGGCTGTTTTTGAATTGAGTGATTGTCAAGATGTGCCATATCGTGTAGTTATCAATGAGGCAATTGAATTAGCAAAATCATTCGCCGCTGATGATAGCCATAAATTTGTTAATGGTGTGTTAGATAAAGCCGTCAAATTAATTCGTCCTCAAGAATAACCGCAGCATATTTGTAGTAGTATATGAAAGAATTTGAGCTGATAAAGCACTTTTTTACCGAACAAGCCGTCAAAAGGAAAGATGTTTTACTTGGTATTGGCGATGACTGTGCAGTTGTCGCTAGTACAGAGAATCAAGACATTGTGGTAACTACCGACACGTTAGTTGCCGGAGTTCATTTTCCTTTAGAAACATCGCCTAGGGCTATCGGTCATAAAGCCGTAGCGGTTAACTTGTCAGATATAGCCGCTATGGGAGCTAAACCAAGCTGGTTATCTCTTGCTATTACTTTACCAGAAGTAAATGATCATTGGCTTGCTGAGTTCTCTTTAGGTGTGTTTGAGTTATGTGAATATTATAATGTACAACTTATTGGTGGTGACACTACACAAGGCCCATTAAGTATCACCATCACAGCGCAGGGCTTAACGCCAGAGGGTAAGTACTTGTCTCGCTCAGGTGCTAAAGCTGGTGATTGGCTTTATGTGACGGGTGAGTTGGGTGACGCGGCTCTAGCTCTACAGCATTACAAAAAACAAGTTTGTGTAAGCCACCAGTTTGCTGAGAAAATAAAAGCTAAATTAGATTATCCTAAGCCTCGTGTTTTAGCGGGTCAAACATTACGAGAATATGCTTCTTCAGCGATCGACCTTTCTGATGGTTTATTGGCAGATTTGGGACATATCTGCAAAGCATCTAATGTTGGTGCTAATATTGTTCTTAATGCTATTCCATTGTCTGACATTATGCTTGATACTTTATCATTTGATGATGCAGTGAACCTTGCCCTTAGTGGGGGTGATGATTACGAGTTACTCTTTACTGTGTCTGAGCATAACAAAGTCGGTATGGAAACAGCACTATCTCATGTCGGCACACTTGTTACCTGTATAGGTCAAATAAATGCATCACAAACGATTTCAACAACGTTGAATAATAAACCTGTACCAATTAAAAGTACTGGTTTTGAACATTTTACGGCCAAATAATTACCTAACCTTTTTCACCATAATTTATGAAACATATCGATACTAAACCTGCTTTTGATTTAACCCAACCTGTACAGTTTTTAGCATTAGGTTTCGGTAGCGGGTTAGCGCCTAAAGCGCCGGGAACATTTGGTACGTTAGCTGCAATTCCTGTTTTTTTCTTATTAACAATGCTAATGCCAACGCCATTGCATTATGCTATTGCTGTTATAATTATGGGTTTGGCTGGTATTTATATTTGCGGTAAAACTGCTGATGATGTTGGTGTTCACGATCATCCTGCAATTGTTTGGGATGAATTTGTTGGTTTCTTTATTACTATGTTTATGGTGCCAGTAAGTTGGCAATCTATTCTCCTTGGCTTTTTACTTTTTCGAGTATTTGATATTTTAAAGCCTTGGCCAATCTCGTATATTGATAAAAAAATGACAGGGGGGGCAGGCATTATGTTTGATGATGTACTTGCTGGAGTCTTTGCTTTAGTCATCATGCAGCTAATTTTTTAGTCAATTTCTTCTTTCTTCGCTATTTATTGACTTCTATCAATAGTCTTTTCACATGTTTTAAGCTACCTTAAAGCCTGAGGTAAAAAAAAGACGTGTTAAAAGCTTGTTTTTTATTTTTATACCCTCAGCTATTTATTAGGGTAATGAGTATTTAATTGAAATGCTCTATTATTTAGCTCATCGTACTTGCTTAAAGTAATTGTTAAAAGGAATACCTATGAAAATAAATCTTTCTGGTCACCATGTAGAAATTACAGACTCAATTAGAGAACATATAGAGGAAAAATTTTCTAAAATAGCTAATCACTTTCCAACGTTAATCGCTTTAGACGTTATTATTTCAAAAGAACACCACAAGCATCAAGTTGAACTGACAACAAATTATGAAGGCGGGCGAATATCAGCCAAAGGCTCTGATGGTGTGATGTTTCCTGCTATTGCTAATGCCGCTAAAAAATTAGATGCTGCACTGAAACATCGTAAAGGCCAATTAAAAGCAAATTTGCATGAAAAGCCAATAAGTACAGCTCCAGAAATTGCTCATGAAAAAGTACAAGAAATGAATTTGGGATAAACGATAATACTCGTTAACCTTTCTAAAAGCTGTGAATTTTATTCACGGCTTTTTTTTATCTTGCTTTCTACTGTACTTACGTAAGCTAAATCTATAAGTATTACAAATAATTACTCTTTTTTCGTCATCTTGTGCAATAATTGGAAAATATAATGAGTATTCATAATCAGCTGATATCGGCATATGAGCTCAATAAGTATACCAATAAGGACTCCCTAGATGCTTAATCTGTTACTTCAACGCCATCAATCTATAAAAATAACGTTAATTACTTTAGTTTCCATAAGTCTTTTTTCTTGTTCTGAACCAGAGCAACAAAGAAAAGCACCACCACCTGCTGTTTCGGTTTATAACGTTAATATGGCTGAAGTAGGCAAACACCGAGAGTTTGTTGCTCGTACGCAAGCATTTAAAGAAGCCAATTTACGTGCTCGTGTTGAAGGTGAATTGGTAGCGCGCCATTTTAGAGAGGGGGCTATGGTTGAAAAAGATCAATTATTATTGAAGATTGACCCTGCAAATTATGATGCTTTACTTATTCAAGCGAAAGCCGACTTAGCAAGTAAAGTATCAGGTGAAGACAATGCCGTTCGTAACTTAAAGCGAGCAAAAGACTTAATTGGTGATGGCTATATTTCTCAATCAGACTTCGATCGACTAACGACTGACGAGTCACAAGCAAAAGCATCAGTAAAGGCGGCGCAAGCTGCATTAATACGCGCAGAATTAGATTTAGGTTACACCACTATTTTAGCGCCGTTTACTGGTCGCATTGGTAAAGTAAATTATAATGTTGGCAATATTGTTGGTCCAACAAGTGATGCATTAGCAACTTTAACCGTTACTGACCCTATCTATGTTAGTTTTCAGGTTGAAGAAGAATTGTATTTAAATTATTTACAACAGCATAAAGACGCTGAGAAACCAAACGATGTCAAATTGGATCTGAGCTTACGTTTGCCCAATGACACCACTTATGATGAGCAAGGGAGATTAGATTTTGCGGGTACTAAAATTGAACAAGGTATGGGGACTGTTGAGTTAAGAGCCTCATTTGCTAATCCTAATGGTATTATTTTACCTGGCCTATTTGTCACGCTAATTGCTGAAAGTCAGAAAAAAGAAGCGATGTCTATGGTGCCACAGGCAGCTGTACAAGCAAATCAACAAGGAAAATTTGTACTTGTAGTTGATAAATCAAATACGGTTAAACAGCGCCATGTTATTTTAGGTCGACGAATTAATGCGATGTGGATTGTAGAAGAAGGGCTTGAAGCAGGTGAACAAGTCATCATTGAAGGACTACAAAAGGTAAGGGTAGGGGTAACCGTTAACCCGGTAATAAAAATGGTAAATGCTTTAACAGGTACTATCACTGAGCAAACAGATTCAAGCCCAGCTTCAACCATTAAGAAGTAGTGAAGGAACCATTTTATGATCAGTAAAACTTTTATTAATCGTCCTAAATTTGCTTTTGTCATTTCTATTGTTATTTCTTTAGCTGGTCTAATTGCAATGGGAATCTTACCCGTAAATATGTATCCGGAAATAACGCCTCCGCAAGTACAAATTTCAGCAGTATATCCAGGCGCAAGTGCTCAGGTAGTTGAAGAATCAGTGATACGACCTATTGAAGAGCAAATTAACGGCGTGGAAGATATGATGTATATTGACTCATCAGCTTCTAATAATGGTAGCGCCGTAATAACGGTCTATTTTAAGGTTGGCACAGATGGTGATATTGCTCAGGTAAACGTGCAAAATCGTGTTGCCTTAGCGACAAGTTCCTTACCTGCAGAGGTTACGCGACAAGGGGTCAGTGTTAAGAAACAATCTAGCTCAATGTTACTGGGTATTAATCTGTTTTCAGAACAAGCAGGTATTGATCAATTATTTTTGAGCAATTATGCAAGTAACTATTTAACTGAGCCTCTAGGGCGGATTAAAGGGGTTGCTTCTGCTGAGATAATGGGAGAAATGACTTATAGCATGCGTATTTGGCTGAACCCTGATCGTATGTCATCGCTTAATGTTACTGTGAATGAAATTCAACAAGCGCTGAAAGAGCAAAATATGATTGTTGCGGCAGGTAAGTTAGGCGCTAGCCCATCGTTACCAAATCAACAGTTTGAATACTCTATACAAGCACAAGGGCGCCTTAAAAGCCCCGAAGAGTTTGGTCAAACCATCATTCGCGCGAATGAAAGTGGCAACTTTGTTCGACTTACCGATATCGCCCGCATTGAACTGGGCGCAGAAGACTATTCTACAAGAGCTCGATTGAATGGAAATGACACCGCCTTTTTAGTTATATATCAATTACCTGATGCTAATGCGACTGAGGTTGCTGATTTGGTGAAGGCTAAAATGATAGAACTAAGCGAGCGTTTTCCTGATGGCTTAGAATATGTCATTCCTTATGACACCACCGCGTTTATTAACCGCTCCATGGAAGAAGTTAAAGTTACCTTGTTTCAAGCGGTAGGCTTAGTTATTTTAGTGGTGTTTCTCTTCTTACAAAACTGGCGCGCTACCATTATTCCTACCTTAGCTATTCCTGTATCCCTTGTTGGTACTTTTGCTTTTATGTTGTTAATGGGATACTCCATTAACACAATTACTTTGTTTGGTTTAGTGTTAGCAATTGGTATTGTTGTTGATGATGCGATTATTGTTATTGAAAATGTAGAGCGTATTTTAAAAGAAGAAAAGTTACCAATAAAAGAGGCGGTAACTAAAGCGATGGAGCAAGTGTCAGGGCCTATTATTGCCACTACATTAGTATTATTAGCGGTATTTGTACCCGTTGGCTTTATGCCGGGTATCACGGGTGAGCTTTATAAACAATTTTCTATGACGATCTCATTTGCTGTTATTATTTCTTCTATTAATGCACTAACATTGAGTCCTGCTTTGTGTACCGTATTATTATCAGAAAAGAATATGAAACCAATTCAGTGGTTACAGCCAATGGAACGTTTAATTGAACGAATGACTGATGGTTATACTAAAACGGTTAGTTTTTTATTAAAACGTGTTGCACGTGTAAGTTTGTTTGTCGGCATTATTTTTGTTAGTGCAGGTTGGTTAACTAGCGCAGTACCAACTGCATTTTTACCAGCAGAAGATCAAGGTTATTTATTTGTTGATATTCAATTACCTGATGCCTCATCAAGTAATAGAACGCAAGCAGTTATGGATAAAATCGTCCCTATAATCACTAGTGACCCTGCGGTTGATGATATTATTACCGTAGGTGGTTTTTCTTTGTTAGGTGGCCCCGGTTCGAATAATGGTCTGGCTATAATCCTTTTAAAGGATTGGGATGACAGAACCGCACCAGAGCTAGGATTAAAGCAAACAATTCCTAGGCTGATGGGGCAATTATGGTCAATGCCTGAGGCGCAAATCATGGTTTTTAACCCGCCACCAATCCCTGGTTTAGGCACTAGTTCAGGCTTTGAATTTCAACTACAAGATAATGAAGGTCGAGATCCTGCATTATTAGCCCAAGTAATGAATGGGCTAATTTATGAAGCTAATCAGCGCCCTGAATTGAATAGAGTATTTAGCACTTATCGTGCTAATGTTCCGCAATACTTTCTAGAAGTCGATCGTAATAAGGCTAAAGCGCAAGGAGTGGCGCTTTCTGATATTTTTATTACCTTGCAAGCACAGCTTGGCTCATTATATATTAATGACTTTAGTCAATTTGGGCGTACTTACAAAGTTACTATTCAAGCGCAAACAGAGTTCCGCAAAGACCCCTCAGACTTACGTCATTACTATATTCGTAACAAAGATAATGACATGGTGCCGTTAACTACTTTGGCTAAATTAACACCTATCTTAGGGCCTACAACGATTAAGCATTTTAACCTCTATCGAAGTGCCAATATTACTGGGCAAGCAGCACTAGGCTATTCTTCTGGTCAAGCTATTTCGGTAATGCAGGAATTGGCTGAAAATCTACCGCAAGGGTATATTTATGAATGGTCAGGGCAATCTAAACAAGAAATTGAAGCAGGAAATTTAGCACCAATATTATTTGCTTTAGCTATCTTGTTTGTTTACTTGTTCTTAGTTGCTCAATATGAAAGTTGGGCCATCCCTTTTTCTGTTATTGCTGCTGTGCCTTTAGCTTTATTTGGTTCTATGTTGACTTTATACACGTTAGGTATGGCAAATAATATATATGCTCAAGTCGGGTTAGTTCTTCTCATTGGTTTATCTACCAAAACGGCAATACTTATTGTTGAGTTTGCTATGGAAGAACGGGCAGCAGGTAAGAGTATTTTTGATGCGGCACTGAATGCGGCTAAAATGCGTTTTCGTGCGGTATTGATGACTGCACTATCGTTTGTACTTGGTGTTTTACCGTTAGTTTTTGCAACTGGAGCAGGTGCTGGAAGCCGCGTTTCCTTAGGTGTCACCGTACTGGCAGGCATGGTTGCGGCCACTATATTTGGCACATTATTAGTACCGTACTTTTATATGGTAGTTCAACGCATGCGTGAGAAGTTCAAAAGTGAGGCTGTAGAGTAATAGTTTCGAATAACTAATTATAAGCAACTAGGAATTATAAATCGGTAGGTGCAAGATGCGAGTGAAACAGCTTAACTCGCATCTTTAGTCTCTGTTGCTTTTGGTTCTTCTTCAAGTTTGGCGCGCTCTGCTTTAGATATGTAGCGGGGTTTATTACTGGTATGTAATTTAGCATTCGCTTTTTTTAACTTCTTCTTTAGCGCGTCATTCATCTTCTTTTTACGGTTCATATTACGTTTCTCTTTTCTTATAATTAATAGTTAAGATTAATATTTATCAGCTGTACTGTTGGGTAATTAATGTTATGAATATTAACGGAATATAGGGAAATATAACCGTTGGCTTTAGCGCGTTTTTTATATACTCCACAACCAAACCCGCTGAACTTGGACGATTCTCAGACCATTGACGATAAAATTGAAATGCTCCTAAATTATTTTCAGGAAGTGCCTGTTCAATTAACTTAATTCTATTGTAGGCTCTGGCCTGATAAGTTTTCCAAATGCCTTCTTGTAACCATAAAACAGCCAATATTAACACAATAACTATGCTTTCTTGGTAGAAAGCTAATGAAAACAAGGTTACTGCTACAGAAAATAACTTAATAATTAAAGCGTATTGTTCATAACGCTCATGGCTGTGGTGTAATGCTTGCCATTCTTTTACTAAAAGCGCATTAGATTCTATTGTCATTGGAAGTTAATAAACTAGGGGTAGACGGTATTTGCTGCTATTATGCGCCCATTCACTTTCCCTTGAAAGTTTTATATCCTAATTCTGAAAATATAGAGGCATCCACCTTGAGCGCATCAATCAATAATGACAAAGCGGCATTAGCTTTTTCTTCACTAAACTTACACCAAGATTTATTGAAAAATTTATCTACACTTGGCTATCAGGAAATGACACCTATCCAAGCCATGAGTTTACCTGAAATGTTAGTGGGCAAAGATGTTATTGCTCAAGGTAAAACAGGCTCTGGTAAAACGGCTGCTTTTGGCCTAGCTTTGTTGGAAAAGTTACAAGTTAAGCGTTTTCGTATTCAATCTATGGTGTTATGTCCAACGCGTGAACTTGCTGATCAAGTAGCTAAAGAAATACGAAAGCTTGCCCGTGCTGTTCATAATATTAAGGTCTTAACCTTATGTGGTGGAACACCGTTTGGTCCGCAAATAGGATCACTAGAGCATGGTGCTCATATTATTGTCGGTACACCAGGTCGTATTGAAGAACATGTTATTAAAGGTACCCTTAAACTAGACGATTTAAACTTGTTAATACTTGATGAAGCCGATCGTATGTTAGAAATGGGTTTCGAAGCTGCGCTCGATAATATAATTGAACGTACTCCTCTTGACCGTCAAACATTGTTATTTAGTGCAACCTTTCCAAAGCAGATTCAAGCGATCAGCGAAAGTATTATGACTGACCCTATAATGGTAAAAGTTAGCGCCAGTGAAGATCAATCTAATATTAACCAACACTTTTTTCATGTTGAAGATGATACTCAACGATTTACAGCGTTACGTTTATTGTTACTCGACAATCCTGTTGAATCGACTGCTATTTTTTGTAATACAAAAAAAGAAACACAAGCTGTTTGTAATGCTTTGCATGATGATGGCTTTAGTGTTTTAGCTTTACATGGTGATTTAGAGCAAAGGGATAGAGATCAAACTTTATTACGTTTTGCCAATAAAAGTGTCGCAGTTTTAGTTGCTACTGATGTTGCTGCCCGTGGTTTAGATATAGATGCGCTTGATTTGGTGGTTAATTATCATATTGCTCATGACAGTGAAGTGCATATTCATCGTATTGGCCGTACAGGCAGAGCAGGTGCTCAAGGTATGGCGATATCCATCTATAGTGATAAAGAGACTTATAAAGTTGGTTTAATAGAAGATGCGCTTGAGCAAACTATCAAGCCTGAATTGTTACCTTCTACCGATGTATTAAAAAATGCTAGGCATCAGGCTAAAATGGCAACAATTCAAATTGACGGTGGTAAAAAACAAAAAGTTCGTCCTGGTGATATTTTGGGTGCACTCACCGCGAAAAGCGCAAATGCAAAAAATACCGGTGCAGAAATTAGTGGTCAAGATATTGGCAAAATCAATGTGCTTGATATTAAAGCGTATGTAGCAGTTGATAAAAAAATATTAAAATTAGCATTACGAAAATTAACGAATGGTAAAATGAAAGGTCGTAGCTTTAAAGTTCGTCATTTAACCGTCTAAAATAATTCAAATCCTAGATTTAAATTTTGCTTGAACAATACCAGCAGTTGCTTACACAAAATGTGCTTTGTGAAGACAAAGCACAGCATAATGCTGTACAGGTTTTAGCAGAGTTATCTAAGCAGCTTGTTTTAGCTGAGTACAACGACACACAAAGCAAAAAATCATCAATAAACTTTTTCTCAAAAATTACCACTAATAAAGCAAAACCCGTTATTCGAGGACTCTATTTTTATGGTCGAGTAGGGCGTGGTAAAACCATGTTAATGGATTTGTTTTATGAAAACATTCCATTAAAGAAAAAAAAGCGTATTCATTTTCATCGTTTCATGGAAAGTATTCACCAAGAATTAAAGCAATTATCGTTAACAAAATCAGCAATTGATAACCCGCTTATGCATATTGCCAAACGCTGGGCGAAAGACATTCGTTTACTGTGTTTTGATGAGTTTTTTGTTAGTGATATTGCTGATGCGATGTTACTTTCTGGCTTATTCAAAGCGCTTTTTGCTTCAGGGGTAACGCTTGTTACCACTTCAAACTGTCAGCCAGAGCAACTTTATCGTAATGGTTTACAACGGGAACGATTTTTACCAACGATTAACCTTATTAATCAATTTTGCCAGATAATTTCTATCGATGGTGAAATTGATCATAGATTAACAAATAGTAGTCAGCAGCATAGAAACTATTATTTCAGCCATCTCAATGGTGAAGCGTTATTAGCTAACCGCTTTGTACAGCTAAACGATTCTACTAGCCTCACACCGTTAAAAAATAATAGTGCGATAAATGATTTTTTAAACAGTGATAATACAAAAAATTTATCAATTAATAACCGTGAAATTAGTTATCTAGGTAGAACTAAGCGGCATATTTGGTTTGATTTTTTTGCTCTTTGCTCAGGTCCTCGCAGTCAGCGGGATTATATGCAATTAGCCGATCTATTCGATACGGTATTAATCAGTAATGTGCCCCAGTTTGGCGGGAAACTTATACCGGCTGTATTTTCTGGTGTCGAAGATAGTTATCAACGAAGTGGTGTCTTGATGGGGGACTTACGACAATTAGATGATGAAGCTCGACGCTTTATCGCCTTAGTTGATGAGTTTTATGATCGAAATATTCAATTAATTGTTTGTGCAGAAGTTGATATAACTGAGCTTTATCAAGGGCAGCAACTCAGCTTTGAGTTTCAGCGTTGTCAGTCTAGGTTATTTGAAATGCAAAACTATTAACAGTCCTTATAAGTCGGTATGTAAGTTTTTACTACACTAACTTTTAGTTATATTAACCAAAAAAGTTGCTATTTAAATTGTTATTTCATTTTCATTGGTGCTATCTTTTTGATTTATAAGGGTAACAAACTTGGCATTGCTTTTGTAATAACATTATCAATTAAAAAAGACTCGTTAATAAAATTACTCAATAAGGCTATCATCATGGTTAATTCATTTAAATTAAATAATAGAACATCAAAAATACTGTCAGCAGTTGCGGTACTTTCAATTTTTGTTTCTACAAACCTTTTTGCTCACGATGCTTGTGATATTGAACTTGACACTGGCTTCACATTAAATGAAACAACGCTGGAGTTTTTTAATTATCACGAAAGTGCTGAGAATAAAAAGCAAATACTATACAAAATTGATAATGATCATAGTTTAATTGTTCACGGGCAAGAAATTGATTTAAATGACCATCAGCAAGTGCTAGTGACCCAATATGCTCAGAGTATTCGCGCTATGGTGCCACAAGTTAGAGCGATTGCTATTGAAGGTGTAGATCTCGCATTAGAGGGCGTTAATTTAGCTTTCAATGAATTGTTAGGTGAAGGTAATAATGTTGGTGCAGAATTAACACAAGAGCTTTCTACACTACGAGATGAAGTCGCTACACGTTTTACTGCAGAGCATGGTATTACCATAGGTGCAAACGGCATTAATGGTAAAGGTTTTACTGGTGAAGAGATTCTTGGCAAAGAGTTTGAGCAACGTATCGAATCAGCAGTAGAAAAGGCGGTAATAAACTCTATGGGGAGTTTATTAGTTGTTATGGGTCAAGAAATGCTTTTTTCAGGCGGAGAGAGTAATGCTCTGGAAACTAGAATGGAAGATTTTGGTGAAAACATTGCTGATGAATTGGCACTTAGAGCTGAAAAAATTGAAAAAAAAGCTGAAGTGTTATGCTTATCGATTGCTGATATTGATCAATTAGAAGAGCAATTAAAAGCCAGTATTATACCATTGGCGAATATTAATGTTATCTCAGTTAGCTTGAATGCAAAAGCAGATGATAAAAGTATGATGTAAAATTATCCAAAGTAAAAAATTTATCAGAAGACTCGGTAGTGTTATCATTAGCAAGTCTTCTGTCTATATAATATTTAACATTTCATGCATGCAGTTCATCGATTACATCAATTTAGAAAAAGTTTAAGTACCACCACTTATAAAGCGAGAGGGCAGCGAGTTGTGCGCTGTGATTTGTGTCGCCTAGCCATAACATTTTGTATTTGTGCTATTGCCCCTAAAAATGGCTCTGTGAAGACCAATGCAGGGTTTTTATTACTGATGTATGACACTGAAGTGTTAAAACCGAGTAATACTGGCAAGCTAATCGCTGATTTAATTCCTGATACGTTTGCCTTTTTATGGTCACGCACAACCAAAAATCCGGAATTACAGGCAGTGCTAGACGATGAAAAATGGCAACCTTTTGTGGTATTTCCACAAGAATATGCCGACGATAATCGTCAAGTCCATTCGAATACCGTGATATGTGAGCAAGGCAAAAGGCCGTTGTTTATTATGCTTGACGGTAGTTGGCGCGAAGCAAAAAAAATGTTCCGGAAAAGTCCTTATTTGGATAAGTTTCCTATTGTTTCTTTTGATCCTAAAATGTTACTTGATAATACAGCATCCCCCGTGGGCGCTGACTCGCGTTATACGGTTAGAAAAACTGAATTAGAGCATCAATTCTCAACTGCTGAAGTTGGCGCTAGAGTACTTGAAATGTTCGGTGAAAAAGCTAACGGGCATTTACTTGATTTATGGTTCGACGTTTTTAATTATCAATACCAAAAAGGTGTTTGTCAGCGTAATATGGGCAATGTGGATGCGGTTGATAATTATGTAGCGTTTTTAAATGATAAATAAGTGAGGAAAAGGCAAGGGTATTGAACTATTAATCACGAGTAACGAAAATATACTGATATCTTCGCTACTCGAAACTTACTTTATACTAGAAAAGTGAAACTTACTTCATACTAATTGTAGAGTGAATTTCAGTGCCATCTTGATGATCTGGTTCGAACCAACGAGTGGTCACAGATTTTGTATAAGTCCAAAAGCTGATTACTTGTTTACCGTTAGGTCCTAAATCACCCAATTTAGAGCCGCGTGAGCCAGTAAAGCTGAAATAAGCTACTGGTACAGGAATTGGTACATTAATACCAACTTGACCAACGTCTATATCATTTTCAAACTTTCGTGCAGCCCAACCAGAAGAGGTAAATAATGAGGTACCATTACCGTTTGGATTTGCATTGATTATCTCAATTGCTTCATCTAATGTATCAGCTTCTAATACACACAAAGCAGGGCCAAAAATTTCTTGCGTGTAAATATCCATGTCAGTCGTAACATTGGTAAATAACGTTGGTCCGACAAAATTACCGTTTGGATAACCTTCAACTTGGCAATTTCTGCCATCAACAAGCATAGTAGCGCCTTGTTCAACACCTGAATCTAGTAAGCTAATAATGCGCGCTTTAGCTTGAGGTGATACAACAGGGCCTAAATCTGCATCACGTTGTGTGCCAGGACCCACTTTCATTTGCTTTGATCGTTCAACAATTTCAGGTAGCCAGTTTCGCGCTTCACCCACTAAAATTGTTACAGGGTTAGCCATACAGCGCTGTCCTGCTGCACCAAAAGCTGAGCCAAGTAAATCATTAATCGCTCTGTCTTTATTTGCATCAGGCATGATTACCATATGGTTTTTTGCGCCCATCATTGCTTGGGCACGTTTACCATGCTTAGTGGCATGATTATAAACGTGTGTACCAACGCCAGTTGAACCAATGAATGAAACTGCTTTTACTGGGTCAGCTTCAATTAATTGATTAACCACATCAGGACCACCATGAACAACATTTAACACACCTGCTGGAATACCAGCTTTAAGTGCTAATTCAACAAGAAGAATTGTTGAAGAAGGAGCTTGTTCTGATGGTTTTAAAATAAAAGTATTACCACAGGCAATAGCTGGTGGAAACATAAATGATGCTAGCATCAATGGAAAGTTAAATGCCGTAATTCCTAGACCCACACCAAGTGGTTTATTCAAGGTATATGTATCTACACCGGTTGCGGCATTATTGGCCATTTCACCCAGTTGTAAGCGTGTAATTGAACAAGCATTTTCAATAGCTTCTAATGAACGTCCTACTTCGCCTTCAGCGTCAGGCAGTGTTTTACCGTGCTCTAAAGTAACTAATTCGGCAAGCTCTTGAGTATTCTCTCTAACCAATTGTTGGAAGTTCAACATAATTCGCATACGGTTGGTTAAAGATACCTTTGACCAAGACTTAAATGCTTCTGCTGCGCTAGCTACTGCTGCAGCTACTTCTTCTTTGGTTGCCATAGGTACACGAGCAACAACTTCTTGAGTAGCAGGGTTTAAAACATCTAACCAAGTATCGGTAGTTGAACGAACTTTTTCACCATTAATGATCAGTGGAATTTCTTTGATAGTCATGACAAGCCTTAAATAGATGAGAATAGAATTGATATTAAAATAGTCTTTTATCAATAATTGAGCAATACGTAAAAATGCAGCAGGCGTTGCATTTTTGCATTTGAGAATGGATGTTGTTAGTATATACCCGTTCCACTTGAAGATGCATGATTCAGCTGGAATTAGAAACGTCTTTAGGCAAGGCATTGATTGAAGAGAATGGTTGTTCCCTTCTCAATATCAATAACGCAGCATAAAGCGTTTCTAAACCAGCCCCTTGGGGAAGGCGGAGCAAATCATACTCTGCGTTACATTTCTTTTTAAGGGAATAACCCTTAATAAAAAAAAGCGCCTTGATTATGAATCGCTCAGACTTCCTGAAACGTGCACTTTCAAGTAGAACGGGTATAGTAAGAATGAACTGGGATGATATAAAGTTATTTTTAGAAGTTGCACGTAGTGAGCGTTTATCAATTGCTGCCAAGCGATTAACCATTGACGCTTCAACTTTGTCGCGTCGTTTACATAAACTGGAAGAAAGTTTAGCTACTAAGCTCTTCGAACGTACTGTTGATGGCCATGTGTTAACGTCTGATGGCACTAAGTTGTTACAATATGCTAGGCGAATGGAACTTGATGCGGGGCAAGCTTTTGATGACATAAAAGAGCAAAAAAGCTTAAACAGTGGCCGAGTTCGCATTGGGGTAACTGAAGCGTTTGGCAGTTTTTTTATCGCACCTCATTTAATGCAGCTCAAACAAGAATTTCCCAATATTCAAATTGAGTTAGTACACTTTGCGCGTGATGTAAAAATTAGTCGTAATGAAGCTGACATCGCTATTGCAGTTGAAAAGCCCAAAAGCACTTCCACTATTATTACTAAGCTTTGTGATTATCAATTGCAGTTATATGGTCATGCAAGTTATCTTGAAAATATTCATAACAAAGTAGAGTTTAGTCAGCTAGCTGATTATCAATGGGTTAGTTATGTAGATAACTTATTATTTACCGAACAGCTGTCTTATTTAAAAGAGCTTAGTGCTAAACTGTGCGTAAATATTGTACCTAGTTTCCAAAGTACTAGTATTACTAGTCAGTATAGTGCCATAAAAAGTGGCTTAGGAATCGGAATTTTGCCTTGCTTTTTAGCGGAGCAAGATGCTAGCTTAGTTAAGTTATGCATTAATGATATCAAGTTAGTGCGTAGTTTTTACCTTGTTACTCACCCTGAAAGTAAACGCTTATCGCAAGTAAATACGGTTTGGGAGTATTTGAAACAATTAACACAACAAAAAACGCACTTACTCATGCCAAAGTAACTACAGGTATGAAGGTAATAATAAATTTTAATGTATAGGCTAATATGGATAACTTAAATCAATCATTAGAGAGAAATGCTCAGGCCAATCAGAACAAAGCGTCGTGGCCATTAATAGCTTTTGTTATTTTAATGATTATTGCTATTGGTATAGCATGGCAATTTACTGGTGATAAATCTGAGCCAATTGTTATTGATGAGCCTGTACTAATTGTAGAAGAATTACCTGAAAAAGTTGAAGAGCTACCAGAACCAGTTATTGAAATACCTGAAGTTGTTATTGTTGAAGAAATCATTGAGCCCGTAGAAAATGTTTTACCTTTATTAGATGACAGCGATGACTGGTTAAAGATAAAGTTACCTGAAATTACTTGGCGTAAAGAGTTACTTAAACTTATCATTGATGAAGACATGATTAGACGGTTTGTAGTTTTTACTGATAATTTTGCTCAAGGAACAATTGCTTATGAGCATAGTCCTTTTATTCTACCTAATGCTAAATTCACACCCGAAATTGATAGTGTTAGTTTTCAAAGCATAGGCCAAACACCAAAACAAACCTCTTCAGATACTACTTTGTCAATTACGCAAAATGTTTGGCAATGGAATGAAAATTCAAGTCGGCGCTTTAGCTTATATGTTGATTTGTTACGGTCAATGGACAGTGAAAGCTTAGTGCAATGGTATAGTGAAATTAAGCCTTTGATTGATGAAGCTTACAGTGAACTGGGTTATGAAGATGACTTCACTAGCACCTTACAAGATGCTATAACCCGTGTATTAGATATGGAGTTACCCAAATCATCTATGGCATTAATACAGCCGAGTGTTATGTATAAATTTGCAGATCCTGAGCTTGAAGCTTTACCAGATACAGATAAACTATTACTTCGCCTAGGAAAGGATAACCTGTTAGTGATGAAGTCTGTTTTGTTAGAGCTTCATGAGAAGTTAGCTCAACAAGAAAACGGTGTTCGTTAACGGCGCTTTACATAGTTATACCAATCTCACTAACTATGTGATCATTTCTACTTGTTAAAACGACCAACTACTTCGTTATTTATTTAATAATTAACGCCACATGGATGCAGCTTATTAGACAATGCAGGAGCATATTGTCCTGAACAACTAGTTATTAAAATAAATGCCTTGTATTTGGCCGTTTTTTCTACGTATAAAATAGATCACCTAATTAATGAAACTGGTATTATTTCTCATACAGCTTATTTTTTTGTTATTGAAATAAAATGAGCTGAGTGAAATTCATGAGAAACATTCTGTTATTTGTGTAAAAAATCCTCAAGCAGTATAGCGTTACTCGAAAATAACTAACTAGTGCTTGCATCCTAACGTTTGATTAGCGATAATTCGCGCCGCTAACCAATATAAGAGATTTGTTATTTTGGTTAGGCTTATTATGGTGGCCTTTTCGGTCCCCTCGCAATGATACTCTGTGAACTCGGCCAGATCCGGAAGGAAGCAACCGCAGCAGACGACTTATGTGCCGAGGTGTGGCTGGTTAGGCTGCCACCCAACGTTCCCTAGGCTCTACAAGCCGTATTCTCTAAGCTTCCCAACTCAGTTCAAGCTAAAATTATTACAATTAGTGTTACACTTCAAGCAGAATATTCCATCATTCAATCAAGCAAGCTATCCCTGTATTAGTTAACCAAAGTCACCTCATTCAACAGTTTATTGATTAGCATGTGGAACACGAAGGGACACTAGGGCTACCAAAGTAAACGTTAGCAGCCTCAGGTATAACTTATGATTTCAAGCAACCATATTGCCCTGCGTACTCTAATGTGCCCTGAGGATCTCTGTGTGATTTATGGTGATCATAATTATAAGCAGATGGTGCCTATGTATTACTGATAGTTAATCGTTGGATTAGGGCTTTTCTGAGGATATGCTACTACTCACTTACTTGTATAAGCAGAATGTTATCATTGGAGATTACTGTTTTAGCCTTGCTTTACCTAAGGAATTACAGCAAGAAGGTAATTATCAAGACAACCTATCAAGACAACCTTAAGAGGTTTAAATGAAGTCTTATTATGAACACTAAGTCAAAAAGATAAACTAGTTTCAATTATCTAATTTATCTAATTTATCTTTTTATAGATAGGATAAATTCTTAAGGGCACTTAGCGGCTTTAATAGTAACGATGCCGGAGTGTGCATCTACAGATGTATTTATTATATGAGCAACACTTGCTCCCATTTTTTCTGCGGTAACTAGAGCCTTGTTTGTCGCATCTTGTGTACGTGAGGCAATAGTCATTCCCCAATAGGTATCCTCGGTAACAACACCAAGTAGAGTACAATTTTCAGGTATAGCGCTAACTAATTTTACTTTTGAAGTGCTGGGTATTGCGGTACTTCCACATGCAGTTAAGCCAAAAAGAGATAAACAAGAAAGTATGATTAATCCATTTTTCATTTTAATTCTCCGCACCATTTAAGTTGATTAACTGAAAGGCGAGGCACATAAACCCCTTTCAGTCATTATAAGTTCTAGTGTTTAGTTTGCTCCTGATATGGGAGCAATATAGCATTGCACCTAATATAGGTGCAATGAAAAAATTTAGACAATCAATATATGAAGCCGAGCATCTCATTTTGAGAGAATGGCTTGTGGACAAAAGAAAAGAACTTGGGTTAACTCAAAGACAACTTGCCGCAAGGCTACAAGTTGTACACTCACTTATTGGGAAAGTAGAAAAAGGTGAGAGGCGGCTAGATTTTATTGAATGCATCGCTTATTGCAAAGCATTAGAGTTAAGTCCCGATGACATGCTTATATTTATAAAAAAGATAAGTAATATTTAAGGTATCTCTCTCATAGTATTTGCTACATAAACAGCTACGATTTTGTTTTGAATTCACTTTATGTATTTCATTGATAGTCGGGTTTGAAGCAACTTCAGCCCATTTCTCTAAAAAATAAGTTGGCTAGTTAGGCCGCCACCCAATCTAAAAATTCAATGGTTTACATATCCTTTAGCTATTTTGCTACATAAGGTACTACCTAGTTACCACTAATATTTCTTATTTTTATTACCATAATCGATCTTTATGGAAGTCATTAAAAATCTGTTGTAAAAAGAAACTTTGAGAAAAATAAGTCATACTTTGCTTACAACAATGCCTGTAGTAAACAGTAGTAAAGTTTCACCTAATGACACCTAAGTTACCTCCTCAAAAATCAAGTTATCATCAGACGACTTAATAATTATACGGCCTAGTACCTATGAGATAATCAAAGCCTATTGCGCACAAAATAGGAATAGGTGGTGTGTTAGGGAATATACACAGCATGCATAACGTTGTATCAATGAAATAGTTCAACTATAATCTAGAAAGCTAGTTTTTTACATGACGGGTGTCGTTTAAAGTGTGTATTGACATAAGGGATTACTATTATGATTGAACTTAAGGTACAAAGTGTCGGCTCTGGATTAGGGGTGGAATTGCCACCTGAGGTACTTAGTCACCTGAAAGCCTCTGAGGGAGAATGCATCTTCCTTGAGTATATGTTTAATGGCAGTTATCGATTAGCAAAACATGATGATGAATCTATTGAACAAATGATGTTGATTGATGGGCAGATGCATGAGGAAGATGCTTGAGTAGCCAGCTCTTATTCAAGCTAGTGCGAGATAACATCGATAAACACACACTTTACTCAAAGTAGTTTGCGTTGTTGATAGTACTTAACGACTTTTAAATAGTCGTGATAAAGGGCGTCACTGGTAAAACCTTTTATGCCTAGTTCAGTTTTTTCAGGAAAAAACACAGCCTGTAATTTAGCTTCTGGGTTTAGTACAAACACTGCTAGTCCATGGTTAACCTGATAAATATCGACCTTTTCTTTTTTAATAGCGTGCTTATCGTCATCATTTACATAACTGCGGGTAATCTCAACTTTTATTCCTAAACTGTGTTGAAAATTTTCTGCATTGATTGAAGTGTCAGCTCGTACAGCAACAAATTCCTCTGAAAAATAATGAATATACTGAGTAAGAATTTCTTGAGAGTCTCTATCTGGGTCAATGGTATAAAAAACAAATTGAGTATCGGGGCTATCATGGCTGGCGTTGAGCAAGTCAGCAAGCTGGGTTAAAGTAAATAAAGTGGTTGGGCAAATATCAGGGCAGTGAGTATAGCCATAAGTAATAAAATGCCACCTCCCCAAGAAATAATCACGATTAACAACCTGCCCCTGATGGTCGGTTAATTGAATGTCTGCTAATTGTTGCGACTCTTTTAATATCAGCCCTTGTATCTTTGGCAACTCAGCATCGTTATAAACAGAGATGTTAGCTGTTAACCGATAAAAAAATATGGTTAATGCCATGACAACTAAAATAGGCAGTAATATTAACGCTTGTTGTGAGGTAGGAAAGGCTTTCATCTTTACCTTACCACCAGAAAACGACTAGGCGATCAAGTAATAAAGCAATAAATAGCGCAATTAAATAATAAATTGAAACATGGAATGTTTTCAACGCTAATTGATTGTTTACTGCCAGCTTTAATTGAATGGCATAATAGCCAAACCATAGACCCAAGAGTAAAGCTAATGATAAATAAAGCGCACCAGAGTAGTGAAAAAAATACGGTAATACACTGGCAATAACTGTGGCTAAAGTGTAAATAACAATACAACTTTTGGTATAATTAACTCCTTTAATTACTGGCAGCATGGGTACATTAGCTCGTCGATAATCTTCAAGTCGGTCTATTGCTAAGGGCCAAAAATGAGCGGGCGTCCACAGAAAAATAATCAAGGTCAATATTAAAGGCTCTAGTGCGATATTATTGGTGATACTTGTCCAGCCAAGTAATGGTGGTATAGCCCCAGCAAAGCCGCCATAAACAATGTTTTGTGGTGTTTTATGCTTTAAAAAGCAGGTGTAAACTAAGGCATAACCAATAAAACCAATTAAGGTCAGTAACGCAGTTAAGATATTGATATAATATAACAATAAAAACATTGAGCTAGTTGCTAAACTAGCGGAAAAGAATAGCGCCTGCTTATTGCTAATGCGCTGGTTAACTAACGGTCGCCATTTAGTTCTTTGCATCTTTGCGTCAATGTTAACATCGATAACATGATTAATAACCGCAGCGGCACTGGCAGCGAAACCGATAGCGATATTGGCTATTAACATCAGCGGAATATTAAAGTTTTGCTCGCTAGCTAGGTACATGCCAACCATAGCGGTGATTAATATCATTAACACCACTTTCGGTTTACACAATGCAAGGTAATCTCGCCAAGTAGCTATATTAATAGAAATAACCGAAGTGTTAGTACTATTTTTCATCTGATCTTCTTAACAGCATAGCTGCAACATCAAGGATTAAAAAACGATAAAATGCGGTTAATAAATACATAATCGGCCTCCTTCGACATTAAAACGATAAAAATTAAAATAGCAATAGGGGGCAAAAATAATAATAATTTAACTGCCATGCGCTCCCAGGCTAAGTGCATAAATACCATGATAATTAAGCCGGCTTTTAAAAACATAAAAGCTAATATAAGTGTCCACCTTAGTACGCCTTGAAATTGAAAATAATCAACCATATAAGAGCAAGCACTTAATACAAAAAGTAATAGCCATACTTTTAGGTACATACTGATAGGGTGTTGCTGCTCAGACTGTACCTCAACAGTGTGTGCTTCGGTATGTTGTTTCATCATATTCGCCTCACCATAAATAGAAAAATGCAAAAATGAATACCCAAACTAAATCAACAAAATGCCAATACAGTCCGGTAATTTCAACGATGTGATAACCTTTGTCGTCATATTTTCCTTGATTAATTCGTTTGGCAATCATGCTAAGATAAATAACCCCAGCACTGACATGTAAGCCATGAAAACCGGTGATCATAAAAAATGCCGCGCCAAATTGATTGGCTCCCATTGGGTTATCCCAAGGGCGTACACCTTCTTCTATTATTAATTTGGTCCATTCAAAGGCTTGCATACCAATAAAGCTGGCGCCTAATAATGCGGTCACTAGCATCAAATAGACTGTTTTTTTCTTATTTCCTTGATAGGCATAATTAACCGCCATTGCCATAGTGCCGCTGCTAGTAATTAAAATGAAAGTCATAATAGCTATTAACACTAAGGGGATGTGATGGCCGGCAATAGTTAACGCAAAAACTTCACTTGGATTAGGCCAAGCCGCGGTTGCTGACATACGCACATTCATATAGCTGGTAAGAAAAACACTAAAAACAAAGGTATCGCTTAATAAAAATAGCCACATCATTAACTTGCCCCATGGCATGTCAAAAGACTGTTTATCTGCGCTCCAATCATTCACTACACTCTTCCAAGATGAGGCCTTGCTAGCTTGATTGTTTTTTTGAGGTTCATCATTTGACATAAATTCTCCCTAGAAGCCACAAATTAAAGCTATAGTTTTGAAGGTGTTCGCATCACTGGTTAATAAGAAAAATAAAAATAACCAAATGAAAAATAAATAATGCCAATAAAGCGCACACAACTTGAGACGGGAGGCTAGTTGTAGATAAGAGTGGTTAAAAGAAAATAGCCAAATACAACGCATAAATACCAATATACCACCAATAATATGTAGGGCATGAACGCCTGTAAGTAAAAAGTAATAGCTGTTAGCGGGGTTAGTATAGATATAAAAACCTGACTGGTTTAGTTGTTGCCAAACGTGAACTTGGCCACTGACAAACAGCAAAGTAAAAAACGCAGTTGCAGTTAATGAAATAATAATCGCAGATAGGCTCTGCTGTTTAGCAAATTTTTTCGCTAAAATAATACTAATGCTGGCCAATAATAAATAGGAACTGTTTTGCCATAACACGTTGGCATTGGTAAACGGTAACCACGGTTCTCCCGATAATGCTTGGAAATCAAAAGATTGAGTACGTTGCAAGAAAGTGATGGTAAATAAGAAAAATATCACCGTGATTACGGCTAAGAAAAACCGTAATGCTGTACTCGCGGCGCTTTCTTTGTTTGAAGCAGAATAGGACAGGTTAGTTTGTTGCCCTAACGCTATTGGCAACCAAGGTTTTTCTTGTAAGGATTTGAAAAGTTGCATTACTTCTCCTCCTGTTTTTTTTCTGTCTCATTGGTAAGGTATTCAACCTCTTGTGAAGATAAGTTTTGTGGGATAAAATCATCTTTAACCTTAGGTACACTATAATCGTATGCCCAACGATAAACCTGAGGTAGCTGCTTGCCCCAATTACCATGTCCAGGAGGAAACTGCGCTGTTTGCCATTCCAGTGATGTTGCCTGCCATGGGTTTCTCCCCGATTTCTTGCCCTTAAAAGTACTCCAAATGACATTGACGATAAAAACTAATTGCACTAAACCAACGATAATGGCAGAAACAGTAATACCAGCATTAAGCGTTTGGGCGGAAGCCGGAATAAAGTCTGTATCTCCCATGGCATAATACCGCCGAGGCACTCCTAAAAAACCTAAATAATGCATGGGTAGATAGATAGCATAAGTACCTAAAAAAGTGCCCCAGAAGTGAAATTGTCCGAGTTTATTATTTAGAAATCGTCCAGTTAATAACGGAAACCAATGATAAATGGCAGCAAATAATACCATTATTGGTGATACTCCCATCACCATATGAAAATGAGCAACAACAAAAAAGGTGTCAGACAAGGGTAAATCTATTACAACATTACCTAACATCAGTCCAGTTAAGCCACCATGGGTGAAGGTGAAAATAAAACCAATAGCAAATAACATCGGCACCGTCAGGTGGATATTTCCGCGCCATAACGTTAGCAGCCAATTATAAACTTTCAAAGCCGTTGGAATGGCAATAATGAGGGTGGTGGTAGCAAAGAAAAAGCCAAAATACGGATTCATACCACTAACATACATATGGTGCGCCCAAACAACAAAACTCAAACCACCAATGGCGATAATGGCCCAAACCATCATGCGATAACCAAAAATATTTTTTCGAGCGTGTATGGATATTACGTCAGAGACCATGCCAAAAGCAGGTAAGGCAACTATATATACTTCAGGGTGGCCAAAAAACCAAAATAAGTGTTGAAATAATATTGGGCTGCCACCGCTATGATCTAATGTTTCTCCTAATGATAAAATGGCGGGCATAAAAAAGCTGGTGCCGATCACTTTATCAAAAATCATCATAATGGCACTGACTAACAAAGCGGGGAAAGCTAACAAGCCCAAAATTGTAGCGACAAAAATTCCCCAAATCGTTAAAGGCATGCGCATTAACGTCATGCCTTTAGCTCTTGCCTGTAAAATGGTGGTGACATAATTTAATCCCCCCATAGTAAAAGCAACAATAAAAATAGCCAATGAGACAAGCATCAGCAGAATCCCCGCATGCTCACCGGGAGTGCCACTTAAAATTGCTTGTGGTGGGTACAAAGTCCAGCCAGCGCCAGTAGGGCCACCACTAACAAAAAAACTGGCGAGTAATACCAATACGGCCAGTAGATAGGTCCAATAACTCAGCATATTCAAGTAGGGAAACACCATATCCCTTGCCCCGATCATAAGAGGGATCAAATAGTTACCAAAACCTCCTAGCAATAATGCAGTTAATAAATAAATCACCATGATCATGCCGTGCATAGTGACAAATTGCAGATAAGAAGAGGGATCAATAAATGAAAACTCATTAGGAAAGCCAAGTTGTAAGCGCATCATGCCTGACAATACCAAGGCCACCATACCTACGGCTATCGCTGTGATTGAATATTGAATAGCGATAATCTTATGATCTTGACTCCAAATGTACTTGGCCAAAAAGGTGCTAGGGTGGCTTGAGTGATCCATTTGATCAGCAATCGCTACATTTTTTATTTTTGTCACCGCATACTCCTAAAATATTTCAGAGATAACTTCACCTGACATTAGTGACTTAGTGAGTCGATATAACTCACTACATCATTAACCGTCCGCTCGTCATGTAAAATTTTTGACATCAATATCATTTGTTTACCATAAAGATCAGCAGGATGTGCACCCCTAATACCCTGTTGAAAAGCACTAATTTGTCGTTTCAAATACCAAGGGTGTTGCCCGGCTAATTTTGGTGCGTTCATGGCGTAATTTCCTTGAGCATGTTCACCGTGGCAATAGGAGCAGTTTTTATAAAATGATTTGCCTTTAATAACATCCCCTATACTCACTGAAGTGTTTTTGATATCGGCTAAAGAATTAAGGTAGGCGCTAACGTCTTCAATTGCTTTATCATCAGGTAATAAAGCCGACATAGCGGCCATTTGTTGACCATTTAAGTCCTCACTATTTTGGCCTCTGATCTTTTGTTTGAAATAACGTAGTTGACGATGAATATACCAACGACTTAAACCGGCTAATTTAGGTGCATTCATCGCTTTATCGCCTTGGGCGTCTATGCCATGACACGATACACAGCCAGCATAATGTTGCTTACCTTGCGCTATATTTGCGGTGTCGTGAGCTAATGTCTGGGTAAAGGTAGGTAAACTGGCTAGCCAAGTTTGATAGTCACTGTCAGAGTCGACTTTGATAAAACCACGCATGGTAAAATGAGCAATACCACAGAGCTCTTCACATAGTAGCTCGTATCGGCCAAGCTTAGTTGGAGTAAACCAAACAAAGGTAACTGCACCGGGCACTAAATCCATTTTTACTCGAAATTGAGGTACCGCAAAATTATGCAACACATCTTTTGAGCGTAATAGCACCTTGACTGGTTGATCAATTAGTAGATGTAATTCATTGCTTTTTACTAGTAAATCATCAGCGCCGTTAATATCATTAACATCAATACCAAACGGGTTTTCTTCGTTAACTAGCTTGATTGATGTTTTTCCTAACTTGCCATCTTTACCAGGTAGGCGATAACTCCAATGCCACTGTTGACCAACCACTTCAACGATTACACTATTTTCAGGTACTGAAATAAACTGCCCCCAAACAACAAGACCAGGAGCTAGCATTGCCGCTACGCCAAGTGTGGTAACTATGGTCAGCCAGCCTTCTAGTTTGCCATTTTCGGGTTCATAGTCAGCGCGTCTATTTTTATTATGACGAAATTTATAAATAACGAAGGCAAGAAATAGGCTTACCGTGACAAATACTGTGCCCACAACCCAAAGAGAGATATTAATGGTGTCATCAATAGCTTGCCAATTAGATGCTAATGGGGTAAACCACCAAGGGCTCATGAAATGAAAAGCTAATGTTGCAATAACTAATAAAATAATAACAATGGCTATCGTCATAACGCATCCTTCTTATAAGTTGCAGTACTCGATATAAATAATTAAATGTTGAATAGAATGAGTGAAAAGAAACAGTAAATAATAATTAATTTTATTTTGGCACTAAAAGTATAAATAAGGGTAAGGTGACATTTTTTTAAAATTGTTGTACTCATTCATACAGCAATTATGATTAATTATTGACCTCTCTAATTATTAACATAGACTATTTTTGATAAAGTAGCGAAATGTAGGGCAAGGAAATATGAGCAAGTTATCAGTGTTAAATTAAAGTTGGTTTTTGCGAGACGCAATCAAACATAAAACCTTAAATACGAGGATAAAGTTTTATGTTTCAACTACTGTGTGCACAGTAATGAGCTAAGGCATGGTATTCATAAAACGTTTAAAGTTGTCTTGCGCTCGAATAACCCAATTAGGAGTAGATTCACCAAAACCTGAAGCACCAACGTTTGGATGTGTTTTCATTACGGCTGCTAACGCGAGCTCTTGATTAGGCTCAGCATCAACAAACAAGATATGTTTACCATTATGTAACATTTCTTGGAAGCGTTTGAAGTTTACATTAGGTTGCTGAATGCCAATAAAACCACCTTCCCATGTGCAAAAACCTAAGATAATGATCGCTAGAAATATAAATGGTACCCAACCCGCTGCCGATTGATGCCAGTTTAACAAGTAGGTAAGTAATAGCAGTGCGCAGGCACCGACTAGGCCTATCGCCGCCCCTAATTTAGTAGAGTGCACCACATCTTGTTTTAATACCGCAGCAACTTCATGTAGATGATGATTTTCAACATCAGTATCATTTTCACTTAATACATGAATTTGTGGCTCTGTGAACCCTTGCTGCTCTAACTCATTTTCAACTCTTTCCAACTCATCAAGATCATTGGATATAAAATAATGCCTTAACATAATAAACCTCACTCAAGCTATTTATATATTACTGCTCCCTACATCAAATCAATTCACTATTGACCGGATGACTTATTCCTATAAAGATAAGTATAGCAAAGTTTCAATAACTGCCTTGGCTAATTAATATTGTTTTGTCTATTGCTAATAAAAAGCATTTATAACAAATAGTTAGTTCATCGAATGTTAACAAGGAAATTGTTAAAAATGATATTAATTGATAACATGAATAATATTGGCTAAGGGCAGGTGCTAAGTTGTTATTGATTGACTTCAATCACTGCAGTACTAGGCTCAGCTTGATAACGAGCTAGCATGCTGGCTAGGTTCTCATGATCAGTGATAATCTTTTTTTCATTTAAAAAAGTTGGATTATAAAGTTTACTATAAGATCGCTCTGCCAAGTCACAGCAAAAGGTGACTATAGTTTTTCCTGGACCCATTTTTGCTGCAGCATATAAGGCGCCTGCAACGTTTAGGGCTGAGCTACTTCCTAGCAATATACCGTCTAGTTGGCTGAGTTCTCGTGAAATAGTCACCAAATCTTGATCTGGTAAGCGGATGGCTTTATTTATCTTGGCTTGAAGGAAATTATCGACACAACGCATAATCCCTATCCCTTCGGTAAACGAACTGCCGCTTGCTTGATACTTGCCTGTTTTTAAATAGTTGTAGATCCCTGAGCCGTAGGGATCTACCAACCAAGTTTGTAATTGAGGGTTTTTCTCTGATAAATACCATGAGTTACCCGCTATGGTACCACCAGTACCGACTACAGAAACTAGTGCATCAATATTCCCTTGGGTTTGCTGCCAAATTTCAGGCCCTGTATTGAGATAGTGGGCTTTACAGTTACTGGTATTTTCAAATTGATCGGCCCACCAATAATCGGTATGTAACTCACCAAGGCGCTTAGCGGTATGATAGAAGTGCTTTTTGTCAGCAAATGGGCAGGAATCAACTAGTAGCAATTGGGCATTATACAGTGCGATCATTTGCTCTTTCTCTTTAGCTTGCCCTTTAGGCATTACTGCTAACATGTTAAAACCAAACGCTTTTGCAACAAGCGCTAAGCCAATACCTGTATTACCGGCAGTACCCTCGACTATGGTCATACCGGGTTTCAATAAGCCACTTTCTACGGCGTCTTTTACTAACTGTAAGGCCGCTCGGTCTTTAATTGATCCTCCTGGGTTTTGCTGCTCACACTTTAGTAATATTTCGCAGCCAGTTAAATCACTCAGGCTATTAATGCGTAATAGATCGGTATTGCCGATCAATTCAGTGATGTTATTAGCAATATTATCGATAGTGGTCGAGAGTATTTTAGTCATGGCGGGTACAAAGTTACTAAGTATAATTAAAGCGTAGACCCCTCTAAGGTTAAGTCAAGCTTTTGTTATTTATCCATTTGCACTAACATTATTAGCTAAATATTGTCAGGGGAGTATTGGGAGCATAAAACGTATCTAATATTTACGTGAGTAGGTAGATAAAAATTAATCATTATATTGATGTTCGACTATACTCAAAGGGTAGTTGAATTATAAATTACAGGAGTAGACGATGTTTTTAAAAAGTAGAAACAACGGCGATATGATTGATGTTAGCACGATTCGAGATCTCACCAATTTATATCACGATAAAGTGGTAGGTTGCTATCAAACCGGTGAGGAATTACAAGATCCGCAAGAGTTTAATAAGTCTGAACTTGTCTTTCTTTCAGGAGAAGATTTACCTAAGTGTTGGACAGACCCCAAGTACCGGGTGCATGGCTAATCATGAATGTTCAATTGTTGGTTACTCAGACTGATTTTTGTGTACCAAATCTCGAGTGTGAATTACAAAATGCGGGTATCAATTATCGCATAACTTATATAGAAGATAATCCAGATTTAGTGGCCACTTATCACCTTCGACATTCACCTAATATATTTGTGAATAATAAATTAGTGTTTAGGCATCAACCGAGTCAGGCTGAGCTGGAAGCATATTTCTATGGATAATTAATAAATACTACGATGGCTTGCTTTACTCATATTGCCTTACATGTTCAAAATGTTGATAAATGTGTAGACTTTTACCAACAATATGCAGGATTAATTTTGGTACGTGAACGCCATGTTCATGGAAAACATATTATTTGGTTAACTGAGCCCGGTAAAGAATCATGTTTTATTTTTGTTATTTTACCAGGTGGTCCAGGGCATCAACAAGCTGACAATGACTTTTCTCATTTAGGTTTTGCATTATCAGATAAAAAGCGGGTGGATGATATTGCGAAAAAAGCAGCACAAGCAGGCATTTTATTATGGCCTCCTAAACAAGAACCTTTTCCTGTTGGTTATTATTGTGGTGTTTTAGATCCCGATGGTAATAGAGTGGAATTCAGCTACGGTCAACCCTTAGGAGATAATGCTCTCGAACGGGAGGAGTAAGCTAATCTACTTATCGATTTTTAATGATAAAATATTACTTTCAACTATTATAGAAGGTATAGGGTAACTCGTGTTATTGAATATTTACGGTAATAGTCTCGATTGAATTTCGTACTAAGACAGCAGCAATTAATAGAGATAATCGGCATTCAATGCTTACAACGAGTAAATAAATTTAATTTCTTGTTAGTCTTTATTTCTTTTACTATCTTCTTTAAATAGTCCCTTCATCAGCTCCATCGGCATTGGAAATAAAATAGTCGAGTTTTTTTCACCAGCTATTTCGGTTAGTGTTTGTAAATATCTTAACAGAATAGCATTGGGCTCGGTCGCTAATTTGTTAGCGGCCTCAACAAGTTGATCTGAAGCTTCTTTTTCTCCAGAAGCATGAATGACTTTTGCCCGCCGGGTTCGCTCAGCTTCTGCTTGCCGGGCAATTGCCCTGATCATAGTTTCATTTAGATCAATATGTTTAATCTCGACATTAGAAACCTTAATGCCCCAACCATCGGTGCGCGCATCAAGAATGCTTTGAATATCTGAGTTAAGCATCTCTCTATTGGCAAGCATTTCATCTAGTTCATGCTGGCCTAATACTGATCTAAGGGTTGTTTGCGCTAATTGTGAAGTGGCCTGGAGAAAATTTTCAACATTAATTATTGCCTTTTGCGAGTCGATAACACGAAAATAAATAACGGCATTAACCCGCACAGAAACATTGTCACGACTAATGACATCTTGACTGGGTACGTCCATTACCACAGTGCGTAAATCTACTCGTACCATTTGCTGGATAATAGGGATAACAATAATCAACCCCGGTCCTTTTACTCTTTCAAAGCGACCGAGAAAGAAGATCACACCGCGCTCATATTCACGTAATACTCGAAACATGCTAATGGCAATAACTAGTACCAAGATAGTCATTGCGCTTGGCATTAACATATTGCTCGTTATTAGAAAATCAATCATCTGCTACTCCTCATTGTTTGATTCACTGTGTTTGTCATTTTTTATCGAGACTAAAAGCGTTAAGCCTTTAACAGTATCAATGGTGACAATTTGCCCTTGAATCAGACTTTGTTGACTTATCGCGGCCCAGCGCTCGCCATTAAATAACACGAAACCTTGTTTAGAAAAATCGTCCATCACCATCGCATTTGCACCAATAATAGCCTCAGCGCCGCTAACCACTTTATTTTGGCGCACTCGCCAGAAATACCCTAAAATAAAGACAGTAAATAAAGCCGATGTCATCGCGATAAAGAAGATCAACTTACGTGATATTTGAAAGTATTCTTGTTGTGTATCGATAAGAAAGATTGAGCCTATGATGAAAGCAACTAGGCCACCAAAGCCAAATAAGCCAAAACTCGGTACCAATGATTCAAGCACTAACAAACTAATACCTAGAATTAATAATGCCAAACCCGCATAATTTATCGGTAATAATTGGAAGGCGTATAAAGCCACCAGTAAACAAATTGCGCCAGTAACCCCAGCAACACCAATGCCCGGACTATAAAATTCCAATAATAAACCATAAATGCCGAGCAACATTAAAATATAAGCAATGTTGGGGTCGGTAATCGTGGCAATAAATTGATTACGCCAATCAGGCGTTCGATACACTATTTCAACATCAGTAAACTTAAGCATAAGCTGTTGTTCATTTATGGTGATTTTAGTGCCGTCAAGCGTCAGCAATAATTGCTCTGGGGTTTGCGCAATCAAGTTAATCACATTAGCATCCAGTGCTTCTTGCGCTGACATTGTTGCCGCTTCTGTGACGGCCAGCTCAGCCCACTCTTCATTGCGACCACGTAATTGCGCTAACGAACGGATATAAGCAACCGAATCATTTAAGATTTTCTTTTCCATTGCTGTTGGTTCTGAGGGTTGTTCAGGTGTTTTTTGACCGCCTGGAAACCCACCACCAATCATCACTGGCGTTGCCGCCCCTAAAGTCGTTGCTGATGCCATGGCGGCAATATGACAAGCATAAAGAATATAGGTTCCAGCACTAGCAGCGCGAGCGCCTTGTGGATAAACCAAGCACAGTATTGGCATGTTAGCGCTGAGGATTTGTTGATTTATCATTCGTAAGCTGGAACTGAGGCCGCCGGGTGTATCTAGCGTTAAAACAATGGCTAATACTTGTGGTTTATCGTTAGCGAGGATAATTTCTTGACTAATATAATCACTGACCGCTGGCCCTATAGCCCCTTTGATTGCTAAAACAGGCACTTGCATTTTGGCCGCACTGGACACTGATGTTTGCGCAGGCATTAATTGTGTGCTGAACATCAAAGCTAACAATAAAACTATCCGATATATCCAGTGAAACATGTCAATAATCCACTCTCAGCTACCTTTATCAGTGTAGCTCAAAAACCGTGACTGTGCCGACCGCATTGGTTGATTTACTCAGTTGTTTTGTTAGTAGTGTTAAGGCTACTTATACAAACGGAGGTTATTCCTTGATGGTAGCTTCTTTTGGGGCAGGTAAGCTGAGTAATAACTTACTTGAATATTATTGAGTCTAATTAATATACTATTATATGTTAAGGCACAATAAGAGTGATATGTACTTTAAGGAAAAAAATGAATTTACTCATTACCGGTGGTACAGGTTTTATTGGTTCCGCACTTTGTTCACGGTTACTAAAAGATAACCACAATATCACTATATTAAGTAGGCATCCGGAAATAGTTAAATCTCCTGTTACTGCTATTGAAGCAATATCTCAGCTAACAACAGATGTGTTTTTTGATGTTGTCATAAATTTAGCGGGTGAGCCTATTGTAAATAAACGCTGGAGTAGCAGCCAAAAACAACGAATATTAAGTAGTCGAATTGATACGACAAAGCAGCTTATTACTTTTTTAACCAAAGTTGAAAACAAGCCTAAATTACTCATTAATGGCTCTGCCATTGGCTACTATGGTATTGGTAACACAAATGAACTTATTGATGAAAAATCGACGGGTGACGGCAGTTTTTCTAGTCAATTATGTCAACAATGGGAAGAAATTGCGCTACAAGCTGAAGCTATTGGTATTCGAACGTGCCTATTGCGTACGGGGATCGTTTTGGGTAAGGGAGGTGGTGCCTTAAGTAAAATGTTAGTGCCTTTTAAAATGGGTCTGGGTGGTAAAATAGGTGATGGTAAACAATGGATGTCTTGGATTCATTTAGATGACTTGATTGGCATAATCTTGTATTGCATAACACATGATAATTTAACCGGAGCTATTAATGGAACCTCGCCAAGTCCAGTGACAAATCAGGTGTTTAGCAAAACCCTAGGTACAGTGTTAAATCGGCCAACTATTTTTCCTATGCCTAGGATAATGGTAAAATTATTAATGGGGCAAATGGGGGAAGAGTTATTGTTATCTGGAAAAAGAATTATGCCAATGAAGGTGTCAGCTGCAGGTTATAATTTCCAATATAAAACATTAAAAGGTGCTTTAAAAAATTTGCTCTAAAATATGAGAAAAAAATCTAAGTTAAAGGTGGCATTCATGCAGTTATTTATTTTAAGCATAACTTAACCAAATAACAGGTTTGGCAATCCCTAAATACTTAATTAGTTTTGGCTGTTATTCCACTGTTATTCCACTGTTATTCCACTGTTATTTCGGTGAAGTCGAATTTACTAAAGGCTATGTTTCCATATATTGCTGTTAGCTTATTAACTTAGACCAATTCCATAAGATTGTGATCTAATGGGTTGGTATAAGTAGAGCTATGGCGAATTAAATTCAATTACAGCTTACGGTTTATGCGAGATTTTTAATAACTTATAAATCAATGAAGTGTAACAGCTACAATTTTGCTAAAATGAAATCAGCTAATATCCTAGCCATTAAAGAAAATAGCAACAGAATAAACTGTAGTTATAACAACCCCCTCAAATTCGAAATTTAGTCGTTCGTCGCGCGATGAATCTTCATAAACTCTATCGATTTACTAATGGCTTTTTTTACTTTTGAATCCATTTCAAAACGCTCTGAAGCTGGTAAATAAAAAGCCATATCTACTTCATGACGAATATATCGAGTTGGTAGTTGATTTAGGACTACGCAGGTTAAATCAGCTAAAAAATCATCATCATATTTTTCGTCAAACTTGCCTAAAGCAAAGTGGTGCATGACTAGTTTTTCATAGTAATTATGAATGTCATCAGAAATTTTCATATATATCCTTCAAAATCAATATTCATCATTCCGGTGATATTTTAAGCCGGAATCTTTGAGGTTTAGTTAAATCAGCTTGTTTTCTCACCACTAGGGTGACATAAAATAATCTTTACACAGATCAAAGAGTAACGTTAGTATAGGCAAAATGCTAATATTTATATAGCATTTAGCTTTAGCGTTTTTCCGCTAGTTCAATATCGCGTTCAATTGTTGAAATAGCTTTACGACAACGACCAAGGCGTTGGTGTAGTGTTAATACTTCAGCGGATAGCTTTTCATTTTCATGCTTTTTACATTTAAGCCTTTGTCGCTCCTTCTCTGTAAGCATATCCATTAGACGTCGTTCAAACTCGTGATGCTCCGTCAATTTTTGATAAAGTTGCTGGCTATTCATAGTTAAGTTTTTGGCCAAGTCACGATATTTATTAACCTGTTTAGCTTTAGCTTTTTTAATTCTTACTTTTTTATTAGCATCAAAGCTTAGTTTTGCCGCTTGATGAATAGTGGCGTTTGCCTGTAAAGCATTTGATATTGCGAATATTTGTTGTTCCAAGTGTTCTAATAATGCTTTCGATAACTCAATTTTGTTGGCAGCTACTAAGCGTGAAAATTCAGTTTGTCTACGTTCAATTTCCTCTACGTACGGTAGATAACGATCGCTTTGGCTAAAAAATAAAGTAGGGGAAAATAAATTGTTATTTTCAATTAATCGATGAGATTTGTTTTGAGTATTTTGGGTATCAATTTGTTTCGCTTCTACAGCTAAACGCTTTAATACTTCAGTTAAACGTTCGATTGAATTCACTTAATATCCTACAGTATTCAATAGCAAATAAGGTTGTTATCTTAACGTTATTATCGATAAATATCTGTAAAATTTGTACTCTATCACTCAAAAATCAATATATTTCGAACAAAAATTACAAAATATTAACATTTAAACTTGGTCATTCGTAATCTTATCTTTACGCTGGAAAAGCGGGTCGGCATAACTTGTTGATAATTAGCTCTTTATTTTATTTGTTGCTTTGTATCAAGTAAACATAAAGTAAATGTTAAATTAAGCTGTAAGTCTATAACCATCTGTTTTTAAAGGGTATATTTTGTTGTTAATTATGTTGTTAAAATGTAAATGAAATTGGTTTTTGTTGTTAAGTTGAAAGGGCACTAAGAAGATAGTGGTATATCACAAATTAATGTAATTACCTAGTTATCAATTACTTATAGTGTAATTTGATATTTTTATTATTTTTGCTATATGTTACTTAATGTGTCTATTTGTTAAGAAGTTTTCCAAATGGTTATAAATGGTGTTGACGATGTGCTCTGATTCCGTCTAGTATTGCTATTGACAGATCAGGTCTAATGACCCGTTCAAAAAAGTTTACGAGACAAAATAGTCTTGAAACTAAAAAATATAAATAATAACCAATCACGAATGTGATCCAGGGAGTAAACATGTATAACAATAGTAAAGTTGCTAAGGCTGTGCGTATCGCTATGATGGTAGGCGTAGGTTCAGCATCAATGTTAGTTTCAAATATAACTTTGGCCGCAGAAGCAGAAGAAAGCCAAGCTGAGCAAGAAGTTGAAAGAATTTCAGTTACCGGTAGTCGTATTCGTCGACCTGGTGCAGTTTCTACAAGCCCAATTTTTTCAATGAATGCTGAAGAGCTTAGTTTTTTGCAAGAGCCTGAAGTTGAAAGAATTTTAAAAGTACTGCCTAGTACAATTCCTGGTGATGGTGCCAATGTAAACAATGGTAGCGCTGGTGCTTCAACAGTTGATTTACGTGGTTTAGGTACTGAACGTACATTGATTTTGATGAATGGTCGTCGTATGACTCCATTCAACTATGATGGTGAAGTCGATACCGCAGCTATCCCTACGGCATTACTAGAAAGTGTTGATGTTGTAACCGGTGGTGCATCTGCTGTATATGGTTCTGATGCAATATCTGGTGCCATCAATTTCATTATGAAAAAAGATTTCGAAGGTGTAGAGTTACAATATAACCATGCTGTAACAGGCGAGGGTGACGGTGAAAAAGATAACATCTCCTTAACTATCGGTTCTAATTCTGCTGATGGTAAAGGTAATTTAGCGTTATCTGTTAGTTGGTTGAATCGTGACCAAGTTTTATTAGGTGATCGTCCATTAGGTTTATTGGGTATCGACAGTGAAACAGGTGCTGGTCTTGATGAATTTAATGCCGGTCTTCCACCAGTAGCCGCTCCTGCTGGTTGTGATGCGCCTAACGTTGTTGATTTTACTAAAGGCAGTGGTTCAACTACAGCAATTCCAACACGATTTGCACTTGTCGGTTATGCGCCTGCCGATGGGCAATTTAGAAATGACGGCACCCTAGGCGCCGATTGTAGTCGTTTTAACTTTAATCCATTTAATTTTTACCAAACACCACAAGAGCGTTACTCAGCAACTGCCATTGGTCATTATGAAATTAATGACAATGCCACCGTATACAGTACCTTCAATTACAACCGTGTTTCTGTCTCTACACAAGTTGCTCCGTCTGGTACTTTTGGTGCCAGATTTGATATTCCACTTGCTAACTCGTTTATTGGTGATCAAGCCCGTCAATATATGATTGATGCTGGTAATGATGCACTAGCGGCGGGCCTATTAAATGTTGTTGTTACAGATGACGATGGTATTAGCAGTATTCCAGTGAACAATTGGCAAGACATAAACGAAAATGGCGTTGTTGATGCGGCCGATTATTTAAATGTACAGTTACGTCGTCGTACAGTTGAATTTGGCGCTCGTTCAGAGCTATATAATACAGATCAATTTTCCCTGCTTGCTGGTGTAGAGGGTGAGTTATACGGTGATTGGATGTATGATGCCTCTTATCAGTATGGTGAAACAAATCGTGTGACTACACGTGGTGGTTATACCAATTTGGGTAATATTCAAAACGCACTTGATTCTGTGGATGGCGTAAACTGTAAAAATGGTGTTTCATCTTGTGTACCAATTAACTTATTTGGTGGCTTAGGTACTATTACTCCTGAAATGTCTGCTTATTCAACGGCTACAGCGCTTCAAACACAAGCTTACACCCAAGAAATAATACTAATTACAGCTGATGGTCCTGTTGAGTTCATTAAAACTCCATGGTCTGAAGAAGAGCTATCTATCAGTGTGGGTTATGAGCATCGTAAAGAGACGGGTTCACTAGAACCTGATGAATGTTTGAAAGAAGCTCCTGCAAGTTGTCAAGGTGGCGCCGGTGGTAATTTACTTGCCATTAATGGTGGTTTTACATCTGAAGAGCTATTTATTGAAGGTATTCTTCCGGTACTTGAAGATGTTGCTTTTGCTGAAAGAGTTGATGTTGAATTTGGTTATCGTGGTGCAGATTATACCTCTGTTGGTTCGGTAGATACATGGAAGTTAGGTGCTACATGGCAACCAAGTGACAACTTATTAGTTCGTGTTATGCAACAATCTGCAACACGTGCTCCTAACGTTGGTGAACTTTCTTCTCCTGTTGTTACCGGTTTGGATAATGCAACGTTAGATCCATGTTCAATTGCTAATGCAGGTAACATTGATGCTACGTTAAATGCACTTTGTTTATCTACCGGTATGGTTCAAGCACAAGTAGGCGCAGTACAAGATATAATTTCTGGACAAATTAATACTTTTGAAGGTAGTGACCCAGATCAAGCACCTGGCGCGGAAGATGCTGAAACCTTTACAGCTGGTTTTGTTTATTCAGCTGACTTCTTAGATAACTTTGTACTTACAGTCGATTACTACGACATTGAAGTTAAAGGTTACATTAGTGAGTTTGCACCTCAAGAAGTGCTTGATGGCTGTTATAAAGCTGGCGATACCGTTGCTTGTTCTAAAATTAAGCGTATCGGTGGTGATTTAACACTTGCTGGGGCAGGTGTTGAATTATTCACCACTAACCTTAAATCTCGTAAAGCGGAAGGTGTAGAAGTAAACGTCGACTTTAGCTTTGATTTAGGTGAAATGGGTGAATTATCGTTCAATGCAAATGTGAACAAATACCTAACTCATAAACAACAAAGTTCAGACCAAGCAGCTGTAATTGATTGTAAAGGTAAATTCGGCACTACTTGTAGTCCAACAGCTGATGTACGTTGGGTTCAGCGCACAACCTGGAGCTGGAATGACTTAACTGTTTCTGCTCAATGGCGTCATATGAGTGGTGTAGATATTCAAAGCGATCAAGTTGAAGATACATTCGAACAATTCAGAAGTATTGACAGTTATGATTATGTAGATTTATTTGCTAGCTATCACTATGGTGACCACACTAAATTTACCTTTGGTGTAGATAACGTCTTCGAAAAAGATGCTCCAGTTCTAGGTGGTGAAGTAGGTGAAACTGCATATAATAGTGGTAATACTTTCCCAAGTACCTATGACAACCTTGGACGTATGTATAAAGTTGGTGTTAAATTTACTTTCTAAACATAGAACGTATTTTTAATAAAAAATTTATAATCAATGCTACTTTCCATATTGGAAAGTAGCATTTTTTTATGAATTAGAGCAGAAATTGCATATAAATTAGTACTTGCAATAAATAATTATTGCTAAATATTCAAATAAATTTGACTTACTACGAAAGAATTAGTAAAACATAAGGTAACAAAATATTTAAGTCATTATTTGACTGTTTTGTACAAGTAATAATCAAAAAAGACCATGATAAGTGAATGAAACATTCTTATTCCTATTTGTTTCAATTTTCTACATGATATTTTTTATTTACTACTAAAAATAAAGAAAACAACTTTATTACTCTCAACTTGACAGCTTGTTTGTCATTTGGGATTATTGATAAGTTGTATATATAAAAAGTTACACATAAAAAAACGACAGATTTTTATATTTGCGGTAACAAAAATTTTTTGTTATCAAAATTTAAATAGCAATGGTTGGGAACTATGTCCAAAGTAAGTAAGAAAAGCCTCATCGCCACGGCGATGGTTGGCGCACTAGCACTAGCAAGTAGCAATATTGCTTCTGCAAATGCATTAACAGATCTTCAAAAAGCTGAAGCGAAAATTTTTAAACAATCAGCTAAATCACAAGCTAAAGTCGACACTATATACGAGCAAACGCAAGATCTTCTTGCTGAATATCGTAACACTGTAGATGAAGGTGATGTTCTTCGTGGTTATAACGACCATGTACAACGTATGGTTAACGATCAAAAAGCTAATATCGCATCATTACAAAAGCAAATTGATGGTATCGATAAAATCAAACAAGGTGTTGTACCACTAATGTACAAAATGATAGACACCTTAGAAAAGTTTATTGAACTTGATGTACCAATGAATATTGAACGTCGTAAAGAGCGTGTTGCTAATTTGCGTGAAGTGATGACTAACTCAAACGTAACAACGTCTGAGCAATTTCGCTTAGTACTAGAAGCATATGAAATTGAAGCAGGTTACGGCACTATATTTGACGCTTATCAAGCTGAAATTGATTTTGGTGGCACAACATTAACTGCTGATTTCGTTCATATGGGACGTATCGCGTTTGTTGCTCAATCATTAGACCAAAAACACTCTTGGTTATGGAATAACGAAAGTCGTTCATGGGAAGAGTTAGGTGATGAGTACTTAAAACCTATCAAAGATGCTGTCGCTATGGCACGTAAGCAACTTCCAATGGATCTAGCTAAATTACCAGTATTTGCAGCAGGAGCAAAATAATGAAAAAAATTATTAATTTTGTAACACTAGCCGCAATAATGACTGCTGGCTTAGTAGCAACGACACAAGCAAATCAATTAGATGATTTACTTAAGCAAGTTAAAGCTGACCGTGTATCAGAAGCTAAACTTGATAAAAAACGCGAAGCTGAATTTAAAAGTGCTCGTTCTGATAAGCAATCGTTATTAAATAAAGCGAAAAAAGAATTAGCGAATCAAGAAGCTCGTAACAAACGTTTAACTAGCGAATATGCAGCTAATGAAATTTCATTAGCACAAAAAGAAGTTGAACTAGATAATGCTACCGGTACTTTAGGTGAAATGTTTGGTGTTTCTCGTGCAGCTGCTGCAGGTGCTTACGGTCAAATTGCAACTTCAATTGTAAGTGCTGAATTTCCAGGACGTGGTGAAGCATTAAATCGTATAGCTAACGCAAAAGCTATTCCTGCATTAGAAGATCTTGAAGAGTTATGGTTTGCCTTGCAAACTGAAATGACTCAATCAGGTAAAATTTCTCAATTCAGTGTTGAAGTAACTAACTTGGATGGTTCTAAATCTACTGAAACTATTACACGTGTTGGTACATTCAACTTAGTATCAGATAATGGTTATTTAACTTATAACGATGAAGTAGGTCAAGTACAACCTTTACCTAAGCAACCAGCTGGTTACATAGCTGAAACAGCTTCAAGCTTCTTTAACACTAACTCTGGTTATACTGGTCTTTATGTGGATCCTTCTCGTGGTGGTATTTTATCACTTGAAACACGTAAGAAAACGGTTGAAGAGTTCTTCCATGAAGGTAAAGAAGTTGGTTATGCAATCACTGTTCTTTTAATTATTGGTTGTTTGATTGCTCTTGAACGTTTAATCGTTTTAGGTAGCATGAGCTCTAAGATTAAAGCGCAAGAGAAAAACCTTGATACGCCAAATGCAAATAACCCATTGGGCCGTTTACTGCAAATTTACCATGATAACAAGAGTGTTGATGCTGAAACATTAGAGCTGAAACTTGATGAAGGTATTTTACGTGAAACACCACAAGTAGACCGTGGTATTAACTTAATCAAAATGTTTGCTGCTATCGCGCCACTAATGGGGCTTTTAGGTACCGTAATCGGTATGATCATGACTTTCCAAACTATTACCTTATTTGGTACTGGTGACCCGAAAATCATGGCTGGTAACATCTCACTAGCGTTAGTTACAACAGCATTAGGTTTGATTTGTGCATTGCCACTTATCCTTATCCATTCAGTTGTGGCTGGTAAAGCGAAAAGCGTTTTACAAAAACTAGATGAACAAAGTGCAGGTTTAATTGCTGCGATTGCAGAGAAGGAGTCTAAATAATGTTATTCCTGATAGAGCTTTGGGAATCTGTCAGGGGTTTTATTGCGACTGGCGGTAACGTACTTTATGTTGTTGCCTTCGCACTCTTATTGATGTGGATTATGATGATAGAACGCTATTGGTTTTTATCATCAGTCTACCCAACGATGAAAAAAGATATCGTTGCTCGTTGGGATGCACGCGTGGACACAACGTCTTGGTATGCACATCGAATTAGAGAGACTTGGATTTCCGAAGCAAATGAACTGCTTGAACAGCGTATGATAACCATCAGAACATTAGTGGCAATGTGTCCATTAATCGGTTTGTTGGGAACAGTTACTGGTATGATTGGCGTGTTTGAAACAATGGCACAACAAGGTACAGGTAACCCACGTTTAATGGCCGCAGGTATATCGCAAGCTACTATTCCGACAATGGCGGGTATGGTAGCAGCATTATCTGGTGTGTTTTTTAGTTCAAGACTAGACGCTCAAGTTAAACTAGCAAAGGCTAAACTGGTTGACAGTTTACCTCATCACTAGAGAGAGATTTTCATGGCACGTAAAAAGATTCGTGAGGACGAAGAAGCGGTAATTGATATGACTCCGATGTTAGACATCGTATTTATCATGCTGATCTTCTTCATCGTAACCACTTCTTTTGTTAAAGAAGCAGGTATTGAAGTAAATAAACCTAAAGCGGCTAAGCAAACTAAGCAAAAAAATGCCAATATCTTTGTAGCAATAAAAGATAATGGTGAAATTTGGTTAGATAAAGGCCGTGTTGACGTCGAACGTGTTGGAGCAAGGATTGAAAAATTACTTGCAGAACAACCAACTGATGTTGTTATTATCCAAGCTGATAAAGATGCCAAACATGGCGTTGTTGTTAAAGTAATGGATGCAATTAAAGAAGCAGGAAGTGGTCTTAGAATCTCAATTGCTGCTGCGAAGGGGTAGATTATGGTACGCTTTTTAGTATCAATACTACTAGGCGCTGCGGTTACCTTTGGTTTATTTGCTTTTATGGCCTTTCTTGTTTCTAGTGGTGATAGAAGCAAGGAAGACGCACAAGATAATATAATCGTAGAGGTGAATACTACACCGCCGAAGTCTTCAGCTGAGACTCGTCGTCGTGTACCGCCGCCGCCGCCGCCGCCGCCTAAAGCACCGCCAAAGCAACAAGCTCCAGAGCCTGAAGCAAGTAACGATAGTGCAGGGTTGCAATTTAATATGCCAGGTGTTCAATTATCTGGTGCATCAACGGGATTATCAGCACCTGGTGCAGGTTTTGGCCGAGATGGTGATGCAACGCCAATTGTAAGAATAGAGCCTAAATACCCTATTCAAGCAGCGCGTGATGGTAAAGAAGGCTGGGTTAAGCTTTCATTTACTATCAATGAAATTGGTGGTGTTGAAGATGTTAAAGTTATTGAAGCAAAACCTAAGCGTGTGTTTGACAAAGAAGCTAAACGTGCTCTTAGAAAGTGGAAATACAAGCCAAAAGTTGTTGACGGCAAACCAATGAAACAACCTGGTTTAACTGTTCAATTAGACTTTAAAATGGACGGAGGTTAATAATTATGTTTAGCAATACTATTTTTACAACAGTTACGTTGAAAAAATTATCTACTTCTTTAGTTGTTATCGCTTCACTTTTAGTTGTTCAAGCACCATTTGCAGATAGTGCAATGGCTGCTGCAGCGAAAAAAGAAGAGAAAAAGAAACGTCCTACGCAACTCGTTGGTCCATCAGTTGGTAAAAAAGTAGCTAAAGCTTTTGAAGCGTATACTGCTGATGATATCGACGGTGCGTTAGTAATTTTAAAAGACATTAATGTCAAGAAAGATTACGACAAAGCTTATGTTGCTCGTTTTATTGCGGTTATGTACGCCACCAAAGGTGATCAAGAAAAAGAAGCTATTGCTTACTTAAAAAAAGCTGTTGCGCCAGACATCTTAAATGAAGTCGACCACGGTGAAGCCATAAAGTTATTGGGTGATTTGCAGATGCAAACCAAAGACTATAAAGGTGCTTTAGGTAATTTTTACGCTTGGATGGAGTTTACTGGTAAAGATGATGGCAATACTTGGGTTAAAATTGCTCAAGCTAACTATGAGTTGAAACAATTGGATAAAATGATTGTTCCTGCTGATAAAGCCATTGCTGCTTTTGGAGACAAACCGAACCAAAATCCTTATGTTTTAAAGTTAACTTCTTATTATGAACGTAAAAAATATAAAGAAGCAATTAAGGTCTTAGAAACGGTTATCTTGATTTTCCCTGAAAATAAAACTTGGTGGACACAGTTACCTATGTTTTATTTGTTAGTTGAAAATTATCCTAAAGCAGTGCAAACACTTGATTTAGCGTATAAACAGGGATTTCTTGATAAAGAGTCACAAATTAAAACGTTAGCAAACTTGTATTCTTCTACAGAGGCGCATTATAAGGCGGCTCGGTTGTTAGAGAAACATATTGCTTCTGGTTTAGTTAAACGTGATGATAAGAATATCTCAACGTTAGCCAATGCATGGCATGCAGCTCAGCATGTTGGTATAGCTGCCAAGTATTATGGCGAGCTAGCTAAAATGACTAATGAAGCTAAGCATTACCGTAAGCAAGGTATGTTGTTAAAACAAGATGAGCAGTTTTCAAAAGCAATTCCAGCATTAGAAAAAGCGTTGGAGCTTGGTGTTAAAAATAAAGGGCGCATATACATGAGTATTGCAGAATCTTATTTTTATCTTGAAAAATATAAAAAAGCTCATGTTGCAATAAATAATGCTATGAAAGATCCTAAGTCGCGTAAAGCTGCTAAAGGTTGGAAAGGTTTTATTGTTGACACTGCTAGACGTAAGAAAGTTTCAATTTAGCTGAGTATCCTACTTAGTTGTTGAGTTTTCATATATAAAAACCAGTTTTAAAACTGGTTTTTTTATGTCGAAATTATAGTGCTTTATATAAATGAAATGAGTAAAGTTGTTATGTAGTAATAATTTTAATAAACAAATGCAAGATTGATTATTATTGTGATAAAAAGCTTTTTAAGGTGAAATTTTTTTTAAAGCTTGTTGGTCTTGTATATAGACATATAATTAATACTCTAAGGTATTAATAATTAAATAATAAAGGAAACATATCATGAATCTACTTAAAAAATCTGGTTTGACAGCTATAATGGGATTATTGGCATTTTCTGTTTTTGCAAGTAATGTTGCTAAAGCTGAAACTAACCCGTTTGCAACTCAAGACTTAGTTACTTTTGCCCCTGAAGGAGTGAGTGAAGGCAAAGCTAAAGGCAAGTGTGGTGAAGGAAAATGTGGCGAGAGTAAAGCCAAAGCTAAAGGCAAGTGTGGTGAAGGAAAATGTGGCGAGAGCAAAGCCAAAGCTAAAGGCAAGTGTGGTGAAGGTAAATGTGGCGAGAGCAAAGCCAAAGCTAAAGGCAAGTGTGGTGAAGGAAAATGTGGCGAGAGCAAAGCCAAAGCTAAAGGCAAGTGTGGTGAAGGAAAATGTGGCGAGAGCAAAGCCAAAGCTAAAGGCAAGTGTGGTGAAGGAAAATGTGGCGAGAGCAAAGGCAAAGCTAAAGGAAAATGTGGCGAAGGTAAAAGTAAAAAATGCGGTGGTTAATTTGTAACTAAAGCAACATACCTGAAAAAAACGAGCTTTCAAGCTCGTTTTTTGTTTTTTGATAAAAGTAGTTAATTAGGGTTACCAATATAATAATATATTGTCCATTTTTCATTAAATAAGCTATCAAGTGGCACAATATGAGTTGATAAAGAAACTTGCTTATTTGGAGTCGTAAAAGTGCTTTTACGCCCTTTATCAGATTTCCTTGGCTCCTCAGTCATCAGCCAATCATCATCTAAGCACTGCTGAATAGTTTGTTTGGCGTTGTTATAATAGTTTTCAGCAGTTTCTTTGTCGTTAGCTGTAATATTACAAGCATAAGTAGTTTGTGAGTTACCCCAAGTCCAAATATGACAATTTTCGCCGATGATATTATATCTTGCTTTCCATGTGTTACTGATTCGAGCGTCGATTTTTGTCATTTTGACTTGTTCAAAGCCATCACTATAAGCACTGATCAGCATCGATATCTTTTGGCATGGGTTCGTGACGGTAGTTAATTTATTCTGCGCGATAGTATTTTGATTTACGCAAGCACTAAGTATTAAGGGTGAAAAAAGTAAAGGTAATTTTATTAAATTATTCATATACATAGCTTCCTGCTATCGAAGAGGTGTCAATTAATTAAATAATACAAAATTATATACGATTTTCATATAAAAACCTCGATTTTAATAGTAACTAAAAAGTGTTAAAATAGCTTCAGTAAATCATAACATTTACCTTTCTCACAGAATGCCGTCATTTTCGACGGTTCTTATGCGGAATCTTATGTATCAATGCTAAGATCCCAATTTAGATATCGCGGGGATGATTACCTGTAAGAAAATCCAATGACTTTTGTAAAAACTCTTAACATAGGAAGGCCCTTTGAATAATAATGACGTGCTACGACGCTTACGCTACACCTTTAATTATAACGATAAGCAAATGATGGCTTTATTTTCTTCTGCTGGATTGCAGGTAAGTAGAGAGCAAGTGAGTCAGTGGCTAAAAAAAGACAGTGATGCAGACTTTGTAAGTTGTGTTGATAGTGATTTAGCGTATTTTCTAAATGGTTTTATTAATGAAAAGCGCGGCAAGAAGGAAGGGCCAAACCCAGTTGCTGAAAAGCGCCTTAGCAATAACATTGTTTTAACCAAGCTAAAGATAGCGCTCAACCTAAAAGCTGAAGAATTAATTGCTCTACTTGAGAGTGTTGATTTTAAGTTAAATAAGCCAGAGTTGAGTGCTTTCTCTAGAAAAACAGATCACAAACATTACCGTGAATGTAAAGATCAAGTGTTACGTAATTTATTACAAGCTATTGATAAAAAATACCATGTTGAGAGAACAACTAAGTTTGTTAAAGAGCCTACTGAACTACGTGCTAATACTGATCATAAGGCAAGTTATAAAGGTAAAAGCCAAAACAAAAGTCAAAGTAAAACCCAAAAAGATGAGCCATTTGTTGAAGGTGCACGACCAAATGCAAGTGCAATATATGTTAACCCGAAAAAACAGAAAAGTAGTGAAAAGAAAACTTCGCGAAATGTATTAAAACTTAAGCCTGAAGATATTTATAAGCAGCCAAGCAAGAAACCCTAGACCTAATGATGAACAAGCCATTGAAAGCAGCTTTATTTTCAGCATTTATATTTCCCGGAGCAGGGCAGATATTGCTAAAAAAATATGTATCTGCTTGTTACTTTATTGCTTTTGCTGGCGTAGGTTTGTATTTATTATTTTCCAGCTTGATGGCAAGAGCACAAGAGATAATTGACAAAATCCAAAGTGGTGAAGTTGCTGTTGATCTAACTACAATAATAGCATTAGTTCACCAACAGTCGATAACCAATACAGGGCCACTAAGACCTGCTTTAATCCTATTGTTAGTTGTTTGGTTAGTGAGTGTAATAGAAGCTTATCGCGTAGGTAAAAAGTAAGTTATGATGTAGGTCGGGCCATTTGCCCGACACTATGAAGTTCTAATATTTAAGCTTATGCTTTATGCGTTATTTCTTTTAGCTGCTTGAAGCTTTTCATAACCCTCTAACAATTTACCATGTGTTTTAAAGCCTTCTAAGCCTAAACCAGGGCAATGTAAACCATCAAAAGTAACTTCACCTTCAACGATTGCTAAACAGTTTTTCATCATAGATTGTCCATACATTAATCCAAGAGAATTTAGGTAAGGTTGATATTTTCTGTCTTCACTCCACTTTATTTCTAATAGTGCCTGTAAACAACGATACTTACGGGTATTTTCTTCATTGTTTTGGTCAAGGTGTAATGCCCAGTTAACCCAATCAATCGCTTGTTCATCTTGAGCAGCGAGGGCTAACATAGCCTTTACTTCGCCAATACGTAAGTCGAACCATATGGTGCCTGCATCCGGTGCTAAACCGATAAACTCGGCAGCGGCCATAGCATCGTTATAGCCACCTTGATCAAGACCATCGAGAATATCTAACCAGTCATCGCTAGATAAATCCTTTAAGGTTAAAAATGCTTCTCTAAATAAAGCACCATCGTTATTATTATTCCACACAATTTCATCTACAGGGTAGATATCAGACATACCTGGTACTAATATACGACAAGCATAGACGTTTAAGTGATTGTAATCTGAGATATAAATATCAAAGTCCATATCATGAATTACTTTAACTAAGTTGCCGTATTCAGTGCCAGTATCGGCATCGAAATCCCAATCAACAAAGTCATAATCTGCAGTGTCTTTAAAAAAGTCATAAGAAATAAAGCCACTAGAATCAATAAAATGTAATTCAAGGTTATGAGGCGAAGCAATTTCTCCTTCATCAAAACTTGGCGGTTGAAAAACGTCAAGTTGATCTAGGCTTCTACCCTGTAGTAATTCGGTTACTGTACGCTCTAGAGCAACTTCAAAGCTTGGATGAGCTCCAAAAGAAGCAAAAACACTGCCGTCTTTAGGGTTGATTAACGTTACGCTCATTACTGGGTATAATCCGCCTAATGAAGCATCACAAACCCTTAAGTGGTATCCATGGCTTTCCAGTTCACGAATATCAGCGAGTATAGTTGGGAAGCGTTCTAATACAGGTACTGGTATTTCAGGTAAACAAATACCCTCTGCAATAATTCTATTTTTTACATAACGTTCAAATATTTCAGATAAACTCTGTACGCGAGCTTCATTTTTTGTATTACCCGCCGACATGCCATTACTAACAAAAACATTAGCAATAACGCTTACCGGAATGTAAACATCTTGCTGATCACGTTCTCTCGTATAAGGCAATGCACAGATACCACGTTCACCAACGCCAGAATTCATGTCATAAAGTTTATCTACAGTGATCTCATTATTAGGATCAAAGTACTGCCATAAACTGTCATCCATTATGCCAACTGGCATAGAGTCATCTTCGCTGAAAAACCACTTTTCATTTGGGTAATGTACAAACTCACTTTGGCTTATTTTATCGCCTAAATAAAAGTCAGCAAAAAAATAGTTACAGCTTAATCGTTCGAAATATTCACCTAAAGCACTCGCTAAACAAGATTTAGCGGTTGAGCCTTTACCGTTGGTGAACATTAAACCACAGCTGCTATCTTTAATGTGTACGGAAAAGCAGTTTTTAACTGGGTTCAACCAAGAAGCTTCTTCGATATCAAAACCAAACGATTTTAATTTTTCTTGCATGGTTGCTATAGAGGTTTCTAAGTCCGAATCTTTGCCTTTAATAAAGGTTTTTTCCATGAGGATATCCATTGTAAATAGTGGCTACTAAATTATGATGCTGATTATAGCTGAAATAGTCACTTTTATAATGCATTAAATAACATAAAATTGTATCAATTTTAACATTTTGTAAACTAAGCGATTTTAATGGAGTAATAAAAATAGCTAAATTATGAGGTGATTGGTACAAACATTGATGTAAATCAAATCATGCTTGCTTTGCCTTGTTAGAATCAGATGTTCGGCGTTCTATATAGCTTGTTTTCAGGGCTATACCACTAATAAGTTAAGAGAGAAATAGCCCCGTGTCTGACAATAAAAAAATCGAACAAGTTGAGCAATTAAAAAAACCTATTGTTTATTCTTGCTCAGGTTGTTCAAATTTAGCGCAAATGGCGCATAATATTTCGTTAAACCTTGATGGTGATGATATTGCTGAAATGTCGTGTATTTCAGGTGTTATAGGTAAAGTTGGCCCTATTATGGATTTGGCTAAATCAGGGCGACCAATTATTGCTATTGATGGTTGTAGTTTGTCTTGTACAAAATCATGTCTTGAAGCGAGTGACTTAAAGGCAGATTATTATTATCTAATTAGTGATTTAGGTTTTGAGAAACGAAGTAAATGGGATGACTCATTAACTGAAAATACTATCGCAATGAAAAGCATTTATGAACAGTTATTTGAAGCAGGTTTTGGTTTTCCTCAAAAGCCTAAGTAATACCAATTTGATTTAATTATTGCTTCACTTGTGCTGGTTAAAATAGTCATGTCGGCGTTGCTCTCAATCCTAATAGCCTGCTATTACTCAATCGAGCACCTTGCCCTACGTACAACAAGATCACAAACTCAATGAAAATGGTATAATCAATTAGTCGTTTCGAGTATCGAGTTATAAACTCTGATACTCGGTTAAAAAATTATGAGAGTGGCGCAATCATTAATTATGGCATTTTCGTTACTCTCGATAACTAAAGCGCAGCCATCGATACGTTAATATTCTACCCAATTTGCATATTGTTTATTCTTCCCTAAAGCGGCTTGACTGCCTTTTAGTGAAAAATCATACCCACACAAAGAAAAACTACCACGAAACGCTAGCGCTTGAATTAGGACTTTACTATCGAGCGGTGAGAAACTAGCAAAATAATTATTGTAAACTCCGTTAGCTACAGAAGTATTATTTTCCACCTGTACCATTAAAGTTCGAATAGCGTTACCTTTATTAAAGCTAATTTGTTGGCAACTGTCATCGCCTTGTATGCTGGTTTGTGACCATAATAAAGGACTGTTTACTTCATCTGCTTGCCAGTTAATGATAATACCTTGGTGCTGAGATAAAAAGAGTGAAAAATTATCAGGCATAACCAATGGATGATTACGCTCAAGAACATGTTGAGTACTTTTAGTTACCTTATTCGACTCTTGTATTGTTTGTGATTGTTCATTATTTGATAAATAATCCATAAGCCAAGATACACAAACACTGACTAAGGTTATTGTTAATATTATTGCGATGGCCAGTTGAGCTTTTCTATTACTTAGCAGTTTTAAACGAATTATTTCACCTAAATCTATTTTGTGCTCGCTTTTACCATAAGATGACTTTGTTTCGTGTATTTGCAACACTGCTTGCTCATTGTTATGAAGGTTTGCTGAATTATCGCCTACTAAAGTTGGCTCAATACGAAATTTTGCTTGCTTACCTTGGTGTGTGATTTGCTGATATTCGCTCATATCAACCGGACCAAAGTAGCCAAGTACATAGTTAAGTGGTGCTGAGTTTTTCTTGCTAACGCTTGGGTAAGTTAATAATACAGCTAAGCAAAATGCAGAAATAATAAGTAGGTAATAACTGCTGTTTTGCTCTGAAAATATAATAATTAAGGCAGTTAGGGCGAATATTATGTTAGGTACAAACAACCAGTTTCTATTGAGTCTTGCATCTTTTAACCGGCGTAAACTAGTAAAAGCAAGTATTGGGGTAAAGAGTACTAAAATGGTAAGTGAGATAAAAACGTTACCAGTAAAAGTAGATATTAACATGATAAAAATCACATAAACAGTACTACAAATGGCAACAAAACGGGGTCGATTGTCAAGCCCATGCAAACAAAAAAGTGACTTTAAAAACTGCACTGGCTCTCCCTAGGAAAATTAATATTTACAATGAAAAGTGACTACACACTTCTTATTGTCTTCATGCTGTCATAACGCAGACTACCAGATTAGTACTCTGCATCATCATTATTTTATAATAGATTATTAGGTTTACATTTAATTTACTCGATAGGGTGGAATATCAATATTACCTAATTTCAAGCCATATAAGCTTACTATAGCATTATTGCTGGACTCGCCGTCACCACTAAACTCAAAATCGAATAAGCTAAACCAAACTAAACCGTATTTTTTGTTAAAGGTTAATCTGCTTGACCGTCTAGCGATAGCAATAAATTGTAACTGACTTTGTTCACAATAATGTTTAGCGTGTACGAGTGCGGCTTCAGATACTTTTCTCAGATAAATAAAGTACCAAAAAATCAAACAAACGAATAACAAATAATAAATATTTTCCATGGACGTTTTAACCTTAATGAAATAATTTTCCTATTGCTTTTGATAATGCGGCACTACGTTCAGGTGCGCGCATACACTGAAAAACAATGGGGCGAATAGCTGGTATTGATACAAGGTCTTTAAAAATACTATTAAATAGTGCTTGATCATCAGATGAAACTAAGTGCTCGAAGAATGCCATTAATCGTTCATTATTAGCAAGCGCTAACCAACATCGACCTGAAATAGTGATCAATAGCTCACTAGCAACATGTTGCTGCTGTAATAATTCATCAATTAGTTTTTCTATATGCACGTGCTGACAATTACTCGCTAAACTACGTAGTAAATGTTGTTGTAATTGCAGGTTAGTTTCAGTTTTAGGTGTAAGTTTACATTTTCCTTTGAATGACTTTAACAATGCATCTATCAAGTCGACAGAGAAAGCTTCATTTTCTAAAGCACCACATAGCGGTAATAGCACTTCACTTGGAAGAGATGGTAGTGCGTTAACTAATAGCTCACTATAATTTTCTGTTTTAATACGTACGGCAAAATCGGTAATTCCTTGTACGCCAACTGCTTGCCAGTTATCCCAACCATTATCCCCGGTAACGTAGCTTACAAAGGGTGATAAATATTCGCTTGGTGCTTGCTTTAATTCAAACTTTATTTTGCTATTTAATGCTGCTAATTTGTATTGTGCAGGCGTATATAAATAAGGGTTGTTTTTTAATAACTCTTCTTGTTCTTTATCTACACTTTGGGTTAAATCAGCACCAAGTGCCTCAACAATAATAGCAATAAAGTGATTTCTTGCCCCTTGATTGAGTAACCCACGCTCATCAAGTGGTAATTTTAATAACCATAAAAAAGGCTGCGGAGATTGTTTTTGCCAAAAAGCAATAGCTATACAGGCATGTCCTTGTGACGGTGTTGGGTAGGGCATTTGGTTTAGTTCAATTTTCTCAAATAGCTCTTTTGGTATTTTTTCTATTTTCCGACCTATATCATAAATACGAAACTGAGAATTTGAAGAGTGTAAAAGTTGTGAGATAGTATCGATAGTATCCATAGGTGCGCTAAACTGTAGAAGCCTTGTAGGGAAATAAATGGGGATTGTGTTAAGTTGCTATTATAAGGATAATAGCGTCATCTAGCAAAATAAACCTAATTCAGTTGATATGATACTATCTAAAGAGCAGCAAACATCAAAGTTGTTAGCTCAATTAAGCCAAGAACTAAAAGCGTTAACTTTATGGCAAAGTTGTCGACCTACTTTAAAACAAATGGCTAGTAAAGTACCTTTTCATTATGACACCTTGACTTTAGAGCAGTGGTTGCAGTTTGTTTTTATTGAACGTATCAATCAACTGATTGAAGAAAAACAGGCATTACCAAGCGAAATATCACTACTGCCTATGGCAGAAGAGTCGTTTAAAAAACATGTCAATAAAGCGAATAGGCTTCTTGATATTATTGGTCAACTTGATTGTTTACTTTCGGGCAGAAACGTTTAATGATTGTCCTTACTAACACGATAGAAATTGAACAAGCTGTGTCTGAAAAACCTGTATTGACTATTCTTTATCAAGATGAATATTTAGTTGCTGTAGATAAACCTGCTGGCTTGTTTGTTCACCGAAGCTTTATGGATAAAGGTGAAATATATTTCGCTTTGCAACTGGTACGTGATCAAATAGGTCAATATGTGTATCCAGTACATCGATTAGATCGCCCAACATCAGGTGTATTATTATTTGCGTTAACTAAAGACGTAGCTCAAAAGTTGAATGAGGCTTTCGCTAATAAATCCAATAGCCATGCTGAAGGTGAAGAAAATAGTGAAACAGATTTAACCAAAACTTATTATGCATTAGTTCGAGGGCATTTGCCCTTCACTAACCTAGCTGAATTGATAGATTATCCGCTTAAAGAAAAGTTAGATAAACTTGGTGATAAAAATGTTAGTCGTGATAAAGCACCACAATCAGCACAAACCCATTATCAAGTCATTAAACAGGCTAGTTTACCCATTGCTTTAGGCAAGTTTGATAGTGTTCGTTATTCTTTGGTTAAGCTTTTGCCGATAACGGGGCGACGTCATCAAATTCGTCGACACCTCGCGCATTTACGTAGCCCTATTTTAGGCGATATTAATTATGGTGATAATAAACAAAATCCCTTTTTCATTAAACATTTTGGCTTTAAGCGATTAATGCTAATTGCGAAATCTTTATGTTTTACCCACCCTATAACCAATAAAAAAGTCACTATTGCCGCTGAGTTTGATTCGCAGTGGAAACATGTTTTTACTGAACTTAATTGGTCGATAGACGATCATAGCCAAACTACTTCAGTAATCTCCAAAGGGCAGGTCTAGAAACCTTGTATACTGCTAACAGAATTCTATATCTGGAACTTACTTGGGTATATACTTTATTGCGGAGCACTAATTAACACCGCATTTATATCTTGGGCAATGTACTGAGCATAAGCATGCTTGGTTCGATTGCTAGGATTATCTGAGGCCTTATCACCCTTTATTATAACGCCGTTGTTTGTATAATTAGCAAAGGTATTCGCATAACTTACTCTCTCTTGTGCAAACGCTAGCATCATTGCTTGATCTGCTGTCATCGGTCTATTTAAAAGTGACATCATTAAATTATGATCAGAATTCAATGGTTTTTTAATACTCGTTTTGCTTATCGGGGTGAATTGCCTGTGGGGAAAGTTTGTACTAACGTAAGCTTGCTCATAACTATTTTCTGGTAATTCATTATTACTAACCTGTTCAGTGGAGCTACAGGCGAATAAAGTTAAGCAAAGTAATAAACTAACACTTTTTTTTATAGTCGTTAAATTTAGGCAGTACATAATTAACCTTCACAGCATAAAAACCTTTTATAACCATAAAGAGCAAATGTTATGCCAACTGAATTTTTGACGCGATTGTTAATTAATTTAAGTATTGCAACACCTTGTAAACAAATATAAAAATATAATAGCTCTTATATTTATTTAAAAGAGAAAGTAACGACTGTGTTATATTGTCATTGTGTAACCAAAAATTATTTCGTTTATATTTTAACCGTCAATTTTTTGGTGTTTTCATTTATTTAACTTTCCTCTACCATTGTGAAATTGTATTTGCGATAAGTTGAGCAGTATCTTCGGGGCTCTCAAGAGGAAACATATGACCCCCTTGAGTCACTTTAAGATCAATAGTTCTATTTAACTTCACAAATTTTTTAAAATAAGCATGAGGAAAAACATCAGTTTGATCTGCATAGATTAAACTTGCGGGTACTTTCAGTTGGTTTTTATAACTAGAAAGATTGGCAGCTAAGTTTCTAAAAATATCTGCTTCTACTTGCGCAGAAAAAACTAACTCTAGCTGATTATTTCGTTCGATGACGCCATGACTAATATAATCATCTAAACAGCGCTTATCAAAGTTTTTGAATAACGTTCTAGCTGCAAACAATTTCGCTATATCAGTACCTAACGGCCAATTTGTACGTCTAGATTTTGCTTTACCTGCAGGACTAAATTTATCCATTAACCGTGTTTTTTTAAGCAGTTTTACTGCTACTGCAGTGCTACCTGTGACAACGGGTGGGTCTAGCATGATTAAACCTTTAAATAATTGTGGTTGCTGGCAAGCTGCAATAAAGGCGATAACCCCACCAAAGGAATGACCAACATTAATAACTTGCTGTTGATTATTGATGACAAGCTGTTGTTTGACAAAATTAATCAGCTCATCAACCAATGGCTGCCAATTGTTTTCCACTGGGTATTGTTGATTGTGACCATATTTTTCGTGAGATATTACTTGATACTCTTTGGGAAAATAATTAAATAAAGCTTGATAGCTTCCTGCTGGAAAGCCGTTGGCGTGGACAAAATTAATAAGGGTTTTAGTCATCTAATCGCTAATGTATATATACTGATAGTTAGAAAGTTAAACGCTCGTTTGAATTTTGTCAATGCAGAACTTTGAGGGAACAACTTTATTTTTCATTAAGGCATTAAAAAACCCAGCTTAGCTGGGTTTTAAATAACGAACAAATGATATATACCCGTTCCACTTGAAGATGCTCGTTTCAGGAAGTCTGAGCGATTCATAATCAAGGCACATTTTTTTATTAAGGGTTATTCCCTTAAAAAGAAATGTAACGTAGAGTATTACTTGCTCAGCCTTCCCCAAGTGGCTGGTTTAGAAACGCTTTATACTGTGTTATTGATTTTGAGAAGGGAATAACCATTCTCTTCAATCAATGCCTTGCCTAAAAGCGTTTCTAATTCCAGCTGAATCCTGTATCTTCAAGTGGAACGGGTATAAGAGTAATTAGTTTAGAACTCTTCCAACATATACTCTAACGAGTTCTCATATATTTTTAATTCTTTTTCAAGTTGGAATTTATCTCTCATTTGTTCTATTTCGCGCCATTTTCTTTTTTTACTAGAGGCAGACTTACTTTTTGCTGGTTGACTAATTGATCCTACAACTCGGTTTAAACTATCCATAAAGTACCCCTTAATAGATTTTCTTTGAAAAACACAAATCAACTGCCTCTTTTTAATACCATATTTTTTAACCAATGCAAATAAAAAACGTACATTTTGTGTGAAAAACAAACTTATTAAAAAATAAAACTATAGAAGAGGAGATTTGTTTTTGGTCTTAAAAAACTATTTGTGAGTAAATATGACAGGGACTGCTTTAATTTTTTCTACTATGAGTACAGATATGAAAAAGCTTTTAAGAGTTTTGTTTAAAAATGCTAATAAATAATTATGCGAAAACTTTGCATAACTGACCTGAAAGCTAGATAAAAAGGGCGTTACATGGATAAATTTAGCGACAATGGTTTTTAAATATGAGATCCTAAATTTAGGTTTTTTACTTTTAGTTATTCATGATTTTTGTGATAAATAAGATCAAATGTGTAGTGGTAAGGCTTTATCCTTATTGAATACATCTAATAGAAACCAATAAAAAATAGTAGAAATACATAAAAACTATAACCAGGGGAAATAAATGAGAATCCACAATAAACAGACTTTTAAAAAGTCTGTGCTTTGTTTGGCGTTAAGTTCAGCTTTTACAGCAAACGGTTACGTTTTAGCTGAAGAAAGCGAAATTAAAGCAGAAGGTATTGAGCGTATTGAAGTGACTGGCTCGCGCCGTGCTTCAACAGTACAAGAAGCACCAATGAACATCACTGCACTTGATGGTGATGTGATGAAAGATCAAAATATCACACAATTATCTGACGTGGCCCGCTGGGTTCCGGGTCTAACTGTTCAGGATCAAGGTGGCCGCGATAGCTCACCTATTATTGTACGTGGCTTAAATACTAACTCATCTGGTCCCGATTCTGATGGCGGAACCGTTGCCACATATGTGGGTGAAATTCCGTTATTTGTTGATATGAAAGTCATTGATGTTGAACGGGTTGAAGTACTTATTGGTCCTCAAGGTACTTTATATGGCGCAGGTACGTTAGGTGGTGCAATTCGCTACTTACCAAATAAACCTGTTTTAGATGAAACATCAGGCTCTATTTATGGCGACGTGTTTAACATTGCTCATAGTGACGATACTGGTGGTGAAGCAGGTTTTGTTTTTAATACACCATTAATTGATGACACCTTAGGCTTACGCATTGCGTTTAATTATTTAGATGAACCTGGTTATGTTGATTATGCATATACAGTCAAGGAAGGGGGGGGTTCATTAGCAGATCCTGACTGGTCTGATGCTGCAGCTGTTGAGCAAAACATTAAACGTGTTAATGATGTCAATAGCGAACAAGCAACCACAGCACGTGTTATGTTACGTTGGCAGCCAAATGATGTAATTGATAGTACTTTATCGTATTTTTATCAAAAACAAGAGATTGGTGGTCGCTCTATAGTGCACGCAAATAGTTTAAGTAATAGCAACTCGTTATCAACCATTATTGGCGATTATGACTCAGCTTATCGCTACCTTGAGCCTGCTGAAAATGAAGACTCCTTAATCAGTTTAGAAATCACTGCCGATTTAGGTTTTGCAGAATTAACGTCGGCAACAGGCATTTCTAAATCAGAAACAAATGGTCAACGTGATCAAACTGATTTACTCATTCGTTTAGATTATAGCTATGAAGAATTCCCTGCCTTTTCTGCTTTTACTCGAGAAGAAGATGAGGCTGATACTTTTACCCAAGAATTACGTTTAGTGTCCACTAGTGACTCGGCATTATCTTGGATTGTTGGTGCTTTTTATAACAAATATGAAGACAAAAGTATTAGTGAAGAATTTACTCCCGGTTTTGATCAATATGCTTTTGATAATTGGGGAACAAATGGGTTACGACCTGATGCGTTAGAATATATTTCCATTGATGAGACTGAAATTACTGAATCAGCAATTTTTGGTGAACTTAGTTATCAAGCAACTGAGCAACTATCAATCACATTAGGCGCGCGTTTTTATCAATACGATGTAAAAGCTAGTTCAGCATTTGATTTACCGCTTTTTTATACTTTATTTGGCTATGAAGATGATGATGGAAATCAACAGTATTATGCTCCAGATGAAATTAATATTGATTTAGAAAAATTGTCAGCGGACGATGACGGTAGTATTTTTAAGTTCAATGTGAGTTATCAATTTAATGACGATATTTTAGCATATGCGACAGTAAGTGAAGGCGTTAGAATTGGTGGCGCAAATGCTGTTCCTGCTTGTACCGCTGAAGATATTGCTAGTGATAAACAAGCGCTTTGTGCATTACCAAATGAGGTGCTTTTTACTGCTGATACTACTACCAACTACGAGTTAGGCTTTAAAAGTACTTGGTTTGCTAATAAATTTCACTTTAATGCCGCGTTATTTTTTGTTGAGTGGGGTGATTCTCAAGTAAGTGGAGCAACGGCTAATGGACAATTGCCTATTACTTCAAATGCCGCTTCTGCAGAATCGAAAGGTATTGAAATATCATCTCGTGCTATGCTATCAGATAGTTTGATCGCTTATGCTACTTATGCCTATACTCAAGCTAAATTAACCGATGACGCTCCTCATTTATTCGGTGTACCGGACAGTGAAGGAACGTTCCTTGAAGATAACCCTGACGCTTTGCATAAAGATTATCATGATAATTCGTTCGATACTTATTCAGGCGATCGTTTACCGGGTTCACCTGAACAGCAAGTTTCTATCGGATTAACTTACAGCACTGAAATTTTAGATGATAAGTTACTTGATGTTAATTATGGTTTAACTTATCAAAGTGATATATATACTAAAATAGGTTTACGTGATTTTGGTGAAAAATTACCCGGCTATGCATTAAGTAACATCTCAGCGCGTGTATCAGGTGATGAATGGTCAGTTACCTTGTACGTTGATAATATGTTTGATAAATATGCCTATACCTCAGTACGACAAAATGTAGGCATGATTACTGATGGCGTAACGAATGGCGTAGATATTCAACGTAATTACGGTCACTTCTTACTAACACCACGTAAAGTTGGTTTACGTTTTGACTATATGTTTGATATGTAACTTTTGATATCTATCTGATGATTGGTAATGTCTTCGACATCTATTGATTAACAGGAGATTATTAACAGGCAAAGTAACAAAGGCATTGAATGGTTCGTTCAATGCCTTTTTTTATTTATGTTTATAGGTTAAATTCACCTAGAGTACATGCGTAAAGCTACATTGGTTTAAGGTACATTTGTTCAAGGTAATGGTAAATGGTAAACAATATCAAACAGCTACATAAAGAAGCACAACAAGCGATTAATCAAGAGAAATATCAGCAAGCACATCAACTTATAATCAGCATTTTATCGCAAGATAAATATTTCGCTGACGGCTATTTCTTATTGGCGATGATTGCCAGTGTTCATAACAATACTGCTAAAGCTATTGAGTTAATAAAACAAGCTATAGTGCTGGCGCCAGAGCAAGTTGAGTATATTGCCCAATTAGCAAAACATTATGCGCTAATTAATGATCATGTCCAAGCATTACAGCATGCGGACATCGCTGCAAAATTGGCAGCTAAATTCGCACTTAAGTCAGCATTAACTTTTGATACTATTGGTGTTGCTTACAGTCAAATTGGTTTACATCAAAAGGCGGTACCTTTTTTTAAACAAGCAGTAGCGGCTAATAAAAATAATGGCATATTCTTTTTTAACTTAGGTGCTTCATTAAAGTTTACCGGTGATTTTAGTGCTGCTCGTAAGGCATACGAGCAAACAATTGCGTTAATGCCTAGCTATTGTAAGGCACATGCTGCGTTAACCAGCTTAGGTGATATAACATCCACAAGTAATCATATTGAAAGATTAACCAAGCTTTATCAAAAGTTAACCCAACCAGAAGATTTACTCTACATTGGCCATGCATTGGCAAGAGAATATGAGGCACTTGGTGATTATGAAAAAGCTTATCAATATCTTAATCAAAGTAAAAAAGCTAAGTTGGCCCAATTAAATTATCAAGCTTCTGATGATAAACAGATGTTCAACGCATTAACTGAACTCTTTAATGCACCACAACTAAATAATTCAGCTACAAATGAATTGAATACAGGCTACGACTCGAACGAACCACTGTTTGTTGTCGGAATGCCTAGAACGGGCACGACCTTGGTAGAGCGAATATTATCAAAACACTCAGCTGTTACCAGTGCCGGTGAATTACAACATTTTGGTCTAATACTAAAAGAATTATCTAAAACAACCACTAATAAGGTGATAGATAAAGAAACGGTGATGGCGGTAGCATCAATAAACTTTAGCAAGTTAGGCAAAGCTTATATCGATAGCACTCGCGCAATCACCGGAAACAGCGTTAAGTTTGTTGATAAAATGCCGCTAAATGTTTTATATGCGGGTTTTATCATTAAAGCATTACCTAAAGCGAAAATAATTTGTTTAGATAGAGGCCCTTTAGACACCATTGTGAGTAATTACCGACAATTGTTTGCGGTAAATTTTTCTTACTATAACTATGCATACGATCTACAAACTACAGCGCAGTTTTACCAGCAATTTAAACAGTTAACACAATTATGGTTAATGTTATTTCCTGATAACTTCTATGTAGTTAATTATGAAAAGCTTGTTAATGAGCCTGAAGAAGAAGCAAAAAAAATTATCAAGTTTTGTGGTTTAGATTGGCAAGAAGAATGTCTAGATATTCATAAAAATGCAGCACCAGTAGCAACAGCAAGTGCGGTGCAAGTAAGACAACCTATTAATAATAAATCAGTCGGTAATTGGCAGAAATATAAAAAACACTTGACAGAAGTGACAGAATATTTGGAAAAGAATAATTTATTGTAGTTGAGAAAACATCCAAGCTAAAAATTAGCTTGGATGGTTAATTTCAAATTTACAGCATTTCAGCTAATTGCTTTTCAAGTTTAACTTGGTCAATAGCAAAGTTTTTAATACCTTCGGCTAATTTTTCAGTGGCCATGGCATCTTCATTCATCTGCCAGCGAAATATCGCTTCTGTTAACGGTGTTTCTTGGCTTGGCTGCACAGTACCAGCCTTAAGTTTTTGCTCTATTGTGTTAGTGCTACTTGCTAGTTCATCCATTAACTGTGGGCTAATAGTAAGTCTATCACAGCCAGCTAATGCTAGAATTTCACCAGTATTTCTAAAACTAGCACCCATTACAACAGTATTAAAACCCTTACTTTTGTAATAGTTATAGATACTTGTTACGGAAACTACACCGGGATCTTCATCACTAGGGTATTCAGTACGGCCAGTATCTTTTTTAAACCAATCAAGAATACGACCAACAAAAGGAGAAATAAGATAAGTACCCGCTTCAGCGCAAGCTCTAGCTTGAGCGAAACTAAATAATAGGGTTAGGTTACAGTTAATACCTTCTTTTTCTAATACTTCAGCTGCTTTAATACCTTCCCAGGTAGAGGCTAATTTGATCAAAATACGCTCATTACTAATGCCTGCTTCATTGTACATAGCAATTAATTTATGTGCTTTAGTGATTGATTGTTGAGTGTCGAATGAAAGGCGTGCATCAACTTCAGTAGAAATACGTCCAGGAACAGTTTTTAATATTTCTAATCCAATTAATACCGATAACTTATCTGCGGCATCAATGACTTGTTGATTAGCATCTGCTGATTGCGCTTTTGCCCACTTCACCGCATCAATTAATAGCGGTTGATACAAAGGTAATGCGGCTGCTTTTAATAATAAAGAAGGGTTAGTTGTAGCATCTTGTGGTTGAAATTTAGCAATCGCTTCAATGTCGCCAGTATCGGCAACAACAGTGGTCATTTGCTTTAATTGTTCAAGTTGAGAAAGTGTGTTTTTCATGGCAGTACCTAAGCTTTTGCGAAAATAAAAATGGATGAATACAGTTGATAAAATATTACTACATAAAAATAGAAAAGTACGGATTTAAACGGGATTTGAACTAAGTTTTAATGTTTTTTTAATAATTATTTACTTCAGTGCTGTATATACCCGCTACAGTTGAAACAAGCATCCTCAAGTGGAGCGGGTGTAGGTAAGTTTATCAAGATAATACGTTATGATTGCATTTATCCTATGATATAGTGATGTTATAAAAATGTAATCCACATAAAGAATAGATAAATATTATGCTACTTGTCGTTTCTCCTGCGAAAAAATTAGATTTTGAATCCCCTTTAGCTACCACAAAAACAAGCCAAGCAAGTTTACTTGCTCACAGTGAAATACTCATAGAACGTTGCCTTGAACTATCATCAGATCAAATTGCCTCACTAATGAAGTTAAGTGATAAATTAGCAGGACTAAACGCAGCACGATTTGGTGAATGGTCATTACCTTTCACCCCTAATAATGCTCGTCAAGCTGTGTTAGCTTTCAACGGTGATGTTTATTCAGGGTTAGATGCTAACTCGTTTAGTGATGATGACTTTAATTTTGCTCAGCAACATTTTCGTATATTATCTGGTTTATATGGTTTACTAAAACCACTTGATTTAATGCAAGCGTATCGTCTTGAAATGGGCACAAAACTTGATAATGTTCGTGGTGCTAATTTGTATCAGTTTTGGGGAGAAATAATTACCAATGAGTTGAACCAAGTATTAGCCGAGCAGGGTGATGATGTATTGATCAACTTAGCCTCAAATGAATATTTTAAGGCAGTTAATAAAAAATCGTTAAACGCGACAATTATCACCCCACAATTTAAAGATTGGAAAAATGGTCAATATAAGATGATCAGTTTTTTCGCGAAAAAAGCGCGTGGTTTAATGGCTCGTTATATTATTCAGAATCAATTAACTACTGTTGAACAAGTGAAAAATTTCGATTTAGCCGGTTATCAATTTAACAATGATTTAAGCCAAGGTAATGAGTTGGTCTTTACTCGTAAAATAAATATTAATGAATGATAATGTGGCAGGTTATTAGCCAAGATTTTTTTCAGCACTTTATCTTATTCATTTTGTTCAAGGTACGCCTTTACCTGAATTTTAATTAAACAACCTCAATGCATATTCATAGTTGAGGCTTGATGATAAAAAGCCTGAAACTAAAAGTTAGTTTCAGGCTTTTGGGTTTTTATTGTTCTCTATAATATGACACTAGAACTTATATTCAGCTCCTGCATAGTAGAACGCGCCATTAAATCCAAAGGGGGCAGAACGACGAGAATAAGTAAATACGCCAGGGCTGCTCACAATAACATTACCACTATCATCAACGATTGTACCTGAGCGTGAGTTACCTATTGTGTTTTTATCAGGGTAAACATCAAATAAGTTATTACCGCCAATATTAAATGATAAGCTATCCGTTACTTGATAATTAACACGTAAATCCGTTAATACTTCAGCGCCGTAGGTTTGTCTGCCACCATCGCTAACGGTATATTCACCATAACGGTTAAAAGCTAAGTTGATACTAACGTCGCCTATAGTGTAGAAGCCACTTAAACTGATTCTATCTTGTGGCTGCCATTCTTCAATAATTGAAATAGCTTGCTCTGAAAATACATCGCTAGCATCTATACCCTCAAGGGCACTATCATCCGGCGTATAAATATTTACTACATCAGTCTCAGTAAAGTTAGCCGCAGCTGTTAAATTAAAGTCACCTCCTAATAACTGAGTATTCCATGTCGCAATAATATCAACACCTCTTGTTTCAGTATCTGCGCCATTTAGGAAGAATTGACCTTCACCAGCGCCAGAGGCTGATAATGCATTATCTAAGTCCTCTGATAGACCTTTCCCTAGAGAGTTACTTAACACGATACGATCATCAATATCGATTGAATACCAATCAATGGTTAGATTAATATTATCGCTAACTTGAATAACGGTACCCAAACTAAAGTTGGTAGCTTCTTCTTCTTTTAACTGGGGAATACCAATCGCTTGAGCTAAGCTACTATCATTTCTGAATGTGCCTACTTGCACGGCAATTTGATCACCGCCGGGGTTATTCGGATCGTCTTGGAACTGGGTACTAATGTTGTCCGTATAAAGTTGCTGCATTGACGGTGCACGGAAACCTGTACTCATTGCGCCACGAATAGCTATATCTTCGGTTAGTGACCAGTTAGCGGCCAACTTGAAGTTAGTACTATCACCAAAACCGTCATAATCATCATAACGTACTGCACCACTAACAATTAAGTCTTCAGTAATTTCAGCTTCAACATCCACATAAAAGGAGATTACATCACGGGTTTCATCTACTTCTTGCATAGGCGCTGTGCCACCAAAACCTTGAGTACCCGCAGAGCGGTCATCTGAATATAAGCTATTTCCTAACTCATCAGTATCATAGTCTCGATAGGAGTATTCATCACCCGCAGTAACTATAAATTGATCTGTTCTAACTTCTGCGCCCATGGCTAAAGAAAACAGGTCATAGTCTTGAGTATAATCAAGGTTTAAAGTTTGTAATGAAAGCTCTAACCCATAAGCCGAGGCTTGACGTGGAATCGATGTGCGAATTTCATCAGCAGTTAAACTTGAGTTATAGCGTAATGAGTTAGCAAAAGAAGAGTTAATGGTGTCACTAGTAACATAGTCAATATTGTTCTGACCATAGGTATAAGAAAAATCTAAGGATGAGCCATCAGAAAATTCAGTTTGATAGCCAAAGTTATAAGAAAAATCTTTTATATCGGTATTTATTTTAGGTAAAAATCCAGCAGGAATAGTCGCATCACCATCTTGCAGTGGAGCATTACCACCATTATTGTTATTGTGGCGGAAAAATGCTGCTGATTCATTGTCGCGTTTTGAGTAAGTAAGGAAACCGTACAATTCACCATCACCTAATTCATAGCCGGTATTAATGGTTAAACCAAACTGACTCGAATCGGCATCACCGATTCTAAAGGTTGATCGACTGGCGGTTGCTTCGCGAGGGTCACCAAGTAATTTAACTCCATCACCCGCATCCGTACAACCGGAAAACTGACATGAGCCATGTAGACCTGCACGGTCAGTAAAACCGCGGTCTCTAAAGTTTAAGGTGGTATTTAAAAAACCTTTATCCCCTAAAGCAAAGCCTTTAGAAATATCAACATTGGTCGTTTCTCCATCACCTTCAGAGTACTCGCCATAAGATAGTGCAACTTTTCCACCTTCATCAGCGTCATTTAACACAATGTTAATTACACCGGCAATAGCATCAGAGCCATATTGTGCTGCGGCACCATCACGTAAAACTTCAATGCGTTTGATTGATGAAGCGGGAATTGCATTCATATCTGTTCCTGCAGTACCACGTCCTACAGAGGTATTGATATGAATTAAACTCGCTTGATGTCGTCGTTTACCGTTAATTAATACTAATGTTTGGTCTGGGCCCAAACCACGTAAAGTAGCAGGTCGTAAGGCATCAGTACCATCACTAATTGATGAGCTAGAAAAGTTAAATGAAGGTGCTATTGCTTGTAGCATTCTGCCTACTTCTGTTTGTCCTGTATTAGCTAAGGCTTCGGCAGAAAGAATATCAACTGGCACCGGAAGATCATCAGCAGAGCGGCCTGCAACACGACTACCAATAATGGATATTTTCTCTACTTCTTGTTCTGTGACTTGTGCCGGCTCTTGAGCAAGGGCTGTTTGGCTAGCGGCACCTAGTATCATGGGGACTAGCATTGCTTTTATTGTTTTATTGTTCATTGTTGTAATTCCTCTATCATGTTTATCAACTTGAATACTCAGTTGATCAGAGTTATTAACAACAGCGATTAAACCAGAGCCTTTTAATAATTTTTTTAGGCCTGAATGTACTGAATGATAACCTTTTAAAGTATTTGCTTGATGTTTCTTGGTTAAATCAAATGAAAATATAATGGTTTGATTAGCCTTTTGTGCAAATGCAATTAAAGCTTTGTCAGCTCGTTGTTTGTTAATGTCAAAGCGGATCAAACCATCAGCATTAGCATTGCAGGGAATTAACATCATTAACACGGTTGTGAAAATGTTAAGTAACCACTTAGGCTTAGCTGATATGTTGAAATGACGAAATTGCTTTCGCCAACTGCGCAGTATTAATAAACAAGTGAGCAGGAGAAATCCTCTATAGTTTTTTTATTTTTTTAAAGGTAATTTTATTTTGTGCTAAATATCAGCAAATAGCCAGTAATAAATATTGGCTATTTATGATAAAAATGTGAGAAGTGATTTTCATACTTCATTGATAAAAAGGGATTATTTTGATGAGGTTATTAAAATAGTGTTGTCAGCATTTTTGCTATAATGGATATTAAAATTACTACTAAGTGATGCCAATAAACCATCAACATCATTGGCTTTAAAATAACCAGAGACTTTAACATTAGCAATTTTAGCATCAAGTATTTTAAATTGGCTTGAAGTATATCGGCTGACTTCAATTAGTGCCTGTGATAGCGATTCGCCATCAAAAATTAACATACCTTGTTGCCATGCTAAATCACGTTGTACTTGATCAAGAGACACCTTCTTTACTGGGATTTCTATGTGGTTGGCAATGACCGCTTTTTCGCCTGAAATGACTAATATTCCAGGTAAATCTTCAGCTTGAGTATTATCATTTGAAGTTAATAATGTTTGTTTTATTACTGATAACGCTTCAGTTGCTCTAGTTATCAATACTCGCCCTTCGGTAACCATTAATTCCATTTCGTTGTTATCACGTTTTTGTACATTGAAGATTGTACCTAAAGCGGTAAAAGACTTTTCACCAGATGTAACGGTAAATGGACGAGATTTATCTTTAGCAACATCAAACCTTGCTTCACCTTGTATTAAGGTTAATTGTCGAAATGAAGCTGTGTAGGCTACTTTAATAATGCTGTTGGTGTTTAATTTAATGTGAGTGCCGTCGCTCATAGTAAAGCTACGCTGCTCTCCTACGGGACTAGTTAGTGTTTGCGTTTGAGTGAGTGATTGCTCATTTAATGAAGGTAGGAAAGGTAAAAATGATTCATGCATTAAAGCATTTGTGCTAATTAATGATATGATAGCAACACTCGCTGCAAGTGCTGTCGCAATAAATTTAGAAGATGTTTTCTTTATTTTTTCTAGTGGAAATAAACCACTTAATTCATTCAACACAGAAATGTCATCCCAATAAGATGCCATTTCAAGTAAAGTAGTGTGATGTGTAGTATTTTGATTACACCAAATTACTAACTCTTTTTGCTCTATATTTGTTAATCCACGATCCATACGGCTTATCCAAAGACAAGCTTGTTCTTGAATTTGCTCTTTGGTGTGAAATTGACTTACGTTATTCATCGATTTACTCATATTCTTTATTTATTAGCAATGTTCTTTGCGATAACAGTCGCTTTATTCGGTTTGATTTTTTTGGCACTTACCGAGCTTTGACCTATGTTATGATTCATTTGTTCCATAAATTGTATACTTTTTAATAATCCTTTCGCTACATGCTTTTCAACAGTACTTTCACTTAGCTGTAAATATTGGGCTACTTCTTTTTGGCTAAGTCCATAAACCTTCTTTAAAATAAAACATTTGCGTACTGAGCCTGATAATTGGTCTGTAGCACGACAAAAACATAAAAAACGTTCTTTAGATTCGTAATCTTCTTCAAAATTAGTGCTACTTAATTCAACAGGTGGCTCGACAAAATCCTCTATAGAATCATTATATTTATTGTCCCACTTAGCATTATGATTTAAAGCAAGATTTTTTGCTGTTTTTAGCATGTAACTACGCGCATATTGTATTTCTTGTTTTAAGTTTGCTTCATAGCTGCGTACAAACGTTTCTTGCACTATATCATCAATATCGCTGGGCTTTACAATACGACTAATGAAGCCTCGTATTGTGCTTTGATACTTGATAAAAATATCGCTAAGTGAACTTTTATTGTTTTTATTACTCATTTTCATTCACACGAAAAATATTAAGTAACGTTAGTTTAATCATTAATGAGGTTACTTCTCAATGATTTTTTTTACATTTGAGTCAAAAGTTGGATGTAGTGTGAATATACCTATGTTACCTCAAGATGCAGGATTCAGCTGGAATTAGAAACGCCTTTATGGAAGGTCTTGATTGAAGATAATGGTTATTCCCTTTTCGAAATCAATATTGCAGCATAAAGCGTTTCTAAAACAGCCCTATGGGGATGTCAGAGCAAACCATGCTCTTCGTTGCATTTCTTTTTAAGGGAACAACCCTTAATAAAAAGATGCGCCTTGATCATAAGTCACTCAGGCATCCTGAAACTCGCATCTTGAAGTATCATGGGTATATAATGAAAAATGCCAACAATTTTAAATGTTGGCATCCATTATAAATTCTATTTCAAGTTACTTATTACTTATTACTTATTACTTATTACTTATTACTTATTAGTTTTTGCTTTTTTTATTTTTTTCTTAGCCTGTTTTTTTGCTTTGGCTTTCTTTTGCGAAGTGGTTAACTTTATTTTCGCTTTTTTATTAGCAACGCGCGCTTCTTTGTGTTTTGGTCGTAATTCATCAATAACACGACGTTGTAACCGTTCATCCTGATAACGTTCTATTTTAGCAATAACCGACATATCATGAGCTTCAGCTAATGATATCGCTGTACCTTTTAAACCAGCACGGCCAGTACGACCTATACGGTGAATATATATATCAACCTTACGTGGCATATCAAAGTTAATTACATGGGTTATGTCATCAATATCTAATCCGCGAGCGGCAACATCAGTGGCAACCAGTATTTTAATCTCACCGCTTTTGAAACGTGAAATTGATTTATTACGTTTGTCTTGTGGCATTTTCCCTTCAAGCCAAACACAGGGTAATTCTTCGCTGTATAATTTTCCTGATAAATATTGAACAGTTTCGCGCTTATTAGCAAAAACAACGGTGCGATCTACGCCTTCTTGTTTCAATATGTTTACTAACAAGTTTAATTTATGTTGGGCGCTATCGGTAATATGTAACCATTGATGAATTTTTGCTTTTTCTTTTCTAGAGGGGGATGACTCTAAAAATTCTGGCTCAGATAAGACCTCTTTAGCGAAGCGAATAACTCCCGCGCCTTCTAATGTGGCAGAAAATAGCATGGTTTGTTTACGCCAACGGGCTTCACCAACAATACGATTTATTGCTTCACTAAAGCCCATGTCTAACATGCGGTCGGCTTCATCAAGCACTAAAATTTCGATCTCACGAGCATCAAATTGCTCATTTTCAATATACTCTAATAAACGACCAGGTGTGGCCACTAATATATCGGTAGTGCTATTTAAAATATCATCATGGCTACCGTAATTTACACCACCAGTAATTACACCCGTTTTAATTTTAGTCAGCTTGGTTATTTGCTCGCTGTCTTGGCCAATTTGAATCGCTAGCTCACGTGTTGGTGTTAATATTAATACGCGAGGAAACCCAGGCTGGGTCCGAGGGTAGTCAAGTAAGTGTTGAGCAATAGGTAATAAAAAGGCGGCAGTTTTACCTGTACCTGTTGGCGCAGAGGCAAGAATATCTTTCCCTACCATTGCTTTTGGGATAACCAATTCTTGAATAGACGTTGGCTTTTTATAGCCAAGCTCTTTAATACTGGCTAATAATTCAGAGTCGAGATCAAATTGCTCAAACATAAGGGATTTTCACTAAGTTGGGAGTTTTCTATAGATGGCGATAATTATAGTGGTTTTAATGACAGCTGTAACTATTTTATCGCGTTACTCAAAACGAATATACCCATGTTATCTCAATATGCAGGATTCAGCTGGAATTAGAAACGCTTTTAGGCAAGGCATTGATTGAAAAGAATGGTTGTTCCCTTATCGAAATCAATAACGCAGTATAAAGCGTTTATAAACCAGCTCTACGAGGATATCTGAGTGTTCGTTACATCTATTTTTAAGGACGCTACATGGATGTAGCTTATTAGAGAATTCAGGAGCATATTCTCCTGAGTAACCATTAATAAAAAGATGTGCCTTGATCATGAATGGCTCAGGCACCCTGAAACTCGCCTATTGAAGTATCATGGGTATAACGCGCAACTCGACACTTTATTTTTCACTGTACTCAATTAATATTTGTTCACACCACTGTTCAATACGATTTTCACTGAGATCATATTCATTATCTTCATCAAGCGATAAACCAACAAAATACTGATTATCTTCAGTTAATGCTTTTGATGCCGTGAATTCATACCCCTGATTTGGCCAATAGCCAATTAATTGTGCACCTTGTGCTATTACTTGTTCATGTAACATACCTAGCGCGTCTTGAAACCAGTCGGTGTAGCCTATTTGGTCTCCCATACCGTATAAAGCAACCGTTTTTCCGCCAAGGTCTAGCGTATTAATATCTAACCAAATAGATTCCCAGTCTTCTTGAAGTTGGCCGTAATCCCAAGTAGAAATACCGAAAATAATAAAGTCATAATCAAGGCAGTTAGCAAGCGGAATCTCTTTTATATTGTGTAGTTCAACCAAGTCAGCCCCTATGACAGCTTGAATTTTTTCAGCTGCTATTTCGGTATAACAAGTGGTAGAACCGTAAAATAAACCAATTTTCATGAAAGTTTGCCTAAAAACAATGGAAGTATAGAATTACCAAGGATTTTAACAAAATCATTTAGTACAATTCAATTTAATGTTGCAAAAATGCTATAACGACTGTAACTTCTTCGTTATTAAAACGGTCCGTATTATTAATATATACCCGCTCCACTTGAATGTGTACCTTCAAGTGGAGCGGGTATAAAGTCGTTAACTGAAAAATTTAGGAATAAAATATGTTTAAAAAGGTTTTAATTGTTAGTAGTTTGCTTCTTACTGCAATGAGTGTTTTCCTCTTTATCAATGAGCCAGCCGTTGCGAACACCCCCCAAGTACCAAGTAGCATAGTTAAATCAGCTGAATTAGATGCCACACAATTAAATATTGATTCCCTAAAAGAAAAAATTAAAACTAAGTTAGGTTTAACCGTTCTTAAAGTTGAAAAAACACCTGTTCCGGGGATTGCTTTATTGATAACGGATCAAGGTTTATTTTACTCAAGTTATAATGGCGATTACTTTATTCAAGGTAAAGTTTATAGTTTAGTAACAGCGGTAACTGACTTAGCGGAACAAAGTTTAGCTAACATGCGTCTGGAAGGAATGGAAAAATTTAAAGACGACATGATTGTTTATAAAGCCGAAGATGAAAAATATGTAGTGACGGTCTTTACTGATATTACTTGTGGGTATTGTCGTAAAATGCACAAACAAATGGATGATTACAATGCTCGCGGTATCACTTTTCGTTATTTAGCTTACCCTCGTTCTGGTATTAAAGACCGACTTGGCAATTATACTGAAGGTTTTAAAGACTTACGCTCAGTATGGTGTAGTGAAGATCCCAATGCAGCGATGACTAATGCTAAAAACAGTAAGGGCATTGGTTACCGTGTTTGTGATAAACCTATTGAAGGTGAGTTTAATTTTGGCCGTCAAGTTGGTGTTAATGGCACCCCTGCTATTATTTTATCAACAGGTATGATGGTGCCAGGCTATCAACCTCCTGCTCAGTTAGAGCAATTATTAAAGACTCTTTAATTTGTTAAATTAAGTCGTATTAAAAAAGTTATCTATGAATAAAGAAATTATCCGTCGTGAAAAAATGGCTACTGAGTATTTACCTAATACAATACCTGAAAGTATTAGGCAAATTTATGCAAGCAGAGGGGTTGAATCAGCACAACAACTTGAGCTTAAGGTCAATAACTTACAAGGGCTTAATTTACAAAAAAACGGTAAAGATGATGACGCTTTAAAAGGTTTAGATGATGCTTGCCCGTTACTACATGCTGCCCTAATTAATAATACTAATATCATTATCGTTGGTGATTTTGACGCTGATGGCGCAACGAGTACCACTTTAATGATGGTAGCCTTAACGTTAATGGGCAGTGTCAATCATTCTTTCTTAGTCCCTAATCGTTTTGAATATGGGTACGGTTTAACGCCTGAAATAGTTGATATTGCCGCTCAGCAAGGCGCACAAATGTTAGTAACCGTTGATAATGGTATTAGCTGTGTTGCTGGCGTTAATCGCGCTAAAGAGCTTGGTTTACAAGTTATTGTCACTGATCACCATTTGCCCGGTCATGAACTACCCAAGGCTGATGCCATTGTTAACCCTAACCAAGTCGGCTGTCCATTTCCTAGTAAATCACTTGCCGGTGTAGGTGTTGCTTTTTACCTGATGTTAGCACTAAGAAGCTATCTTAGAGACAAAAAATACTTTGTTGATCAAAGCATTAACGAACCCAATATTGCGCAATTACTTGATTTAGTTGCCTTAGGTACGGTAGCTGATGTGGTATCACTTGATGTTAATAATCGTATTTTAGTGGACCAAGGTCTAAAACGCATTCGCGCAGGTCAAACACGCCCTGGTATTCAAGCACTAATAGAAGTAGCCAATAAAAATCAACAACGTTTAGTTGCTTCAGATTTTGGTTTTGCTTTAGGTCCAAGAATTAATGCTGCGGGGCGTTTAGATGATATGTCGTACGGTATTAATTGTTTACTAGCGCCTGATTTAGCTAGTGCTCGAGTTATGGCATCTGATCTAGATGATTTAAATAAAACGCGCCGCGAAATAGAGCAGGGTATGCAAGCTGAGGCTGAAACTATTTTTCAACAGCTTAATTTTTCATTGGATAATTTACCTAATGCTATTGCTTTATATCAGCAAGACTGGCATCAAGGTGTTATTGGCATCGTTGCGGGGCGGTTAAAAGAAAAATTTCATCGTCCTTGTATTGTTTTTGCTAAAAGTAGTAACGATGATTCAGTTAATGATGAACAGCAAGAAATTAAAGGTTCGGCTCGCTCAATTCCTGGTTTACATATTCGCGATTTATTGGAGCGAATTGATAGTCAACATCCTAATCTTATTCTCAAATTTGGTGGTCATGCTATGGCGGCTGGTTTGTCAATTAAACAGAAAAACTTTGAAAAATTCCAAACCCTGTTTGATGATTTAGCAGGAAAGTGGTTAAAAGTAGAGGATTTACAAAGTATTATATTATCAGATGGTGAGCTGGCAGTTAATAGTTTAACGCTTGCTTTTGCTGAGCAATTACGTGATGCAGGTCCTTGGGGGCAAAACTTCCCTGAGCCTTTATTTGATGATACTTTTAAATTAGTGCAGCAGCGTATTGTTGGTGAAAAACACCTTAAAATACTGGTAGAAAAACAAGGTGAAGTATTTGATGGTATCGCCTTTAATGTTGATGTAAAAGCTTGGCCAAATACACAAGCAAAGCAAGTTCATTTAGCTTATCGATTAGATGTTAATGAATTTCGTGGTAAACGAACAGTACAATTAATGGTTGAAAATATCACTGCGATCGAATCTTGATAGTCTAAAAGCGCAGAGAACTAATGATAGAGAAAACACTAGCAATAATTGAATTACCACAGTTAGCTTTAGCTTTTATTCCAGTGCTAGTGGTTTTATTTATTCAGTTTTGTTGGTCGCTACCACAAAAAAGAACAACACATGCACTGGCTCGAATGTTGGTGCAATTATTGTTAGTGGGATTTTTCCTTAGTTATGTATTCGAGTCAAGTAGCGCTTGGTTAGTGTTAACATTGCTAATTATTATGGTGTTGTTTTCTAGTTGGATAGCGTTAGATAATATTAAGGTACCCAAACGTCAACTTTTTCAAAAAGCAGTATTAGCCATTGCGTTAAGTAGTGCCTTTACTTTATTAATCATTACCCAAGGCGTTTTACAATTATCTCCTTGGTATCACGCACAGACACTCATCCCCCTTGCGGGCATGGTATTCGCTAGTAGCATGAATAGTGTTAGTTTATGTGGAGAGCGTTTTTATTCTGAACTGGCTAGTAAGGTTAGTTATAAGCAGGCTCGAAATATCGCTTTTCAAGCATCAATGATTCCCAATGTTAATGCATTGCTGGCAGTAGGTATTGTCTCTTTGCCTGGTATGATGACAGGGCAAATCCTCTCAGGCGTTTCCCCTTTTATTGCGGCAAGATATCAAATAATGGTGATGTGTATGATATTTGCTTCGGCAGGTATCTCCTCTGCTTATTTTCTTTATTTAGCTAAGCCGAAAGGCTAGCTCGAAACTTATTATAAAGTACTTATAAAGTTATTCTTCTGATTTGTTATTAAATAATATAACTGTTATTTTTTGTGTTTTAGAGGAAATAAAAAAATACGGTGCATTAATGCTAGGCTATACCTGTTCCACTTGAAGGTGCATAATTCAGCTGGAATTAGAAACACTTTTATACCAGTTTCATTAAGTTTGTGATCTTGTTGTACGTAGGAAAAATACTTCAGGGCAAGGCGCTCGATTGAGTAATAGCTGGCTATTAGGATTGAGAGCAACGCCGACATGGACTATTTTAACCAGTTCAAGTGAGCAATAATTTAATCAAATTGGTATTAGGCAAGGTATTGATTGAAGATAATGGTTGTTCTCTTGTCGAAATCAATGACGCAGTATAAAGCGTTTCTAAACCAGTCCTTTGGAGAAGGCTGAGCAAATCATACTCTGCGTTACATTTCTTTTTAAGGAAATAACCCTTAATAAAAAAATGTGCCTTGATTATGAGTCGCTCAGGTTTCCTGAAACGAGCATCTTCAAGTGGAGCGGGTATATATGACTGTTGTTGGGCATCTTTTAACTGAAAGTTAATGCGAGTGCTAGCTGTAGGTTTATGGGTTAATAGCTAAATTTTAATTAATAAAAAACGCAGATGATTGCTCATCTACGTTAATGATATAAAAGTTATATAGCAATACTTTTATATTTAGTACATGTGTTGACCACCATTAATAGATAAGGTCGAACCAGTAACGAAACCGGCTTCATCAGCCACTAAAAACAATACTGAACGAGCAATATCTTCTGGCTGGCCTAAGCGCCCTACTGGTATTGTTCTAACAATTTTTGCTAAAACGTCTTCAGGTACTGCGCGAACCATATCGGTTTCAACATAACCTGGTGCAATAGCATTTACGGTAATGCCTTTTGCTGCCCCTTCTTGCGCTAATGCTTTGGTAAATCCATGGATACCAGATTTAGCTGCCGCATAGTTCACTTGGCCATATTGACCTGCTTGACCATTAACTGAACCTATATTAACAATACGCCCAAATGAGCGTTCTCTCATACCTTCAATAACAGCTCTAGAGGTATTGAAACAAGAGGATAAGTTAGTCTGAATAACAGCATTCCATTTCTCAAAATCCATTCTGTGCATGGTGCCATCTCTTGTAATCCCTGCATTGTTAACAAGAATATCGATTGGCCCAATTTCAGACTCTATGTCATTAATATTTTTAGTTACGCTTTCAAAATTGCTAACATCAAATTTAGAAGTTTGGATACCTGTTCGCTCTGTAAACTCTTGAGCTGCTTGATCATTGCCAGCATAGTTTGCAATGACAGTATAACCATGCTCTTTCAACATAACGCTAATAGATTCGCCTATTCCACGGGTGCCACCTGTTACTAATGCAATGCGTCCCATAATTTTACTCCTTGTTATATTTCATAATAGTTATATAGAGGTTTCTAAGCTTCTATGAGCATTGCTGCTCAACATCTATCATATAGCAAGCTTAATCATTCAACTAGTGGACTTAAGTAGGAGCTTTTTCAAAATTTAATTTTCTTTATGGTTATAGTTTCGATTTTTATTTGTATTAGGATGATTAATTGGTGTTCATTATGAGCAAAGTTGTTTTTGTATTAGATAGCTGGTTAATTAATAGCCACGTTTATTTGTTATATCTTTTCGGTATAGGTTATATGTTTGTTTGTTCTGGTCTGTATGGACAGTTTCAAGTTAAAGAATTTGTATTGGGAACATAAAAATTTAAGTGTTTAGTTAACATTTTCAAGCTATCGTTATATTCTGTTTATATACAAACAATAAAGAAACTAATGGAATGAAAATATGACACATAAAAAAACAGCTTTAGTAACTGGCTCGGTCAGTGGTATAGGTTTAGGCATTGCAAAAGACTTGGCTAATCAAGGTTATAAAGTTCTTATTACTGATATTAACTTATCTGTAGCACAAGATGTTGCTCAAAGTATTAATCAGTCGGGTGGAGATGCATTAGCTTTTAAACTTGATGTTACTGTTCAAGCAGATATTGATAATGTTATTGCTCATGCTGATGAATATAATAACCGCATTGATATTTTAGTGAATAATGCGGGTATTCAATATGTTTCTAAATTAGAAGAATTTCCAGCAGATAAATGGCAATTGATTACTAATGTACTATTAGTTGGTCCTGCAATGATGACCAAAGCGGTATTACCTTTAATGAGAATTAATAATTTTGGTCGTATTATTAATATTGGCTCTTTACATGGTTTAGTTGCGTCTCCATATAAAAGTGCTTATGTTGCTGCCAAGCACGGCATTATCGGTTTTTCAAAAGTTATTGCGTTAGAAACGGGTGATCAAGATATCACTATCAATACAATTTGTCCTGCCTATGTAAAAACTCCGCTGGTTGAGAAACAAATTGCTGATACGGCTAAAGAACATGGTATTAGTGAAGAGGAAGTTGTTAATAATATTATGTTGGCGCCAATGCCGAAAAAAGCTTTTATTGATATAGAAGAAATATGTGGTTCAGTCAGTTATTTAGCGAGTGATGTTGCTAAAAATATGACGGGACAAACCATGGTGTTAGATGGTGGTTGGGTAGCAAGGTAGTCTAGTTGTCTATATCCGTTACCATGCAAAGTGCATTTTGCATAATTCGACATTGAAACGGGTATAAATGATCAAAAAAAGTAGGTTTGTTAAACAAACCTACTTTTTTATTTAATATACTACTTCTTTCACAAGAGAGTTAGTTATGCTTTTTAATAAAGCTAGCAATACTTGGCGCTATTCTTTCACGAAAAGCAGAGCCACTAAAGGTTCCAAAATGACCCACACCATCAAAAACTTGATCCAATTTACTTTCCTTTGGAATACCAGAACATAACTTATGGGCTGCTTGAGTTTGGCCTAATGAACAAATATCATCATTTTGCCCTTCAATGGTATGTAATGCGGTATCAGTTATTGCTGATAAATCAACAAGCTCACCATGGTAAGTCATTTTACCATTGGCTAAATCTTGATTAAGGA
>MAAC01019313.1_pt1 | contig 117154 bp, 110 predicted proteins | sample 1115981 | NCBI WGS metagenome assembly MAAC01 (sample SAMN04961126, study PRJNA320927) | seawater metagenome | isolation source: sample BD02T64 sea water enriched with oil for 64 days | place: USA:Gulf of Mexico | collected 2013-07-27
CCCAAAACATACGCACCATCAAACCCCAACACTCAAGAATCCCAACGACTCACAACAAAACGAGTCGGAAAAAACGAGTCGGAAACAGCAAAAATAATCAGAAAAACAAAAACTCCGCCACGAGCCCGCCAAATTCACACAGAAATAACTAAACAGAACCGAAAAACAGCGGCCAAATGGGAGCGCTTTTTGATTCTGCCCGAATGCCTCTATTTGAAACGACGCAAAAACAGCAAACTGAGGATCACAGCAAGCCAGATCAGGGGTTCGGGCTGCCACCCTTTCACAATCATCACAAAATGCACCGCAGCCAATGGCACAGCTATATAGGTGAGCTTGTGAAGGTTGCGCCATTTCAGTGGGCCGAGCTTACGCAGCGAGATATTGTTCGATGTAAACGCCAAAGGCAGGATCATCAGAAAGCTTGCCATGCCGATGGTGATGTAAGGACGTTTGATAATGTCGGCCCAGATTTCCCCCCAACGCAGTTGAATATCCAGAACCAACCAAGTCGCCAGATGGGTCGTTACATAGAGAGCAGCGATGACACCGATAGCCCGGCGGTATTTGATCAGGTTCAGACCAAGGAATTTGCGCGCCGGTGAAATGGCAAGGCCCGCGACAAGAAAGTACAGGCCAAGTTCACCCAACCGGTGCTCTACTGCTTTGGTGGCATCAACGCCCAATTGGCCCGTGAACAACTGCACCACCAACCAAATAAATGGCAGCGCCCCCAAAATGTAGATTACCCATGTCGGAACACGACGGCAGGCCATATTGAGGGGGGACGAAATCGAGGTAAAAACTTGTTGCATATATATAGTCACCCGCAGCAACTTTCACCGGCTTGTATTGGGGGGCATTTTTCACTGCCGTAAGAACAGAAGACGCAACAATCCCCGGGCAAAGGTTTCAGAACTTCACCACATCCCGTGCAAGCATAAAACCACTGACATGCATCTTCCGGCATGCGTTCCGTTTTCTTGTGAGCACAGGTCGGGCAAGTAATTGTAGAGTTTAACTCGACCATTATGACCTCCTTCTCCATAAATCCATGATGGCGGTTTCTGCAAACCACAACCCTGAACACGCCAGTTTCCAGCCAACGACCTTCTTTCATCTGACAAAGGCGTCAGAACAAACTGTTCAAATCCACACCATCATAAAGCGAAGAAACGTGATCCGCATAGCCGTTCAGCATTAGGGTATCTTGGCGGCGCGCGAAGAAGCCGCCAATCTTACGTTCAGAGGCCTGTGACCAACGCGGGTGATCCACTTCTGGGTTAACATTGCTGTAGAAACCGTATTCGCGCGGGTTCGTCATATTCCAAGATGTTGCGGGCTGTGTGTCGGTCAGTGTGATGCGGACAATGGATTTGATAGATTTAAAGCCATATTTCCACGGCACAACCAAACGCAGCGGTGCGCCGTTTTGATTGGGCAAGTCATCCCCATACAAACCCGTCGCCATCAGGGTCAGCGGGTGCATGGCCTCATCAAGGCGCAGCCCTTCGCGGTAAGGCCAGTCAAGCGTTGCACGTTGCTGACCGATCATTTCAGATGGCCGCACAAGGGTTTCAAAGGCCACGTACTTCGCAGAGGACTGGATGCCGACACGCGACAGCAGTTGGTTCAACTCAAACCCGTTCCATGGAATGACCATTGACCAAGCCTCGACACAACGGAACCGATAGATGCGTTCCTCGATTGTGACCTGATTCAGAATATCGGCAAGATCATAGTCACCAGGGCGATCCACCAGACCATCTATTTTAACGGTCCAAGGATCGGTTGTGAGGGCATGAGCATAGCGGGCCGGGTCTTCTTTACCCGTCCCGAATTCATAGAAATTATTATAGTTCGAAATGTCTGACAGGCTGTTTGGCTCATCCGTGCCTTCAACCGCGTATTGACCACCTGCCATCGCGGCACCGCCGATACTGCCCAACGCGGCCGCGCCAGCTGCACCCTTGATCAATTGGCGGCGGTTCATAAATTGGGACTTTGGCGTAACATCGGACCATTTAAGATTAGATTTAAAAGACATTCGGTATACTCCGCCAGATTGGGTGTTGCCCTAAATCTACGCGCTAGATGGTTGAGATCCAAACAAACTCATCTCACGTTTACGTTGGTTTTTTGTAACGTCCCGCTATCAAACTAATCCATGCAAACACAAAAAAGGGGCCGGAAAGCCGACCCCTTCATCTCTATTTGGAGTGTTTTATTCTGATGCGTTAAGCATTTCGTTATGGTCACGCAGCGCGCTGGAAACGATGGCATACCATTCGCCGGACTGGCGCATTTCATTCAGGCCCCGGTTCAACATCGCAATGTACTGACGTCCGAATGGATTTACTTTGCTGATGAAGAACGTAAGTGTGGTCACGTAGTTTACATTCGGGTTTTCAACAACATCGCCATTAATGTTTAGTTCATTCCGAACCGTATCAAATACGCCAGGTGTCAAACTCGCAATGTCGGCTGCACCAAGCATAACCGCTTCAATACAGTCAATTGGTTGCGCTAGGATGATCAATTCAAGAGCAGGCGGCATAGCGTTGTTCGTTTCAAGATCAACGGTAGGGTACCCTTCTGCGACGCAGAACGTCGAGCCGTGGAAACCGTCATACGAAGTTGCATTCATATACGGGCTATCCGGCCTTACGTAATAGGATGTCACTGTTTCGTAGACCGGTACAGTGCTCAGGAAGCTACAACGTTTTGCTGCATCAGTACCGGATTCATATTGGACTGTGCAATCCGGTGTGGTCCAAGCAAGAGACACATCAAATGCACCAAGAGGCAGAAGCGTATCTAGGTGTGAATTCCAGTCATCGACAAAACTGATTGAAAAATCACGGTCGTTGCCGCCACGATGCAATGCTGTGGTTGCAAGACGCGCCATCATGCCGCCGCCAGGAAGGCTTTCGTCAGCAAATGGAGCCCAATCGTTGCCCGTTACGATCTTGATCGGTGGGTGGTAAACATCATTGCTTGGGCGTGCTGCCTGAAACTGCTCCTGCTGTTCAATAACAGCTTCAGCGGTAAGGCCATTTGGCAGACTACCGTCAAGACAGGGCAGTTGCAAAACCAAACCACCATCCAACAAGTTCGGGTTGCTAATAACGCTGCGGTTGGCGTTAAAGATGTTTTGATAATCTGAGATGCCATATGCAGACAAAGCAATGGTTGCCAGCGTATCACCATCAGAGACCTGATAGGTAGAACAGGCTTCCTGCGCCCCGGCGGCGCCAGCAGAAATTACAGTCGCAGCCAAAGCAGCCTGCGAGAGAGTTTTAAAGCGTGTCATATACATATTTTCCTCTAGATGATTTAGTGATGCAGGGCTCACGCCTTACAGGTTTTCTATTTGATACTTCAGGGCGGTCGACACGATATCGCGCCATTCACCCGAATTCTGCATGATTGACAGACCGCGATTCAGCGTATCGAGAACGGCTTGGCCCTCGGGATTGTCGACATGGGTCATAACGTTAAGGGTATTAACCTCTAGCAGGTTTGGATTTTCAATAATAAAATGTTCAAGATCGAGACCTGCGATCGCATCTGTTGCCACTTGGACATCCAATGCAACAATATCAACTTTGCCATCGCGCAAAGCTTCAAAACATTCTGCAACAAAAACAGGGCGGACAAGAGTGATATTTGGCTCAGAAAGCCCCGCTTTGGTCAAGTTGTTCAGGGAATACCCCTCAGGGCGACAGATCACAGTACCAGCAAAAGCTCCATAACTCAGCGCCGTTTCATAGCCAGACCCGTTGAGCGAGTAATACCCATCTACGACTTCGTAAAACGGGTTTGAAAAGTTGTATGAAACGCAGCGATTCTTATCGGAATCCGCCAGCATTTCCAAATTCTCACAATCCGGACGCGCCCAAGGGAAGGTCGCATCAAACGCAAGGCTGGGCATCAACAAATCAAGATGCGAATTCCAGTCATTCACGAACTGAATTTTATAGTTTTGCTGGGGATCGGCCCGTAGAAAAGCTGTTTCCACCAGTTTCGTATAAAGGCCGCGATCCGGGAGGCTCTCATCTGTATAAGGCGGGTAATCACTACCGGTGATCAGAATGACCTGGCGTTCTTTAATCGACTGGGTGGTTTCCGGGGTCGCAAGAAAAGTTGCGGCTTCAACGGCGGCGAAAGCCTCAGCACGGGCGCGCTCAACTTCAGCCTCAGCCGCAGCAATAGCTTCTGCGGCAGCTTCACGGGCCGCAAGAACCTCCGCTTCTGCCTGCGCTGCAACAGCAAGTGCGGCAGTGACTTCGGCTTCAGCTGAGGCAGCCGCTTGCGCCGCAATTTCTGCTGCCTGTACTTCTGCAGCAGCGAGGCGTGCTTCTGCCTCTTGTATCATAGCTTCAGCATGAACCTGCGCTTCAATTGTAATTTCTGCCGCAAATTCCTGGGCTTCAACAGTAACCAAAGTTTGGATTTCAGCACGGGGGTCGCAGGGCAATTGCAGTGTATCGCCCAGACGAATGATGTTGGGGTTAGGCCCGATTACATCACGGTTGGCGTCATAGATGATCCGGTAATCTTTGGTGCCGTAAACGCTTAACGCGATTTGGCGAAGGCTGTCTCCTCCACGGATCTCGTAGGGCTGACAGGCTTCCTGTGCGAGCACCGGTGTCGACATAGCTGACATAATAATGCAGCAAGTGGAAAAATATTTCATGGGGGTTTACTATCTATTCAGGAGTTTAAGTGCTTGGGTGCTTGTGAAAGATTTGCCGGACGTTTCAATGCGATAACCGCGAGGGAAGTATTGTCCTTATCCGACACATCCGCATCTCTGACGGCTTGCATCAATCTTTCAAGAATATTTTGGCACCCAGTGTCTTGCTGTTCACGTAGAATGTTTTCGATCTCATTGTCATCCAAATGTTGAAGGCCGTCACTGGCAACAAGAAGAATGTCGTCAGGGCGCATTTCCTGCGGGTGCTCAGGGCAATCCACACGGGAAATCCCGGCCCCCATTAAAGCTGATGTCAGGCAATTCCGGTCAGGGTGGTTGCGAGCATCTTCAACATTCAACACCCCCTGTGCCACCAAACTGTCAATATTTGGCGCCATCGAGTGATCTTCGTTAATTTGAACCAAAGAGCCATCCCGAAACAAATACAACGGAGAATCCCCAATGGAAATCCAGTAAAAACGGTCCTCAATGAATACGGTGCCTAGTAAAGTTGACCCCATGTTGCCACTGTCTACATTACCTTCAATATGGGCTGCGATCGCAGCATTGGCTGCCATTGCGGCCAACGGCAGCGAATCTGCCAGCGCACCTTCCGGGGCCAATTCAGTTGTCATCTGCGGGTCAATGGTTGCTGTCCATGAAGAGGCGACCAGCCGCGAGGCAACGTCGCCAGCATCATGTCCCCCCATCCCGTCAGCGACAACGACATATCCAATATCCTGCTTACAGGAGAACCGGGCCGCGATTGCGTCTTCCTGATAGTCTCGCTGGCCCTTATCCGCTGCCAGCGCAATGTCATAGCGTAAAGCTGCTGTAGTCACGTTTTATCCCGCCAATCAAAGTCTTGATCACAGAAACTAACAAACCGCATTGTGGTTTCGCTAATTCGGATCGTATCGCCATGTGTCATCGGCACAGTGCTTAGCACTGGGCTGCCATTCAGACGTACAAGATTGGCTTTGCCTCCGTGACCCAAGAAGCACTTCCGTTCTTCAGAATCATACGCAACCACCGCATGGCTGCTGCGTGAAATACCGTTGTCACCAAAATCTAGCTGCAGGGCTTGGTCATCATTGCGACCGATCTGCAACAGGCCTTCGGTCAGTGTTAGGCAGGCACCGCGGCCGGGACCGTCTGTGATCACAAGCCAGCCAACCGGGAAGGTGTTCACAGTAACGGCCTTTTTCACCGGCTCTGCCGAAATGAGGTCATTCAGGCGATTGTCCGCGTGCTCGAGCCCAAGGAATGTTGTCTTAATCCGATCACGACGACGCGATTTCGCCACTGGCGCTGCCGGCTGAGGGTCCGCTGTTTCGGCAATCACAGGTACCGGCTCAGCAATCGCGGGCTCTGGCGTGGCAATCACGGGTTCAGGTACGGCTGGAACAGGCGTTTCAACAACCTGCTCTGTTGGTTGAGGTTCAATTTCCTGCAGGCCCGACACTAGTGGTTCTGAAGGTTCAAAACTTGCAGCCTCAGCAGCAGGTTCAGGGGTTTCCATTTCCATGGCAGACAGCAATTGGTCGACCAATCCGGTATCGTTTGGAACAACCGAATCCTCTGAAAGTTCAAGCACCGAATCTGACGCAGCGACAAGATCTTCCTCGACAAGATCTTCTTCATATTCCTCATCGACGCCTTCGAGAGCCGGCATCACAATTTCGGCAGGTGTCGCAACAGGTTCATAAGTCTCTTGTCTTGCGGCGGGGATCACTGTTTCAGAGGCTTCCGGCACAAGCGTCAAAATGCTGGGTACGGGCTCAGCAGGGATCTCAACCGCAGCCGGGACAGCGTCAACAATATCGATAGATTCCGCGAAGATGTTGTCGCTCTTCACCATTTCAGCGTCGTCGAAAACCGACTGAAGAACTAGAAAGTCTGGCCTCTCAGTGGCATCTTTCGCCAAATCTTCAACATGCACATCTTTTGTATCCCCTGTCTCGTTGACAGGCGCCAGATCCTCGATGTCTTCGTGATACTCAGCAGGGGCACCTCCTGCAGGTGCTCCCGACAGGGTCTCGCGCAAAGTTTGCAAATCCAACGCATCCGTTTCAGCATGCTGAGGAACGTCATTTTCAACTTTTGCTGCTGGCTTTTCCAGAAGGCGGCTCAGTGGGCTTTTATAATTGAACATAACATCAGCACTTTCATATTTGTGTTTGTAAAACTTGGCGGAATTGAAGTGACGGTCACTCAAGCGCCAACGGCATTTGGGCAAACACTTCTGCCCCGTTACGGTTCACTACAAATCGGGCTTCTGTAACTGCCCCCTCGGAAAGCGTCCCTAGAACCGAAGTGAACGCTCCGCGTTGTCTCAGGCTCACGCCCGTGTTTTCTTCTCTGAGAATGATGTCGCCTTTACGAAGTTGGTCGCCCGGAACGCCACTTTCTCGTGTGACTTCAACCTGCCAACTACGCGCGGCCGCTTCCGACACCACCATGCCATTTTTCAGGCCAACAATCTGAATAACAGGCAATGCGATAGAGCCTGACATAAAACGATTGTTACCGGGCTGTTTGTAGCGGGCGGATGCGTGGGTGTAGCCATCATTGCCGATACGCAATTCACGCAACATCAAACCTGCCAGTGAAACATTTGATTGTGCAGCCTGATTGTTGACTGAATAGATCGCTGTACCGCGTTCAACCCAGCTACCAACAATTTGCATTTCGGCAGCATTTCCAATGCTGTTCACTAGATAGAGGCTAGCGTTTGAGGTTCTGCGGGTGCTTGTCGTAAAGGGCATTTCTACATCCCAATGCGCGAAAGCAACTTGCTCCTTCAATACACTCGCAGAGGTTTCGACCAATTCAGCGGCTGGGGCCTCCACCACTTCAACAGCGAGAGGTTCCACGACTTCAACAGCTGGGGTTTCTGCCGCTTCAACGACAGGGGTTTCAATGCTTACTTCAAGGGTTTCCGCGTTCTCACTTGAGCTAGCCATCTCAATCGCAGCCGTTTCCACGACGGGCGTTTCAGCTACCATCGACGGCACGTCGATTTCCTGTGATGTCTCTTCCACGACAACCGGCTGAGCAACAATTACTGGCGCTGCAACATCAGGTTCTGAACCTAAGGTCAGCCAAGCACCCACCGCCAAAAGCGCGAGAGCTGCCACGCCACCCAAAAGCATACCGTTTTTGCGACCCGCAGGTGCGCTTTGTTCCTGCGGCGACAATTCACCAAACATCGAAGCTGCTGAATGGGCTCCCTCACCATTGCCGTCAGTTTCCACAACTTCGGCGTCAGCGCCTTCATGTTCCAAGGCATCTGTTTTTTCAGTGTTCAGCATCGTCTTAACGTGCTGCATCGCTTGCGTTTCGGTACTAGGTGCCTTGTTGACAACAATATCATTCGCAGCTTTGAGCGGCGCATCTACACGCTTTTCGGTAACCGATGTTGCACCCGACAGCATCGCAGCAACGACGCTTTCTGCATTGTCAACTTCAGCTTGAATACGGGCCTGCGCTTCAGCGTTGGAAACCTCTGGTTCTGCTAGTGCGATTGGACCATCTGCTTCGCCTAGGGCCGCAATGACTGACGTTGGCCGCGCGCTTGTCGCCCCAAACACAGCCTGTGGTCCACGAAACATCTGCAACCACTCAAGCGCACTTTGCTGGCGACGCGCAGGCATAACACTCATTGCCTTATCTATGGCTTCGAGGAAGCCTTGCGGATACCCTTCAAAACGACCTGCAACTGGCACATAGGGATCAACAATCTGTTTGTCATAGGCGTCAAACCGGGTTTTTCCGTCGACCGGCGGTTCACCAACCATCACGTGGTACAGCGTCGCTGCCAAAACATAAAGATCGCTATATGGTCCCTGCACCGAACCCGGGACATAAAACTCCTGAGGCGAGTATCCTTCTTTAACCACACGCAGTGTAACAAGGGCAGCGTTGCGATGCGCCGCCTGTTCACGCGCAGCGCCGAAATCGATCAGAACGGGTTCGTTGTGTTCATCAATCAGAATATTATCCGGTGAAATATCCCGGTGAAGCATTCCATGCTCGTGGATAAAGGAAACCGCCGAAAGCAGCTTTTCCGTAAATGCTGTAAATTCATTCGGGGTGAGGTTGTTCCCAGACATATCCATCATGTCCAGAAGGTCATACCCGCGGATGTAATCCATTGCGATATAGGCCGTGTCATTGTCTTCAAAGACCTGATGCACCGGCACAATATGTGGATGTATAAGCTTCGCGTGATTACGTGCTTCTTGAATGAAAAGTGAGACGATCGAAGCAAGGTCTTTGTCGTATTCCGGGGCCGAGGCAACTACCTTGAAGCCTTCGCGATAACAAAGCGCGGCAGGGAAGCATTCCTTGATAACAACATCACGATCCAAGCTGTCGCGCGCAAGGTATGTTATCCCAAATCCACCACTGTTCAGAAAACGGAGAATTTCATACTGCCCGTGCAAAAGAGACGTTCCCGGCAGCAATGCATGCGTTGGGATGTCTTCGTCTTGCGGTTCTGTTGCCTGAATCTGGCTCACTGTCTTCTGTCCCACTCTTTTGGTTTCTACGTATTCCGTATAGCGGAATGACCCGCACCTAACTCGCAACCAAACTTAATGTGCAGAAACTACTTCACCCATCCGGTAAAGCCTCCAAATGTGGTTAAAGTTAGACACAGTTATGACCTCAGTGCGTTTGAAATCCGGCGACGGTTTGTATGAATTAGTGTCTATTACTGGGCTTTTTGACTATTTCAGTCAGCCGGCATCAATTAGCTCAGAGGAACTGTCCCAATTCGGGAAATCGTGACACATAAAAGTCGCAATTCATTCGAATCGAATTCGAATTATTCATAAATTCGGTGTAAAGATGTATTTTTCAGTATCTTCTGAAAGCCCCCAAAAGACGTGGGCGTTTTCGCTTTTCCAATCTGCGTCAGATCTCAGGCTGCAGACTTACTACCGGCCCACGCTAAGGTGTCTCCAAGTTGAGCCAGTATACTGACTGCATCATGAAGCGGCCCCTCGCCAGTTTCGAACTGTAAAAGCAGCAACAGATCGTTCGCTCGTTCGAATTCATCCGGTACCCATTCTGAAGCGACTGCTGGAAGCGCTTCATCAGTTAGGCGCTCGGTAAATTCTTCGACCACCTCTTGGCACGATTGTATGAAGCTCGTCGCATCGAAATCATCTGTATTTTCACAAAGCTCGGCCAACTTGGCGTGCCAGTCGTCAAGCATAGGATTGGAAGGTACATCTTCAATTTCCGCAACGGTCGCCTCAGCAAAGGTTGTATCCCCTTCAGATCCCTCGACCTCCAGCTCTTCGTCCGGTGTTTCTTCAAGCTCATCAGGCAATAAGGGCATAAATCGCTCAGAAATGTCCTTGCGAGCAGCGATTACATCGAACTCTCGGCGTGATGACGCGACTTCAAGAATTTTCTCTGCCAAAAGCTGTCCACCACTGGCCTCCCAGCGATCAAAATCGGGTTCAGGTCCATCCGCCAACGCATGTACGGCTTCGGGCGTTGCGATCGGTACGATCTCGCGGAACAACACACCTTTGTCAGTATTCAAGCGTTCCATAAGTTGAGGCATATCATCAACAACCGCCTGAAGATCTGCGTGCGTTACAGCCAACAGACTGTTTTTCATCAACTCTTCTGGCACCTGCGCCCAAAGCGCACGTTCAGATTCGCGCCAAGCGCTTGTGCCATTCGTACACCAAATTGCACAATCAACAAACTTCAGTAAATCCAGCGTATTCGTATCATCAAAGGCGATGCCGCTTGCCCCAGCTCCAGGCAGATCAAACAAAGAAACCTGTTGCAATGCAGGCGTATTCAGGCCGACAGAAATGAAATCTGGGCTGGTATCGGCGGCAGCTTCAAGCGCAACCCCGTTAAAGGTTTTATGCTCTTTTCCCCACCAACCGGCAACAGTGCGTGGTTCTTCAGAATAATTAAGAATAACCAATGGCAAAGGCAGATGCCGTATTCCGGTAGGCAAAATATCCGCCCCGGCAAGCATGTTTGCTAGACTCGATTTACCAGCACTGAATTCGCCAGCAAAGGCAATCCCAACAGCGCTGGAAAGACGGTGGAGATGTTGTGCCGCATCATCCCGCAGAACCTCCATCTCTGGTGTCTCAGGCAGGTCTTCTGTGTGGGACAGAAAACGTTGCAACTGTTGAAGCTCTTGTTCAACGCCGGGAAATTCTATCACGCGCTTTGACCCATTTCTTGTTTAGTTCCGGTGGGCGCGTCCGCTAGGCGTCGCAAAGAATCCGCGAAGCTTTGTGCGTGCTGCAATCTCTCACGCGCTGCCTGATCAGCGGAATCATCACCTGCAGCCCCTTGCGAAGCTACTCCTGTTTTCTGTTCGTACATGCAGCCAGAAACGGATGCCATATAATGTTTCAAAACAGCCTCTATCCTGTTCAATAATGCGGTTTGCGCATCACTCACGAGAGCCTCAGAGATCACATGCATTTTATTACGCGGCCATTTTTTTGCAGCCCCGCGTTGAAATAGGCGTTGCACCCAACTTTTTGCATCCGAAGCAGAGGCTTCACGCCACAGCAAGCTGATATCCGGTGTAAATTGATGCACAAGATTCATGTTCATCTGTAAGTTTTCATCTGACGTTTCATCAAGGAACCTACCCAATTCAGGCTCCAATCCATACTGAACTTCCGTCAAGTCTCTAACAATCTCGCTTTTTATCGTTTGCACACCAGCAAGAAATTCAACACGTAAATCATTCAGCCGTTCAGGTAGCTGCGCTTCGGTCTCAGCCCCCGGTTCAGAACTAAGGTCATCTCTGGCACCGGTCCGCAAATTTTCCGTATCAAGGTCACGCATCAGCCCTTGGAAGCTTTCACTCACCTTCAAAGAGATAATGCCAAGTTCTTCATCCAAAATGGCTTTGATATCTTCGAGAACGACCTCTGGTTTCTCTGTAGGAGCGGTCGGCTCCTCGGTTGGTCGCATCTGTGACAGGGCGCTTTCTTCTTCAGTCGCTGCAACCTGCAACAATTTGAGAACTAGCGTTTCCAGATCAGTGTCAGGCATTTGATGCATCAGAACAGATGACAAAAAATGTCTGAGTTCGGGCATACCCGACGCAATCAGCGCCCGATAACGCAAGATATCTTCGCGGTTGGCGCGTTCGTTTTTTCGGAGGTGATCACCAGATGATATACCCTGCTGCAACCTAGTCTGAAGGTACGGGTTGGCATTGATCCACGACAGGATCTGTTCGTGGTCGATGTCGGTGTCATCCCCGGTCGCGGCATAATCCGCCCAAAGCGCACTTCCAGCAAGAACGGCGCCAGGGGCGCCCCCAAAAATACCGCTAATGTCTTCACGCACTGCCGAGCGCAAAAGCTTGGCGTCCGCATCGCAATCACCCAACTCATCAATCCGATTGATGAACACAATTGCACGCCCTGATCCATTCTCCTGCAAAGCGCGCATAAGCTTTTCATCCATCTGTGACATCGCCTGATGGGCAGAAAGAATGACAAGGTAATAGTCGGCCTGGCCGATGGTCTGCCAAGTTATCTCATCACGGATCAGAAATGGATCATTCACGCCCGGCGTATCCGTGATCGTGATCGGCAACGGAAAGGGCGACGTGTCAAAATACACATCTGCCACTCGTATAAGGTCATTATACTGATCTTGATCTACCGCCTCAGGCGTCGAACTTTCAGAACAAATATATTGCTCAAGAACGCTGGTATCAACCGTATCGAATTTATGCGTTTTACCCAAAAAATCCCGAAATCCAGTGCCTAGGTTTTGTTCCGCACGCGCCTGCATCTCATCTACATGCTTACGCAGAAGCATCTCCTTGCTATCTGAGCGCCCTTCTGTGGCCATACCATCCCGAGAGGTCAATCTCTCCCATTGCGCCTCATCATAAAAGTGAAAATCAGCACCTTCGGTCTGCTGCTTTGCCGCATTGAAATGCAAATTGGTCACAACAGTCGTCAAGGGGTTCACATCTGAAGGCAACATTCCACCACGACCAGTCAGGCCGTTGATAAACATGGATTTCCCCACTTTGACCTGCCCAACAACCATGACCGAAACCTGTTCCGGGACGAGCGCTTTGCAGATCGAGTCAAGCTTGAAATCGTCGGCCTGATAATGAGCCCGCATGGCAGACGCAATTTCACCAACTGCCATCCACCTTTGGGCCGGTGATTGTATTACGTTAGGATTTTGGACCACGTTCTGGTCATCACTATTCGTCGTCATCATCTCTCTGCAGTTCTTTTAAGGCGGTCACAACAGAGCCAAGCTTGCGCGTCTCATGCACAGAAACAACGACTACATTTCCATCGCAAAACATTGCAAGCGCCGGATCTCGACCTCTTTCAGGACGCATAACAATCAGCTGTGGCATGGGGATCGCAGCGCTGCTGTCTTTGGTCCAATCTTCAAGGTCCATGGCCAGAAGCGCAGCCAAATCGGGCAAAATCTCAGGCTCCCCAGAACTGCGCTGAATAATCCCGGTCTTGCTCAACTCGGCACGTGACAAGGAAAAGTCCTCGCATAAGTCATAGAAATCGCTTGATGCGTCTTGGGCATCTTCAGGCAGATCTTCAACGGTCACAACCGCAAGAATCTCACTCAGCGTAATGCCAACGTCTTCTGCTTCCGGTGGATTTTCTGGAGGTTGCGATGATAAGAATATATCGCCGCCAGCGCGGGAAAACCTTGTGATCAGATCGCCCAACTGCTGGGCGGCTTGGATCCGGTCAGCGCCGTCAATATCGGCATTCTCCCCTAAGCTGGAAGGTTCAACGACAAGAGTTTCTGTGACGCGGGCACTGCTAACATTAAGTGTTAGGCGTGCATTCTCTAGGCCATTCTGTATCGACGTAAACTCAAGCTGGCGTGGAAGAATGGTGTCCCCAATCACCTCCAGCATCCGGGCTCTTTTTTTGCCCCGAGTGTCTCCCATCAACAATACTTCAGGCGTGTTACGCGCGCGGACATTCTGCACCATATGCAAAAGCTTCCGGGCAACATCTTCACTAACTGCCATTAGCCACTCCACTTACCAAAGTCATCAACCACAGACGGCCGGGTTCTACGGCCACCTTTACAATTGGTACTGCGTTTTTACAGCACGTGCCAGCTACTATCATGCGCTGGCGGTTTCGGGGGGCCATCCGGGGTATCCCCGCCCCCAGAGAAAATCGCCTTCTCATCAATCTCTGTTAGAAACAGCTCAATCGTTTCCAGTAACTCGTCCATAGTTTGCGGGCGGCCCTGCGCCAAAACGGCGTTCCAAATGCTACTTGCAGTCAAAGCTTGAGGTTGTTCTTTATCGCCCGCCTCCTCACTAACCGCTTCATCCTGATTTTTTTCCGGGGCGATGTTTTCATTCATAGCATCCGGCATCAGCTGCAACAGTGAAGGCATGTCAACATTTGCGACGGTGTCGTCAGAAGAAGTGGCCTCAGGTGCGACCGTTTCTTCGGCATCCATATCACTTGTTTGCGCCATAATACCGGCAAAGTTAACGGCAAAATCACCGTCATCCGTCTCAGGTGCGTTTTCCTCTGCAGCGACATCCTCCACTGCAGTTTCCAGCAACAGCGGCGCGGCGGCTTCTGGTAAATCGTTGGCGATCTCAGTGATCTGCTCAGCAATGGTGTTTTCAGAAACACCATCAAGAGGCTCTATCTCCGCGTTTGCCATAGATGCTGCGGCCTCGTTCGAAACGGGGCCTTCAGCTTTCTGTCCGGCATCATCCAGAAGCTTTTCACGCATTTGTCGCGCCGAGTCACCGTCCATACGTCTACCCGGACGATCGCCCTTGGTCACACGTCTGGGCCGCAAGGGCGAGGCAGCAACAACAGGCGCATCAGGAACTTTTGCCGACACTGGAGTTTCCAACAGAAGTGCATCAGAAGGTTCAGCTGCGCTATTATTCATATCAGCGTGGCTATAGGTAGCCTCTGTATCTGCAGCGTAAACTTTGATGTTGGTTGGTCTTTTTTGGCCCGATTTTATATCCGGGTCAGACTTATACCGCTTCACGCGGTTTTCGCGCGTCTGGATGACATCAGCCGCAATTGTAAAGAACGCATCGATCAGCTTCTCGCCGCCACTTTTCGCCCAAAGATCGCCGCCCGCGGCATGGTCACGGGCCCTGATCGCATCGAGTGCCGAAAAAAGGATGGACTTTGAAAACAGTGACCCTGCTTCACGGTTGACCCGGCGCAGTACTTTTTGGCGATCTTTCTCACCCAGTTTATCAGAACGCGTCACCAGCAAAAGTGAATTGTGGCGCAGGCGTTCAGGCAAAGAAACCCAAGCAGCGCGTTCACTTTCGCGCCAAGCTTGAGTGGCGTGAGTGCACCAAATCACACCGTTCACATACCCCACCGCACGACGCCAAACTTCTGCCGGAATTTTCGGATCAGAGATGCCTGGCGTGTCAATCAGATCCACGGCCTCAAGAATATCGGCCTCCATAAAGATCCGCAGGAAACGCGTGCCCTTTACCGGAATTTCATCGAGACGCTCTAGGTCCACGGCCTTACGTCGGCCGTCTTCAAGCATCACATAAGGCGCGTCCGTTCCATAACTGATCCAGACCGGTGGCAGTTGCGTCGCGGTTACTTGAGTTGGCAGGAATTCTTTACGCAGAAGGAAATTCAGAATCGTCGATTTACCGGCGCTAAATTCGCCCATCAGGGCAATGGCGGGTTTGCGACGCGACCAACGCTTTAGGCGCGCCATGTTTTCGGGGCTGACCACACGTGATCTGTTCGCCTCAGTGGTGGATATCGGGTGCTGTAACTCTGTATTATCCATAATCATATCCTCAGGCCGCTTCGCTGCCCAACCCCTTCAGAATATCTCCAAGAAGTTCGTCCTTGCTTTGCTCGCTCAACAATTTCGTTGCAAGAGCGCTGTCTTTTTGTGGCGCTTCACCGCCCATCTCTGCGATCTCAAGCAGGGTTTCTTGATGTTCTTTCAGAAAATCACCAAGTCCGGCACGTATATTCTCTAACACCGCTGCCACCTGATTTTCCTCGATGTCTTTGCTGATAGAACTGGCTTCCGTGCTGATCAAACGGGCGTAATCCGCGGCAAAAGCTTCGTAACCTTTGCGTTTCTGCCACCAACGCCGCCACCAAGTACTTTGCAGATCCAGCGCAATCGTGCGGCCAATGCCAAGGGGCGGTGGCACACGGGGGACGGCGGGAGAATCAATGCTAAATTCGCCAAGGTGATTACCTAGAAGTCCGTGATAAATTCCCTCTAGGTCGGCCGTGGCCAGCCCATATACCGCAGAAACCTGGCTGCGCATATTACGCGCAAAACTAAAGTAAGCCGCTTTTTGCAGCATCCGCAGACCAGCCGGATCATATTGCCAAGTGCCCTGTTCACCAAATTGTTCTAGGTGGGCAATCAAAGAATCTGTCGCGCGTTTGACAAAACTCGCTTCTGCATTTTGCATCCGCGCCATCAGTTTTTCGCGAAGTCCTGAGGTGATTTTTGCAATCTTTGCCTCATAATCGATGCGCAACTCTTCCATCACCTGTGCCGGGCTACGGCCTTCAAAATCGCGCTCTACAGAATCGGTTTCAGACAGTTGTCGCGCCACGCTTGTCGCGCGGATTTGATGCCCAAGATTGCGCGCACTGCGACGCGTACGTTCTAGCAAGCGTTCGCCACTGCCATCTGCAATACGTTCGTTCATTGCCGTCAAAAGCGCTGGCATGCCAGACAGTTCCCAGATCGCATTCACTGGGTCATCGCCCGGTGCAAGGCTTGCGGTTTTGTGCATCTTGTTTAGCGCGGCTCGGGAATCACTGCTCAATTCAGAGGCATCACCCGTTAAGGCAACTTCAGCCCATTTCGCACTGCCAAAAATTATATCGGTCTTTGTGTCAACACCGCTGGTTTTCAGCGTTTCAATCACACGTTCGCGGATTTCAGGGATCTGCGCTACGGGATCTTGCAGCTCATCCACACGGTTCACAAATAGGATCACCTGACGATTCTCGAACTGCGAAATGATCCGCATCAAAGCCATATCCATCGTACTAAGCGCTTGGTGTGCCGCCAACACAACGATGCAAACTTCCGAACCACGCAAAGCGCGCAGAGTGATCTGTTCACGCACCATAAACGTATCGTTCACACCTGGCGTGTCACAGAGTTTTATTGCGAACGGGTATTGTGGCAAATCCATATACAATTCAGCGGATTTCGTCACATCAGCAAAGCGGCCAGTTTTGGCATCCACGGAGTCCGGATCATCCTCGTCGCCCAGACAAACGTAACGTTCAATCAGTTCCGCATCATAATAGTTATACTGATGGCTTTGCCCCAAGATCAGGTCGAAATGTTTACCAAGGCGTTCCTCGGATTTCTCTTTCATCGCAGCGATCTGACGCTGGATATCCTCCATCTCGTCTTCGGCGCCAGCCCGACTGGCCAGCTCGCCCAAGCGACCGCCACCGATCACGAGATTGTCCCATTCTTCTTGGTCAAAGAAGGTAAACTTGGATTTTGTGTCAGAGGGTGCACGGGTGTTGATATTCAGTGTAGTCACAACTGATGTCCAAGGGTTCACGTCCGATGGTAAAAGCCCTGGCTCGCCAGCCAGAATATTGGTCAGCGCAGATTTCCCGGCTTTCACCTGACCCACAAGCGTCACATTGGCGGTGAACTCTTCCATCTTCGTCTTTAAGCCAGCCAACTTTGACGAGGTTCGCGCATCCGCAACCGCTGTCAGCTGGTCAATTTGATCAGAAAGTTCCACGAAAGATTCTGTGAGGCCGGAAATCCCGCCGTTGCCCACTGAAAGTAAATGTACATTACGTGCCATTGTTACACCACATTGCTCAGGGCATAGGCCCTAGTTTCATCAATACTCCCCGCAACCAACCAAGCCGCCGCTAGGGTTTCAATCTCAGACAGAAAATCAACTGCTCGGGACATGAGTTCCGCCTCAGTAACAGCGGTCAGGCCATCTGCCTCATCGCTGTTAACCAAAACCTCGACCCGAAGAAAATAATCTCCGTTTACCATCGCCGCAATCACGCGCCCACTAGGGAAGTCGCCCCCAGATGACTGGGGCTGTGGCATATGGTCATTAGCGAACCGGTGCGAAATGCCGTCCGGCGTCACCAACAATATGCCAAAGCCTGCAGAGGGCGCGCAAGCACTCAATCCGTTTAAACCGGACAAAAGTTCAGGCGAAACACGCCCGCCCCTGACAAATAGACAATCCGACAAATCAGTTCCTCGACTTAGGTATAGGGGGGAGCCAAACCATTAAAAAAGTTAACAATTCCCTACCAATCTATGACACAAACATTTGGTTTTTTAGATGTCTGAAATAAGTGATTTTAGCATCAGAACTATGGCGCAAATAAGCCCAAGCGCCACAGCCGCGGAACCTCTCCTTAATTTTTCTTTAAAATACAATGCGTTAAAGCCGTGCGCATTCGCCCAAAGGGGTTGCCTTCGTTTTGACACCTTCCAAAGGAGTCAGGCATTAATCACACTCAAGTGATTCTAATCGACTAGGAACCACGGCGCGAATCCCTAATTCACGGCCAGCTGAGATCCCATTTCGGCGTTACAATTGTCTACATCGCACCCTACACCACCACCACCTCACGGCGTAGCATCACCGAGAGACGCCCAATTTTATGCACAGCGCCTCCCCAATAGTCCGGAGAATTTGTAGCCTCGGAACAGGCTGCGGCTTAGCCCAGAGAGGTCACGATATATGCACTGATTTTTTGCGCCTGCTCATCCGTCACCCGTAATCCCAATTTAGAACGCCGCCAAAGAAAATCTTCGCCATCGCGAACCCATTCATTTGCAACAGCCCAGTCAAGTTCCCGCGCGGTGATCTCTTGCCCGAAACCTTCACCCAGATCTTCAATCCCGGTAGCGTTGCGAAAGATTTCAGCCGCTTCTGTCCCATATTGGCGGATCAGGCGGCGAACGGTTTTGGCGCTAAAAAACGATAGTTGACTTTGCAGTTCACGCTGCAAGTTCTCAACACCATCTACGGGGAAATCACCCCCAGGAAGGGCGATGCCCGCAGTCCAAATCTGTGTATCACGCGCAAGCGTTTCATCAATATGGATAAGCGCAGCTTCAGCAAGACGGCGATAGGTTGTGATCTTACCTCCGAAAATGTTCAGAACTGGCCCGCCCCCGGTATTGTTCACCCGCAGCACGTATTCACGTGTTGCAGCAGTGGCCGAACTGGCACCGTCATTATACAATGGGCGCACGCCGGAATACGTCCAGATGACATCTTCTTTTTCGATCGGTTTTTTGAAATATTTTCCCGCAAAATCGCGCAAATAATCAGACTCAGCTTCACTACATTCTGGCTTTGTAAACGGGTCGGAATGATCCGCATCGGTCGTGCCAATCAGGGTGTAATCTTCCTCATAGGGAATGGCGAAAATGATGCGCCCATCTTCACCTTGAAAAAAGTAACACTTGTCGTGGCCATATAGTTTCTTCGTCACAATATGACTGCCCCGCACAAGGCGAATGCTTTCTTTCGTCTCAAGCTTGATCGTATCTTTGATGACGTTTTCGACCCAAGGCCCACCCGCATTCACCAGCATCTTCGCCTGAACAACCTGCACTTCACCCGAAGTATCTTCCACGGATACATGCCAGAACCCATCACGGAATTCGGCCTGTGTCACCTTGCTACGCACCATGATTTCTGCACCACGCGCTTGGGCATCGCGGGCATTTAGCAGCACAAGCCGCGCATCTTCGACCCAGCAGTCAGAGTATTCATATGCCTTGGTCAGGTGATCCTTCAGTGGGGCACCTTCGGAAGTGCCCCGCAAATCAACACTGCTGGTGCCCGGTAGGATTTTACGCCCCCCCAGATGATCATAAAGAAACAGCCCAAAACGGATCAACCAGTTTGGACGACGCCCCTTCATCCAAGGCATGAAGAACGACAACACGCGAGATGTCGGCGTGTCATTTTCAAACCGCATATCTTTGTGAACTGGAAGGATGAAACGCTTCGGCCAGCTTATATGAGGCATAGCACGCAACAAGGTTTCACGTTCAACTAGGGCCTCTTTTACGAGGCGGAACTCAAAGAATTCAAGGTAGCGCAATCCGCCATGAAACAGCTTGGTTGACGATGAGGACGTGCCGGACGCCAGATCGTTCATTTCAGCCAATGCCACGGAATATCCACGCCCGACAGCGTCACGCGCAATGCCGCAGCCATTGATGCCGCCGCCGATGATGAAAAGGTCGACTGGGTCTGATTTATCCGGCATCGTGGGCCCCTGTGATAACTATATTTGTGTTGTGTTGTGCGGCTTGTTCAAGGAATTCGGGAGGCGGAGTTGTGTTCAGAATAACATGATCAAGATCGGCGATATTGCAGATGCGGAAACTCGCGGAAACTTGAAACTTCGAGATGTCCGCCACCAAAATACGTTGCCGCGCGTTGGCAAGGATGGCCTTGGCAACGGCCACTTCGCGCTTGTCAAAATCGAGAACCGATCCATCAGGATCCAGAGATGACGCGCCGATCACGGCGTAATCCACCTTGTAATTGCCGATCGCAGCCACTGCATCCTCGCCAATCACCGCCCCGTCTGACAGGCGAACTTCACCACCAATCACCACCAAAGACCGTAAGCGTGCGTCGCGTAAAATATTGATGATGTTCATGTTGTTAGACAGAACCATCAGATCTTTGTGTAGACGTAGGGCTTCTGCCACCTGTTCCGTGGTCGTGCCAATATTGACCGCAACAGACGCCCCATTTGGGATCAGTTTCGCCGCAGCCTGCGCAACGGATTGTTTGTCAGGCATATTGTTCTGGCGGCGCTCATCATAGGCGCGCACAGTTGTCGACAACACCCGCTTTGCACCGCCATGCATTCGCATAGCAAGGCCACGATCGCATAGGTCCGCAAGATCCCGTCGCACAGTTTGCGTGGTGACTCCCAACTGCTGCGACAGAGCATCGACCTCGACCTGCTCATATTGGCGAAGCTGTTCAAGGATCACCTCCTGGCGATCATTCAAAATCATGGCAAACCTTCATTTGAGCTTACATTTTTTCATGTGAACATTCCTTACGGGTTGTGAGTACAACTATTTTCAAAAATGGCAAGCTTTTACATCCGATTTCCAGATGGCGCCCCAGCAAACTTCAACGTTACACAACTGTCATCCAGCCTTCATGCCAGCGTTAACAACTCCCAATAGATCGGCCCTGTTTCCGGCCCTATGCCGCGACATCGAAATTTTGGGGATATACCAATGCTCGCACGTACAACTCTTCTGGCAACAGCCGCTGCTGCCTTCACTGGCAACGTAGCTTTTGCTGAAACCGAAATCACCTGGTGGCACGCTATGGGTGGCCAGCTCGGCGAAACTGTGAACCAGATCGCTTCTGATTTTAACGCGTCCCAAGACGACGTGACGATCACACCAATCTTTAAGGGTTCTTATGAAGAAACCCTGACCGCTGGAATCGCCGCCTTTCGCGCTGGCGAACAACCCAACATCTTGCAGGTTTTTGACGCCGGCGCCGCAACCGTGATTGCCGCACAAGGCGCGACTGTTCCTGTCGCGGATCTTCTGGCTGAAAACGGTGGCTTCGACATCAACGACTACATTCCCGGCGTGCGTTATTTCTATGCTGATTCCGATGGTAAGATGATCGGCATGCCATTCAACGCTTCCACCCCAATTATGTATTACAACACTGAAGCACTTGAAAAAGCGGGTGTAACTGCGCCTGAAACATGGGAAGAATTCCAGTCTGTGACGGCGCCTGCGCTGAAAGAGGCAGGCTATGAACCCCTGACACAATCGCACCTGCCGTGGATCTTCACCGAAAACTTCATGTCGCGTCACAACCTGCCGTTTGCAACCAACAACAACGGCTATGATGGTCTCGACACTGAAATTCTCGTGAATAATGAGGCGATCCGCAACCATTTCACGGCCGCAAAGTCTTGGGTCGATGATGGCCTGATGGGTTACTACGGCGCAAGCTGGTCCGACAATGCCAAGCCGTTTGAAGAAGGCAAAACTGCCATGTGGCTTGGCTCTTCAGGCTCTTTCGGTGGGTTGATGCAGAAAGTCGATTTTGAATTCTCAGCAACCTACCTTCCCTATTGGGAAGCTGTGACAACAGAACCGACCCAAACCTTCATCGGTGGCGCATCCCTGTTTGCGATGTCTGGAAAATCTGCCGAAGAAAACGCTGCAACCGCTGCATTCTTCAATTATCTGACATCCGCTGAAGTTCAGTACATGTGGCACCGCGAAACCGGTTATGTACCTGTGACTGAGGCGGCTTACGAAATGGCGCAAACTGATGGTCACTATGATCGCTTGCCGGCTGCAAAAATCGGTGTTGAGCAACTTTCCTTGGCTGCTGGTGAAAACACACGCGGCTACCGCATGGGTTTCTATGTGCAGATCCGTGATGTGATGAACCGCGAATATGGTCGCATCTTCTCTGGTGAGACATCCGTGGACGACGCTTTCAACACCATTGAAACCGAAGCAAACGAACTGCTGTCGCGCTTCGCACGCACACAGGGCGCTGGTTAAACCAACCCCTATATGATCGCCGGGGGCCTTTGCGGGCCTCCGGTTTTTCTATGCCCCCCCCTAAAGGCTTCCCAATATGAAACGCGCCGGATTTGCGCAGCCCTGGCTGCCCTTCCTTTTGCTGCTTCCGCAGCTTTTGATCATTGTGATCTTCTTCTACTGGCCCGCGGCCGAAGCCGTGCGATCCTCTTTCTACCTCGAGGATCCCTTTGGATTCGGGTCCAGTTTTGTCGGGCTTGAGAATTACAAGATCCTGTTCAATTCATCCGAATACCGCCGCGTTGCTGGTTTCACATTATTCTTCACCCTAGCGGTGACCTTCCTATCGCTTAGCTTGGCACTTTTATTCGCGGTGAAAGCAGACAAAGTCCTACGTGGGGCATCAACATATAAGACCCTATTGATGTGGGTCTACGCAATTGCGCCGCCCGTTGCTGGTCTTATGGGCATCATGCTGGTCAACCATTCCACCGGTATGATCACCCATCTTTTCGAAGTCGCCGGATATGAATTTCGCAACGGATTAAATTATTCAGACACCGCATCGACGATGATCCTGATCGCGGTCTGGAAGCAGGTTCCAGTAAATTTCATCTTCTTTCTATCGGGCCTGCAATCCATCCCAGTTTCGCTACGTGAAGCGGCAAAGATCGACAACAAATCCGGCACCTCGCGATTTTGGACCATCACCTTTCCACTGCTCGCCCCTACGGGTTTCTTCCTGCTTGTGACAAACATCACCTATTCTCTGTTTGACACCTTTGGCATCATCGATGTGGTGATCAAGGGAGAGCCCGGAAACAATCCTCTGACCCTCGTTTACAAGGTTTATATGGATGGTTTCCGCGGCAATGACCTTGGCGGGTCAAGCGCGCAATCCGTGGTTCTTATGGTGCTGGTTCTGGCGCTCACTGTCTTTCAGTTCCGGTTGATCGAAAAACGCATACATTATACCTAAGGCCGAAAATGACAGTAATAGAGACTAATACCGTGACGCGTAAGCCTCCGCTTAAACTTGAAACCGTGATTGATCACAGCATCCTAATCCTTGGTTCGATCTTCATGCTGTTGCCGGTTTATCTGGTCTTCGCGACCTCAAGTTTTGATAAAATCACCATCGCACGTGAAGGACTGCAATTTGGGTTTTCAGACCAGATGCGGGTCAACTACGAAATGGCGATGATTGGCAACACCAGCTTCACCGGAACGGTCAACGGCTTTCGCATGTTGATGAACTCCATGATCCTTGGTTTTGGCTTTGCCATCGGCAAAATCGTAATTTCCATGATGGCCGCATATGCAATCGTTTACTTTCGCCTGCGCTTTGCGACCTTTGCGTTCTGGACAATTTTCACAACGCTTTTGCTGCCGCTGGAAGTGCGCATTCTGCCAACCTACGAAATCGTGCAGGGCCTTGGCATGATCAACACATATTCAGGTTTGATCCTCCCTCTGATTGCTTCGGCCACCGGAACATTCTTTTTCCGTCAGTTCTTTCGTTCAATTCCTGAAGAACTGGTCGAAGCGGCCCGTATCGATGGTGCAGGTCCCGTGAAATTCTTCATCGATATTTTGGTGCCGCTGTCGAAAACAATGATCGCCGCAATTTTTATCATCATGTTTGTGGTCGGCTGGAACCAATACCTTTGGCCAACGCTGATCACCACCGATGAAAGCCTGTTTACGCTGGTGCGTGGAATCAAGCAGATCATGCTGGTGATTGCCGATGGCAACGCCGTAACCGAATTCGGCGCCGTGATGGCCCTCGCGATTATCGCCATGTTGCCCCCGGTTCTGATCGTTCTCTTCTTCCAGTCTTGGTTCGTTAAGGGCCTTGTGGAATCTGACAAATAAGGAGCCAGAAATATGGCCAATGTATCCGTCAAAAATGTCGAAAAAATCTATCCCAATGGCTTCCATGCGATCAAAGGCGCAAGCCTTGAAATCCAGCCGGGTGAATTCATCGTGCTGATTGGCCCCTCCGGCTGCGGAAAATCAACCCTGTTACGAACCATTGCGGGGCTAGAGGAAGCGTCCTCTGGCGAAATCTGTATCGGGGGCCGCGTTGTAAACGACGTTGATCCCGCTGATCGCAACATCGCAATGGTGTTTCAAAACTATGCGCTATACCCGCATATGACCGTGTATAAAAACATGGCCTATGGGTTGAAAAACCGAAAGATGCCAAAAGATCAAATCGACACGAAAGTACAAAAAGCGGCTCTAATGCTGGGACTTATGGATCATCTTGATCGCAAACCAAGCCAGCTTTCCGGTGGTCAACGTCAACGTGTTGCCATGGGCCGCGCGATTGTACGCAACCCAGATCTGTTTCTGTTTGATGAACCTCTGTCCAACCTTGACGCCAAGCTGCGGAGTCAGATGCGCATTGAAATTCGCAAGCTGCAACGTGAACTTAAAGTGACCTCGATCTATGTGACCCACGATCAGGTCGAAGCGATGACCATGGCCGATCGAATTGTTGTCCTGAACGGCGGAAAGATAGAACAAATCGGTACCCCCGCCGAAATCTACACCAACCCGGCCAGCATCTTTGTCGCGTCCTTCATGGGGGCCCCGCCAATGAATTTGTTAGAAGGCGTTGCTGACGGTGGGCAAATTACCTTGCCTGGCATCGGCGGCATGCCGATGCCCCATAACCTATCTGGGCCTGTTTCTGTTGGTATTCGGCCTGAAAACGCTGTGATCACCGGGCAAGCCAACGATACTACTCTCCCCTTCACTCATGATTTCACGGAGGAATTGGGCGCAGTTCGATTGGTGCACGGACATCTCGGCGACACCCCTTTTGTCGTGCACACGCATGACGACACAGAGCTGCCATCTGGGCCACTATACGTGTCTATTCCTGAGCAAAATCTATGCGTATTCGATCAAAATACAGGTCGAAACCTTGAGAGCTGACCATATAAAGCTTAGATCGCGATCTTAACCCTTTGGCTCTGCCATGCTTCTGAACATGAACTCGTTATTGGTAGATCTCGTGAAGACTTAATCAAAATGGCCCATGCCCCCTAGGGTCGCTTTATCTTCTTTTATTCGCCTTCAAAATGGCGAAATCTCAACCTAACTAGCGAGCGCGACGGGTTGCCCCTTCTGGGGGCAGCCCATAGAGTTGCTATGCTGCTGTTAAACATTACTGAAAAACTATGTGGCACAGGCAGTCAGTGAACCGTGAAAAGGGGCAGGTTTGGGCGTTCTGAAGACATATCGGTTGCGGATCCGGCGCAGACGTTGGCTTATTCGCGCTCTGCGCAAGCGTCGCGAACTGAAATCCGTTTCAAATCAGACCCGAAAGATCAATTCTGGTGATATTCTTCTGTTCTGTACATTGCGAAACGAACGTCACCGTCTCGAATATTTCCTTCAGTATTATCGGGAAAAAGGCGTTCAGCACTTCTTTTTTGTCGACAATAATAGCACGGACGGTAGCCGCGAATACCTAACAGCCCGGAAGGATGTCTCTCTCTGGACAACCCCTTCCAGCTATAAGGACGCGCGTTTCGGGATGGATTGGCTGAACTGGCTTCAAATGCGATATGCTCATGGCCATTGGGCGCTGACTGTCGATGTGGATGAATTCCTAGTGTACCCGTTTTGCGACACACGATCACTTGCGGCGCTGACGGATTGGCTGGATGCCTCTGAAATACGCAGCTTTGGTGCAATGATTTTGGATATGTACCCCAAGGGTCCGATCGATGCACAGCCCTATAGAGCCGGGCAAAACCCCTTTGAAATTGCGTCTTGGTTTGACAGCGGAAATTATATGATTTCCCGCAACCCGGAATACGGAAACCTTTGGATACAAGGGGGGCCACGGGCACGACAATTCTTTAAAGAAAATCCCCTAGAAGCCCCGGCACTGAATAAAGTGCCCTTGGTGCGTTGGGATCGGCGCTACGCCTTTGCCAGCTCGACACATTCATTGCTGCCGCGTGGGCTTAATGTGGTTTACGACCAAAATGGCGGAGAGAAGGCCTCTGGCTGTCTTCTGCATGCAAAATTTCTTGACGGTTTTGCTGAGAAGGCCGCTGAGGAGCTGGTCAGGAAACAGCATTATGCCAGCAGCCAAGAATACAAAGCATATAACGAAGGCCCCGATGCCCAGCCGGATTTTTGGTGCAAATGGTCTGAACGCTATATCAATTGGCGCCAACTTGAGATGTTAGGTTTGATGTCTAAAGGAAACTGGGCATGACAATTGGTGTTGTTATGCTGGTGCATACAGCGTTTGATCGTGCGGCTCAGGTGGCGCGTCACTGGGCACTGAATGGATGCCCGGTTGTTATTCACGTGGACAAACGAGTGGAGGCCCCTGAATATCAGGGCTTTGCAAACAGCCTTTCTGACCTGTCGAATGTAAAATTTTGTGACCGGCATCTCTGCGAATGGGGAACGTGGTCGCTTGTTCAGGCAACACAAAACGCTTCTGAACTTCTGCTGAAGGATTTCGCCGATGTTCAGCGCGTGTTCCTAACCTCTGGTTCCTGTTTACCCCTGCGACCGATATCAGAACTCATGGAATATCTCGCAGTCCACCCGCACACTGATTTCATCGAATCCGCAACTACAGATGACGTGCCTTGGACTGTGGGCGGCCTAGATCAAGAACGTTTCACGCTGAGGTTCCCCTTTTCTTGGAAAAAGCAGCGTTTTCTGTTCGACCGCTACGTAAAATTGCAACGCAAAATCGGTTTTCGTCGAAAAGTTCCAGACGGAATTGAACCACATATGGGTTCTCAATGGTGGTGCCTAACCCGAGAGACACTTGAGAAAATACTACAAAACCCGCGGCGTGTAGAGTTCGACCGATATTTCAGCAAAGTCTGGATCCCAGATGAAAGCTACTTCCAAACGATGGCGCGCCTGTATTCGGAAAATATACAAAGTCGCTCTCTGACTTTGGCGAAATTCGATTTTCAGGGTAAACCCTATATTTTTTACGATGATCACTTGGCATTATTGCGTCGCTCAAATTGCTTTATTGCACGTAAAACATGGCATTCCGCCGATCTACTTTATGATACATTCCTGAACGGCGGGAACAGGGCCTTTGGCTCCGAACCAAACCCGGGGAAGATTGGGCGTCTCTTCAACAACGCGGCTGAACAGCGCGTACGTGGGCGCCGTGGACTGTTTATGCAAAGCCGCTTTCCCAAATATGTCTGGAACCACGGCCTGACCACAGCGCCATATTCGGTATTTGAAGGTTTCACAGAGCTGTTTGAAGGTTTTGAACCTTGGCTGGCCAAGACAGCCGGTGCAAAAGTTCATGGGCATCTGTACGATAAAAACCGCGTAATATTTACGGATGGGCAGGCGCATTTCAGCGGTGCAATGTCTGACAGCGCCATTTTGCGTGACTATAACCCGGCGGCATTTCTATCGAATCTCATCTGGAATACCCGCGGCGAACGTCAGTGTTTTCAGTTTGGTCCTGCCGACAATCAGGAAATTAGCTGGGATATAGTCACCGATCCAAACGCCCAAATCTCAGTCATTACGGGTGCATGGATCGTACCACTGTTCCACTCAAACAGACATTTCAGCGAATTACGCGCCGAGGCAGCCCGCCTGCAGAAAATTGAAAGTACGCATTTGAAGATTCTACGCGCACCCTCAGCCAAAGCCCGCATACGCATCTGGAGTCTTGCAGATTTTATCGAAGCCCCGGCTGAAAACCTTCAGACGGTTATTGATGAGATGAGCGTGCCTGGAAATCGAAAAATAGTGCCCAATCCCAAATTGAAAGACCTGACAGGACTTAGTCAGTTCCTGCAAAACCTTAAAAACCAAGGCATGCACCCATGGGTGACGGGTGAGTTTCTAGTAGACGAAAACACCGATGCCGAAATTCTGAAGCCAAGACGCCCCTACCTGGTGACCAAATGAACAAACCTTTCGACTATTTTGTAGTGCTTGCAGAGATGCGCACAGGGTCCAATTTATTGGAAGAAAACCTAAACAGTTTCCCGGCCATTCAGTGCCATGGGGAAGCCTTTAATCAAGGCTTTATAGGATACCCGAAGAAAGAAGACTTGTTTGGTATGACTGTCAGGCAGCGTGATAACGCACCCGTGGACCTAATTCATTGCATAACTGAAAACACTGATGGGATTGGCGGGTTTAGGTTTTTCCACGACCACGACGCACGTGCGGCCGATATTTTCCTGAATGATCCTCGATGTGGCAAAATAATCCTGAGTCGAAATCCCGTCGAAAGTTATGTTTCGTGGAAAATCGCTGTTGAGACCGATCAATGGAAACTGACCAACCACAACAAGCGTCGGATCACACAGATCACCTTCGATCCCGAAGAATTTGAATACAGGCTGGGGCAGCAGAAACAGTTTCGCAAATCCGTACTTCGCCAGCTGCAATCTACGGGCCAAACGGCCTTTCATATCAGCTATCCGGATCTGCAGGACCTAGAAGTGATGAATGGTCTGGCACGATTTCTTGGGGTGGAAGACCGCCTTGCTGAATTTGACACCAAAATCAAAAAACAAAACCCTGGTCATCTCAGCGAAAAAGTCACCAACTTTGATGAAATGGAGGCGGCACTTGCGAATTCCGACTTTTTTGAGCTGTCCGAAATACCAGGGTATGAACCCCAACGCGGCGCAAACGTTCCCTCCTATGTAACGGCATCCGATGCGGCTTTGCTTTTCATGCCTATTCGGGGATACACAGCCGCGCGTGTGAAACAGTGGATGAAACGGCTTGAGGGCGAAAGCGGCCTGCAAAAAGGTTACAATCAGAAAAACCTGCGAGACTGGAAACGCAAACACCCTAGCCACAAAAGCTTTACGGTGGTGACCCACCCAGTTGCCCGCGCACATTCGGTGTTTTGCAAGCATATCCTGAACCTAGGTCCCGCAGCCTTTGAGGGTATTCGCGAACTTCTACGATTCAAATATGACTTGCCCATCCCTGTTGGGGCGCCCGGCCCCGGCTGGACGGTGGAGCAGCATCGCGCAGCGTTTATCGCCTTTCTGAAGTTTGTGAAAAAGAACCTCGCCGGAAAGACAACCCTGCGGGTCGACAGCACTTGGGCCAGTCAGACATCAATGTTGGAAGGGATAACGAAATTCATTTTTCCGGATATGATTCTTCGGGATGACCAGATCGCAGAGGGGCTGCAAACCCTGCTTGTGACATCAGGAAAAGAGTGCCCTCCCCTACCTGCGCCTACAGAAGACACGCCAATCACGCTTGATGAAATCTATGATTCCACAATCGAGGCCGCGGTAAAATCCTGTTATACAAAGGATTACATGAACTTTGGCTTCGGTCCCTGGAAAGAATAACCGCTTAGGCGGCTTGGCTTGGCAGGGTTTCAGTCAATATGGCATGCAAAATTGACGGGTCAGCATTTGAGCGGAGCTTTGCACAAATCCCCCTGTCCCGCATTGTGCGCGACACAAGTGCGAGTGCCTTGAGGTGATCAACCCCGGCGTCTTCTGGGGCGAATAGGGCGAAGAAAAGGTCGACCGGTTGGCGATCAATAGCACCAAAATCAAGTGGCGTTTCTGTACGCAGAAAAACACCATATACGCTGGTTAGGCCAGGTAGACGTGCGTGGGGTAAGGCTACACCCTTGCCAACACCAGTCGGGCCAAGGTTTTCGCGGTCCTGTAGGGCATCCATCGCGTCAGTCGCGGAAATACCGTAAACGTCATGGGCGACCTCTCCCAGAGACTGGAAGAGGCGTCTTTTACTGGTAGCACTTCCAAGCACCTTTGTGGCGCCGGGCTGCAGAATTGTCATAAAATCCATAGTGCCTAACCTGATCTCAAAGACCTGAGAACAGGTCCGTGCCTCTTATTTCGGATCAATCCAGCCGATGTTACCATCATCACGCCGGTAGACGACATTTACGTCATCACGTCCTTCATTCCGGAACACCAGCGCCGGGGCACCTGCCAATTCCATCTGCATTACCGCTTCGCCAACAGACAGAGACGGTATTTTCGTCTCCATTTCAGCGATGATCATTGGCTTCAGTGTCTCGGGTTCGTCAGCTTCTGAATCGGGTCCTGATGCGAGGATATACGAGGATGCACCAAATAGTTCAACCGGTTCCGCCCGGGTGTTGTGATGGTTTTTCAATCTGCGCTTATATCGACGCAGTTGTTTCTCCATTTTGTCGCCACAGGAATCGAAAGCTGCGTAAATTTCCGTAGCGTGTGCCTTTGCTTGAGCTGTTAGTCCGGTCGACATATGTACAGTCGCCTCGCAAACATATTCATGCGCGTTTCGGGAAAAAACAACCTGAGCATCTGTCGGTCGTTCGGCGTATTTACCCACAATTACACCAAGTCCGTCCTTAACATGCACCTGAAGTGCGTCGCCAATGTCAATTTGTTTACCCGTAATTTGATACCGCATGTAACCTCCTGAAGTTTGAGTGTGCGGATGCAAGAAGCTTCACAGCCAGCCAAATACAGCACTGCGAAATGTGAACTATTTGGTTAGGTTGTGTTTTTCCGGGCGGTTGCCAAGCCTGATTAAGGATCAGAGCCGCTGGGAATGGTACTTCCGGCTTCGGAAGTACGATGTTGGAAACTTCGAGCATCCCCTGTATTTGGCGACAGATCGACCTGTAATGTCAACTCCATCCTTGCAAAATTCTTCTACAATATCTGAATCAGAAAGCGGGCAAGCGGAATTTAGCGCAGTGGCAGTTCACACCATATCTATTCTAAATGCACGTTCCACAAACCTAGAGATCAGGACATTCGGAAGCTTTGCCCCAAGTACACTTTGCGTACATTTTCATCTTGGACAACTTCATCAGCAGTGCCACTCATCAATACTTTACCATCATGCAAAATATAGGCGCGGTCCACAATCTCGAGGGTTTCACGCACATTATGATCGGTGATCAGCACGCCAATGCCGCGAGATTTCAGATCAGACACCAGATTGCGAATCTCGCCCACAGCGATCGGATCCACCCCGGCGAAGGGTTCATCCAACAGCACATATTTCGGGCCTGACGCAAGGCATCGTGCGATTTCAGCTCGACGGCGTTCACCGCCCGACAGCGCAAGTGCAGGGGCGCGACGCAAATGTTCAATGGAAAACTCTGACAAAAGCTCTTCCAGTTTTTCCAGCCGCTTACGTCGGTCTTTGATCGAAATCTCCAGAATAGACAGAATATTGTCTTCGACACTCATGCCGCGAAAAATTGACATTTCCTGCGGCAGGTAGCCAATGCCAAGCCGCGCGCGGCGGTACATCGGTAAGATTGTGGCGTCGGTACCGTCAATTATCACCTGACCGCCTTCAGCATTCACAAGGCCCGCTATGGAGTAGAAGCATGTGGTTTTACCAGATCCATTTGGCCCAAGAAGGGCAACAACTTCGCCGCGCGCCAGCTCCATCGAAACATCGCGGATTACCACGCGTTTACGATAACTTTTGCGCAGGTTGCGGATCGAAAGCCCGCTGCTGCCTTCTGTGACTTTCAGATCCGGCTTAGCCATCAGTTCTCACCAGCTGTCTGCAGTATGGTATGAACACGGCCTGACAATTGCGCCTGGCCCGTGCCAAGGTTCACGATCATTTGGTTGGCGCCCAGCGCATTTTCACCCTGTGTTAGGATCACACCGCCCTGCATAATAATCTGGCCAGATCCGATGGTATAGACAGCTTCGGTTGCCTCGGCAGCTTCTGCGCCGTTGGTCAGCACAACACCGTTGCTGGCATGCAAACGCGAAACCTCACCCGTCGCATTACCACCTGATTTATATTCCACACGCACCAAGCCAGCACTAAGTCGCATAGTCCCCTGACCAACAACAACATTTCCGGTAAAGGTTGCGCTTCCATCTTCCTGACTGATCTCAAGCTGATCCGCGGTGACTTCAACCGGCAGCGAGGCGTCATGCTGTAACCCGCCAAAAGCGACCTGCGCCTGTGCCTGCGCCACGCCTGAAAAGGCAACAACAGAAATAAAAACAAGAATACTTCGCAGAATTAATTTCATCACAATCCCTCAGTTCTCAGGTGTATATATCAGCTTCACACCACCCTTGAAAACAAGAACATAGGTGTTTCCGTCAGGTTCCGCTAGTTCAAGCTCCATCGCATTTGCGTGGAAATTCCCAAAACGTCCCGTCACGGCGACAGGCCCCGGCGCCTGCATGATCGCCCCATCAAGCGCGGCCTCCAAAATATCTGTGGTCATTTGCACTCCGGCAGAGCTTTCAATCTGCACCCCACCGGTCAAAGTAAACACCTGTGCACCACCGTCCATCACCCCCTGATCAGAGCTGATATCAAAGCGTGTACCCGATGGCGTATCAATGGAAGCCCTCAAGTTTTCGGCGGCGAGAAAGCGGGCATCATCAGGGTTTGGCGTGGCGGTTTCAGCCTGAATAGACAAAGCTGTGCCATTCTGCGTTACCCCCGTAAAGTTAGGGCCGGTTATGCGTGGCGTCTGGGCGCGCTCTTCAATATCGCTTTTCGAAAATGGGATTCCACCGCCTGTGTTGCTGCCACGAGAAAACAGAAACATAGTCGATAATATCGCAAGCGCTGCCAGTGGCAGCAAGACCTTCACCCATGCGACAAAGCGCGAATATACGTTGGTGTTTTTCATCATCTCGGCGTACATATCAGACTAGGCGTGGCAGAAAAGCGGCTCAGCAATGATCCGCCTGCGCCCCGTCATTTTGGGGTTTAATGGGCGAAAATATCTTGCTCAGGCCAGCCGGCCAGATCCAAAATCGCCCGCGTTGGTAAAAAATCATAACAGTTTTGCGCAATTTCCATACGCCCTTCACGCAGCAGCCGTTCGTTCAGCTTTTCTCGAAGGGCATGAAGATACAATACATCAGAAGCCGCATAATTCAGCTGCGCCTTGGTCAGGGTGTCGGCACCCCAGTCACTCATCTGTTGATGTTTTGAAATATCGACGCTCAACATTTCCTGCAGCAAGTTTTTCAACCCATGACGATCCGTATAGGTTCGGATCAGTTTAGACGCAATCTTAGTGCAATAGACAGGCGCAGCCAGCGCACCAAAAGCATTGTGCATGGCGGCAATATCAAAGCGGCCAAAGTGAAATAGCTTCAGCACATCAGGATCGGTCAACATGGCACATAAATTCGGCGCCTCTGTCTGACCTTTCTCAATCTGAACAATATGGGAGTTCCCGTCCCCACCAGACATTTGCACAAGACACAAACGATCCCGATGCGGATTTAGCCCCATGGTTTCACAGTCGATCGCAATAACCGGCCCCATGGAAAGCCCGTCAGGCAGGTCGTTTTTATAAAGATGATTTGCCATAGGGAACCTTGTCAGAAAAAGCACGCTTCCTGACAATTAGAAGGTCTGGCGTTTCGGTTCAACCTAGTGGCGCAAATTTCCATCTGGGCCAACAACCCCACTGATCAAATTCACGCGGTTCAACTTCTCTGCCAAACTTCCTCTGTGTGAAGGAATTTCTGCAATCCAATGCTCAAGTTGGGCCGCGCGATCACGGGTTGCCTTACCAGCCTCTTCGACAGAAACCTCCTTAAACCGAACAGCATCCCCAGCCCGCGCCTGCGCCAGGGTATCCTGATCACAGGTAATGACGGTCGCAATTTTAGGATATCCACCTGTCGTTTGATGATCCGCCAGCAATACAATTGGGTCACCATGCCCCGGCACCTGAAGCGATCCACGTATAATCGCCTCTGACGGAATGGAAAGCGCATCTTCGGGTGCTAGGTTTGCCCCAGACAGGCGCATTCCCATACGATCAAATTCACGCGTAACAGTGAATTTGCCATGAAATAGAGACTGATTTACTGAGTCAGAGAATAGATTTTCCTGCGGCCCCGGTACGATCCTAACATCCTCATCAAATCTGCTAAAGCTTGGGATTGGTAAAGCACAGACAAGGTCATCACGTTGGTCAGGTGCCTGAACATCAAGGGCATCCCCTGTCTGCAAATATCCGCCGCACAGCCCCGAGGGTAAATGAGAAGACGCGCTGCCCAACCAAGTTTGTGCTGCAAAGCCACCCACACAACTTAGATATCCCCAACTGCCAGAACTCCCGGCTCGGATCGTTAGGGTTTTACCAGCAGGCAATGTGAACACACCCCAAGATGGCAGGGCCTCCCCGTCAATCGAAAGGGCAAACTCTCCTCCGCAAAACCCCAATGTTAATCTCTGCTTTGATGTCAGAACCAACCCGCCAAGCGAGACTTCAATCGCGTTGAACCCCTCCTGCGTGTCAAGCATCGCCGCGAGAATGGCAAAGGCCTGACGATCCATCGGGCCGCTTTCCGTAACGCCGTACCGTAGAAACCCCATGCGTCCGCTGTCCTGCAATGAACAAAGTGGGCCTGCAAACTTTACCTCAAGCACGCTCATTCTCCCGCCTCCCGCATGAAATCACCTTCCGAGACGCGCTTAAAACGAATGCGGTCCCCAACGGAAATAGGAAAAGGGTTTTCGGAAAAGGGCTGAAAAATGTCAAAAGCGGTCCGTCCAATAACCCACCAACCCGAAGGCATGACCATGGTTGTCACAATACATTGCGGCCCCGCGATCATCACGGCACCTTTAGGAATATCACGCACCGGTGCTTGCTTGCGCGGCAGCTGAATTTCAGCAGGTGTACCACCAAGGTATCCATAGCCGGGCGCAAACCCATACATATACAGGTGAAATTCTGCACTGGTATGCGCATTGATCACGGCGTCCGTGCTTAATCCGCTTTGTTGGGAAACAACGTCGAGATCAGGTGCAAACCTTCCCTCGTAACAAGTTGGAATAACCCATTCCTTTGCCGCTTCCCCATTCGCTTTATTCTGCGAGAGAGCAGAAATCGCCTGCTTTAGGGTCTGATAATCAGTCGCAAGCGGATCAAATACGACCAGCAACCCGGTGAACGAAGGGACAAGTTCACGTACCCCTTCAAGGTGGGCGTCACCAACGGCCTTATCCATAGCCAGCACCTGGGCATAAATTGCGTCATCAATCTGATCGCCAAAACGCAACATTATGCCGCTGTCACCAACCGGTTGGTAAACGGGAAAATCCATCACACGAAGGCTCCAATCTGAATACCAGCAGCTTCAAGATCCTGCCGAAGTTTTTGGGCCAATCCCACAGCAGTGGGCCCATCGCCATGCACACAGATTGAACCCGCTTCAAGTGCAATCGGTGCTCCGCCGACAGTCGGCATCATGCCTGTTTGCACAAACTCTACCAGACGCGCACTGGCTTGTTCGGCGTCATGGATCATCGCACCGGGTTGTCCGCGTGGCACCAAAAGGCCCGACGGCTGATATCCACGATCCGCAAAAACCTCTGAGCAGTGCTTTAGGCCATTCTCGCGAGCAGAAAGTTCCAACTGCGTCCCCGAAATGGTCAGTAAAACCGCATCTTTCCCCAAAACGGCCCGCGTCGCCCTTACGATTGCACCCGCGATTTCTGAGTTTTCTGCGCCCCAATTGGCAAGTGCCCCATGTGCTTTGACATATTTCACATCTGCCCCGGCAAGCGCAGCGATGCCGCAAAGTGCACCGGTCTGATAAGCAACCAAACGCTCCACCTCAGCCACAGTCAAGGGCAAGCGGCGCCGCCCAAAGCCTTCTTTGTCTTCAAACCCAGGATGCGCACCGATCGCGACGTCTTTCTCAAGCGCCATTTCAACCGATTGCAACATCGTCGCCGGATCACCTGCATGGCCGCCGCAGGCAATATTGGCACTGCTGACAATATCCATCATGGCGGTGTCATTGCCCATCTGCCACGGGCCAAAGCTTTCGCCCAAGTCGGCGTTGATATCGATTTTCTGCATGGCGATCCCCTTTCGGAGAAAGTCGCACCATGACGTGAGAGGGTCAAGCAGGGTTGGGACCTCTAGAAAAACAAAAACCCCCAGAGTTTCCTCTGAGGGTTTTGTTCTTCAATGTGTTCGTCGCAATATTAGTTGCGGTCAGAACCGCCTTCAGAAGCCAGTTGTGCTGCAGCCCAAGCTGAAGCAGTGCCGTTTACGCCACCTTTGGAAGATACGGTCAGGCCAACTTGTGGAACTGACTGTGTTTCAATACCTGTGCCAGTTTCAGCGGCCAGATCTGCGAAGATCGCAACGGCTTCAGCTGTCAGCGGTGCGGAAGCCTGAATAACAACACTTTCGAGGCCGTGGTTATCTTGTGCGAAATGGGCTTCGACATCTTTAACACCAGCAAAAGCAGGAGCAGCGATGGTCAGGGCGAGGACGGACGCGATTACAGTTTTCATTTTCATTTTCCTATTCAGGTCTGGGTCTTGTTTATGTTTGGAGGAAGTCTTGTGCTTCCGATGAGATTGATTTGGGGGGGCGACACCTCACCTTCAAGACACAGAAGCGTGAATATTACATTTTTAATGTTCACATATGCACACACACTTGTGAGCAGAAAAAACGACGGAATATCTTGAAGCTGAAAAGAAAAACCCCAGCCGAAGCCGGGGTTGATTTGATACCTGTGTAATCAGTTTTGATACATTCGTTTTTTTCTGGCCCGCGTTTCACTTGTTGCGTCGTCGGTGCCATTGTGAAACGTGCCAAACCAGCGATCCCAGGGCATCTCTTGGTTGCCGTAATTGCATTCATAATAGCGGTGATGCAGTTGGTGATAAAACGTGCCCAGTGCCAAACTACGTTTGTCTTTGATCAGCAAGTCCTCATACCCCGTGTGAGTCATCGCAGCACCAGGCGCCAAATAAATCACATGAAACGCCACCAGAATCGGGTCCGTAGGGACAAACCAGTGGATACAAAGCGAGCTGAGATAAAAGAAATGTTCGACCGGATGCATAGCAAAGCCGCTCCAGGGACCAATGTTCACATTACGATGGTGCAGCGAATGTACGTGCCGATACAGAAACGGCACATGAAGAAGCCTGTGCACCCAGTAGAAATGGAACGCTGACCAAATCGGCAGCAAGACCAGTGACACCGCAAACCAGATAGGGTGATCACCAACAAAAGCAACCGGGGCAAAATCATTCGCCATCAGCCACATGGTTACCGCTTGGAACAAAGTGATCTGAAACACACCCGAGGTCAGCGACCAGAACATATTATCATGCACTTGGTTGGAAAAATTCCAAAGTGCGTTGCCTTTGGCTTGGGGTCGTTTGTCAAACTTCAGGGCATTTCCCTGCCCTTTACGCATATGGAAGAACCAGTGCAAAGATCCAGCAGAGAGGATCACAAGCATCATATTGGCAATCCAAAGCCACACGATCCATTCAAAGGCAAATGCCCGCGTTTCCTCAAGGCTAGGATAAACCCAAAGCCACAAAGCAACAGCACCAATCGCCATCATAACGCGTTCAGAAAGGGTCAGCCAATTCGTCCAAAACCAGCGCACCAGAAAGCCTGCACGCGGCGGCCAATTGAAGATGGAACTGTCCGCCAAAGGTAAATCCGGGTGGTAATTCCACTCGCGGCTCATGTTTTCTTGTTGTTCGCTCATCTCACACCTCAGGATGCATAGTCAGAATTTTCGTGATCAAGGATTGCTTTCAGTTCTGCCAAGTGGCGCGCAGACTGATCTGGGTAATCTTCCAGCTCTTGCGCTGTTTTCTCAGCGATCTCATCAGACAGCACACGAAGCGGCACACCACACTGCAGCGCACGGATGTAAGTTTCAGCAGCCCGTTCAAAATAGTAGAGTCTATTAAAGGTGTCGGCGACGTTATCCCCGATAATCAGCACCCCATGGTTGCCCATGATCATTGTCTTAATTTTCGGGTCTGTCAGCATACCAGCGCAACGTGTTCCTTCTTCTTCAAAGGCAAGCCCACCGAACCCATCATCAACCACATAGCGGTTATAAAACGTCGCAGTGTTCTGATCGATCGGCGGCAGGGAACTGTCATTTAAACAGGCCAGAACCGTCGCGTGAATTGAATGCACATGCATCACACAACGCGCGTGGGGAACCAACCGGTGGATGGACCCGTGCAAACCCCAAGCCGTTGGGTCCGGCGCATTTGGCGTGTTCAATGCATCGGGATCATTGGCGTCAAGATGCAACAAGTCAGAGGCCGTCACCCGCGAAAAATGCACCTGATTGGGGTTCATCAGGAACTCGGTCCCATCGTCATTCACGGCAAGGCTGAAATGGTTCGCAACGGCCTCGTGCATATCAAGGCGTGCAGTCCATCGAAACGCCGCGGCCATGTCCACGCGTTCCTGCCAATGTTTCATATTCGGGTGAAGTTTCGTCACACTCATCGCGCTCTCCTGTGTTTCAAGCAAACTGCCGTTGCCGGAAAACCTTTACCAACGAAAAAAACACAGGCATCCTATAAGTATGACTAATGGCTGGATTATGCGATGAAACCCACCCTACCCCCATTGAATTGGTTGCGCGCCTTTGATGCCGCCGCCCGCCATCTGTCCTTTACGGGTGCCGCCGGGGAACTAAACATGACGCAAAGCGCCGTTAGCCAGCAGATCAAGGCGCTAGAAAGCCACCTAAACACACCCATGTTCGTGCGCAGACCTCGTGGGTTGGCCCTGACAAATGCCGGGCTGACATATCTACCCGTTGTTCGAGATGCCTTTGCCACTTTAGCCCGCGGCACACGCGCTGTGACGGGCGGGGGGAAAAACATCCTGCGCATTCAATCCAATATTACCTTTTCGATCCATTGGTTGGCCCCACGCCTACATCTGTTTCGCGCGATCCATCCCGACATTCAGCTGCAAATCGAGACCGAGCTATGGGAGCCCCGCTATATGGCAGAGGGTGTCGATGTTGAGATCCGGTATTCCCTGCGTCCTGACCCCAGCGTGCGTTCAGAACTGCTTGGGCGCGATCATTACTATCCGGTTTGTGCGCCTGATTATGCCGTGACCCTCGAAAACCTGCACAAACAACCGCTTTATGATTGTATCAATATGCTGGGCAGCTGGAATGGTTGGGCAGAAGGGCAGAAAACACCTTGGCCCGACCCGAAAATCACTTATGCCACGACGTTTTCTTTCACCCTCGCCGTGGCTGCGGCTGGTGGCGGGTTGACGATTGCGCATGATATGATTGCCGGTGACATGATTGCAGATGGGCGTTTGATCGCCCCCTTTTCCCATCGCGCCGCCATGCCGGAAGCTTACTATCTGCTCACCACCCCGACTGCAGAAAAAAATCCAAATGCCGTCGCCTTTACAAATTGGTTACAAAAAACCTTCACAAGCGGCTTCAAAGAAGGGACTTGAACCTTCGCAGAAAAACTAGATTATAGGTCAATGGAAACAGTGACATTTAAAACATGGCCCGAATCTGCAGCCCGCCTCGTGGCAGTTGCAGCGGGCAGAGAAGCCGCAGACACAGTCATTCGAGGCGGCAAATGGGTCAACGTGCACACCCGTGAGGTGCTCGAAAATCATGATCTCGCAATTGCCGACGGGCGTTTTGCCTTTTGTGGCGCGGATGCCAGCCATTGCATTGGCGAGAAAACTGAGGTGATTGAGGCCAACGGCGCCTATATGATCCCCGGCCTTTGTGACGCGCATATGCATATCGAAAGCGGTATGCTGACCCCTGCGGAGTTCACCCGCGCCGTTGCCCCCCACGGCACCACCACTATGTTCACCGATCCCCATGAGATCGCCAATGTTCTGGGTCTTGAAGGTGTACGCCTGATGCACGACGAAGCAATGCTTCAGCCCGTGAACCTTTACACACAGATGCCATCCTGTGCGCCTTCTGCCCCTGGGCTTGAAACCACGGGCTATGAAATCACCCCTGATGATGTGGCCGAGGCGATGAACTGGCCCGGGATTATTGGCCTAGGCGAAATGATGAATTTCCCTGGTGTCATCAACGGTGATCCCAAAATGCTGGCAGAAATCGCCGCAACGCAAAATGCTGGCAAGACTGTTGGTGGGCATTACGCCAGCCCTGATCTGGGTATTCCGTTCCACGCCTATGCCGCCGGTGGCCCAGCAGATGATCATGAAGGCACCTGCGAAGCTGACGCCATAGCGCGCGTTCGCCAAGGTATGCGTCATATGATGCGCCTCGGTTCTGCTTGGTATGATGTGGAAACACAGATCACGGCAGTCACGGAAAAAGGCCTTGATCCGCGCAATTTCATCCTTTGTACCGATGATTGTCATTCCGGCACATTGGTCAACGATGGCCATATGAACCGCGTCGTGCGTCATGCCATTGAATGTGGTTGTGAGCCCTTGATTGCCCTGCAAATGGCGACGATCAACACTGCCACACATTTTGGTCTGGAACGTGAGCTCGGTTCAATCGCCCCTGGTCGTCGTGCGGATGTGATCCTGACATCCGATCTGCGCTCCCTGCCAATTGATACCGTGATTGCACGAGGTAAGGTCATCGCAAAACAGGGTCTAATGCTGGCAGATTGCCCACATCTTACCTGGCCTGATCATGCCCGTGATACCGTGAATATGGCGCGTGATCTGAATGCGAATGACTTTATTATCACCGCCCCAGAAGGTGCAAACCACGTCACCGCCAATATCATTGGCGTGGTCGAAAACCAAGCTCCGACCAAAGCCCTACAAGCCGAACTTCCCGTCGTAGATGGCGAAGTCAGAGGCGACCTAGCACAGGATGTTTGCCAAATTTCACTCGTGGAACGTCACGGTGCAACAGGTGGCGTCACCAATGCGCTGGTGTCCGGTTTCGGGTATAAGGGCAATATGGCCATGGCCTCGACCGTGGCGCATGACAGCCACCATATGATCGTGATCGGCACCAGCCAAGATAACATGGCAAAAGCCGCCAATCGTCTGCGCGAAGTCGGCGGCGGCGTTGTGATCTATAAAGATGGGCAGGAACTATCGTTAGTTGAACTGCCAATTGCCGGCCTCATGTCTGACAGCCCAGCATCCGAGGTTGCCAAAAAAGCCGAGGCCCTGGGTGAAGCAATGCAGGCCTGTGGGTGCGACTTGAACAACGCTTACATGCAGCATTCTCTGCTGGCACTGGTCGTGATCCCTGAAATGCGGATTTCCGATCTTGGCCTTGTCGACGTACGCACATTTGAATTGATACCGCTGTTTGAAGAAGGAAAATAATAATGACAGCTGATCCAGAACTCTCGGTGCAATCGCCACCGACCCCTGCCCCAAAAACATTTACCGACGCCCAAGAAGCCGTCGCATATCTTTGCGATCTCTATGCAACTGCAACGTCATTCCTGTGTGAACGGTTTTCATCTTGCGTGGCTGGTCCGCGCCCAGAGGAACGCTTTCGCGCTTGGTACCCTGAAATTCGCATCAAGACGACAAGTTACGCCCAAGCCGACACACGTTTGGCCTTTGGTCACGTCGCTAACCCTGGGGAATATGCCACAACTGTCACCCGACCCGATCTGTTTCGTTCTTACCTAGAACACCAGATTGATCTGCTGATCCGCAGCCACAATGTGCCCGTGACCATCGGCATTTCAGATACACCAATTCCCGTGCATTTCGCTGTCTTAAACGATGAAAATGTCACGGTGCCGCAAGGCGGTGCGATGGAATACCCCCTGCGTGATATCTTTGACGTCCCGGATCTGTCGACCACCAGTGATGAAATTGTGAATGGCACCAGTTCCGCCCATGCTGATGGCTCCCTGCCACTTGCCCCATTCACAGCGCAACGGGTGGATTACTCTCTCGCACGGCTTGCACATTATACAGCGACCGACCCCGAACACTTCCAGAACCATGTGTTGTTCACCAACTACCAATTCTACGTGTCGGAATTCGAAGAATACGCCCGCGAAATGCTGGCCGATCCCTCCAATGGTTACACAAGCTTTGTTTCAACCGGCAATATCGAGATCACCAAAGCGGATGAGGATTGCCCACACCCCGCCAAGCTGCCGCAAATGCCAACTTATCACCTAAAACGGCCCGATGGTGGCGGCGTTACCTTGGTCAATATCGGCGTTGGTCCGTCAAACGCCAAAACCGCCACTGACCATATCGCGGTGTTGCGTCCACACGCTTGGCTAATGGTTGGACATTGTGCCGGGTTGCGCAACACACAAGCCTTAGGTGATTTTGTGCTCGCGCATTCTTACCTGCGCGAAGACCATGTTTTGGATGACGATTTGCCAGTTTGGGTGCCAATCCCGCCACTGGCTGAAATCCAAATCGCGCTTGAATCTGCGGTCGCCGAAGTGACCCAGCTGAAAGGTTACGAATTGAAGCGCCTGATGCGCACCGGCACAGTTGCGACAATCGACAATCGCAACTGGGAACTGCGTGATCATTCCGGTCCCGTGCAACGCCTGTCACAATCGCGTGCCGTTGCCCTTGATATGGAAAGCGCGACGATCGCCGCTAATGGTTTCCGCTTCCGTGTGCCTTATGGAACGCTACTTTGCGTCAGCGATAAACCACTACATGGAGAGCTAAAACTACCCGGCATGGCGTCTGATTTCTATACCACACAGGTCTCAAGGCACCTCAAAATAGGTATTCGCGCGATGGAGATGATCCGGGAAATGCCACTCGAACGCATCCACTCTCGTAAGTTGCGCAGCTTTGAAGAGACCGCTTTCCTCTAAATACCTCCAATACTGGCGAAAACTTGCCAAAATATCATAAAAAACTGGTTTTTGGGGTCAGTAAACATTGTGTCATTCGTCACAATCCCTTTAAATGCCTGTAATCACGCCCCAACAGGGCAATAACGAGGAGACTATTAATGGCAAAGCCGATGACTAAGACCCAACTGGTAGCTGCACTTGCAGAAGAAATGGGCGCAGACAAGAAAGCTGCAACTGGCGCACTTGAAGCAGTAATCGCAGTAATCACCAGTGAAGTTTCCGGCGGCGGTGCCGTTACTCTCCCAGGTGTTGGCAAAATTTATTGCCGTGAACGCCCAGAGCGCATGGTTCGCAACCCAGCGACCGGCGAACAGATCCAAAAAGACGCTGACAAGGTTGTGAAAATGACCATCGCGAAAGCGCTTAAAGACAGCGTTAACGCCTGATTTGGCTTGCGGCCCCCGGGCCCGCAGATAATAGTTAAAAGGTCGTCCAATGAGGCGGCCTTTTTCTTTTGCCTGAAGGGGCCGCTAAATGGATCTACGCGCGATATTGATGGGGTTGGCTTTTGCCTTCATGTGGTCCTCGGCCTTCACTTCGGCGCGTATCCTCGTTGACCTCGCCCCACCGCTGACCGCCCTCGCCGTTCGGTTTGCCACATCTGGTGCACTTGCCATGCTGATCGCTTGGTACATGGGGCAAAACTTTCAACTCACCCGGGGCCAATGGCGCGCCACCATCGTGTTTGGGGTTTGCCAGAACGCGATGTATCTCGGCCTTAATTTTGTCGCCATGCAATGGATCGAAGCTTCCGTCGCCGCGATCATTGCCTCCACCATGCCATTGATTGCCGCCTTCCTTGGTTGGATATTCTTTCGCGAAAAACTTGCCCCCCTTGCGATGATGGGGCTGGTCGCCGGAGTCGCAGGCGTCGCCATTATCATGGGGGGCCGTATTCAGGGTGACGGCATTGATCTAACTGGCGTGATTTTCTGCGGCATTGGCTCTCTTGGCCTCGCGATTGCGACGCTTTCCGTGCGTGGTGCTTTGGCCGGTGGCAATATGATGATGATCGTTGGCCTGCAAATGTGGATCGGCGCGGCCATTCTTGCGGTCATTGGGCTTGCGACAGAACCTCTTGTTGTCACTTGGAACTGGACCCTCGCCGGGGCTTTTGCCTACACCACATTGGTACCAGGTCTTGCCGCAACCTTCATTTGGTTCCAGCTTGTTTCCCGCATCGGTGCTGTGCGCGCCTCTGTGTTTCACTTCCTCAACCCATTCTTAGGCGTGGCCGTTGCCGCCGTGATTTTGAACGAACGCCTTGGCCTGCAAGATGTTATCGGTGTTTGCGTGATCACTGTTGCCATCGTCATGGTTCAAAAAGCCAAAAATCCCGGCCCGTTAACGGCATCGTGAAGCCCTACCTCTCTCTTGTGAAGTGACAAAGCGAACCGACCGCGCGACAACTGCCTTATGGAATTTATCTTTGCATATGCTGCCGGGCTGCTGACCCTTATCAACCCCTGTGTTCTGCCCGTTTTGCCAATTGTCTTGGCCAGCGGACTGCAAAACCATCTCCACGCCCCGGCCGCGATTGCCTTTGGCATGAGCCTCAGTTTTGTCATCTTGGGCCTTGGCGTTGCCACCCTCGGCTTCACCCTTGGTATTCGGCCTGATGATGTTGCGCGTTACGGCGCCATCGCCATGATCACCTTTGGCATAATCATGTTCATCCCGCGTTTCGGCAATATTTTCATCGGCGCAACATCAGGCATGGCAGCCCTCGCCGATGGTCAAATGAACACGGTACAAAGCTCTCCGCAAAACGATGGTTTACGTGGTCAATTTCTTGGCGGTGCCCTGCTTGGAGCAGTCTGGAGCCCCTGTATCGGTCCAACCCTTGGCGGCGCTGTTGCGCTTGCGTCGCAAGGCCAAAGCCTTGGGCGCGCTGGCATCATCATGCTGTTCTTCGCGCTTGGTGTTTCGACCCTAATCGTTGCGCTTGGTTATGGTGCCCGTGCCGCATTGATGCGTCGGCAAGCCAGCCTGCGCCGCATCGCCGCGATTTCAAAACCCTTGATGGGGATTGTTTTTGTCTTCGTTGGCAGCGCGATCCTGCTGAAATGGCACCACTATGCCGAAGCTTGGGCGCTTCAACACCTTCCGTATTGGCTCACCGATCTATCTGTCGCTCTTTAGTATAGGACATTGAAATGAACCGTCGTACTTTCCTAATGACCACCGCCGCGGCTGCTTTGCTGCCTGCACTCACCTCTGCGGCACAAAATTACACCCCAGGCCTTGTTGATACGTTGTTGGCTGAAGGCAAAACCGTTTTCATCGACTTTAAGACCAGTTGGTGTACCACCTGTGCCGCACAAGAACGTGTCATCGGCGGGCTGATCAGTGAAAATCCTGCCTACAGTGAAAACATCGCATTTGTGAACCTAGATTGGGATCAATACGCCAATGACGAACTGTCCCAGCGGCTGCGTATCCCGCGCCGCTCAACCCTTGTGGTGTTGAAGGGCGATAAAGAACTTGGCCGTATCGTTGCGGGGACGTCTGTCAGTCAAATTAAAGGCTTGCTGGACACTGCATTGGCCGCGGCAACTGAATAACCTTTTTCCTTGGTGAAGGCCTCAGCCAATTTGGCCTTGGTTTTTGCCAATTTGGCCACGATGCAGCAGTAAGTGATCCAATACGACACAAGCCATCATCGCCTCGCCCACAGGTACCGCGCGCACGCCCACACAAGGGTCGTGGCGACCTTTGGTGATGACCTCAATCGCGGTGCCATCTTTGCGGATCGACTGGCGCGGCGTCAAAATGGACGACGTTGGTTTTACCGCGAAACGCACAACCAGATCCTGCCCCGTGGAAATCCCACCAAGAATGCCACCTGCATGGTTTGAACTATATTCAGGCCCATTGTCACCCATGAAGATTTCATCGGCGTTATCCGTGCCGGTCAATGCAGATGCGGCCATGCCTTCACCGATCTCAACACCTTTCACAGCGTTAATCGACATCATCGCAGCGGCCAAATCAGTGTCTATCTTGGCATAAATAGGCGCACCTAGCCCGGCAGGCACATTCTGTGCGATCACCTCAACGGTGGCTCCGACAGAATTATGTTCCTTGCGGATTTTCTGTAAATAATCTTCCCAAGCCTGCACCGCAGTCGCATCTGGTACCCAGAAATCATTGTGGTCAATCGCGTCCAGATCCAGATTTGCACGATCCAGTTCCATCGCGCCCATAGCCGTCATATAGCCTTTGATCTGTATTTCTGGGGCGAGGTGGTTCAACGCAGCACGTGCCAAGCCACCAGCAGCTACCCGCGCCGCAGTTTCGCGCGCAGAGGATCGTCCGCCACCGCGATAATCGCGATTGCCGTATTTCTGATGATAGGTGATATCCGCATGGCCCGGGCGAAACGTCTGCGCGATATCGCCATAATCCTTGCTGCGCTGATCGGTGTTCTCGATCATCAACTGCACGGGCGTGCCGGTTGTTTTCCCCTCAAATACACCTGACAGAATACGCACCGCATCCGGTTCTTGGCGTTGGGTCATGTTTTTATTTTGCCCAGGGCGGCGCTTATCCAGCCATTGCTGCAAGAACGCCTCGTCAACGGGCACATTTGGCGGGCAACCGTCCACGGTGGCCCCAAGCGCAGGCCCGTGGCTTTCGCCCCAGGTCGTCACACGAAAAAGATGACCGAATGTATTCATGCTCATGGCTGCGCTCCTGATTTCTAGCTGGTTTATCTGCACACAACGCCTCTCTCAAGGTCTTTTACGATAATGCCAGTTGCACTTAGCAATGAGCCACCACTTGCCAGCACGCTGTTGCACATCTATGACAGGCCTTACCTCGGGGAGCCATACTGGCTGAGATGCGCATGCGGACCCGTAGAACCTGAACCGGTTAAGACCGGCGGAGGGAAGGTTGAGAAACACTCATCCAGACATCCGCCCGTCGGCAATGAAAAGGATGAGATATGAAATATCCACTGATCGCCGCGGGACTTTGTGCAGCTACTGTAGCTGGCGCAGAGACCCCCATTTTGAACATCTACACCTATGATAGCTTCACCTCTGATTGGGGCCCCGGCCCTGCCGTTGAAGCTGCCTTCGAAGAAATCTGCGCCTGCGATCTGCAGTTTTCCGCCGTTGGCGATGGTGCCGCATTGGTTGCGCGCTTGAACCTTGAAGGTGCACATTCTGAGGCTGACGTTGTACTTGGCCTTGATACCAACCTCGCAGATGCGGCTTTGGCGGAACAGTTCTTCGCACCCCACGGTATGGAAGCGCCAGCCTTTACCCTGCCTATCGCGTGGGAGAACGACACATATGTTCCCTACGATTGGGGTTACTTCGCGTTTGTTTATGACATCACAAAAACAGACTCTATTCCTGCGAATTTCCGCGATCTGGCCGCATCTGACCTAAAAATCGTGATCCAAGATCCGCGCTCCTCCACCCCTGGTCTTGGCCTGTTGATGTGGGTGAAAGACGCCTATGGCGATGAAGCCCCCGCAATCTGGGAAGCGCTGGAGGACAACATTGTTACCGTCACCAAGGGCTGGTCCGAATCCTACGGCATGTTCCTTGAAGGTGAAGCAGACATGGCGCTGTCATATACCACATCACCCGCCTACCACTTGATTGCCGAAGAAGACGCGACCAAAGCAGCGGCGGCATTTGACGAAGGGCACTACATGCAGGTCGAAGTCGCAGCCGTGACCAAATCCGCAGACCAACCAGAACTGGCCCATCAATTCTTGGAATTCATGGTTTCTGATGCCTTCCAGACTATCATCCCAACCACCAACTGGATGTACCCCGCAGCGACACCTGCGGAAGGTCTGCCAGAAGGTTTTGAAACCCTGATGACCCCAGAAAAGGCGTTGTTGATCCCTTCCGAGGACGCCCGCGCGGTCCGTGAAGCAGCCTTGGCCGAATGGCTCGACGCGCTGTCTCAATAACGCCGCTAGGCGTTTGGGGGGCGGCGTCTGCTGCCCTCCTATTATTCCTTACCTTAGGCACCCTTTCAGCGGTGGCTTGGCGGGCAGAGTTCGCGCAGGGGCTCAATCCTGCTGACATGTCCGCATTGCGATTTACCGTGGTGCAGGCCTTCTTTTCGGCCCTTCTTTCCGTTGGATTTGCCATTCCAGTTGCGCGCGCCTTGGCCCGTCGAAAATTTCCCGGTCGGCAAATGCTCATCACGCTGTTGGGCGCCCCATTCATTTTGCCTGTTATCGTCGCCATCCTTGGACTGCTTGCGGTTTTTGGACGTTCCGGCATCTTCAATCAGATCCTAGGCACTTTCGGCATCGAAACAGTCTCTATTTATGGCTTTTCTGGCGTTTTACTCGCCCATGTCTTCTTCAATCTACCGCTTGCCACACGTTTGATCCTTCAAGGATGGCTGGCAATACCATCTGAACGCTTTCGCCTCGCGGAGAGCCTTGGCTTTACCTCTCGTGATGTCTTTCAACATATTGAACGCCCCATGTTACGCGAAGTGATCCCCGGAATATTCGCGGTGATTTTCCTGATCTGCATGACCAGTTTTGCCGTCGCGCTCACCCTTGGGGGGGGGCCGCGCGCAACAACACTGGAACTTGCGATCTATCAAGCCTTGCGCAGTGATTTTGACCCTGGCAAGGCCGCCCTACTCTCTGCGATCCAATTCACGCTTTGCGCGTTGGTTGCAGGGTTCGCATGGCGCTTCACCACCCATCAAGACAGCGCTGCCGGCTTTGATCGGAACATCACGCGCCTCGACTTAGGTTCGCTCCGGTTACGTCTGACGGATGCAACATATCTGGCCATGGCATTTATTTTCATCGCGATGCCGCTGATCATGGTTATCCAACGTGGTATTTCAGAAATTCCCACTCTTCCCGCTGTTGTTTGGGCGGCCGCTTTGCGCTCGGTCGTTATGGCGTTGACATCCTCCTTTATGATGCTGGTCTTAGTCTTCCCCCTCGCCCTTATCGCGGCACGAAACCGCACCACCTGGCCGGAGGTTGTGGCCTACCTTACGATCGCAGCCTCCCCTTTGGTCATTGGTACGGGCTTATTCATTTTATTGAACCCCTATATCAGCCCCCGCAGCCTTGCGTTGCCGATCACCGTTTTGGTCAACGCAGCCATGGCGATTCCCTTTGCCCTGCGCGCCTTACTTCCTGAAGTGCGTGCTGCAGAGGCCGATTGGTCCGGCCTTGCCGACCAACTTGGCATGCGGGGTTTGTCACGATTTAGGTTGGTTCTTCTGCCCCGCATTCAGCGCCCGTTGCGATTTTCACTTGGCCTAACTGCCGCCCTATCTATGGGCGATCTTGGTGTCGTGGCGCTTTTTGCAGATCCCGAAGCGGGAACATTGCCGCTGATGATATATCGTCTAATGGGGGCCTATCGCATGGATCAAGCCGCCGGAGCAGCCGTGCTTTTACTTGCCATCTGCCTCGCTCTATTTGCGGTTTTTGAAAAAGGAGGTCGGAAAAATGCTAAAGTTTGACCAGCTTGAAATCACACAGGGGAGTTTTTCCCTATCGGCAGATTTCACAATCGAACCCGGTAGAAAGGTTGCGGTCATCGGGGCGTCTGGTGGCGGTAAATCCACATTTCTGGCCGCCATTGCCGGGTTTTTACCCAGCACGATGGGCAAGATTTCCTGGCATGAAGCTGATCTGACTGGTCTCCCGCCGGCACAGCGCCCCATCAGCATGATTTTCCAAGATAACAATCTGTTTCCGCATTTGAACGCGGCGCAAAACATCGGCTTGGGAATATCACCATCCTTGCGGCTTTCCTCTGATGATCACCACACTATTTCCGCGGCCCTTGATCGCGTTGGGCTGTCTGGCATGGCCACTCGTAAACCGTCGGAACTTTCTGGAGGGCAAATCGCGCGCGTGGCCTTGGCAAGGCTTCTCGTTCAGGGGAACCCTTTAGTGTTGTTGGATGAACCCTTTGCCGCCCTTGGCCCTGCCATGCGGGCTGAGATGTTGGATCTGGTGGCTGATCTGACGACGGAACAAGGTGCGACATTGTTGATGGTCAGTCATGCCCCAGAGGATGCAAAGCGCATCGCTGATCAGGTGATCTTAGTATCAGATGGCATTGCTGCACCACCACATGACACCCTAGATTTATTTGAAAACCCACCCCAAGCCATGCGTGATTGGATCGGGTGAACAAACAAAAAGCCCCGCCAAATGGACGGGGCTTTTTAAATTCAAATGTAAGATTTCTTACATGTCGCCTTTCAGCTTCTTCCCTTTAACACCCGCCCAAAGGCGCTTGTTGGTCAGGTACAGAAGAACGGAAAGCATCAGCAAGATACCAACACCCACAAAGCCAGCCTTTTGGCGGGCCATCATTTTGGGTTCCGCTGTCCACATCAGGAAGGCCGAAACATCTTCAGCCATCTGGTGTGTAGTAGCAGGTGTACCGTCAGCATATTCAACGACATCATCAAACAATGGTGGTGCCATCGAAATTTGGCCACCTGGGAAGGTGTCATTGCCATAAAGACCGTCTTCATCGTGGTCGTTATAACCGGTCAGCAATGAGGCGATGTATTCCGGGCCACCCATGCCGTAAACGATCTGGTTGATACCAAGGCCAGCAGGCCCGTGGAAGCCAGCACGTGCCTTCGCCATCAGGGTCAGGTCAGGTGCGCCAGCAGCAGTGTTTGCCGGGAATTTATCGGCAGGTGTTGCAGGACGGTAATCATCGATTTCAGCATCATAGACTTCGATGCCTTCTGCATAAGCACGCGCCTGTTCTGAAGTATAGCTTGGGCCACCTTCGTCAGACAGGTTACGGAAATACAGATACTCCAAACCGTGACATGCGGAACAGACTTCAGTGTACACCTGAAGGCCGCGTTGCAGCTGGTCACGATCGAAGGTCCCAAAGGGGCCCTCGAAAGAGAAGTCAAAGTCTTCGATGTGCTGCTCGCCACCACCGGCGGCGAGAGCCCCCGATGCCAAACCGAGGCTCAACGCTGCAGAGATCAGAATATTTTTAAACATAGAACTGATCCTTTCTTAGTTGGCTGATTTATCAGCGCCCGGGTAGTGGGCGTTGAAATCGGCTTCAATGGTTTCAGGCATGGCTTCTGGCTTCTCGATGACACCCAATAGCGGCAGGATGACGAAGAAGTAAGCGAACCAATAGGTGGCTGCGATCAGAGAGATCCAATCATATGGGAAGTCCGTTGGACGGGCACCAACCCACATCAATACGAAGAAGTCGACAACCAGCAGGGCAAACCACCAGCGGAACATCGGACGGAAACGACCGGAACGTACTGATGAAGTGTCAAGCCAAGGCGCCAAGGCCATCGCAATGATCGCACCGAACATCGCCAGAACACCGAAGAACTTGGCGTCAATGATACCACCTGTTACCAGGCTGACCAGTTGAACAGCCCAAACTTCAGAGTTGAAGGCACGCAGGATTGCGTAGAACGGCAGGTAATACCACTCAGGCACAATATGTGCAGGTGTCGCCAGCGGGTTCGCCGGGATGTAGTTATCCGGGTGACCAAGGTAGTTCGGCATAAAGCCAACAACAGCCCAGAAAATCGTCAGGATAACCGCCAGTGCGAACAGATCTTTGATCACGAAGTATGGCCAGAAAGGAAGCGTATCTTTCTTCACTTCTTCTTTGGAACCACGACGAACTTCAACACCAGTTGGGTTGTTGTTGCCTGTATGGTGGAACGCCCAGATGTGAACGATCACGAGACCGGCGATCACAAATGGCAGAAGATAGTGCAGCGAGAAGAAGCGGTTCAAAGCAGGTTGACCAACAGCGCCCGCACCTAAAAGCCAGGTTTGCAGCGCATCGCCAACACCAGGAACAGCGCCGAACAGGCCGGTAATAACCGCAGTACCGTGGAACGACATTTGACCCCAAGGCAAAACGTAGCCCAAGAAACCCGTTGCCATCATCAGCAGGTAAATCAGCATGCCGATGATCCATGTGATCTCGCGCGGTGCTTTGTAAGAACCGTAATACAGGCCACGGAAGATGTGGGCGTAAACAGCGATGAAGAACAAGGATGCGCCGTTCATGTGTACATAGCGGATCATGTGACCGCCATTCACGTCACGCATGATGTGTTCGATCGACGCAAAGGCCAGATCAACATGCGGGGTGTAGTGCATCACAAGAATGATACCTGTGACGATTTGCAGAACCAGACAGAAGGTTAGGACAATGCCCCAAATCCACATCCAGTTCAGGTTTTTCGGCGTAGGTGCCGTGATCGTCGTGTAGAGCAGACCAAGGATCGGCAAACGGGATTCAACCCATTTCTCGATGCCTGTCTTTGGCTCATATGCGTCGTGTGGAAGACCAGACATTAGGTTTCCTCCCCAAGCTGAACCGTGGTTTCATCCACGAATTTGGCGATTGGAACCGGCAGGTTTTCTGGCGCCGGGCCTTTGCGAATACGACCAGAGGTGTCGTAATGCGAACCGTGACATGGGCAGAACCAGCCGTGGAATTCACCAGCGCCGTCACCCAATGGTACGCAGCCAAGGTGTGTACACACACCCATCATGACCAACCATTTGCCCTCTTCATCGAGGGTCCGGTTTTCGTCAGCTGCATCTGCGGCAGCATTGACGTTTTCATTGCGCGCCCCATCATCAATGAGTTCGCTGAGATCAACAGCGCGGGCAAGTTCGATTTCTTCTTCCGTCCGATGACGAATGAAAACCGGCTTACCTTGCCATTTAACAGTCAGCTGCGTGCCCGGGGAAACCCCGGAAATATCTACTCGGATAGAGGCCAAAGCCAGCACATCCGCGCTTGGATTCATCTGATTAACCAGCGGCAGTACAACTGCGCCAGCTGCAACTGCGGCAGTGCCACCAGTCGCATAATAGAGGAAATCCCGACGGGTGCCTTCGTGATCATCTGTGTGGGACACGAGTGTTTCTCCCTTTCAGGTATCGTGAGGTGCCAAAAACGACGACGGACCACGCCCAAGCGTAGTCTTCCGGCGGTGTTTAGCCCGCTGATTTGGCTACGTCCAGCAGACATTGGTGTTGAAACGAAATTTATGTGTATTTGTCGCCACAAACACGCAACTTTATCACCCTCTTTTAGTCAGGCATTAAGGTTCCGGTTTAGGGCACGACTTTCCCGATGATTGGCAATTGCACAAAAACGTTGAACTGAAGGTCCGCATCCAATGACATCATTTTGCGGCGGGAACTACCGCCGGGCAAATTCGATGATGCAACGCCTGATACGATTGCGATTGTATCCCTTGTGATGGCGTACACCGCTTCAGTCGTATGGCTGGCGACAGTAAAGTTAACATCAACAGCAGGACTACAAGCATCGTAGACTATTCAGAACACTGAACAGCAGCTTGAAAATCCACATTCACCACAATCCTATTCGTGTGAAATTCCCCTCAGGGCGCGGTTGCAATCATTGAAGGGCGCGCGGCGAAGGTTTCGAACCACGCTGCCAACTTTGGTCGTCCATCGCGCCACTTGCGATCCGCGTTGCGTAGATCAAGATAGCCCAGCGCGGCAGCCACGGCGATTTGGCCTGCATTCATGGGGGCGTGCATATGTGCCATCCAACGTGTTTCAATCACATCCAAAGCACTGGCGATCTTATCCCACTGCCCTTCAGACCAGGCCTCAAAGCGCAGCTCTTCCGGGCGCAGGCGCCACTCATAGGCCATCAATAGCGCCGCATCGATAATGCCTTCGCCGGTTGCTTCAAGCGTCTGAATATCCCAAGTCGCATCGCCTTTGCCATAGAGACCCGCATTCGCTCGGGCATCCAAATAACGGCAAATGATCCGGCTGTCATAAATCGCACCACCATCTTCGCGCACCAGTGCAGGCACTTTGGCCAGCGGGTTCACGCTGGCGAAACCATCCGCGGGCGCAAGGGGCGTGCCAGACGTCGCGATCAGCGCGACATCATCAAGCTGGCCCGTTTCATGCAAGATCACCATAACTTTGCGCACATAGGGAGAGGTCGGGGAATGATGAAGCTTCATAATGCAATCCAGTCAGTCAGTTTTTCGAAATCGAACGCGGCCAAAGGCCGTGACATCAACTTCTACCCCACGACTTGATTTGCCAAGCCTGATAATGCGTCTGAAACGCGCCGTCGCGTTTTGTTGTCCGGGTTCACGGCGCAGGGTCACGCCCTCTTCAATCTTATCATGGGCGTCTTCTTCAGACTGATCACGTCGGCCGACCTTAACTTTGCGGCTAATCGCATAGGTCGCCAAAGCAACCGATCCATATCGCAAGGCAAAACTGGTCAGCACAGGTAGCGTCGGAATAATCGGTAAGGGCATGGTGTCCTCCTGCATATAATGTAGGAACACACAGGTGGATTGTCCAATTCAGGCACCCGTGGCATCGTGCATAAGGCGGGCGAGCGTTGGTACGTCGTGGCCAAAACCGACCTCGTTCAGATTGTCAGCGGCACCTTTACGCGCAGCATCACCCTTGTTCTGACCAAGTTTCCAAGTGCCATCAATCGTCTCAATATTCAGACGTATAGGTACGATCATCCGTAACAACTTGGAAAATGCCTCTGGCGTGACCTTATCATTAGTCCATGGCGGCTTTGGCAAAAGACGGGCCTCAAAATGGGCGGCGAGTTCATCCAAATGCGGCTTCAAATCATCCACATCACGCAGGGAAACTTCCCCTCGCAAATGCACCGCGACATAGTTCCAAGTTGGAACCTGATCCTCAACCCCATACCAATCAGGTGAGATATAAGCATCCGGGCCTGACACCGCGATCACCGCTTTTTGCGGGCCAGCAACCAAAGCGCGCGTAATCGGGTTAGAACGCACCAGATGTAAATCCGCAAACACCCCGTCATCGGAAACAACAAATGGCACATGCGAAATCAGTGGGCCATCATCCCCATTCATGGATAACACACCGAACCCCCGATCACGGGCAAGTGTCAGGTTTTGGCTTTCAGGTGTCTGGCGAAATGCTGGATTTGGGTGCATGTGGCGCTTCCTTCACTATACGGCATTGGCCCGAAGTGGACTAACCTCTTGATACATACCCTAGCGACGCCCTTACAAAACGTCACTCACCTTCATGATCGCCCTTGGTGAGGAGACATAAACGCCTGATTTTCTTGCGATCTAGATAGCTTTCGCCAGATATTGAACGGCCCGCTCAAAATCATTCATGACAATATTGACGCTTCCCCCCGACTGACCCTAACAATGTTGCAAAACTTTGCCGCATCATCGTGAGCCCCGCGCTCTGATCACAGACAGGAAATAAGATGATCCAGAATAACCCCAACCTGATCGCTGCCATTCGCGACCGCTTTGCCCATGTGGACAGCTGCCCTTTTCAAGGCCCGCGTATCTTCTTTGAAAACGCCGGTGGTGCGCTAACGCTAAAAAAGGTTGTTGAGACATCTTCCATCTATGCCGCGATCCCTGACAATCAGGGCCGTGACAATCCTGCCGCCCACGCCCTTGTCGCGACTATCGACAAAGCCAAGGCTGATATGGCAATTCTGATGAACGCCAAGTCCGGTCAGTTTTTCGCTGGCGAAAGCGGCACTGAGCTACTGTTTCGGATGATCCGCACTGTCTGTGTGAATGCGCCGAAGGGGGCAAAGGTTATCGGTTCTTCGATTGAGCACCCCGCCAGTCGTTCCGCTGCGCGCCGCTGGGCCGACATCGCGGGCCTTGAATACATGAACGTCCCTCATGATGATGAAACTGGACTTGTGACCGCCGCTGACTACGCCCGCTTCATGACCCCGGATGTGGCCGTTGCGACAATCCTGCATGCCTCACCCGTGACGGGCATGGGCATGGATGTCGCCGCGATTTCCAAGGCGATCCGCGCGGTTTCGCCTGATTGCCTGATCATCGTTGACGGCATTCAACACGCCGCCCATGGGCAGATGGATCTTGAGGCCTATAATGTCGATGGTTACGCGATTTCACCTTACAAGATGTTCTCGCGCCACGGCTATGGCATTGCCTGGATTTCCGACAAGCTTAGCGCGATGCCCCATGATATGCTGATCGATGCGAGCGCAACGGGGTGGGAATTTGGCACACGTGACACCGGTGCCTATGCGACGCTGTCTGACGTGGTCAGCTATTTTGATTGGCTTGGCGGTGAGGTATCGGATGAGACCGACCATCGCGCCCGCATTGAGGCGGCAGGTCGTGCGATCCACGCCTATGAAACCCACCTAACCAACTCGATGATCAATGGCACCGGCAACCTGCCGGGCCTGCGCGACATGGATCATATCACCATTCTGGCCGGTGCCGATAACAACGCGCGTGAAGGGCTTGTGTCGATTGTGGTTGATGGGATGGCATCACCTGAGGTGGTGACAATCTTGAACAACCAAGGCATTCGCACCCATACACGCAAGGCAGATCATTACAGCGGCAATGTGTTGGATCCGCTTGGAATGTCAGATTGTATCCGAATTTCCTTGTGTCACTACAACACGGAACAGGAAGTTGCGCAGCTGTTGAGCGCCATTAAAGTTCTGAAAAACGAGGCCAGTTAACCCAAATGCTAGCTTCACATCCATGCGAGCGGCATTCCCGCTTTAGACACGTTAACTGAGGCCACTGATTATGACCGAACACAGCAATCGCAAACCTTCCCTAGCGACCCGCATTTCACAGGCGCTGCATTTTGTTGAGGCAGACTCCGGCGCTGTTGTGCCCTCAATCCAACCCTCGGCGACCTATGCACGAGATGAGAATTATGAAGTGCGCAAACCTTATTGGTATCGTCGCGATGGCAATCAAACCACATCCCATGCCGAAGCGATTATTGCTGAACTTGAAGGCGCTGCTGAATCTTTGCTGTTCTCGTCTGGCATGTCCGCCTGCACCGCCGTGATTGAACACCTGCCAACCGGCGCCCATGTGGTTGCACCGAAAGTGATGTATCATGGCGTCCTGCAGCAAATCCAAAACTATGAGGCCAACAAACGTATCACGGTTAGCTACTACACCGCTGGAAACCTTGAGGAAATGGCCAGCGCAATGAAACCGGGTGAGACGCAGCTTGTCTGGGTAGAAACACCAAACAACCCAAATTGGGAAGTCACCGATATCAAAGCCGCCGCTGAAATCGCCCATAATGGGGGTGCGAAATTGATGGCTGATTGTACGGGGACACCGCCTTGTATGACCCGCGCGTTGGACTTTGGCGCTGATATCTCCTTCCACTCAGCGACCAAATACCTGAACGGTCATTCTGATATCACCGCAGGTGTTTTATCCGTGCGTGAGGTCGGAAAGTTTTGGGAGGATATCTATTGGGTGCGCAAATTGCAGGGCACTGTTTTGCATTCCTTTGACGCTTGGCTTTTGGTGCGTGGAATGCGGACATTATTCCTGCGGGTTGAGAAAGCTTGTGCGAACGCCATGGCGATTGCAAAACACTTTGAGGGGCATAAGGATATCGAGGCCGTTCTTTACCCTGGCCTGCCCTCCAATCCCGGACATGAAGTTGCAAAACGTCAGACGAATGGGCAGTTCGGTGGCATGATGTCCCTTATTATTAAGGGTTCTGAACAAACAGCAATTGACGTCACCCGCTTCTGCGAACTGTTCTATCCGGCAACATCATTGGGTGGCGTGGAAAGCCTGATTGAACACCGTAAAACTGTATCTGGCGAAGGTTTTCCGGTGCATGACCGGCTGCTGCGACTGTCCATCGGGATCGAAGATGCGGATGATTTAATTTATGATATCGAACAGGCTTTGGCCCGAGCGAATTCCTAAATCATCTAATATTTACAAACAATTGGCCGGGTTGCATTACGCAGCCCGGCCTTTGTTTTATGCAGCGAGGGCTGCGCGCGTTTTTCCGATCATCAGGGCGGCCTCGGCGGCTTCTCGGCCTTTTTGCACGAAGTGTTCGCGGTAAATCGTCATGTGATGTTCGGTCTCTTGGAAATGATGCGGCGTCAGCGAGACGGACAACACGGGAATTCCGGTATCCATACCAGCGCGCATCAAGCCATCAACCACAGCTTGGGCAACGAAATCATGACGATAGATGCCGCCATCCACGACCAAAGCTGCACAGGCAACGGCGGCGTAACGCCCTGATCCTGCAAGGTCTTTTGCCACAAGAGGCATTTCAAATGCGCCAGGGACGTCAAAGACGTCAACCTGATCGGCTGGGATTAACTCGCAAAAGCCTTTCAAGGCTTGGTCAACAATATCAGCATGCCAATTGGCTTTGATAAAGGCGTAACGGGTGTGTGTCATGGTTTAGCTCCTTTAGGTTCAGACACGTCACCCAGGGCATTCACGCACCTTCCTTGGGAGGTTCCCAAAGACTGTTCGCGTTCTCTTTCATCCGGACTATGACCGTCGGTTCCGGAATTACACCGGATCTGCTGACACCCCTAAAATGACCATGCACAATCTATGCACATGTTATGCATATATTATGCATACACTGTATGAGCCGCTCGCGGACTTACGGATCACTCCGCTTACCGCCGGTGGGGAATTACACCCCGCCCTGAGAACAAGGCGAATATGGCGCGAAGATGTGAAGACTGCAATCACCTGAAAGAAATATTTCGCGAATATTTTGGGGACTTTTGAAAACCTAATGCATGCGGATTTTCAGCAAGATAAAATCAGGTCAGTAGCTGTGTGCCATTGTCCCCGGTGATGCGGGCCTCAACAATCTGCCCCACGGGTTGGTCCGTTTCAAAACACACCTCGGTGAATTGTTCTGTGCGGCCCATGCGCGGATTTTCAAGCAAGACTTTGTGCAACTTACCATGCTGTGCCGCCAAGTGGTTTTTCACTTGTATTTCACCCGCCGCGCGCAGGCGGGCCGCACGGATTTTAATGTCATTGCCATTCACCTGACTTGGAATCCTTGCCGCAGGCGTTCCTTCACGTTTGGAATAGGGGAAGACATGCAGCCACGTCAGATCACAATCCGTCACGAGCTTTAGCGAGTTTTCGAAATGCGCATCAGTTTCGGTTGGAAAACCCGCGATTATATCCGCGCCGAAGGTCATATCCGGGCGCAGTCGCTTGGCTTCCTCACAAAAGGCAATCGCATCATCGCGCAGGTGGCGACGTGCCATGCGTTTAAGGATCAGGTCATCACCATGTTGCAGTGACAAATGCAAATGCGGCATCAGGCGGGATTCGGTCGCGATGGCCTGCATGAGGTTTTCATCCGCCTCGATAGAATCGATTGATGAAATCCGCAGGCGCGCAAGATCAGGCACAAGTTTCAGGATTCGCATGACCAGATCGCCAAGGCGTGGAGTTGCCGGCAGATCTGCCCCCCAAGAAGTTAGATCAACGCCGGTCAGGACGACCTCATTATATCCTTTATCCACCAGCCGCTTGATCTGATCGACCACAACACCAGCGGCCACAGACCGCGAATTGCCGCGACCATAGGGGATAATGCAAAAGGTACAGCGATGATCACAACCGTTTTGCACCTGAACATAGGCACGCGACCGTGTGCCAAAGCCATCAATCAAATGCCCGGCAGTTTCAGTGACGGACATGATGTCATCAACCAAGACCTTCTCACTTTTGCCGATGAAATCAGGGCCGGAAAGTTTTTGCCAGGTCTCGGGCTGCATCTTCTCAGTATTGCCAAGAACGAGGTCAACCTCCGCCATCTGCGCGAAGGTTTCGGGTTCGGTTTGAGCGGCACAGCCGGTGACGATTACCTTCGCATCAGGGTTTTCGCGCCGCAGACGGCGGATTTCCTGGCGGGCTTTGCGCACGGCTTCTGCGGTAACGGCGCAGGTGTTCACCACGACAGCGCCACCAACGCCAGCCTCTTCAGACAGCGCTTTCATGGCCTCGGTTTCATAGGCGTTCAAACGACATCCAAGTGTCGTGAATTTCAAACTTGAATCGGCCATCAGATTGCGTTCAGAAATTCGGCGCTAATGGTGCCGTCAAACACATGGGCCGCCGGGCCCGTCATCCAGACGCCATCTTCGCGCCAATCGATCTCAAGCCAGCCGCCATCCAATTGCATCTTCACCTTCTTATCGGTCAGGCCCTTCATATTGGCGACCACGGCGGAAGCACAGGCACCAGAACCACAGGCGAGGGTGATCTCACCACCGCGTTCCCACACCCGCATACGGATGTCATCGCGGGCGCGAATCTGAATGAATTCGACATTCGCACGTTCCGGGTAAATCGGGTGGTGCTCCAATGCAGGCCCAACACCGCGCAGATCAACCGATTCGACATCATCAACCACAAAAACCATATGCGGATTACCCATGCCACAAGCGCCAGGCGCGCCGTCGATTGGCAGATTCATGAGGTCATCAACCGCATGGGCAAGCGGGATCTGATCCCAGACCAGTTGCGGTTGCCCCATGTTCACGCTGAACAAATCGTCCTGCACACGCGTACCCGTCAGAACCTCATGCCCCGTGAAGAAACGCGCGGTATCTTTGCCGGTTTCTTCGAGGATAATTCTTGTAATACAGCGGCTTGCATTGCCACAAGCATCAGCACGCGACCCATCAGAGTTCCAGAACTCCACATCCAAATCAGCCTGCTGCGATTCGCGCAGAATCACCAACTGATCGAACCCCACGCCAAAATAGCGGTTCGCGATCGCTTTCGCGCGTTCAGGCGTCATAAGATCCGGCGCATTGCGGGTATCGACGACCACAAAGTCATTTCCAAGGCCGTGCATCTTGCGAAACGGCAATCCGGAGGTGTTTTTCTGCTGCATATCCATGACGTCCATATAATCTGAAAGAAAAAATCATGCCAGAGACGGTTTTTCCAATATTCCTCCTTGACCCGGCCCCGCACGTTACTTAAACGACCGGACAAGTGAGGGCCCTTAGCTCAGTTGGTAGAGCGGCTGACTTTTAATCAGTAGGTCACTGGTTCGAACCCAGTAGGGCTCACCATTATTTATAACCACCATGTCAAACATAATGCTTTGATATGGTGGTTTATAAATCCCCAATATATCCCCAGCTGACACACTTCAAAGCAAGCTTCGCGTGAACTTGGGTCAGACATATCGATTCTAAAAACATAGTCGCGAACCATAGCTGGGCAATTTCGACAGTCGCACATTAGGCAGTGAATAACTGTTCAGACCCTTGGTGGGCGGGATTTATAGGCAGGCATGCTCCAGCCGAACGTCATTGAGCCTGCGCGCAAGGTAAATGTGACCGCCACGCAGGCAATCGCCGCAAGGCTCGGGGACAGGCCAAAATGGTGGGCGATGACCGTGGCAGCGGATCCCGCCAAAGCACAGGTCACATAAAGTTCGCCCTGTTTGAGCACCAAAGGCACCTCGTTTGAGACGACGTCGCGCATAAGCCCACCCATGCTGCCTGTGATAATGCCCATCACCATGACCACGGAAGCGGGTTGATCCAACGCCTGGGCGACTCCCGACCCAGCAGAAACAGAGATCGCAAGTGCAAAGGCATCAAGCCAGAGCAGCACTTTGTAGCGACTCTCGAACAGATGCGCCGTTACAAATACCAGCAGGGCCGCGCCACAGGCCACACCAAGATAGGCCGGGTTTTCAAGCCAGAACACAGGATTTCGGTCAAGCAATACATCACGCAATGTGCCACCACCCACCGCCGTCAGGCTGGCGAAAAAGCAAAACCCGACGATATCGAGCTGCGCACGGCTGGCCACCAGCGCACCGGTAAGCGCAAAAACCAAAACCGAGGCATAGTCGAGAACGGTGAAGAGGATCATGTCGCATGCTCCGGGGCAGGTTGGCTGGGTCTGACAACGCATAAGGATATATCCGCACGCTTAACCTTAACGCCCCTATAGTACTGCGACAACGCACCAATGCCTGCAAAGTCTAGGTTTCGCTTGATCCGTGTCCGCCCATAAATGGAATAGAAGGCGCCTGAAAAATTTCAGGCGCCTTCTAGTTTCTTCCAAATAGGGGTCAGCTGTAAACAGCTTCCTTACCGAAGTGTTTGGTCAGCATATAATAAACGACCGCGCGATATTTGTTGCGCTCTGAGCGGCCATACGTTTCCATGGCGGCGTTGATCGCATCCATCAGTTGTGGACCGTCAGCAAGGCCAAGGTTTTTAATCAGAAAGTTGCCTTTAACTGTTTCCAGCTCATGGTCTTGACCTGCCGCAACGGTGGATGCATCCGCGTTATAAATCGCAGGACCACAACCGATTGTTACTTTTGTCAGCAGATCCATATCGGGTGTCATGCCACATTTGTTTTTCAGATCGTCCGCATATTTCACGATCAAGTCGTCACGTTTTCCCATAATTTGCTCCCAGAAATAAATTGAGGGGGGATCCCCATGGGCAAACGGTACTGTGTTACGTGTTTTCGTCAAAGGAAAAGATTTGCGTCATTTTCCCCCTAAATATGCCAAAGGCATGAAAAAAGCCGCCCTAAGGCGGCTGATTTCGTACGCTCTAAGCTAAATTAGTAACGGTAATGTTCAGGCTTGAAGGGGCCTTCAGCAGAAACACCAATATAATCAGCCTGTTCTGTGGACAGTTTGGAAAGCTTCACGCCGATACGATCAAGGTGCAGACGGGCAACTTTTTCATCCAGGTGCTTCGGCAGAATATAAACATCGTTGTTATAATCATCGCCTTTTGTCCAAAGTTCGATCTGCGCCAAAACTTGGTTGGTAAAGGACGCGGACATCACGAAAGAGGGGTGACCGGTTGCATTGCCGAGGTTCAGCAAACGACCTTGGGACAACAGGATCAAACGTGCACCGGATGGCATTTCGATCATGTCGACTTGGTCTTTGATGTTGGTCCACTTGTGGTTCTTCAGGCTTGCAACCTGAATTTCATTGTCGAAGTGGCCGATATTGCCAACAATCGCCATATCCTTCATTTCGCGCATATGCTCGATACGGATAACGTCTTTGTTGCCAGTTGTGGTGATGAAGATGTCGGCGGAAGACACGGCATCTTCCAAGGTCACAACTTCAAAACCGTCCATCGCCGCTTGAAGGGCGCAGATAGGATCAACTTCAGTGACCTTCACACGGGCACCAGCGCCGCTAAGGGAGGCCGCAGACCCTTTGCCAACATCGCCATAACCACAAACAACAGCAACTTTACCAGCCATCATTGTGTCAGTCGCACGACGGATGCCGTCAACGAGGCTCTCTTTACAGCCATATTTATTGTCGAACTTGGATTTAGTAACCGAGTCATTCACGTTAATCGCAGGGAAGGGCAGTTGACCTTGCTTCACGAGTTCATAGAGGCGGTGAACACCAGTTGTGGTTTCCTCAGAAACGCCTTGGATCTGGCCACGCATTTTGGTGAACCAGCCGGGGCTTGCTGCCATACGTTTTTTGATCTGTGCGAAAACAGCGATTTCTTCTTCAGATGTCGGTGTTTCGATCAGGTCGGTTTCGCCAGCTTCAACGCGCGCACCCAACAGGATGTACAGCGTTGCATCGCCACCATCATCGAGGATCAAGTTTGGACCTTCTGGGAACATGAAGGATTTGTCGAGGTAATCCCAATGTTCTTCCAGCGACTGACCTTTGATCGCAAAGACAGGTGTACCGCCCGCAGCAATCGCCGCAGCGGCGTGATCTTGGGTTGAGAAGATGTTACAGGACGCCCAGCGCACATCGGCCCCCAAAGCAACCAGTGTTTCAATCAGAACGGCGGTCTGGATGGTCATATGCAGCGAACCAACGATACGCGAACCGGCAAGCGGTTGGCTTTCGCCGTATTCAGTGCGCAGCGCCATCAGGCCCGGCATTTCGGTTTCAGCGATATCCAGTTCCTTGCGGCCAAAATCCGCTAGGGTGATGTCTTTGACGATGTAGTCGGTAGCCATGAGGGCGGTTCCTTACAAATATACTTGCCGCGCCATATCATCCCATAACACCTTGAGCAACTCTGTAGCCCGAAATCAGCCATCAAGCCCCTGTGCAGGCAGAGGGCTCGTATGCCAATTGTAACCAGATGCTACGACGCAACTTGTGCCGTTGGGATGGGTAATAAAGATGGTAAAGCTTCCCGTTGAATGTGACGTCCAAATTTCCAACAGCTGACCGGGGTTTTGCAACCCATCACCTGTAAGGGATTCGTTAAAACGCTCCTGCAAACTGTCCACGAGGATATCGCGAACAAAACAGGCAGGGCGAGGTTGCGCAAAAGCTGGAGGTGCCAGAGCGGCGACGCCAAAGATGAGGGCGGTAGAGATGAGACGTTTATACATGATCTTTCCTTTCGGTTGCTGGTTGCCCCCGGAAGCAGGATCCCCCCACATCCGGGGCATGTATTATAAATATGGGGTTTCACACGGGTTTTTACCAATGACGGGGCTACACATTCACGATATCCTGCATAAAACACCTTATGAGAGAGCGCATATGTCGACCCCACCACGTGCTTGGCAGCGAATGCTATCTGGACGGCGCCTTGATTTATTGGATCCAACGCCAGTTGATATAGAGATCGAGGATATCGCCCATGGCCTTGCTTTTGTTGCGCGCTGGAATGGGCAAACCAAGGGGGATTTCGCCTATTCCGTAGCCGAACATTCCCTTTTGGTGGAACAAATATATAGCCATCAAAACCCGAAGGCGCCTGCAAAATGGAAACTTGCCGCTTTATTACATGACGCACCGGAATATGTGATCGGGGATATGATTTCCCCCGTGAAGGCCGCTATTGGCCCGGATTACGGTGATCTTGATGCTCGCTTACTGGGGGCAATTCATATTCGTTTTGGTCTGCCTGCGGCCATCCCCAAATCCGTTAAACAGGCTATCAAGCGGGCTGATAAGATCTCAGCTTGGCTTGAAGCGGTACAGCTTGCAGGTTTTTCAGAACCAGAAGCGAACACATTGTTTGGCCGAATGAAATTAGACACTATTACAGGGCTTTCATTGGTTTTACGTTCCCCAGTAGAAGTCCGCAACGCCTTCACAAATCGACATAACGAGCTATTGAAAGATCTATAACCACCATGGCTGATATAATTATCCGTGCGGGCGGCCACGCTGATGCACGCCAAGCCTGTGAATTGCTGAACGAAATCATCCATATCGGTGGCACCACTGCTTTTGTTGATCCACTGCAGATAGATGGTTTCTTGGATTGGATTCAGTCCGCAGGCGGCACTTGGCATGTGGCAGAAACGGACGAAGGGCAACTTTTAGGGTTTCAGTGGATCGGCGCCCTAGGCGAACTACCCAAAACACGTTGTGCTATAGCCACCTTTGTCAAAGCTGGGCTGACGGGGCAGGGTGTCGGTAGCCGTTTGTTTGAACGTACAAAGCCTGCCGCACGGGCGCTTGGGTTTGATTGGATAGAAGCCGAGATCCGCGCTGATAATACAGGCGGAATCATTTATTACCAAAATATCGGCTTTCGTGAATACCACAGCCACACAGGCGCACTTAGCAATGGAACCCCGATTGAAAAGGTGACCCGCATCTACGATTTATCAGAAAATTAAGGCGCATCCAACCAATCAGCACCCTGCGCTGCATGATAGAGACGTAGGAAATCACGGGAAGAAACTTGACCAGAACTGATATCCACATAATGCGGAATGCCCGTCATTTCACGCCCGGTGATCTGAATTTGGTTCAACCCTTCATAATAACGGAAACACCGCCCCAAATCACAATTCCACCCGTCTGAAAGCGTCGTGAAGTGATCCTCGGCAGGTTGGGTTGTCGCAACACAACCGCCGAGCGCAACAGACAAAAGAACAAGGCGCAACATCATTTTGGGCTACGCTTTGCGAGAATGCGCTGCAGGGTACGACGGTGCATATTCAAACGACGCGCGGTTTCAGATACATTGCGGTCACATAATTCATACACACGTTGAATATGTTCCCAGCGCACACGATCCGCAGACATTGGGTTTTCTGGTGGTGGAGGCAGGGCATCTGACTTGGCCAGCAGGGCCGCTGTGACATCATTGGCATCTGCAGGCTTGGACAAGTAATCCGTCGCACCGGCTTTCACCGCAGCCACCGCAGTCGCAATCGCGCCATATCCTGTCAGAACAATGATGCGGGCATCTGGGCGGCGTTCGCGCAGAAGCTCAACCACATCAAGGCCATTACCATCTTCCAAGCGCAAATCGACCACCGCATATGCAGGTGGACGTGCCGTAGTGATCGCACGACCGGCAGCGACAGACCCCGCGATTTCGGGCTCAAAGCCACGCTTTTCCATTGCGCGCGCGAGGCGGCGCAAAAACGGTTCATCATCGTCAACCAGAAGTAATGACCGGTCTTCACCGATTTCTTGAAGGTCTCTTCCTGACATAGGATCCTCTTCGATCTGCATCGTTGTTTATCCCTCTTACGCTGATGCGCGAGAGGGGTCAATTTCAACGCAAAATTGTAAGTTACTGTGCGGCGTCAATAAAGCAGCTGGAAACCTCTGCCACCACTTCTGGTGTTGGGCTTCGACCAAACATCGCGGCAGTCCCCTGACCGGGGATCACGAGATATGAGAAAACCGAATGATCCACGAGATAGTATTCAGGATCGCCATTACGTTCTTTGGCATAGTAGGTTTTATAAGCAAGCGAGGCCGCTTTCACCTGTTCAGGCGTGCCAGTCATCCCAATCATGTCTTCGCTTAGGTTAAACACGAAATCATTCAAAACTTCGGAGGTGTCGCGTTCTGGATCAATTGAAATCATCGCAGACTGTACATCATACCCCATATCCATCAGCAAATCCGCAGCCACTGCATTGCGCGCGGTATCGGCAGGACAAACATCAGGGCAGAAGGTATATCCGAAATAGAGCAATGTCGGTTTTGTCATCACATCGACATCAGTTACCGCGTTGCCATTGTGATCAACCAAGCTGAATGGCCCACCAATTGCGTCAAGCCCACCGAGGATAATATCATTGCCCCCGACGCATTCACTGATCGTCCCTTTGGTTGTGTACCAGATCCCCCCCAAAAGAGAGACAATTGCCAAAACGGCAATGATTGCAACATTCCTAATCATAATCGTTCTTCCTGTAACACGCGTTTGCGCATTGATCGCGGCAAACCCCGCGCGTATCAATAGCACGTGTTGACGCAGACACAGTAAAGTGAACGGAATAACATGACAGAAAGCCAAGCAGCCCTTTTTGGCAGTGACACCCATAGCAACTGGATCCGGTTGCGAACGCTCATTTTGCTACGCTGGCTGGCCATCACTGGGCAAATTGCAGCCGTGATTGCTGCCAAGTGGTTTTATCAGGTGGGCTTGGAAACCGGGCTGATTTCGATCGTCATTGGTATTTCGATCATCATCAACCTTGTGTCGATGTTTGTATATCCCAATGTGCGCCGCCTAACGGAAAGCCAAGCCGCACGAATGCTATTGTTCGACACCTTGCAATTGACCATTTTGCTGTGGCTGACGGGCGGGTTGAATAACCCCTTTGCCTTTCTGATTGTCGCGCCAGTTACGATTTCGGCGGCAGCGCTTTCTTTGCGATCCACCGTTGCCTTGGCGGGCATTGCTGCAAGTAGCGTAACCCTATTGGCCTTAACGCATTTACCCCTGGTTACTGCTGCAGGTGAAGTACTGAAAATCCCCGCCATATTGGCGTTTGGGTTTTGGGTTGGGATTATCACAGGCATCGTGTTTCTGGGGCTTTACGCTTATCGCGTGACATCTGAGCAGCACTCAATGTCAGAGGCGCTTCTTGCCACCCAAATGGCCCTATCTCGCGAACAGAAATTAACTGATCTTGGGGGTGTTGTTGCCGCTGCGGCCCATGAACTTGGCACCCCGCTGGCAACAATCAAGCTGGTCAGTTCAGAACTGATCGAGGAACTCGAAGACCATCCTGAATTGCGTGATGATGCCATTTTAATCCGAGAACAAGTTAGCCGTTGTCACGACATTATGCGATCAATGGGACGGGCAGGGAAGTCCGATAAGCACCTGAAAATTGCGGCCCTTCAGACGGTGATTGAAGAGGCAGCCGAACCGCATCTTGCGCGGGGAAAACAGGTCCATTTTGATTTTGAATCTGACGATGAGCAAACCAGACAACCTGAGGCCTGGCGCCTACCCGAATTCATTCACGGATTGCGCAATCTTATTCAGAATGCCGTTGATTTCGCCGAAGGGAATGTCTGGGTTGAGGCCCGCTGGAACGCTGATACCATTCTAATTAGGGTGATCGACGATGGCCCAGGCTATCCTTTGGATATGGCGGGGCGCATCGGCGACCCCTTTGTGCGCAGGCGAGCCTCGCTCCACAATGAAATCCAAAGGCCGGAATACCAAGGCATGGGGCTTGGCCTGTTCATCGCCAAAACCCTTCTGGAACGCACCGGGGCGGAACTGACTTTCAATAATGGATCTGATCCCTATTTGCTGCGCGCGGAATTGCCCGAACAATGTGGCGCGATTGTCGAGGTCACCTGGCCCGCACAGGCAGATATCTTCCTACAACAAAGCAGCCGGGGTGCCCTTGGGGAAAACGATCCGATTACCAGCTAAAGCGGCTTAATCAGGTCGCTCTACTCGGTTAACGGGCTGTTAACCGTCTTTGAGGCATTCTTTGTTAAGGTATCTTGATGAGGAGGCTGTCTGTGCAGGAGTTTTTAAACATCCCTGCTCCAATTGCTGAATTCGCAATTGTGGTTATCACATCCGCCATCACGGGTGGGCTGATGCTTTTTGCCTATAGCAATCGGGCCTCGCAAACCGGGAAGTCACCGCATTCTCTTATCCGCCAGGCAGACCGAACGCCGGTGTTTCTATTCGACAATGAAAAACTAACGGATGCAACGCCATCTGCCCACGAATTGCTGCGCGCAGCACCTTCTGCGGACAGCAGTTGGCAAAGGCTTTCTGCATTATTGTCCCCCAGATTTCCAACCTTGGTTGATGATCTTGCCAATCTTGGTTCTAACGGGGAGGCCTTTGTCGCCGCAATGGCACCGGACGATTCAGGTATAATCCACGCAGAGTGGTGGGACGGGCTTGTCCGCATTGAGCTGGGCGATAGCGAAAGGCCTGAAGGTGATGTGCGTATCGACGGCCAATGTTTGCGCGCCAGTGAAAATGAACTCTCGCTGCTTCGCCATATATCTGAGGAAAGCCCGGTTCTTGCATGGCAATTTGATCAGAGTGGCACCCTGATATGGGCGAATGCAGCCTATATGGATGTCGCCGCATCCCGATCGGGCAGGGCGCGCAGTAACCTTTGGCCCCCGCAGAATATTCTGCCTGAACTGAAGGATAAACCAGCAGATGGCAGCGAACATCGACTGACCCTTCACCCAGAAGAAACCCGCCGGCTAGATGTAGGGCAAAAACCACGCTGGTTTGATTGCCGAAAATCCACATGGAAGGGTACAACTGTCTGTGTTGCACTGGAAAGTGGGGCCGAAGTCAACGCCCGTGCAGCTTTAGATGAATTTGTACAGACACTCTCAAAGACCTTTGCGCATCTGTCGGTTGGGCTTGCGGTATTTGATAAGGCACGCCAACTTGTTCTCTTTAATCCCGCTTTGACCGATCTCACTGGTCTGGATGTCATGTTTCTGTCCCAAAAGCCGGAACTGTCGTCATTTTTGGATGAATTACGCAGCAAACGCATGATCCCTGAGCCCAAAAACTATGCCAGCTGGCGCGATCATATTCGCCGCCTAGAGGTCAGCGCCACCAATGGAACCTATGAGGAAACCTGGCCGCTGCCCTCTGGCCGCACCTATAAAATGACGGGTCACCCACACCCAAATGGGGCCATTGCGTTCCAGATCGAAGACATTACCCCTGAAATCACTCTGACGCGGCAGTTTCGTGCCGAATTGGAGCTTAGCCAAGCGGTGATTGATACGCTGCCGGATGCGATGGTTGTGTTTTCACCCGGCGGGACGCTGACAATTTCCAACCGCGCTTATGCAATACTTTGGGAAAGTGATCCTCGGGAAAGCATTACGGAAATAACCTATACGGATGCGATATCACTTTGGGCAAAAGTAACCGAGGCGAGCCCCGTTTGGTCAGGTGTGGAAAGCAGCATCTGCCGCATCCACAATCGTGAGCCTTGGGGCGCAGAAACCAAAATGGATGATGGGCGGCATTTGTTTATCACGATCACCCCGATCGCAGGTGGTGCAACCATGATACGCTTCACAGCCAGCGGCACATCTAACACTGCGGCACCAATTATCTGGAAATCGACACGGAAGCGTTCTGAACCCGTCTGAGGCCTTGCGGTGGCTGACATGCAGGGTAAACTTAGCGCATGTTAAAAACCCCCAGTCACACCTATCATTTCACGGACGAGGATCAGACCTCAGCTTTTGCCCGCACACTCGCCAGCCATTTGAGGCCCGGTGACTGCGTTTTGCTGGAAGGTCCCGTTGGCGCGGGAAAGTCACATTTTGCCCGCGCAGCAATCCGTGCCTTACTGATCGAGCCTGAAGACATCCCATCACCAACCTTCACCTTGGTTCAAACATATGATGGGCTTCATGGCGAGATATGGCACAGCGATCTGTACCGCCTTAGCCACCCCGACGAAATTGCTGAACTTGGGCTGACAGACGCATTTTCTGATGCAACTTGCTTTGTAGAATGGCCCGACAGATTGGGATCATATCGGCCAGAAACTGCGCTTACCTTGACCTTTTTCACCACCGAAGACGCAAATGAACGGCACATGACGTTACACGCCCCTTCAGAGCGTTGGCAAAAAATCATTCAGGGAATTCATGTGCAATGACCCGATCCCAAGAAATAAAATCCTTTGTGGAAGCTGCAGGCTTGGGGGAAGCGACCATAACGCCCTTGGTCCAAGATGCTTCTGCGCGCAGGTACTTTCGCCTGACCAATGGGTTTAAAACCACGATCCTGATGGATGCGCCACCGGAACAAAATCCACCCCAAGATCGCTTTGTGGAAGTTGCCCGTTGGTTGCATGCGGCAGGCTTCAGTGCGCCGGACATTTTGCAGACTGATATCAACGCCGGGCTTTTGCTATGCGAAGATCTTTCCGACGCGCTGTTCAATCGTGAAATCGATGAGGGCCGCCTTTCGGAAACCGTTGCGTTTGGGGCCGCTTCTGACATGTTGCGTCACCTGCATCAAATTCCACCAATACCCGGATTAACCGTTTACACACCGCCCAACATGAGCCGCATGACCGAACCACTATTTGAGTTCTATCAACCTAGGGATCGTCGTGATTTTGATGCGGAAAATCAGTTTTACCAAGTGTTAGAGACTAGTTTAGGCGACACGTGGTTGGGATCCCCCGTGACATTATTACGGGATTTTCACGCAGGAAATCTTGTTTGGCAGCCTGAGCGAAAGGGGCATCAGCGGGTTGGGCTTCTCGATTTCCAAGACGCCGCAATCGGGCATGTGGCATATGATTTGGTCTCAATGCTTTTTGATACCCGACGTGACATCAACAGTGATCTTGCGGAAGACGTTATCAAGAATTTCGCACAGAAATCTGATCTGCCCGTCACTGAATTCCGCGCTGCCTGTGCCGTCCAATCGGCCCAACGAAACTTGCGAATTCTTGGGATATTCTCGGCACTTGCCTCTCAAAAGGGGAAAACGGGTTATTTGAAATGGCTTCCTGCAGTCTGGAACCAGATTTTGAAAGACTTGGACCATCCGGCGTTGTCCGACTTACGGGCGCTTGCCTTAAGCATGCTCGCAACACCGGAAAATTGTAAGGTCGCATTGTGAAGCCAAATTTCCCCCTGATGATATTCGCCGCTGGCCTTGGTACGCGTATGGGGCCATTAACGAAAAACCAACCAAAACCCCTGATCAAAGTCGGCGGGAAGGCCTTAATTGACCATACGTTGGATACAGTCAAAGATGCGCCTGTTTCCCGTATCGTTGTTAACCTTCATTACCAAGCTGACATGCTGAAAGAACATCTGTCGGGACGGGATATTTTATTTTCGGACGAGCGTGATACCCTTTTAGAAACCGGGGGTGGGTTGCGAAAAGCCATGAAAGCCCTCGAAACAGACCCTGTTTTCACGATGAATTCAGATGCAATCTGGAACGGCCCCGATCCCCTTGCCATGCTGCGAGACGCATGGGACGGGCGCAAAATGGATGCGCTGCTCTTGTTAATAGACCCGGAACAAGCCCTAGGCCACAAGGGGGCTGGTGATTTCCTTCTGGAGTCAAATGGCCAAATTTCGCGTGGCAAGGGCAAGGTTTATTCCGGCGCCCAAATCCTACGTACAACGACCTTGAATGACATCAATGAAGATGCATTTTCCCTGAACAAGCTCTGGGATATTTATGCCGAAAAGGGACGGTTGTACGGCTTGCACTGGAATGGAAGCTGGTGCGATGTCGGGCAACCTGAAAGCATCCCTTTGGCGGAAACAATTTTGAGAAAACCTGATGTTTGAAGCCAGCCAAAGACCGCGCGTTTTTGCGCTGCCGCCAGGTGTGGATTTTTCCCGCGCGTTGATTGAAGGGCTGCGCGCGCGCTGGCCCGAATGCGATCCACTTGCCCCACCCAAAACGGAAGTCTATCTAAATACCCGCCGCAGCGCCCGGAAATTACGCGACCTATTTGATAGCGGTGTCGCTGGCCTATTGCCGCGGATCAAGACTTTGGATGAATTTGCATCTGACGTCATGCTACCCGCCACAACTCCTCCTATTTCAAGCCTACGCAAGCGTCTTGAAATTGCGCAACTTGTTCAAGCCATGATCGCGCAATCCCCTGATCTTGCCCCACAATCTGCTGCATTTGATTTGGCTGAAAGCCTTGTCTCGCTTTTTGATGAAGCGGGTGGAGAGGGGATTGATCCCGCCGACATTCTAGCGCTTGATCTGACGGATCAATCGGGGCATTGGGCACGGGCGCAACAGTTTTTGTCACTGGTCATGTCATATTTTGAGAGCTCCGGCGCCGGAACCGAGGCCCGCAGCCGCCTTGCCGCCAAAACCCTGATCAATCAATGGCAAACCGATACGCCACAACATCCCATGCTCATTGCTGGTTCTACTGGGTCGCGCGGAACGACGCATTTGATCATGGAAGCCGTCGCCTGCTTGCCCCAAGGTGCGGTTGTATTGCCAGGGTTTGATTTCCATATGCCGGAAAGCGCATGGAAATCGCTGGAACGAGAAGGGACCGGCGAAGATCACCCGCAATATCGAGCGCTGGCTTTAATGCAATCGCTGGATATTGCGCGCGAAGAAATTCTGCCTTGGTCTGACAGCCCAGCCCCGGCACCCGCGCGAAATCGCTTGCTATCATTGGCTTTGCGCCCGGCACCTGTCACGGATCAATGGCGCAATGACGCTTCTGACACGGCCGATATTCATGCCGCCTGTGAAAATATTACATTGCTTGAGGCGCCAGATAGTCGGGCGGAGGCCGGGGCGATTGCGCTTGGCATGCGGGCGGGACTTGAAGAGGGCAAAACGGTTGCTTTGGTCACGCCCGACCGGCAGTTGTCGCGCCGCGTTGCTATGGCGTTATCACGCTGGGGCATTGAACCTGATGATTCTGCCGGGCGGCCATTGCACCTCTCGGCACCTGGCCGTCTATTGCGGCAAGTTGCTGCGCTGTTTGGCCATAAAATCGAAGCTGCTGATCTGCTCGCGCTTCTGAAACACCCCCTCGTTTCGACGGGTCCGAGCGCACGTGGGCAACATCTTTTGCACACGCGTGAACTTGAACTCTGGATCCGCCGCAAAGGCATGCCATTTCCCAATGCCGGGGATTTGGACCTCTGGGCGCAGCATATGAAAACCGATGAGGCGCGGGCATGGGTGGATTGGATTTTGGCCTGCGTGAACCCATTGGTGGACATGCATGAGGCAGATATCGACCAATTCAACCGCGCGCTTGTCAAAAGCAGCGAAGCACTTTGCGCCGGGAGTGGGCAAGATGGTACGGGCGAGCTGTGGGAAAACATCGCCGGTCAAGAAGCGTTACGGGTGATGAACGATCTGAACGAGGTTTCTGATGCGGGTGGTACCCATAGCGCACATGAATTCACCGCTTTGCTGCTCTCACTTTTACAAGATGGCGAACTTCGCAATGCCATCGTGCCAAACCCGAATGTGATGATCTGGGGTACGCTTGAGGCGCGCGTACAAACGGCTGATCTTGTGATATTGGGCAGCCTGAACGAAGGGGTCTGGCCCGGCCAACCCGCGCCTGACCCTTGGCTGAATCGTAATATGCGACGTGAACTATCATTGCTTTTGCCGGAACGGCGTACCGGCCTTGCAGCACATGATTTCCAACAAGCCGCCGGAGCAGGTGAAGTTTGGCTGACACGATCGATCCGGGACGCTTCTGCGGAAACTGTGCCGTCCCGCTGGGTAAACCGACTGGTGAATTTACTTTCCGGTCTGCCGGAAAAAGATGGGCCAGAAGCACTGAAACAGATGACCAAACGTGGGAAAGCTTGGACCGACCTTCTGAAGTCATGGGATCGTGCTTTGCCCGTGGTCGCACCTGCACCGCGCCCCTCTCCACGTCCGCCAGTAGATCAACGTCCAAAAGAGTTGCCCGTCACCGCAATTCAGACCCTAATACGGGACCCTTTTGCGATTTATGCGCGATATATCTTAAGATTACGCGCCCTTCGCCCCCTTCAACAATCCGCTGATGCACCCCTTCGTGGGACCGTTGTCCATGATATTTTGGAAGAGTTCATCAAGGGCAAGGACCTGTCCGAAACCGCTTTTTTAAATATGATCGACAAGACCCTTCCCGAAGCTGCGCCTTGGCCTGCAGTACAGCGTATTTGGCGGGCAAAACTGTTGCGTGTGTCAGATTGGTTTCTCGAAACAGAACAACAACGGCAAACACATGCTACGCCTGTGTTGTTTGAAGAAAAAGGCAAGGTAACCCTACCCCATCCGGAATTCAGTTTGACCTGTCGCACGGATCGAATTGATCAGGCCGAGGATGGTCAGATCAAAATTTATGATTATAAAACCGGCGCTCCACCCTCAAAAGATCAACAAAAGCATTTTGACAAGCAGCTTCCCTTACAGGCCGCCTTGGCGGAACGAGGCGCATTCAAAACGCTTGGAAATGCGCAGGTTTCACAGGTCGCCTATATTGGATTAGGGTCATCGCCGGTCTTTATGCCTGCATCCCTAGACGACCCAACCACCGATGAGGTTTGGGATCAGTTTTGTCAGTTGATTGAATCCTGGATGCAGCCGGAACGCGGATATCTATCGAGGCGTGCCATAGAGGGGCAGCGCTTTGATGGCGATTATGATCATCTTGCCCGTTTTGGTGAGTGGGACACAACCGCGACCCCAGCAGAGGAGGACGTGTTATGATCCACCCAGATGACGCAACTCTTGCACAAATGCGCGCCGCGGATCCGGCGGGCTCCGTCTGGCTGTCGGCCAATGCCGGTTCTGGGAAAACACGGGTTCTAACCAATCGGGTCGCGCGATTGCTGTTGGGTGGGGTGAATGCCCAACATATCCTTTGCCTGACCTATACCACCGCCGCCGCGACTGAGATGCAGAACCGTCTGTTTCGTTTGCTTGGTTCTTGGGCGATGAAGGAAGATGATGATTTGCGCCGGGAGCTATCCTTGCTTGGCGTCGATAAGATTTTGAACGCCGATGTTTTGGCGCGGGCCCGGCGCCTATTTGCTGGGGCCATTGAAACACCCGGCGGGTTGAAAATTCAGACAATCCATTCCTTTTGTGCATCCCTATTGCGGCGCTTTCCGCTTGAAGCTGGGGTTTCACCTCAGTTTCAGGAAATGGACGAACGCGACGCAAATATGTTGCGTGAAACGGTGGTTGATTCAATGGCTTCCGGCCCGGAAATCGCCCATGTTGACAGGTTGGCACGGCATTACACCGGCGAAGATTTTGCCCGGCTGACGCAGGAAATCGTGAAACATAAATCTCAGTTTTCACCGTCCCCAACCACCCAAGAGATTAAGTCAGCCTTTGGCCTTGATCCTGATGACACGTTGGATCGCCTTCTTTCCGATACTATCGACAGTGGTGATGCAAAGCTTTTGCGCGATGTGGCACCCTTATTTGCAAAAGGCACCAGCACCGACCAAAAGAACGCAGCTATTCTGTTTTCTCTCAGCACCGATGATGTTTCTGCGCGTGATATTGGTGTGCTTGAGAAGTTGTTCCTCACAGGGAAAGCTGCAAAAGCACCGTTTAGCGCCAAAATTGGGTCGATCCCAACGAAGAAAACGCAAGCATCTCTTGGCTCACTCCTCGATCCGTTGAACGAGCTGATGCAACGGCTGGAAGAAAACCGAGATCGTCGCCTGAACTTGCTAACCGCAGAACGCAGCGATTCACTTTGCGCTTTTGCAGAAGTTTTTGTGAAGGGTTATGAGGCGCAAAAATTGATCCGAGGGAAATTGGATTTTGACGATCTGATCCTGAAAGCCCGCGATCTTTTGCGTGATCCTTTGGTCGCGCAATGGGTATTGTTTCGACTGGATGGCGGCGTTGACCATATTCTTGTGGATGAAGCCCAAGACACCAGCCCCGCGCAATGGGATGTGGTTGAGGCCTTGGCCCAAGAATTCACCGCCGGGGAAGGTGCCCGCAGCGAGGTAGAGCGTTCGCTTTTTGTGGTGGGCGATGAAAAGCAATCAATCTATTCATTCCAGGGCGCTGATCCCGCCAGCTTTGATCGCATGCGCGGCGAATTTGGTGACCGCCTTGAGGCGGCACAGATGCCCTTCAACAGCATGCAATTGGCGCATTCCTTCCGATCTGCCCCTGCGATTTTGCGCGCGGTTGATGTGACTTTCATGCCAGGCGGCGCTACAAAACAAACCGATGAAATGGCCCATATTGCCTTTAAAACAGATATGCCCGGGCGCGTTGATCTTTGGCCTGTGGTGCCAAAGCCAGAAAAAGAAGATCCCACGCCATGGTATGAACCCGTCGATAAACCCGCGCGTAACAACGAGATTGTCGTTTTGGCCCGTTCCATCGCAAATCACATCGCTGAATTGATGGAAGCAGGCTCTATTCCACAGGAAATCGGCCATACTGGCACATATGAAATGCGATCGATTGAACCCGGGGATTTCCTAATTCTGGTCCAGGGGCGCCAAACCCTGTTCCACGAAATCATCGCGGAATGTAAGGCACGGGATCTGCCCATTGCCGGGGCGGACAAGTTGAAAATCGGGGCCGAACTTGCGGTGAAGGATATTCGCGCGCTTCTGGCTTTTCTGGCGACACCGGAAGATGATTTATCGTTGGCTGCTGCGTTGCGCTCTCCCTTGTTCGGGTGGAGCGCGGCTGATCTGCACCACCTAGCGCAACCGCGGCGCAATGGCGAATATCTCTGGCAGGCCCTGCGAGCGACGGAAAAGCACCAAAAAGCACGTGAAGTTCTATCAGATCTGCTGCGGGAAGCAGATTTTCTGCGCCCGTGGGATCTGATTGAACGCGTCTTGACGCGCTATGATGGCCGCAGACGCCTGATTGCGCGGCTGGGTCAAGAAGTGGAGGATGGGCTAGATGCTTTGCTGACCCAGGCCGAGGCATTTGAACGTACAAGCGTGCCTTCCTTAACGGGTTTCCTTGGTTGGCTCGACAGCGGTGATATTGATATTAAACGTCAACCGGATGGCGCAGGAAACCGCATTCGGGTGATGACTGTGCATGGGGCCAAAGGCCTTGAAGCACCGATTGTCATTTTGCCAGACACTGCAACAAAGAAAAACACGGTGCGTGAGGAAATCCTTGATGTTCAGGGGGTTCCGATCTGGAAGCCAGGTGCCGACCTGATCCCGCAGGTGGCTGCCGATGAACGTGATGCCATTGCAGAACGCCAATTGCAGGAAAAAGACCGACTACTTTATGTTGCGATGACACGAGCCGAAAAATGGTTAATCGTTGCTGGGGCAGGCGACGTAGATGGCGGAAATAGCAGTTGGTACCGACAGGTTGAATCTGGATTGGGCCATGCGGGTGCCGTCACACAAACATTCGCTGCTGGGGACGGTTTGCGCCTTGAAAGTGGTGCTTGGGAAGAACATTATCCAGAGGGTGCGTCGCAAAGTACCCCTGAGGGCAACGTGGTACTGCCGGATTGGGTTGATCAGCCAGTATCCGCGCCCAAAGCTGGACGGAAAACGATCTCTCCATCGGGGTTGGGTGGCGAAAAGATTGTGTTCGATCGGGCCGATGCTGAAGGCGACCAAGATAAGGCAATGCTTTACGGAACAATCGTTCATTACCTACTGGAAACCTTGCCTGAAATAGAGGTGGAAAATCGTGAGACGCACGGTCAAAATCTGCTGGAACGCTGGGGTGATGTCTCTGTCAATGATTGCGCCTCTGCGCTTGAAGAAGCTCTAAAAGTACTGAAATCCCCTGCGTTAGAGACTGTTTTCGCCGCTGAAACGCTGCCAGAGGTTTCATTGTCAGCTGACATTTCCGATGATTTGCGCCTGCATGGAATTGTTGATCGGTTGATCGTTGGCCCAGATAGCATCTGTGCCGTGGACTTCAAAACCAATCGTATTGTGCCTGATGAAACAAGCGCTGTGCCTGAAGGAATTTTACGCCAGATGGGGGCCTATACCCATGCCCTGCAGCAGATTTTTCCCGATAAAAAAATCACAACAGCTATTCTCTGGACAAAGACAGCAAAACTCATGGAATTACCTCACGATCTTGTGTCTGCGGCGTTTGCACGGGCCGCCATGCCTTGACGCCAGCATGAGGCGTCCTTAGGTTCCATTCAACTTTGATTTGTTCTCTAGGAGTTTGAGACATGGCAACCGTATCCGTCACCGACGCAACCTTTGATGCCGAAGTAAAAAAATCCACAATTCCTGTTGTGGTGGACTTCTGGGCAGAATGGTGCGGCCCCTGTAAACAGATCGGCCCAGCTTTGGAAGAGCTTGCAGTACAATACGACGGTCAGATCAAAATCGTTAAAGTGAACGTTGACGAAAACCCGAATTCACCCGCTCAACTGGGCGTTCGCGGCATTCCGGCGCTGTTTATGTTTAAGGACGGCGAAGTGATTTCCAACAAAGTCGGCGCAGCACCAAAAGCCGCACTCGACAGCTGGATCAAAGAAAACGTCTGATCCGTTTTAATCTATGGAAAAAGCGCCTACGGGCGCTTTTTTTATGCCTTATTACAAATCCCAGCCGCGCGTGCGCAGGGTTTCAAGGATTTTATCCTCGGTCTCGGGCCGGCCAGCGTTAATCGACTGTTCCTGCAAAAACCAATAGAGGTATTTGTCATACTCCGGGACGTATCCCGGCAGTTTTTCAAAGGCTGCCTTTGCACCATCTTCGCCCACATTCAACGCGATGTGGTGAAAGTCAATTTTCCCAAAAAGAACGGCGGGTTTGCGCCAAAAATACCCCGTGAAGGCAACGGCTGAATTCTGGGTCACAACACAATCGCATTCTGAGAGAAGGTTTTGTGGGGAAGTGCTTTCATGAACAGTGAACTCGGGATATTCATCCACCAGTTCAGCCAACGCTTCATATTCCAAAGCGTTATATTCCTCTCGCGGATGTAGCGTGGCAACAACCGGTTTCTGCGGCCCATATTTCATTGTCTCACGGATCATTTCAACCGGCGAGCAGGTTTGAAAGCTACGTTTTTCTAACAACCTGCCTTGCAGCGGCATATAGATGTAGCCTTGGTTATTCGTGGTAATCTGGCGATCGAACAGACGTTTTCGCCATTGATTTGCAAAGGTTTTCGCCAACGTCCCATCAATGGCATCAGGGTCAAATTCAGCTTTGGCGACCGCCCACTCCCAACGCTTGGCAGAATTTTCTATTTGCCAGAAGGGGTAATAATAAACCCGGCGCATGGTCAGTGCATTTTCGTGATACGGGTCATCCATATGGAACAGCGAAAACCCGTTGCGGGTGCTGGATTTCAAAATATTTTCATCGCTATTGAGGCAAAATTCCACCTGCACACCACGGCTTTCAACGGCATTTTTCAACCGGTTTAGGAAGTTATTCCGCCCTTCCTTCGCGGCCGTGCGCATGGATCTGTCCAGATAAATTCTCAGCTTATTTCCCTTAACCATTAGCCACCCGGCACAATCCCACTTTGAAAACCCCTTGTGCCTCTCCTATCACGAGATCATATAGAAAAGAAGTAACTGGAGGTTCTTATGGCTGACAATGATTTTCCCGGCTGGCATGGCACCACGATTATCGGTGTTAAGAAAGGCAATGAGGTCGTAATTGCAGGTGATGGTCAGGTTTCCCTTGGTCAGACTGTGATCAAAGGCACGGCACGTAAAGTGCGGCGTCTATCGCCCGGTGGCTACGACGTGGTTGCTGGTTTTGCGGGCTCTACCGCGGATGCTTTTACCTTGCTCGAGCGACTTGAGGCCAAGCTGGAGGCCACCCCCGGGCAGCTTCAACGTGCCTCTGTTGAGTTGGCGAAAGATTGGCGTACTGACAAGTACCTGCAAAAGCTGGAAGCGATGTTGATTGTAACCGATGGCACTGATCTTCTGGTGATCACCGGCGCGGGTGATGTGCTGGAGCCCGAACATGAAGTCGCAGCCATCGGATCCGGTGGCAATTTCGCCTTGGCTGCTGCACGCGCTATGATGGACAGCGACAAAGATGCCGAAGCTATTGCACGCGACGCTATGGCGATTGCTGCGGACATATGCGTTTACACCAACGGCAAGCTGACGGTTGAGAAAATCAGCGCCTAAGGGACGGCGCAAGCACGTCTGTGATTTACTGTGAAGCCTTGTCTTTCTGCTTTTCCACCCTAGATTCACCAGAGGATCTATTTTGAACAGGCTGATATTCTTATGACTTCCTTTGCGACAGAAGATATTCGTGCCGCGGTTGCCGCTGGTATTTTGAACGAGAAACAAGCCGCCGGTCTGGTTTCGCTTGCCCAAACCCGAAGTGGGGTGCGCAATGCAATGCCTGATGAGGACGAACCCTTTGAATTCTTCCGCGGTTTTTCAGAGATCTTCGTCACAGTAGGCTTGGCCCTGCTTCTGTCTGGAATGCTGGCCTTTAGCGGTGTGATCGGTGGTGGTGCCGCTGTGCCAATTGCTGGACTTGTCCTGAGTTGGGTCTTTTCCGCCTATATCATCCGCAAACGCCGCATGACGCTGCCCGGCATGTTTCTGGCGCTTGGGGTCGCCTTGTTTACGGGCGCGTCCCTCTATGTGATCAATGACGATACGTCGTTTTCTGTACTGTCGATCATTGGGGTTCTGATGATGGCGCTTTATTATCGCATCTATCGGCTGCCTTTTGCGATGTTTGTACTGGGCGGTTATGCGTTTATCGGTATTTTCGCGCAGATTGGTGGCTATAGCAGCCCCAATAATATGCCGCTTTTCGCGATGGAAACCTCGTTTGATCTACAATCTGGGTCTGCTTTGGCCTGGGCGTCACTCTCCGCTGGCCTATTAGCCTTCGCCGGCGGGATGTATTTCGATCTGCGCGATCCAAACCGTATTTCTCGTCTGTCTGCGACAGGGTTTTGGCTGCATCTTCTGGCCGCCCCTGCAATTGTGAACACTGTCGCCTTCTCTCTGCTCAGCGCTGATGGCAATATCGCCTATCTCTATACGGCGATTGCCTTGTTCTTCATCACCTTGCTGGCCTTGATCATTGATCGCCGTTCTTTCCTAACTGCTGGTATCGGTTATCTTGCAGCGATCCTGATTTGGGCGTTGCAGGAAAGCTTTGATGAGGGCTCGGGCATCGTTATTACTCTGATTGTTTTGGGGGCATTTATCACTACTCTTGGCGTGTTCTGGGTTCAGATCCGCGCCCGTTTGATGCATATGTTACCCGAGTTCCCCGGCAAACATCGCTTGCCCCCCTATAAGAATGCCACTGTGGAGTCCGAATGACCGACCTTACCCCGCGCGAAATTGTTTCCGAGCTTGACCGTTTTATCATCGGCCAGAATGACGCCAAGCGTGCTGTGGCTGTTGCCCTGCGCAACCGTTGGCGCCGCAAGCAGCTTCCTGATGATCTGCGCGAAGAAGTTTATCCCAAGAACATTTTGATGATCGGGCCGACTGGCGTTGGCAAAACCGAAATTTCCCGCCGCCTTGCAAAACTGGCCCGCGCACCCTTCCTGAAGGTTGAGGCAACAAAATTCACCGAGGTTGGATATGTTGGTCGTGATGTGGAACAAATTGTCCGCGATCTGATCGACGCCGCAATTGGGCAAACCCGTGAACTTATGCGTGAAGACGTCAAGGCCAAGGCCCGTACCGCTGCCGAAGAACGCGTTCTGCGTGCCATCGCTGGTGAAGACGCCCGCCCAGCAACACTGGAAATGTTCCGTAAAAAGCTGAACGCGGGCGAATTGGACGACACGGTGATCGAGCTTGACCTCGCCGATACATCCAACCCGATGCCAATGTTTGAAGTTCCCGGTCAACCTGGCTCAAATGTTGGGATGATGAACCTTGGTGATCTGTTCGGCAAAGCCATGGGTGGGCGCACAACACGGCGCAAACTGACCGTTTCCGAAAGCTATGAAATTCTGATCGGTGAAGAAGCTGATAAAATGCTGGATGATGAGGCCGTCACGCGTACAGCCCTTGAATCCGTTGAACAAAACGGCATTGTTTTCATTGATGAGATCGACAAAGTTGCGGTGCGCCAGGAATCTCGGGGCAGTGATGTTTCGCGTGAAGGGGTACAACGTGATCTGCTGCCTTTGATCGAAGGCACCACGGTTTCCACCAAACATGGGCCAGTTAAAACCGATCATATTCTGTTCATCGCATCCGGTGCATTCCACATCGCAAAGCCATCCGATTTGTTGCCAGAATTACAGGGGCGCCTACCGATCCGCGTTGAACTTCGTGCGCTGACTGAACAGGATTTCGTGCGTATTTTAACAGAAACTGACAACGCGCTGACCCTTCAATACACCGCCCTATTGGGCACCGAAGGTCTGAGTGTCACCTTCACCGAAGATGGCATCGCAGCCCTTGCAAAAATCGCAGCAGACGTGAACCAAAGTGTTGAAAACATTGGGGCGCGGCGGCTTTACACTGTGATTGAACGCGTATTCGAAGATCTGGGCTTTACCGCCCCTGATCGCGCTGGCGAAGAAATCACAGTTGATGCGGCCTTTGTCGAAGCGAACCTCGGCGAGTTAATGAAATCTTCCGATTTGTCACGCTATGTTCTCTGATACGGAATGAACTTGTGTTAGCCTGCTGGAATAATTCTTGTTTTAGCAGGCTAACATGCGCTTTTTCTCTGTCTTGGTTTTCATATTTATTTCGGCCTGCAGCCCCCGTGTTTCGCAGATCACCGTTCTGCCAAGCACAACTGAACACCAAACAATCCCGGTTTTCTTTGCCACCAGCCGTGCCCCAGACCTTACCCTGAGGTACGGGTCCGACCGCAGCGAAGTCACGGGTTATGGTCGCTATGATATTTCGGTGCCGCCCAGCCATGAACCGGGGCAGATTGAATGGCCAGCGGGCACACCTGACGCCTTGAAACACTTCGTTGCCCGCGATGAAAACCTCTATGGCTCTCCCCAAGAATTTAGACGTAACCTCACTGAGGAGTTGCGCCGTAAACCGCGTGGATCAAGGAACGTCACCATATTCGTGCATGGGTTCTACAACAGCTTTGCTGACGGCATTTACCGGGTTGCGCAGCTCTCAAGCGACTTCGGAAACCCCGATATTTCTGTGCATTACTCTTGGCCCAGTGCCGCCCACCCCTTGGGTTATATTTACGATAGGGATTCCATGCTCTTTGCACGCCGGAGCCTTGAAGAGCTTATTCACCAAATTGACGAGGCCGGGGCCGATAATGTTCTTCTTGTTGGGCATTCTATGGGTGCGCTGCTTTCAATGGAAGTTCTGCGCACCATGTCTATTCGCAATAATCGGGAAATGCGCCAAATGGTCGATGGTGTTTTCCTCATTTCAGCGGACATAGACGTCGATGTTTTCCGTAGTCAACTTCTAGAAATCGGAACCCTGCCGCAGCCTTTCCTGCTCATCACATCTGAACAAGATCGCGTGCTGCGCTTATCCGCCCTTGTTACCGGCCTAAGGCAACGCGTGGGCACATTAGGCAACCCCGAAGACGTCGCTGACTTTCAAGTTATCGTAATAAATACAAGTGATTACACCATTGGAGGTGGGCATTTTAACGTCGCCAATTCCCCCGAACTGATCGAGATTTTGCAACGCATGCAGGGAACCGTTGAAAGCCTATCTACCGGGGCAAACACACGGGCAGGCATCCTTCCGGGCGCGGTCTTACTGGTGCAGAACGCATCGCAAATCTTGCTGCCGCCCATCACACGCTGATCAACGCCGGCGCCTTAGGTATACATACCAAGCACCACCGCCACCGTGTTTCTTATGCGCTTCAACAATTTGCAATACAGCCCCATGCAAGGCACCGCTGTGCAGCCACTGAGGCACTTGATGGCGCAGAATACCGAGACGCTCTGGAATAGGCCCGCCAGTGTCACGATCTTTGCCCTTACCCGTAATCACCAAGACCAAACGCATGCCGCTTGCGTGGGCGTCTAGGATAAACCGATTCAGTATTGGGTGCGCGCGGTTCAAGGTCATACCATGCAGATCAAGACGTGCTTCAGGAGCCAATTTACCACGTTTCAGGCGGGTGAAATTCTTTTTGTCCATCTGCAATGCATGACCTGCGACCTGTTCGCTGATCGATGCTGAAATCACATGCCCGGCAGCGCGACTGCTGGCGCGTTCCCCAAGTTTGAAAGGTTTAAGGGGTGGGCGCGGGTCCCTAGGCTCTTTGATCTTTTTGATCGACTCAACAGAGAGGTTTTCAATTGGGCTTGCTTTACGCGCAGCCTTTTTCAGTGGGTTTGCAGTATCTGCAACCTTATTCCACAGAGCTTCTTCTTCCGGGCGCAGGGGGCGCCCACCATGTTTGCGGCTCACAGCTCGCCCTCCGGAAACTTTTGGAATGCAAGGGTAATTGGCAATAAAACCACCATTCTGCCACCATCACGGATCTGGCCAGCAGCGCGCCCGGCCAGGTCACCAGAACCATAAAAGATATCAGCGCGCTGCGCCCCTTTTATCGCAGAACCCGTGTCTTGCGCCACCATCAGGCGACGCAAACCATCATTGCCGTCTTTTTCGATCCAAACCGGCGCACCAAGCGGCGTATACCGCCGATCAACCGCAAGCGTGCGCATCGTCGTAACAGAGCGGTTCATCGCCCCCAATGGCCCCTTGTGCGGAGGCACGTGTTGGAGTTCGCGGAAATACACAAAAGATCCATTGTGACGCAAAAGCTCGGCCCCATCGACGGGGTTACGCCGTACCCAATTGGCAATCACACCAGCGGAAACCTGGTGACGACTATAGGTGCCACGACGGATCAATTCCTGTCCGATGGATTGATATTCATGCCCATTTGCCCCGGCATATCCGATACGAAGAACCTCGCCATTGGCCAACCGAACGCGACCAGACCCTTGAATTTGCAAGAAAAACAGCTCAACCGAGTCATCCACCCAACAGATCTCAAGGCCTAGGCCCGCTAGCGCGTCGGTTTCTTCGATTTGACGACGCGACAAACGGCGCAGGCTATTGTCGCGCGGCAGGCTGTAAACGGGGAACTGGAAGCGTCCGGTTCTGACGCGCGAACCCGAAAGTTCCGGCTCAAAATATCCTGTGAACAACATGGGTTCGCCGTCTTCCACCAGCACAGGGCGGAAAAACATCTCAAAAAATGTGCGTGAAGCGGCTTGGTCCATCGGGCGCGATTTTGCTAAGGCACAAATCGCTTTCCACTCTGGGTCTTTCAGATCACCACAGGTTTCCAGAAAAACCGAGAAGGCTTCCAAATGATTGTCGTCCTGCCAACCCTCAAGCTGGTCGAAAGGCAATAACGTATAGGTTTCCTCTGCCTTTGCAGGCATCAGGAGGCCCGCCCAGATAAACGCCGTAAACAGGACATATCTTATTCCCCGAAGTTCCACGGCGTTCATCCATTTGCTGCGCTGGCAGTATTATTCGTTGGCTTATTCGCCGGTTGCGATAAGTACCCAGTTTGGATTATCCGCACCCATTTCGCGGGCGAAGGTCCAAGTGTCGCGCTGACGTTTCACAACTGCTTTGTCGCCCTCAATGATATCGCCACCACGATCGCGCACAACAGATGTCAACTCGCCAATAAGGCGCACGGAAATCTCACCCTGACGGGTAGAACTATTAAACTCTGCGCCAACAATTGTGGTTTCACGAATACCAACGAACTCTGCCTCAATCGTTAGGCCCTTGAATTCACGGTCTGTTACGACTTCTGCGAAAGTTTCATACACGTCAGGTGCAAGGAACGGCTTAATCGCCCCAAGATCGCCGCGTTCAAACCCCATAAGGATCATTTCATATGCGCCACGCGCACCACCGATGAATTCGGTGACCGAAAAATTGGGATCAACGGCCTTCATGGCCATCAGAACCTTTTCCTCACCGCTGCCTTCTTCGACGTGATCCGTGATATCGCGGTCAGGGCCGCCTTCAATCACCTCAAAGTTGCGCTCTACGTCACGGCTACTGCCACGGCGGGGGACTGGAGGTTTCTCGAACCCCTCTCGCGTTCCCAGCACACTACGGAGCTTTAGGAAGAGAAAGAGAGCCACACCTGCAAGAACCAGGAGCTGAAGTGAAGTTGAATCGTTCATGAATACCCTCAAAAGGATGGAAACATTTGTTGTTGATACATATGTAGGTGGTGGGTGGGCGCAAGTCCACCAGAGCAGACGAAAGGATTGCCTATATGTGGCTGTTTGTTGCGTTTCTTGCGGTTCCGCTGATTGAAATCGCTTTATTTATCCAAGTTGGCGGGGCCATTGGCCTTTTTTCGACCTTGGCTGTTGTTGTCATCACGGCAATTCTTGGCACTTGGCTTGTACGTTCGCAAGGGGCGCAGGCAATGGCGCAACTGCGTGGATCATTCAATGAAATGCGTGACCCAACCGAACCGCTGGCCCATGGTGCGATGATCCTTTTTGCAGGTGCGTTGCTACTGACACCCGGCTTTTTCACTGATGCAGTTGGTTTTTTACTGCTTTTCCCACCATTCCGCGTTGTTGCGCTGAAATACCTACGCTCACGTGTAAAAATGCAAAGCTTCACAATGGGGGCACAACCGAGAGGCCCGCAATCTGGCCCATATTCGCCCCATGACGACGTTGTTGATGGCGAGTATTCTGAGGTTCAGGACGATGCGCCACAGATTCAAACGCCGTCAGATAAACCCTCTGGCTGGACACAACGTTAGCAACGGTTGAGCGCAGAGCTTTTGCCTGTTAAAGATTCCTGGAAATATTTTATCGGAGAGAGCCAAAATGGCCGAAAACGAACAAGCCGCCGCCCCAGAACAACCTGTTGCCCCACGCATGCAGGTCGCAGCACAATTTATCCGTGACATGTCTTTTGAGAACATTGTCGCGCAAAAAGGCATTCAGGGCGACGTACAACCTGATATCCAAGTTCAGGTGAATTTGGATGCAAAAAAACGCCAGGCTGAAAACACCTATGAAGTGATCAGCAAGTTTTCCATCCACTCCAAGAACAAATCTGATGGCAGCTCTTTGTTCATGATGGAATTGGAATATGGCGGAATTTTCGTTGTTGAAAACGTACCGGAAGAGCAGATGCACCCATATCTGCTGATCGAATGCCCACGCATGTTGTTCCCGTTCGTTCGCCGCATCGTTTCAGACGTCACACGTGACGGTGGCTTCCCACCGCTGAACCTAGAAAACATCGATTTTGTCGGCCTGTATCGTCAAGAATTGGCCCGTCGCGCCTTAGAAGAGAAAAAGGGTCAGACCGTTTCCTAATCTTAGGTAAACTTGTTCCAGACCGCATTATCGCCCATGCCGGATACAAATTCGGCGTGGGCCTTTTTTTCGACTTCCGACAAGCGCGAGGGCAGTGGTGTTGAGCGTTTCGATGGACGCCAATCCCCTGAACCGCCTGCATTTCCGCCTGATTTCCCTACCGAACCAGTGGAAAGACCAAAATCAGGTTGTTTGCCACCGATCAACTCAAGGTAAACTTCAGCCAAAATTTCGGAGTCAAGCAAAGCGCCGTGTAATGTACGTGCGGTATTATTGATCCCAAACCGGCGACACAACGCGTCCAAAGACGCGGGGGAGCCGGGAAATTTTTTGCGTGCAATCGCCAATGTATCAAGGGATTGCGACATTGGAAGTTCTTTCATACCAAGCCAACGCAACTCCGCATTTAAGAACTTCATATCAAAGCTGGCGTTGTGGATCACCATACGATCACCGCGCACAAAATCGATAAAACCTTGCGCAACGTCTTTAAACAAAGGCTTATCCCGCAATGTCACCTGACCAGCTTCGGGTTTTTGTGGGGGTTCCAGAATGTCGGGCCCAATCCCATGCACACCAAAGGCGCCGGCAGGCATATGACGTTCAGGGTTGATATAGACGTGATAGGTTTCGCCGGTGGGCATGTGGTTCCACAGCTCAAGCGCTCCGATTTCTACGATGCGATCACCGCTTTCCGGGTCAAATCCCGTAGTTTCCGTATCGAGCACCAGTTCACGCATCAAATTTCCCTTCCTCGATGTCAGAAAGCACTTGTTTCACAGCTGCCCTAGCACTGTCCAGATCTCTGGTTTCAATCACATAATCCGCACGCGCGCGTTTTTCGGCATCCGGCATTTGTTTAGACAGAATTGTTTCAAACTGGGCCTCAGTCATCGTACCGCGTTCCAAAACACGCTTGCGTTGTTCATCTGCCGGCGCCGAGACCACCACGACAATATCCATCATTGTCTCTGTGCCCTTCTCAAATAAAAGCGGTACATCAAGCAATAGAATGGGTGCTTTTGTCGTCTCAATAAAGGCCTGACGATCTGCAGCGACAAGCGGATGAACAATAGCCTCGATTTGCTTCAAGGCACAATTATCCACAGCAATCCATGCTTTTAAAGCATCACGATTTACCTGATTATTTTCAATAGCTTCCGGATATATATCCAGAAACCTTCCCACGGCTTGTCCACCGGCAGAATAGAGACGATGAACAGCCGCATCAGCATCCCAAACCGGCACGTTTTCATCCGCGAACATCGCCGCCGTTGTCGATTTCCCCATCCCGATGGAGCCCGTCAATCCGATTAGAATTGGCTTCATGCAGAGAGCACCGCTTGGCGTAAATCTTCGTCAACTTCTGGGCGTTGGCCAAACCAACGTTCAAATCCAGGGGCGGCCTGATACAGCAACATTCCCAATCCATCAACCGTTGCACAGCCCACCTCCCGCGCTGTTTTTAACAATTCAGTCTCAAGAGGGGCGTAAACGATATCTGTCACAACGGTTGATTTCTGCAATCCGTCCAGCGAGACACTCAAAGGCGCATTTCCCTGCATTCCAAGGGATGTTGTATTCACCACGGTGGCGGCTTCTGCGATCATTGCATTGGCGTGAACCCAGTCAAAAACAGTAATTCGCGCACCAAATTCAGCTTTAAGCGCTTCAGAGCGCGCTTTGGTCCGGTTCGCCAACAAAATCCGTTCAACACCCGCATCCAGCAAGGCTGATAACACCGCCCGCGATGCACCACCTGCACCAAGGATCGCCGCCGGGCCACTTTTGGCATTCCAATCAGACGCACCCTGTTTTAGGTTTTCTAAAAATCCGTAACCATCTGTATTATCGGCAAAAATTTTACCTTCTTCATTGAAGGTCAGCGTGTTTGCCGCTCCAATCAGCGCCGAACGATCGGTAACACTATCGGCGATATCCAAGACCGCTTCTTTATGTGGGATCGTGACATTCACACCCACAAATCCCATTTTAGGTAAGGCGCGCAGGCTGGTTTCTAGATTATCACGAGAGATATTCATCGGGATGTAATGCCCTGAAATCCCATAACGTTTCAGCCAATAACCGTGAAGCGCTGGGGATTTGCTGTGTTCAATCGGCGACCCGATCACACCCGCCAGCGGAATTCTATTTTCACTCATCCTTGCAGCTCTCCTCTGAGGGTTAGCCAGTTCAGTAATTCCAGCAAAGGCAACCCAAGAACATTAAAATAGTCACCCTCAATGCGCGAGAAAAGGCGCACACCTTCTTCTTCTAACTTATAGGCGCCTACGGCGTGACGAACAGAGGAAAAATTGCGCTCTATATAACTGTCGAGATAATCATCAGAGAAATCCCGCATCAAAAGCCGAACTTGGCCGATATGGCGCCAGATAGGCTGGCCCTCTTTATATACCACCGCCGCCGACAACAGCGTATGAGTATTATTCCGAAGAGCACGCAACTGCGTCGTTGCATCATCAGCCGATTGTGGTTTTGAAAATAGCGTACCCTTGAAATCTAGAACTTGGTCGCACCCAAGCACCATCTCACCCGGGTTTTTCAGGCTAACTTTGCGAGCTTTAGCCTCTGCCAGGGCATCGGCTATATCACGAGGTAAAGCACCCTCAGCCAACATTGCTTCTTTGATCGCATCTTCATCGATACGCGCCGGGGCAACCTCAACATTAACCCCGGCATTTTCCAAAAGTGTGCGTCGGATTTCTGACGCGGAAGCTAACAGCATGTTGATGACCCTGTGGAAAACTCCTGTAGATACCGGAGTGTAAATTCATGGATAATTAAGGTTCCTTCCTAGCCTGTGTAAATCCACAGTAGTTCAGGTGCAATCCTCACAAGTTCTCCTGTGTGGATAAGGATAACTCCGACTTGTACAAAACCGAGATCAGGGGAAAACTATCAACCGGTATAATAATCATCATCGATATTAAATATTTGTAAATTAATGATTTTTTACATCTTGATCTTGTTTCACACAGAGTCGCCCACAGATTCGAAGCCTGGGGATAACTTCGTGGATGAAAATTTTATCCACGATATTAGGCTTCCCTACTAAATCATCATCTTTTCTTTTATATAAATATATTATTAGTAAGGAGAGAGACATCTTGGTCTCCCTGAACAGGTCAATTCTATGACAAGCTTTCTTTACGATTGGTATATTTGGATCAAAGTCGGCCACATCTTTTCTGTGATCGCTTGGATGGCAGGAATTTTTTATCTTCCCCGTCTATTTGTCTATCATGCCGAAACAATCACTCAGGGCAGCGAAACTGATGAGTTGTTCCAAACAATGGAACGCCGTCTTCTACGTGGAATAATGAATCCAGCAATGATCGGAGTCTGGGTCTTTGGTCTTTTACTTGTCTTCACACCTGGGATTGTTGATTGGTCTGCGATCTGGCCTTGGACAAAAGCCGCCTCTGTATTGGTTATGACTTGGTTTCATCATTGGCTTGGATATCGTCGTAAAGATTTTATGCGTGGTGAAAATAAACTGACCGGCCGCCAATATCGGTTGATGAATGAACTCCCCACTGTGTTGCTTCTTGTGATCTTAGTCTCGGTAATTGCGCGGCCATTCTAAAGCTGTGATCCTGATTTGACTCAGACCAGTGTTTCGTATTAAAAGCTCTGTGACCCGCCGTCCGGCGGTGTATTTCCATACCTATGATTCCATGTGCCCGATCGCGGCACCCTATGAGCTGTCTTCCCACATGTCCGAGACTGATATTATCGCTGAAACTGCGCCAACTGGCACCTTGTCACTGGCTGAATTGAAAGCGACTGCGCCAAAAGATCTTCTGCCATTGGCCGAAGAGCTTGAGATCGAAAATGCATCGACCATGCGCAAAGGCGATATGATGTTCGCTATTCTGCGTGAGCGTGCGGAAGAGGGCTGGGAAATCTCTGGTGATGGTGTGCTGGAAGTGTTGCAAGATGGTTTTGGCTATCTGCGCTCACCTGAAGCGAACTATCTGGCCGGTCCGGATGATATTTATGTCTCTCCAGATATGCTTCGCAAACATTCTTTGCGCACTGGTGATACCATTGAAGGCGTTATCAAAGCTCCGCGTGAAGGTGAGAACTATTTTGGTCTGACATCTGTCACGACGATCAACTTCGGTGATCCCATAAAATCAAAGCATAAAGTTGCTTTTGAAAACCTGACGCCGCTATATCCTGATGAGCGCTTGAAGATGGAGATCGAAGATCCAACCATCAAAGACAAATCTGCACGAATCATTGATTTGGTATCGCCAATCGGTAAGGGGCAGCGTTGTTTGATTGTGGCCCCGCCGCGCACTGGTAAAACCGTTTTGCTGCAAAATATCGCCCATAGCATCGAGGCAAACCACCCGGAATGTTATCTAATTGTGCTGTTGATCGATGAGCGTCCGGAAGAAGTTACTGACATGCAACGTTCCGTCAAAGGTGAAGTTGTTTCTTCAACCTTCGATGAACCTGCGACCCGTCACGTTGCTGTTTCTGAGATGGTCATTGAGAAGGCAAAGCGCCTTGTGGAACATAAACGCGATGTTGTGATCCTGCTCGATTCCATCACACGCTTGGGCCGCGCTTTTAACACCGTTGTACCGTCATCAGGCAAGGTTCTGACCGGTGGTGTAGATGCAAACGCCTTGCAGCGCCCAAAACGCTTCTTTGGTGCCGCTCGTAACATCGAAGAGGGTGGTTCTTTGACCATTATCTCTACCGCGCTGATCGACACTGGCTCGCGCATGGATGAGGTTATCTTTGAAGAATTTAAAGGCACAGGTAACTCAGAGATCGTTCTGGATCGTAAAGTTGCTGATAAACGCGTTTATCCTGCCATCGACATCCTTAAATCGGGCACGCGGAAAGAAGAACTTCTGGTCAATTCTAAAGACCTGCAGAAAACTTATGTTCTGCGCCGGATCCTTAACCCGATGGGCACCACAGATGCGATTGAATTCCTTCTTGGGAAGCTCAAACAAACAAAATCTAACGGTGAATTCTTTGATTCAATGAACACATAATGTGTTTTACTGAATAAAAACAAAGGTTTAACAATGGATACCATCTTTGCACCTGCCAGCGGCCGCACGAAAGCGGGCGTTGCCGTGATCCGTATCTCTGGGCCACGGGCAGGCGCGGTATTAAAATCCTTATCCGGTGATCTTCCTGCGCCACGTTTCGCTGCTTTGCGGGAATTGCATGGCGTCGAGGGGCTGTTGGACCAAGCCTTGGTTATCCTGTTCGAAAAAGGTGCAAGTTTCACGGGTGAAGAGGTTGTTGAACTGCATTTGCATGGCAGCCAAGCCGTTGTCGCCGCTGTTCTGCTTGAGCTTTCAACGCATGATGATTTGCGCATGGCGGAACCAGGGGAATTCACACGTCGGGCGATGGAAAATGAATGTCTTGATCTGGCGCAGGTCGAGGGGCTTTCTGACCTAATTGAAGCTGAGACTGAAGCACAACGCAAACAGGCGTTGAAAGTGCTTTCTGGTGCGATTGGCGATGCGGCTGCGGCTTGGCGTTTGGATCTCATCCGTGCGGCAGCCCTGATCGAAGCAACCATTGATTTCGCCGATGAAGAAGTTCCGGTTGACGTGTCGCCAGAGGTGCGTGATTTGATCAACGGCGTTCAAGTTGATGTTCAAAAACAGCTGTCTGGGATCGATGTGTCAGAACGTATCCGGGATGGTTTTGAAGTTGCCATTATCGGTGCACCAAATGTTGGTAAATCCACGTTGTTAAATGCGCTTGCTGGTCGCGAAGCCGCCATTACATCGGAATATGCTGGCACAACCCGTGACGTTGTCGAAGTTCGGATGGACCTAGGCGGGTTGCCTGTGACCATTCTTGATACCGCCGGTATTCGCGAAACCGATGATCATGTCGAAAGTATCGGGATTGAACGGGCACGCGAACGTGCGACAGTTGCTGATATTCGTGTTTTTCTTTTGGAACCAAATGCTGCTGAACCAGATGTGAAATTCGTTGACGGTGATATACGTCTCGTTGCAAAGGCCGATCTAAATGGCGATGTGCAGAACTCAGTTTCGGGAAAAACCGGGGCAGGGGTGTCTGACCTTGTGAACCATGTGCGGGATGTGTTGGTGAACCGATCCGCGTCCGCCTCAATTGCGACTCGGGAACGGCACCGTATTGCGATGTCTCGTGCGTTGACCTCTATGGAATCGGCACAGTATGAGCTATCCTTGGGATCTGATCGGTCGGAACTCGCGGCCGAAGAATTGCGGACGGCGATCCGGTCACTAGATGCTTTGATTGGGCGTGTTGATGTTGAGAATCTACTGGATGAGATTTTCTCAAGTTTCTGTATTGGCAAGTAGCCACAGGAAGGAGTGTTTCACGTGAAACATTTTGACTATGATGTTGTTGTTGTAGGCGGCGGTCACGCCGGATGTGACGCTGCGCTTGCCGCCGCGCGCGCCGGTGCGCGCACGGCTTTGGTCACCTTGACGGAAGCTGGCATCGGTGTGATGTCGTGTAATCCGGCGATTGGTGGTCTTGGAAAAGGGCACCTTGTTCGCGAAATCGATGCGCTCGATGGTGCGATGGGGCGCGTTGCCGATCGGGCAGGGATCCAATTTCGGCTTTTGAACCGTAGAAAAGGGCCGGCAGTTCAGGGACCACGCACGCAGGCAGATCGTAAGTTATATCGTCAAGCAATGCTGGTCGAAGTCAAAAAACAACCCGGTCTTTCGATTATCTGTGGTGAGGTCGTAGATCTACGGATCGAATCCGGCCGAGTTTGCGGTGTTATGTTGGATGATGGATCGCAGATTTCCGCCGCTGCTGTTGTATTGACGACGGGCACTTTTCTGCGTGGGATTATTCATATTGGCGACGTTTCGTACGCGGGTGGCCGGATGGGCGATCGGCCATCGGTGCGTCTGGCAGAACGCATTGACGAGTTCGGCTTTGATCTAGGACGTCTTAAAACGGGTACTCCGCCGCGTTTGCGATCTTCTTCGATCAAATGGGATGGTCTTGATAGCCAACCGGGGGATGACGACCCAGCGATGTTCTCATTCCTGTCAGAGAAGCCGTTTGTGAGGCAGATCTCTTGTGGAATTACCGAGACCAACGAAAAAACCCATGACATTATTCGCGAAAACCTTGGTCGTTCTGCGATGTACGGCGGTATGATTGATGGGGTAGGCCCACGCTATTGCCCTTCAATAGAAGATAAAGTTGTGCGCTTTGCCGATAAAACCTCCCACCAGATTTTCCTTGAACCCGAGGGATTGGATAGCGATACGATTTATCCCAATGGGATATCTACGTCATTGCCAGAAGAGGTTCAGCTTGATTATGTCCGTTCAATCGCTGGATTGGAGCAAGCCGAAATACTTCAACCCGGATATGCAATTGAATATGATTACGTTGATCCGCGCGCATTATCGGAAACATTGGAAACCAAGAACGTTCCTGGACTGTACCTTGCTGGACAGATCAATGGGACTACAGGATATGAAGAAGCAGCTGCGCAGGGATTGGTCGCTGGTTTGAACGCTGCTCGTTCAGCGCTTCAGAAAGACGCCATTACGTTTAGTCGTTCTGAGAGCTATATCGGCGTTATGATTGACGATCTCATCAGTCGCGGGGTTTCTGAACCCTATCGCATGTTTACCTCCCGTGCTGAATATCGTCTGTCATTGCGTGCAGACAACGCCGATCAGCGCCTTACACCAAAGGGCATCCTTGCTGGGATAGTAGGGGAGGAGCGTCGCGCTTCTTTCGAGAAAAAGGCGGAAAAGCTTCAGATAGCGAATTCTATGCTTCGCAAAATGTCTGTTACACCCAAACAGATGAAGGAAAACGGGTTTGCAATAAACCAAGACGGCGTCCGTAGGGATGGGATAGAATTGCTTTCTTTTCCGGGAATCACATTTGATCATCTCAAATCTGTAGAGCCGCAACTTGATCAGGTTGAGGCGGCTATAGGCGCGCAACTTGAAAAAGATGCGCTTTATGCAAATTATATTGAACGGCAAACTGCAGATGCGGAAGCTTTGCGTCGGGATGAGGCAAAAAAAATACCCTCAACGTTTGATTTTTCAACGCTTGAAGGTCTTTCCAACGAGTTAAAAACAAAGTTGATGCATAATCGACCGCAATCTATTGCTCAGGCCTCAAAGATTGAGGGTATTACGCCAGCAGCGCTGATGCTCATCCTTGTGAAGCTTCGGCAGAAATCTAAAAGGAAAGTGGGTTGAAAGATTCAAAAGAGTTTCAGGCGGTAAGTAATGTTTCACGTGAAACATTGGATAAGCTCGAACGTTACGCAGCCTTACTTCATAAATGGAACCCGGCAATCAATCTTGTAGCGCGTTCAACACTGGATGATCTCTGGTCACGACATATGCTCGACTCAGCACAGATATTGTCTTTGGCGCCTGAAGGCACAACATCTTGGGCTGATTTGGGATCGGGAGGTGGGTTTCCAGGCCTTGTAATTGCGACGATGGCGCAAGAAACGCATCCAAATTTGAAGGTAACACTTGTTGAGAGCGATCAACGGAAAGCAACCTTTCTGCGAACGGTTGGGCGTGAACTTAACTTGGATATCGACGTTATCTCAAAAAGGATTGAGGCCGTAGAGAATCTGAAAGTGCAGGTTGTTTCTGCACGTGCGCTGGCCGCACTTGGACAGTTACTTTCTTGGTCGGAACCACTTCTACAGCCCAACGGAGTCTGTATTTTCCCCAAAGGGGCAACGTCTGAAAAAGAAGTAAAGGAAGCTCTTGCATCCTGGTCCTTTGTCGCCGAAAATTTCAGAAGCAAAACAGATTCCAACGCGACAATATTGAAAATCGGGGAAATTCAACGTGTCTGATCCTACCCGCCCAAAGGGCCCGAAAATCATCGCTGTGACCAACCAGAAGGGTGGGGTGGGGAAGACGACAACAACCATTAATCTGGGCGCTGCACTTGCTGAAATAGGAAAGCGCGTTCTTCTTGTCGACCTTGATCCCCAAGGGAATGCTTCAACAGGCCTTGGTATTGATGCGGACCGTCGAGAAACCACGACTTATGAGCTTCTCACCGGGGAAGCAGACCTAAGCGAAGCTATTCAGAAAAGTGATGTAGATCGGCTTTGGATTATTCCTGCAAATACGGATCTGAGTTCAGCCGATATTGAGCTGTATTCCAACGAAAAGCGCAGTTTTCTGATGCATGACGCGTTGCGTCAGCACGCGATTGATGGTTATCGCTTTGATTATGTTCTGATTGATTGCCCGCCATCGCTGAACCTACTGACTGTTAACGCGATGGTTGCCGCACATTCAGTTCTGGTTCCACTGCAAAGTGAGTTTTTTGCGTTGGAAGGCCTATCTCAGCTGATGCTTAGTGTGCGCGAAGTGCGTCAGACGGCAAATCATAACTTGCGGATCGAAGGAATCGTCATGACGATGTATGACAGCCGCAATAATCTTTCTCAGTTGGTAGAGAAGGACGCGCGCGATAACCTTGGTGAGTTGGTTTTTAAAACAGTGATCCCACGCAATGTTAGAGTATCTGAAGCGCCTTCCTATGCGCTGACAGTGTTGGAATATGATGGCAATTCGCGGGGCAGTCAGGCGTATCGGGCCATGGCCAGAGAGTTAGTGTTGAGAAATAGGAAAGTTAAAGAAAAGGTGGATGCGTAATGGCGGGTAGAATTGAACGGCGTGGATTAGGGCGGGGTCTTTCTGCATTGATGGCAGACGTACAGCCCGAGCCGGAAGCAACAAATGCACCAGTTGAAAGCCGTTCGGATCGGAAGGTACCGGTTGAAAAACTGCATGCCAATCCTGATCAGCCGCGTCGCACATTTACGCCAGAGGATCTTCAGAGCCTTTCCGATTCCATTGCGGAAAAAGGTGTCATTCAGCCGCTTATCGTTCGTAAATCTCCACGAGGAGGTGATCTATATGAGATCGTCGCTGGTGAACGTCGTTGGCGCGCGTCACAGATGGCCAAATTGCACGAAGTTCCCGTGGTTATCCGTGATTTCAGTGACATTGAAGTCCTAGAGGTCGCGATAATTGAGAATGTGCAGCGTGAAGATCTTAATCCGCTGGAAGAATCTCTTAGCTATCGTTCTTTGATGGATCGTTTTGATCGTACACAGGAAGAGATGTCAAAAGCACTGTCCAAATCACGCAGTCACATCGCGAATATGCTGCGCCTGCTGAACCTACCTGACGACGTTCAAGAGTATTTGCGGGAAGGAAAACTTTCTGTTGGCCATGCGCGCACATTGGTTGGGAATGAAAATGCTTCAACCCTTGCGCTGCAGGTGATTGGCAAAGGTCTGTCCGTACGGGCGACCGAGGCCTTGGTTAAAAGTAATGCGAAACCCAAGACTGCCCCAAAGCCACGTATGGATAAAGATGCAGACACACGTGCCCTAGAGGGGGAGTTGTCCGCAAATACCGGAATGAAGGTCAGAATTGATCACGATAACGGTAAAGAGACAGGTCAAATCACGATCAAATATAGCTCAATGATGGATCTGGATAAGCTTTGTAATATCTTGTCTCAAAGTTAATCAAGTGTTTGGGCGGGTCCAGATGAAGACCATAACCCCGGTCAGGGTTATGGCTTGAACCACAATTATGAATGTTTTGACACCTAAGAAAACCGAAATGAGGAATGTGGCAATGATGGAAATCGTTGCCATTTTTTTTGCCAAGGGGCTGATGGCACCATGATCATTCCAGTCGGCAATTGCCGGTCCAAACCGTGGGTGAGAGAGTAACCAGTTGTGTAATCGTTCTGATGAGTTGGAAAAACAGAATGCTGCGAGCAGCATGAGTGGTACAGTTGGGAGCAGGGGCAGGAATGCTCCGATGAGGCCAAGGCCAAAAGAGAGGCATCCTGAAATGAGCCAGAGTGGACGCATTTAGTCTTCCAACAATTTTCGTAAAATTGCGTTCAGGAGTGGGCGACCTTTAGGTGTCACCCAAAGATGGCTTTTGTTGCTTGAAATTAGGCCGCTCTCGTGCAGCTCAATGACCTGTGAGGCAGCCATCAGATCTGAGCTCGACGAGAGCCGCTGGAGTTCTACGCCATCCGAGAGGCGTAGCCCCATCAGAAGGCGCTCAACGTATTGATCTTCAACGGAAACTTTTTCACGAAGGTTTTCGCCGCTCTGTTTTTCAGAAACAGAACAAAGCCATGATTTTGGGGCTAAATGGGTTTCTGTTGCGAATTTTCCGCCATTTAGGGTCAATCGGCCATGCGCACCTGGGCCAATGCCAGCATAGTCACCATAGTTCCAATAAATCATATTGTGGCGTGATTCAGCACCTGGCTTTGCGTGATTTGAAACTTCATAGGCGGGAAGGTTTTTGTGATCACAAATTTCTTGTGTGGCGAAATACATGTCAGCGGAAAGATCTTCGGATGGGAGCCCACGTAGGCCACCTTTGGCAAAGCGATCTCCAAAGGCTGTTCCATCCTCAATGGTCAGTTGATAGAGCGACAGATGGTCAGGGTCCATCGCGAGCGCCTGATGTAGTTCAGCTTGCCAAGCCTCAAGCGTTTGATCTTGACGCGCATAGATCAAATCAAAGCTAACACGGTCAAATGTGTTGCGGGCGATATCGAGCGCGGCCATAGCTTCTGCCACAGAGTGCATCCGGCCAAGACGACGAAGGTCGTCGTCGTTCAGAGATTGGATACCGACGGAAACACGATTAACGCCGGCATCGCGAAAACCACGGAATTTATCTGCTTCGATAGAGGTTGGATTTGCCTCCAACGTGATCTCGCAATCGTTGGATAGGTGCCAAGTTTCGCGTATGCGCGTGAGAATACGATCCACCAGACGTACAGGCATCAAACTGGGTGTGCCGCCACCAAAGAAGATCGAATTAAGCACACGGCCCGGTGTTTCGCGCCCTAGGCGGTCGACTTCCGATAAGAAGGCCCGCTCCCACGCGTCATTATCAATTGAATTAGAAACATGAGAGTTGAAATCGCAATAGGGGCACTTTGCGAGGCAAAACGGCCAATGCAGATACAAGCCAAAGCCCGCGTTCTGCCAGTCCTCTTTCATGACATGTCACCGAAACAACCATCAACCAACAGCTTAAACGCCGCGGAACGATGGGTGAGGGGGGATTTTTCTTCCGGTAGCATTTCAGCAAAGGTTACAGCGTGGCCTTCGGGTTGAAAAACCGGATCAAAACCAAAGCCGTTATCACCACGCATTGGCCAAACAACCTGGCCTTCGGCACGACCTTCAAACACCTCGTCGTGGCCATCAGGCCAAGCGATGCAAAGGGTACAAACGAAAGCGGCTTTGCGGGGATGTGCTGCGTTTTTCTCGTCCAGAAGGGTCTGAACTTTGGTCATCGCCATGATAAAATCGCGGCCGTTATCCGTTTCGGCCCAATCAGCGGTGTAAACGCCAGGGTCGCCATCAAGCGCTTCAACCATGATACCGCTGTCATCTGACAGGGCGGGTAGGCCGGATGATTTGGCGGCGAAATGCGCCTTAATGCGGGCGTTACCGGCAAAGGTATCTTCGGTCTCATCAGGTTCATCAAAACCAAGGTCACCCGCAGATTTTACATTGATTCCAAAGGGTTCTAGAAGTTTCCCGATTTCACGGATCTTGCCCGCGTTATGGGAAGCAACCACAAGGTCTTTGCCGGTAAACATACGCATCAGGAGGTCGCAGCCAGTTGTGCTGCGGTCAACTCAGCCGCGCCTTTTTCGGCGAGATCCATGAGTTGATCCATCTGAACGCGAGAGAAAGTAGAACCCTCAGCAGACATTTGGATTTCAATCAGCTTGCCGGAACCTGTCATGACAAAGTTGCCATCTACACCGGCTTCGGAATCTTCTGGATAATCAAGATCAAGCACAGGCTGACCCGCGTAGATACCACATGAGATCGCGGAAACTGGATCGATCAGCGGATCAGAGGTAATATCACCGGCTTTGATCAGTTTGTTCACAGCCAAACGAAGGGCAACCCAACCACCAGTGATAGAGGCGCAACGGGTGCCGCCATCAGCTTGAATAACATCACAATCAACGGTGATCTGACGTTCACCAAGCGCGGAACGATCAACGCCAGCACGCAGAGAGCGACCGATAAGGCGCTGAATTTCCTGGGTACGACCAGATTGTTTGCCTTGGGCAGCTTCGCGGCGCATGCGGGTGTGGGTTGCACGTGGCAGCATGCCGTATTCCGCAGTCACCCAGCCAAGGCCTGTGTTGCGCAGGAAGGGCGGTACACGTGATTCGAGCGAAGCCGTGCACAGAACATGGGTTTCGCCCATTTTGATCAGGCAGGAACCTTCTGCATGGCGGGTGACGTTGGTTTCAATAGAAACGGAACGCATTTCATCAATTTGACGGCCAGAAGGGCGCATGATCTTATCCTTTTAATTGTTGTGTTCAGATAGCTTTTACAGTGGTAAAAAAGCAAGCTGCGATTGACCTTTCTGTGGGTTAGTTTTTAATGGCTGACGCAGTATATAAGGCACGTCATGACCGATCAACCGCCGATCTATTCCGATATGAATGAACGTTCCCGTGAAGTTTTTCGCAGGGTTGTTGAAAGCTATCTGCATGATGGTGAACCTGTTGGGTCACGTACGCTGACGCGCACGTTGAGTGAAAAGGTGTCTGCCGCAACCGTACGAAATGTTATGCAAGATCTTGAATTTATGGGCCTTTTGAATAGCCCGCATGTGTCTGCCGGGCGTATTCCCACGCAGCGTGGATTGCGAATGTTTGTCGACGGCATCATGGAAATGGGAGATGTATCCCGTGATGATCAGGACAAAATCAACGCGACTGTTGGATCAAATCAAAGTGATGTTGGTGGGATTTTGGATCGTGTCGGGCAGGCTTTATCAGGGATAACCCAAGGGGCGAGTCTTGTTTTAGCTCCAAAACACGAAGCCCCAGTGAAGCATATCGAATTTGTACATCTTGGCCCGGACCGCGCGCTTGTTGTGCTTGTTTTCGCCGATGGCCACGTTGAAAACCGGGTTTTCCAGCCGCCAATGGGGCAAACGCCAAGTTCCCTGCGTGAGGCCGCCAACTTTTTAAACGCGCTGGCAGAGGGGCATACCCTGTCGGAACTTCGCCACCGCGTGAAACATGAGATTAAGTCACGACGCCAAGAAATTGATACCCTTGCGCGCGATATGGTCGAAAACGGAATGGCTTTGTGGGAGAATGACGATGAGACCTATGAACGCCTAATCGTACGGGGGCGTTCTAACTTACTGGAAGATCACGGTAATTCTGAAGATCTTGACCGAATTCGTACTTTGTTCGATGATCTTGAGCGCAAACGCGACATCGCAAACTTCCTTGAGCTCACCGAAGATGGCGAAGGTGTGCGCATTTTTATTGGCTCTGAGAACAAACTATTTTCACTTTCGGGTAGCTCTTTGGTGGTTTCACCCTATATGAACGCTGATCGGAAGATTGTGGGCGCGATCGGGGTCATCGGACCCACACGGTTGAACTATGGTCGCATTGTTCCGGTGGTGGATTACACAGCACAGCTTGTCGGGCGCATGATTTCTGATAAAAGCTGATGTTGGCGAAAAGGTGAAGACATGGCAGACATGAAAAAAGACAACTTTCTGGATGATATCGCAGCGGCTGAAGCAGACGTGTATGGTGATGATCAGATCGACATTATGGAAGAGGCTTTGAAAGAAGAATCTTCTACCGAGACGAATGCACTTCGTGCGGAACGTGATGATTTTAAAGATAAATTCATGCGTGCACTGGCGGATGCTGAAAATGCACGCAAGCGGTCAGATCGGGATCGTCGCGAAGCAGAGAACTATGGCGGCTCCAAGTTTGCCCGCGATATGTTGCCTGTGCATGACAATATGAAGCGCGCGCTGGAAGCGATGACCGAAGAACAACGTGCTGCCAATGCCGCGCTGTTTGAGGGTGTTGAACTGACCATGCGTGAACTGCTAAATGTCTTTTCAAAACATGGCATTACACGAATTGCACCTGAAGTTGGTGATCGCTTTGATCCACAACAACATCAGGCAATGTTCGAGGCTCCCCTGCCGGGAACCAAAGCTGGCGACATCATTCAGGTGGCTGCCGAAGGGTTCATGTTGCATGATCGCTTGCTGCGTCCGGCGCAGGTTGGGGTTTCTTCAACACCTGCATAAATGGATTTCGGGGCGCCTTGGCGCCCCTTTTCTTTAAAGGCTCTGAATATAAGCTTGTTAAATTTTACAGATTCATTTTCAGGATGAACTGATCTTCTTTAGCTCATAAATCAATTCTAGCGCTTCGCGTGGTGACAGGCTGTCTGGCTCAATCTCTGTCAGGCGCTCCAAGGCGGGCGAAGACTTTGCTGTGGCGGCCATTGGCGGCGGGGCGGCGGAGAATAACGGTAGGTCATCAATCAGTGCTTTGGGTGTATTGCCCCCTTCGCGATCTGATTTTTCCAATTGTTCCAACACCACGCGCGCGCGCTCAACCACTGATGTTGGTAGCCCGGCTAGGCGTGCGACCTGGACGCCATAAGATCGGTCAGCCGCGCCTTTGTGGACTTCGTGTAGGAATATGACTTCACCTTCCCATTCTTTCACGGCGACCGTGGCGTTTTCTACACCGGCTAGTTTGTCCGCAAGTTGGGTCAGCTCGTGGTAGTGGGTGGCAAACAATGCGCGGCAGCGGTTGGTTTCATGTAGATATTCGAGTGTTGCCCAGGCGATGGAAAGGCCATCCCAAGTGGCCGTGCCGCGCCCAATTTCATCGAGAATCACAAAGGCGCGATCATCGGCTTGGTTCAGAATCGCTGCAGTTTCGACCATTTCAACCATGAAGGTTGAACGTCCGCGGGCCAGATCATCAGAGGCCCCAACCCGAGAGAATAACTGGCTGACAACACCAAGTTTCACCTCTGTTGCGGGAACAAAACTGCCTGCTTGGGCGAGAAGGGCAATCAAAGCATTCTGGCGCAGGAACGTCGATTTACCTGACATGTTCGGGCCGGTTAGCAACCAGATGGCGGCGCCGTCTTGATCTGTGAAGGCGCAATCATTGGCGATGAATGGGCTGTCACCCTTGCTGCGCAGAGCGGCTTCGACCACGGGATGGCGTCCACCAATGACCACGAACTCGCGACCGTTGGAGATTGCTGGGCGCGTCCAATTCTCAGAGGAGGCGAGATCGGCAAAACCCGCAGCAAGATCCATCTCAGACAGAGCGCGTGTAGTTTGAAAAATTGCGTCGGAACATGCCAAAATTGCGGATGTTAAGGTGGAATAGAGTCTTTTTTCGATCTCAAGTGCGTTGTAGCCAGCATTCAGAATCTTGGTTTCGAGCTCGGATAGTTCAACCGTGGTAAAGCGCACTGCATTGGCGGTGGTCTGACGGTGAATGAAGGTTTCTGACAGCGGCGCGGATAGCATTTTGTCAGCATGTGTGGCTGGGGTTTCAATGAAATAGCCCAGCACATTGTTATGTTTGACCTTCAGTGCGTTGATACCTGAGGTTTCAGAATACTGTGCCTGTAGGCTTGCTATGACGGAACGACCTTCGTCACGCAGGGTGCGGGCTTCATCAAGGTCAGCATCGTACCCAGGGGCGATAAAGCCACCGTCTCGGGCCAAAATCGGTGGCTCAGCGATGAGGGCAGCATCGAGCAGATCAATCAATACATCATGGCCGGGGAGGGCTTGACTGGCAGCATGTAAAACACCGGGCATCTGATCGGGTAGGGTTTGCGTGACGGCTTCGGCTTGGGTGAGGCCATTGCGAACAGCGGCAAGATCACGTGGGCCACCGCGTTCCAGCGCCAAGCGTGACAATGCGCGATCCATATCGGGGACCTGGCGTAAAATATCACGCATGGTGGCGCGGGTGCTTTGACTCTCAAACAGGTAAGCAACCGCATCATGGCGATCGTTGAGCACGGAGACATCCATAGAGGGGGAGGACAGGCGGCGTTCCAGAAGGCGCGCGCCACCAGCGGTGACCGTGCGGTCAATAGTGGCCAACAAGGAACCCGCGCGCCCACCATTCATGGAGTGGGTAATTTCAAGATTTCGACGAGTTGCGGCATCGATCTGCATGGTGCCACCAGCGATTTCACGCACCGGCGGACGCAACAGGGGAAGTTTGCCCTTTTGGGTGAGGTCCAAGTATTCGACCACGGCGCCCATGGCACCAAATTCGGCACGGGTGAACTGACCGAAGGCCTCCAACGTGGACACATTCAAAAGCGATTTGAGGCGGTTTTCGGAGGAAGAGCTGTCGAAAGTGGAGCGGGCAAGGGGGGTGATGGAAATGCCCAAATCAGACCCTAACTCGACGAAATTCGCCTCATCCTCACTATTGATCAGAAGTTCACGCGGCGCAAGACGGGCGAGTTCAGGTGAAAGGCGCAAGGGCGTGCAGGGCATCACATGAAACGCCCCGGTTGAGATATCGACCCAAGACAGCCCACCTTCATCCCGGATCTGAGAATAGGCAGCAAGGAAGTTGTGCTGGCGGGCATTTAGAAGGCTGTCTTCGGTCAATGTACCAGGAGTGACCAAGCGCACAACGCCGCGTTTGACGATGGATTTGTAGCCGCGTTTTTTGGCCTCTGCTGGGCTTTCGAGTTGTTCACAAACGGCGACGCGGAATCCTTTGCGAATGAGGGTCAGAAAATACCCTTCAGCAGCGTGATGGGGGACGCCGCACATGGCGATATCTTCGCCTTTGTGCTTACCTCGTTTGGTTAATGCGATGTCTAGGGCTTCGGATGCGTTGACGGCGTCTTCAAAGAACATCTCGTAGAAATCGCCCATGCGATAGAACAGCAAGGCGTCGGGGTGATCTGCTTTGATTTCCAGATACTGCGCCATCATTGGTGTGACGCCGTCGCCTTTTGATGCTGCCATTTGCCCGCCTCGGTTTTGTTTCAAACAGGAATAAGGTGGAACACGCCCCCCTGCAAACACCATCTGGGGTGTTTTTGCCGTGTTTAGTCCAGAAAAGGCCGTAATCCGGGCAGGCTGGTTGTTGTCGGCGTGGGTTTTTTCTGTAGTTTGGTTGGAAATACGGAATGTGAGGACCCATGGCCAATAAAAGTAAAGTCACCCCAGCAGAGGCGCTTGCCTATCACCAAGACCCGAAGCCCGGGAAATATGACATCGTTGCATCCAAACCGATGATGACACAGCGCGATCTTTCGCTGGCGTATTCACCTGGTGTTGCGGTGCCTTGCGAGGCGATCGCGGCAAACCCGGAATGCGCCTATGATTACACAACCAAGGGTAACATGGTTGCGGTGATTTCCAACGGGACAGCGGTTCTTGGCCTTGGGAACCTTGGTGCGCTGGCATCGAAACCGGTGATGGAAGGCAAAGCGGTGCTGTTTAAGCGGTTCGCAGATGTGAATTCCATTGATATTGAGCTTGATACCGAAGACCCAGATGAGTTCATCAATGCGGTTCGCTTGATGGGCCCAAGCTTTGGTGGGATCAACCTTGAAGATATCAAGGCGCCGGAATGTTTCATTATTGAACAACGGCTTAAGGAAGAAATGGACATCCCTGTCTTCCATGATGACCAGCACGGGACGGCTGTGATCTGTGCGGCCGGGCTGCTGAATGCGCTGCATATCTCTGGCAAGAAGATCGAAGACTGTAAGATCGTTCTAAATGGTGCGGGTGCTGCTGGCATTGCTTGTATTGAGCTGCTGAAATCCATGGGCGCGCGGCATGAAAATTGCATCGTATGCGATACAAAAGGTGTGATTTATCAAGGGCGTACCGATGGTATGAACCAATGGAAATCTGCCCATGCAGTGAACACCGAACTGCGTACATTGGAAGAGGCAATGGATGGTGCAGACGTGTTCCTTGGTGTGTCTGCCAAGGGTGCTGTGACGCCTGCGATGGTTGCGGCGATGGGCAAAGATCCGGTGATTTTTGCCATGGCGAACCCCGATCCTGAGATTACCCCAGAAGAGGCCCACGCCGTGCGCCAAGATGCAATTGTTGCGACCGGGCGTTCTGATTATCCCAACCAAGTGAACAATGTTTTGGGCTTCCCATATCTGTTCCGCGGGGCGCTGGACATCAACGCGCGCGCCATCAATGACGAGATGAAAATCGCGTGTGCGCAAGCACTTGCGAACCTCGCGCGGGAAGATGTGCCGGATGAGGTTGCGATGGCTTATGGTCGTGAACTTACCTTTGGCCGCGATTATATCATTCCCACACCCTTTGACCCTCGCCTGATCTATCTGATCCCACCTGCGGTGGCACAAGCGGGTATGGATACCGGCGTTGCACGTCGCCCCATCATTGATATGGAAGGCTATGCACAAAGCCTAAAGGCGCGACTTGATCCGACGGCTTCGATCCTGCGCGGGATCAACGCGCGGGCAAAACAGGCCCAAGCACGCATGATTTTCGCAGAAGGCGATGACCCCCGCGTGTTGCGTGCTGCGGTTGCCTATCAACGTCAGGGCTTGGGCAAAGCTTTGGTTGTTGGGCGCGAAGCGGATGTTGCTGAAAAACTGACGGCAGTTGGCCTTGGGGATGCTGTTTCTGAGCTGGAGGTCGTGAATGCGGCGAACACTCCGCATCTACGTCAGTATAAATCTTACCTGTATAAACGTCTGCAAAGACAGGGGTTTGACCGGGGGGATATCCATAAACTTGCTGCCCGTGACCGGCATATTTTTGCGGCATTGATGTTGCAACATGGGCATGGTGATGGTCTGGTTTCTGGTGCGACGCGTAAGTCTGCACAGGTGATGAACTTGATCAATCATGTGATGGATGCGGATGCTGAAAGCGGTGCAGTGGGCGTGACCGCGTTGCTGCACAATGGTCGAATTGTACTGGTTTCTGACACGCTGGTGCATGAATGGCCGGATGAGAATGATCTTGCCAATATCGCGACAGCCGGGGCGAAAGTTGCTCGTGCCTTGGGGTTAGAGCCGCGCGTCGCGTTTGTCAGCTTCTCGACCTTCGGATACCCGGTGTCTGAACGGGCTGAAAAGATGCACCTTGCTCCGGATGTTCTGGATGCCCGCGGTGTTGATTTTGAATATGAAGGCGAGATGACCGTGGATGTTGCTTTGAACCCGGTTGCCCAGGAAAGTTACCCTTTCCAACGGCTTACTGGGCCTGCAAACGTATTAGTTGTGCCTGCGCGGCACTCTGCTTCGATCTCGGTCAAGCTGATGCAGGAAATGGCTGGCGCAACGGTGATTGGCCCCATCTTGACAGGCGTTGATCACCCCGTGCAGATTTGTTCGATCGGTTCTACCGTGAATGACATTCTGAATATGGCGATCCTTGCGGCAAATAAGGTGGGCTAAATGACCGTTTTTTGCCTTGGTTCGATCAATGCAGATCACGTTTATCAGGTGCCGCATTTGCCGGCACCTGGTGAAACGCTTTCTGCGACCAGTTTTCATACGGGGCTTGGGGGTAAGGGCGCGAACCAATCGGTTGCTGCGGCAAAAGCCGGTTCTGTGACGCGTCACATCGGTGTTGTGGGCGAGGATGGAGTTTGGGCGATTGACACGTTGCAGGAATTTGGCGTCGATACGTCGTTTGTTGCGCGCATTCAGACCGCGACGGGGCATGCGATCATCAATGTTGATCCTGAAGCGGAAAATGCGATTGTGATTTTTGCTGGTGCCAACCTTGAGCAGTCAGAAAAACAGATCAAATCCGCGCTTTCAGATGGGCAGGTTGGGGATTGGATTTTGATCCAAAACGAAACTTCGCATCAAATTACGGCGGCTCAGGCGGCGCGTGAAAACGGGGTAAAGGTTGCTTATTCGGCCGCACCGTTTGATGCGGATGCAGCGCGTGAAATGCTGCCATTCGCCGATCTGTTGCTTGTGAATGAAATTGAGGCAGCTCAGCTATCTGAAGCCCTAGGTGTTGAAATTTCAGATTTGCCAATTGCCAAAATTTTAATCACATCTGGGGCAAAAGGTGTGGATCTTATTGATACAAAGCGATCAGAAACTGTGTCTATTAAGGCGTTTTCCGTTGATCCAGTGGATACTACTGGGGCGGGTGACACATTTGCAGGCAGCTTCGTTTCAGGGCTGGAACAGGGTTTAAGCGACCATGATGCACTGATACGTGCTTCAGCGACTTCAGCGATACAGGTCACCCGCATGGGGGCCGCGACCGCGATTCCGGATGAGACAGAGGTTAAGGCGTTTTTGGCGCTTCAGTGATGGATAAATGGGGCCGCGTCGCCCCAGAGTTCGGAAACGCGGGCATCACGCCCGCAGGCTTCGCGGTAACGATTGTAGGCGTCTGATTGCCGGATCACACCATAGCGGGTGATAACGCGACGACGGCCCTTGTAATAATCTTGGTGCCAGTCATCGGCCGCATAGAAGGCGACGCGATCAAGAATTGGCGTGACGATGCGCTGGCCTAAGTCTGCTTCGGCTGCTGCTTTGGCGGTTTCCGTAATTTGGCGTTCCTCGGGATTTCCAACCCAAATGGCGGTACGATAACTGTCACCCCGGTCGCAAAACTGCCCACCCGCATCGGTTGGATCAATGGATCGGAAAAACATGTACAGCAGGCCATTCAGGTCGACGCGGTTTGGGTTGTAAGTAATCTCAACGGCTTCAAGATGACCTGTGCCACCTCGTGTGACCTGCTTGTAAGTCGGGTTTTCGACGCTTCCACCTGAGAAGCCGGAGATGGCTTCGGTTACACCCATTACCCCTTCGAAATCGCTTTCAACACACCAGAAACACCCACCTGCAACAATGATGCTGGCACGGGTTTGAGCGTTGGCAGCGCCGCACTGCAGGACAAGCCCCATGATGATTGCAAGGGAGAGCGAGAGGATACGAAAGGAGTTTTGAAAAGCGGTCATTGGCGTGCTCCTTGAGTGGATTGCATTGCCAACGTGCCGGATCAACCTGTGCGGAACAAGGCCCGCAGACCTGATGTCACGTGAAGGTGAGGGGGTGTGAAGCAAAAGCGCCCGACAGTTGCCGGGCGCTTAAGAAGTATTGTGGCCGAGCTTAGCCTTTGTTGCGCTTGTCGCGTGCTGCGAGCAGTTTCAGGCGCAAAGCGTTAAGTTGGATAAAGCCCGCTGCGTCGGTTTGGTCGTATGCGCCAGCGTCATCTTCAAATGTTACATGCGCTTCGGAATAGAGACTGTTTTCAGACCAGCGCCCAACGGTTTGTGCCATGCCTTTATACAGTTTCATGCGAACAGTGCCGGAAACATGTTCCTGGCTTTTATCGATGGCAGCTTGCAGCATTTCGCGTTCGGGCGAGTACCAGAAACCATTGTAGATCATCTCAGCGTATTTCGGCATGAGTTCATCTTTCAAGTGCATCGCGCCGCGATCCATGGTGATGGATTCGATACCGCGGTGCGCTTCCAGAAGGAGGGTGCCGCCAGGCGTTTCATAGATGCCACGGGATTTCATGCCAACGAAACGGCCCTCAACGAGGTCAAGGCGACCGATACCGTGCTTGCCACCCAACTCGTTCAGTTTGGTCAGAATGGTCGCGGGAGACATGTCTTCGCCGTTGATGGCGATCGGATCGCCTTTCTCAAAGGTAACCTCAACGAATTCCGGGGTGTCAGGTGCATCTTCCGGGTGAACGGTGCGCTGATAGACATAGTTTGGCGCTTCCACGGCTGGATCTTCAAGAACCTTACCCTCGGATGAGGTGTGCAGAAGGTTCGCATCAACAGAGAAGGGGGCTTCGCCGCGCTTGTCTTTTGCCACAGGAATTTGATTTTGCTCAGCAAATTCCAGCAGGCGAGTACGAGAGCTTAGATCCCATTCACGCCAAGGGGCGATCACTTTGATGTCTGGGTTCAGGGCGTAAGCCGCCAATTCAAAACGAACCTGATCGTTGCCTTTGCCGGTCGCGCCGTGGGCGACAGCATCTGCGCCAACTTCTGCGGCGATCTCAACAAGACGCTTGGAGATCAGCGGGCGTGCGATGGAGGTGCCGAGCAGGTAAAGGCCTTCGTAAACCGCATTGGCGCGGAACATGGGGAAGACAAAATCACGTACGAATTCTTCGCGTACATCCTCAATATAGATGTTTTCAGGTTTGATCCCAAGCAGTTCAGCCTTGGCACGTGCTGGCTCAAGCTCTTCACCCTGGCCAAGATCGGCGGTGAATGTCACCACTTCGCAACCATATTCGGTTTGCAGCCATTTCAGGATGATTGAGGTATCAAGACCCCCGGAATAGGCGAGAACAACTTTTTTCGGCGCAGACATGACGGGCTCCTTCGTAGCATAACCGCTTCGCGATTACCCGCTTTTACAGGGAGGAGCAAGGGTTGCTGTGAAAGCCTTGAAATTCATTTGCACGGTGTTTTGGTTTAGGCGTGCACGCGGGAAAGGAATTCGACCCGCGAGCTGTCATAACACGCGAAGATTTCGGGGAGTGATATTGTGTTGCCCTCTCCCCCCGCTGCAGCGGTCTCCCCGGTCTGACAAAGGCTGCTGAATCGTGAAAACCCAAGGTTTAAGGCGCTACCTTTCAGGAAGTGTAGGTCGTCTTCGAGGGTGCCAAGTGTTGGTGTATCTTTCATACGGGTTATGGTGTCTTCCACTTCTTCCAGAAACAATCCCACGACTTCAGCAAAATCATCTGCGCCGATTTCTTGTTTCAACTCTTCAACCCGTTCCCAATCTATCATTTGTCCACCTGAGTTTGTTCAGCTGTTTGATATCGTATGAAAGTTAGCGGCGGTTTAATGAATGCAGGGGAATGCTTTGACGTGATTCACTAAGTCTTAAGCGCAACCGGATAGAGCAGAAGAAGTGAAACTAGTTGAACGGCACAAGTGATGAAAGAAGCTGCACTTAGGCAGGACTCACAAGGATTTGTAGAAGCCAATTGCTCTTCCGTTGAAGAGGGATGTCGTGTTGTACTTGTGGTGGATGACAGCAAAGTGCAGCGGAAAATTTTGTCGGCCATGTTGAATCGTTGGGGGTTTGAGGTGGTTGAGGTTGAATCTGGCCACCTTGCTATGGAAATTTGTAAATCTAGGCATGTGGATTTTGTGCTGAGTGATTGGATGATGCCCGGTATGAATGGTCTGGAGTTCTGCGAAGAGTTTCGGAAGCTAGAACGCAAAGGTTATGGTTATTTCATTTTGCTGACCTCCAAAAGTGAAAAAGGAGAAGTCGCGCGCGGGTTGGAAGTTGGTGCCGATGATTTCCTGACCAAACCTGTGAATGCCGATGAGTTGCGGGCGCGTATTTCTGCCGGGGAGCGCATTCTGAAAATGGAAAGTGAGTTGCAGGAAAAAAATCGGCTGGTTTCTGCAACGCTAATGGAGCTTACAGAGCTGTATAATATGATGGATCGCGATCTGTTAGAGGCGAAAAAGCTGCAAGAATCGCTGATTCGTGAAAGATTTCGAGATTTTGGGTCGGCTCAAGTGTCGCTTAGTTTGCGATCTAGCGGTCATGTAGGTGGTGATCTTGTGGGATTTTTCCAGGTCGATGAGCATCAGATTGGCGTTTGGGGAATTGATGTTTCAGGCCATGGAATTACTTCGGCGCTTATGACGGCGCGACTTGCTGGCAATCTTTCTGGCCGATCGCCCGAGCAAAACGTAGCGCTTGAAACCGATGAAAACGGTGGGTTCCGCTTGCGCAATCCCGCAGATGCGGCGGACCTCTTGAACACAATTGTTATGAATGAGATGGAGACGGAGCATTACTTCACGCTTTTGATCGCGAATGTTGATCTGCGGTCAGGTGAAATAACGCTTTGCCAGGCTGGGCACCCACATCCGGTGATCCAGCGGGCTGACGGCAGTTGTGAATCTATTGGTACCGGCGGAATGCCCGTGGGGTTGATTGATGCTGCCTGCTACACAGATTTTAAAGCGAAACTGTCACCGGGAGATCGAATTATCATCCCATCCGATGGGGTGACCGAGTGCCCAGATCCAGACCAAAATCTTCTGGATGACGAGGGAATACGTGCCTTCATGGAGGCCAGCGCTGGATTGAAGGGGGAAGAATTGCTGGAGGCAATGATTTTGCATCTGACGGAATACTCAGGCGGAAGTGATTTTCCGGATGATGTTTCGGCGGTATTGCTCGAATACAGCGGCCCGGAAGGCGACAACTAGGGCTTCATCCAATGGCGAAGGATGAATGTTGTTAGATTTCCACGCGCTTCATTGTCTCCCAAAGTTTGGAGGGACCGTCCAATCTTACAAGGACTTTAGGAAAGTTGACTGGCGGCGCGTGCGAGGGTTTCGATCCTGTCCCAGTCTCCGGCTTCAATTGCATCATGCGGCGCAACCCAGCTGCCGCCAGCACAGATAACATTCGGCAGCCTCAGATAATCCAGCGCATTTTGTGGGCTAACTCCGCCTGTTGGACAGAACGAAATTTGAGGCAAAGGTCCGCCAAGGGATTTCAGCATCCCTGCGCCACCTGCGGCTTCTGCAGGGAAGAACTTCTGGACATCATAACCCCGTTCCAGCAAGGCCATGGCTTCGCTGGCGCTGGCGGCGCCCGGTAGAAGCGGCAATTGTAGGGTTTCACAGGCGGTCAGCAATGTATCCGTCGCGCCAGGAGATACCGCAAATTGTGCCCCGGCGGCTTTCACTGCATTGACTTCATGCGCCGTCAAAACGGTGCCTGCACCAACAACCGCGCCGGGAACCTTTGCCATTTCAGCTATTACTTCAAGCGCTACTGGTGTGCGCAACGTGACTTCAAGTGCTGGCAGGCCACCGCGCACCAAAGCTTCGGCTAGCGGGCGCGCATGGGCCACGTCATGCACCACAAGCACTGGCACAATTGGGGCGAGATTACAGGTTTTGCGGATTGCGTCGCGTGAGGGTTGTGAATTCATTGTGTCTCTCCAAAAATCGTCGCACCGCTGGTGACTGATCCCACTGACTTGCGGAAAGCAGCAAATAGTTCGCGTCCAACGCCCATTTCATTTCCCGATAAATCTGCCTGCGCAGGCGCGCGATCAGCGACGCCATCGGTCAGAATATCTACTGTTCCATTTTCCGCGTCTAGCTGCAAAATATCGCCATCGATAAGCCGCGCAATCATGCCGCCATCCATCGCTTCGGGGGTGACGTGGATCGCTGCAGGCACTTTACCGGAGGCCCCAGACATCCGCCCATCCGTGAGTAAGGCGACCTTGTGCCCGCGCCCCTGAAGGATCGAAAGCACGGGTGTTAAGGCGTGCAGTTCGGGCATTCCATTTGCTTTAGGTCCCTGAAAACGTACAACAACAATCACGTCACCCGTGAATTCGCCGCGTTTGAATGCTTCCTTAACGGAGAGTTGATCATGGAAAACCCGCACGGGCGCCTTAACAATGCGGTGTTCCGGCGCGACGGCGGAAATTTTCATAACAGCGGAACCAAGTTGACCCTGCAATTGCACGAGGCCACCGCTGCTTTGAAAGCCATCATTCGCTGGACGTAGAATCCGATCGTTCAGGCTTTCGCCCGCCCCATCTTGCCAAGTCAGCTGCCCGTCAATTAGCTTGGGATCGCGGGTGTAGTGCCAAAGGCCCTTACCGGCGACTGTCTGGGTGTCCGGATGCAGGAAACCATGTTCCAGCAGTGATCCGATCATATAGCCAAGCCCGCCCGCGGCGTGGAAATGGTTCACATCCGCAAGCCCGTTAGGATAGACCCGTGCCATCAGTGGAACAATCGCAGAAATATCGGAAAAATCCTGCATATCCAATATGATCCCGCCGGCGCGGGCCATGGCAATTAGGTGGATCAGCAGGTTGGTTGACCCGCCCGTGGCCATCAAGCCAACAATGCCGTTCACATAGGCCTTCTCATCCAGAATCTGGCATGTTGGTGTATAAGTCTCACCCAGCGCACTGAGCGACAAAGCACGTTGTGCGGCCTCAAATGTCAGAGCTTTGCGAAGGTCCGCGGAAGGGGGCACAAAGCTGGATCCAGGCAGGTGTAACCCCATGAATTCCATCAACATTTGGTTGGTGTTGGCCGTGCCGTAAAACGTGCAAGTTCCCGGCCCATGATACGCGGCCATTTCTGCGGCCATCAAGGTTTCGCGGCTGCATTCCCCACCTGCAAATTGCTGACGGACCTTGGATTTTTCATCGTTGGAAATTCCGCTTTCCATCGGTCCGGCTGGCACAAACACCGCAGGCAAATGGCCAAAAGATTGTGCTGCAATAACCAAGCCAGGCACGATTTTATCGCAGACACCAAGATAGACCGAGGCATCAAAGGTGTTGTGACTTAACGCAATTCCCGCGGCCATGGCGATCAAATCGCGTGAGAACAGGCTAAGCTCCATCCCGGCTTCGCCCTGTGTTATCCCGTCACACATCGCAGGAACGCCTCCCGCCACTTGTGCTGTTGCGCCCATTTCACGCGCTGCTTGGCGCAAGACCTCTGGATAAGTTTCAAAGGGTTGGTGTGCCGAAAGCATGTCGTTGTAGGCCGTCACAATTCCCAGGTTCCCGGCACTTTTTGTTGCCAATGCCGCTTGATCCTGTCCCGCGCCTGCATAGGCATGTGCTTGCCCACTGCAAGATAGATGCGCCCGCGAAGGGCCTTTGCTCGCCGCAGCTTGCATGCGGTCAAGGTAGGCGGAACGTGTGGATTGGCTGCGTTTGACTATTCGTGTCGTAACATCGGAGATGGTTTGATGAAGGTCTGTCATCCTGGCTTTTCCTGACTGGCATCGGATATGAATACCCATAATGATAGCGCTAACATACAAATAAAAGACGTTTTTGCAACCTCAAAACAGAATGTAATGACCGAAATCTAATTCTGAAGTTGAGGGCGCCGTTGTGTGTTAGTTTCTGGTTCCCGATTTACCAAGCTTTGGGAGTGGCGAATTTCAGTTAATCCTCAGCCTGTTTCATCCTTGGGTTTTCCAGGTCATCATTTTCGCCCTCAGGCAAAACTTCAGCATCCTCGGTTATTGTCTCAACCAATTGCAGCGGTTCGGTGATCTCGGGAACCGTGATCAAGGGTAGCATTCCTGCTGCCGCAGCTAAAGCTGGATCCTCGTCTGCGGTGGTTTCTTTCCATGAAAGCGTGTCAAACCCCTGACAGCGTTTGCACAATGGGGCCCAGTCATGATGCGCAGTATTGCACTTCTCACAGACCCAAGCCGGGCCACGCCGGGCGGTGACGGCACGGGCAAGCCAGCCTTGTACGATCGCATTGTCGGCACCCTCGCCACGCTCTACTGCCGCCATGATTGTTAAAGCGCGGGCTGAAGGTGAAGTTTCCACCAGATCCCCCAAGGCTTTGCGCGCAGCGGGAAAATCTTCAGCAGCGATTAAAAGTTCGGCCTGTAACATCCGGGTTTCATCGTGATCCGGATGTGCTTTTGTCAGGATCGTGAACCGCTTAACGCGCGCCTCCGGGGTTTCATCTGGTTCAATCGATGCAAATGCAGCGGCCAAGTCAGGATGCGGGGCGTTTGCCCATGCGTTACGTACCGCTTTGCTTGCTTTACGTTTGTTGCCCACGGCCAGATGCGCCTGAACGGCCATTACGGTGGCGGGAATAAGGTCTGGTGACAGGCGATGGGCTTCTAACGCAGCTGCATGGGTGGCCGCTTCATCATTGTCTGGGTTGCTGGCATTCGCCAGCGCCAGCACTGCATCTCGGCGACGATGAAGATCACGCGGGATTGCACCATGGCGCAGTTTTGCTGCCAGCGTGGCACGCGCCCCGGCCCAATCATCGTCTTCGGCCTGAAGGCCAAGCAGAATATCTTGAGTTTCTTCGTGCTTTGGCTTCAGTAAAAATGCCTTTTCGGCAAGCTTTAGCGCAATTTCGGTCTCTCCGGCGTCAAGGCGTTGCTTCATCAGCCCGCGCACGCCAACAAATCTGGTTTTGTCGTCTTCAAGCAGTCGTTTATAAATCACCTCGGCTTTGGCGGTGTCGCCCATCAATTCCGCTGCCTGTGCGCTGAGCAAATTTGTGAGCTGAGGCTTGCGCAAATAGCGTTCAGCTTTTGCCGCCCGAGATAATGCGCGCGCACCTTCGCCCGAAGCCAGCGCCAACATACCATCGGCCAGCGCTTCATAGCCTTTGCGTTCACGGTTGCGATCAAACCAACGTGAAATCGCGGTTTCATCGCCGCTCAGAAACCGGAAAACCGCCAATAACAGCCCGGCGATGCGGATTGTTAGCCAGACCGTGAGGAACAGGAGGACAACAACGATAAGAGACTGCAATGGACCGGGAGAGAATTCTTCGCCAGCAATATGCAACGTGAACCCCTCACCAGCGTCCATCCAGTTTCCAGCCGCGAAAGCCAGCACTGCGACAAGTGCAATAAAGAAAACGATTTTTACCAAAGACCAAAGCATGTGATGTCCTTATTCAGTCGCAAACGCGCCGGCGTTAACGGCGGTAT
>MAAC01011133.1_pt1 | contig 117060 bp, 113 predicted proteins | sample 1115981 | NCBI WGS metagenome assembly MAAC01 (sample SAMN04961126, study PRJNA320927) | seawater metagenome | isolation source: sample BD02T64 sea water enriched with oil for 64 days | place: USA:Gulf of Mexico | collected 2013-07-27
CAGTGTTATTATGTGACAAAGCCTGAATCCTTATAGCTATAACGTTTGTTCGCACTCACATTATATCTATTTAGATTCAGGCTTTCTTATTTAGTCACTCACTGTGGGACAGCAGTGGCTTAAGGCGGTTTTTATCATTTTATCCCCCAAAAGATAGATAGTACTCATTTTTTTATATCGTTAAGGTATGTTCACTCAAAAAAGAAAAACAGGGGTGGGCACAATGACGGCATATGCGAATTCGATTAATTATCTCATTGGTGATGTAAGCTTAGATCACCATCATAGCTATCCGGCTGATGATAAGACGCACGACACTCGTAAACTAACCAGCATAGAACTTATTCAAATACACTTGGAATATGCTGAACATAGACTTCGCAGAAAAGATATCTCTCACCTCAGCGAATCTCAAACCAGCAACAGAAGCAAAGCCATACAGGTATTGCGCCGCTATCGTCTTAACGGTATTTTTCCTAAGCATGATGATAACTACCTATTCTCAGAAGCCCGCCGTCCGCGTTTTATAGATCACAGAAATGTGCACTGTGCCGTGGGACATATGATAAAAGAAACCGTCGGTGAAACTCTCGCAAAGGATATTAATAGCCAATTTGAATACGCTTACGTTCATGAAATGGAATACCAACCGCTAAGAGACTGGGCAACGGTACACGGTCTAGATATCGATGAATGTAGAATGATTCAACCGCAGTATTTACCAGAAATTAATTGCCCAATTTTTATGTCACTCACAGAACAAGGACATACAGAAAAGCTGGCGATCCTGCGGCAATATCGAGATAACCAATTAACGCGATCCCTCATCGGCCGCATCGTAATCCGCACATATTATCTTTCCTGCCACGTAACCGGTCCATTGGCGCGCCGCAGCCCACAGTTTCGTCGCACATTATCCAGATTACTGACTCCGATCGTGGATAACGTAGAGACTAAGTAACCATACACCTGCACCATGGACCGTAGAGGAATGATACCTCCAATAACTCTACGGTCCATGCGACATCTGAGCACCTACATTTATTCATTCGACAAATAACACTCTTAAGTAATATCAATTAGACAGATAAAATACTCTCCTCTACGCTCTTAACCACTGCTTTCTTCTCTCTATTCAACATACAACGGAGAATGATTAATATGGTGATGACCGTAGAATCAATGAATACCTTCCGACAAAAATACCGTGAGAATATAGCGCCCCGTTACAGTGGTGCGCACCACATGCTTGCCGTTAGCAGCGTGAGTTTGGCGGTCATTATCTATGCATTATTCCAAGTCTCGGAGCCAAGTTATCTCGAATGGTCGATTTTTCCTCTCACGATGGTAATCGTCAATTTTGCCGAATATTATGCCCACCGCTGGCTTGGTCACACAAAAACACGTTTAGGTAAGTTATTCTACAGCCGACACACTGGCGACCATCACTCCTTTTTTCTACAGGAGTACATGAGCTACCAATCGTCACGGGATTGGCGTGTCGTGCTGTTTCCTGTATTTCTTATATTCGCGTTTATTGCTGGCCTAATTTTACCCCCCGGTTACCTATTGATGAACCACGCGTCAGAAAACGTCGCCTACCTTTATGCTGCTGCGGGAATAACCGGTTATCTATTCTACGAAGTGATGCACTTTAGCTATCACGTTCCCGAGAAGTCCATTGAAGAACGTCTATTCCTGTGGATCCCCGGCTGGAAATCCATGCGCCAAATACACCGGCTACACCATGATCGAAACCGAATGGCGCAACGTAATTTTAATATTACTTTGCCAATTTTCGATATCTTATTAGGTACACTCTATTGGGAACCCTTACCCAAAAAACCATCCATTAGCGATTGATAACTCAATAAAGCGCGCTTAGCGTTCTGGTGGACGCCGTCGTCATTTCGCGCCTCTCCCTGGGACTCTCTTTCAAAATGTCGAATTCTACCTTGAAGGTAATGCAAATGATCCGGGTTTTGAAGGTCCCACATCTCTCCCACATCCGACAGCTCCCTCCCAGCCTCCTTCAAAACCGTCACATGAATGATTTCATAGTGACGTTTCTTCTCAGTGACCAATATTTCATCAAGCAAGTAAAATCCTTTCGCCTGTAAATAACTCCGAACCTCAAAATTCCCTCGAGTTGCGCACACCATAAAGTCGATCGCGACCGCTGAATTATTTGTTAATATATCTTCGATGATAGTCTGTACATTGGTACCGGTGACACCAGCAATGATAACCAAATGATTTTTATCAGAAATAAAGTTTAGCTCGCCTGCATCCGCAGTAATAACCTGATAATTATCCACGTCCAATTCACCTAAACGACTCAACAGTCTATCGGTAATATGAGGTACCTGATCCACAAAAAGGAACTGGCCATGCAGCTTATGTAAGAGCATTTTGGTTCCTAAGTAACCATGATCACAACAACAATCCCACACGCAATCATAGCGCTTCGACAATTGGGCATCGTGCACCCGCATAAAAATAGACTCTAAACGTAAACCCAATTCTTTTGATGACTGCTCAGACAACTTCATAAAATCCACAACATACATTTTTTAATAGACAGTCCACTAGTATATCGTCCAAGCGGACGACGGCAACTCCCGAACCTTGGGCTACACTTCTACACTCATCAACGGTAGGGATACAAAACACCATGAGACCGCTCAGCCCTGTAGACGCCACTTTTCTTCGTATGGAATCCAAGCGAACCCCAATGCACGTTGGGGCATTATTAACCTTCAAATTACCAAACGATGCGCCACCGGAATTCGTACAGCAATTAGCAGAAAAAATGCGTACCCGTTCATTTATGCCTGAACCCTTTGGCTTCAAATTAGCCGGAGGAGTGTTATCCAAAATATCACCTGCCTGGGTCGAAGCAGAGGTCGACATTGACTACCACCTTCGCCACTCAGCATTACCCTACCCAGGTTGCGAAAGAGAGTTAGGTCAATTAGTTGAACGGCTACACTCCCACCCATTGGATTTGAGCCGGCCGTTATGGGAATGCCATTTAATTGAAGGGCTAGAAAACAGCCGCTTCGCAATCTACTTTAAAGCTCACCATTGTGCGATTGATGGCATGGGTGCCGTTGGCATGGTGAACAAATGGTTATCCGATGACCCCGACAGCCAGGATGGTTCAGGCCCCTGGATGCTTGGTGCTAAGGGCGAAGACAACACAACTGATAAAAAGACTTCGCTAATCCAACGACTCACTAAACCCGCTAAATCGATATCGAAGCAAGCGGTGGGTCTTAAGGACCTTATGGTTGGCTTAAGCAAAATGGCACAAGGCCCCGATAGCGGTGCTCGCATGGCGTTAACCACACCACGCAGTTTATTCAATAAGCCGGTATCACAACAACGGCGTTTGGGAACCCAAATGCTAGAGCTGGCCCGTATAAAGGCCATATCTAAAGCCACAAAAACCACATCCAACGACGTACTACTTGCTGTTTGTGGCAGCGCTATACGACGCTACTTACAAGAAACTTCCCCTGTTGATGAATCATTATTGGCATCCGTACCGATGGGTTTAAAACGTTCTGCCGGTAAAGGTGGCAATGCAGTAGCAGGGTTTGTGGTTCCTCTCGGTACAGACCTAGAAGATCCGCTGCAGCGACTACAAATTATTCACCGTGTGACCAAGCGCAGCAAACGTGAAATCCTGGAAATGACACCGGTTGCCCAACAACAGTTAGCACTATTGGGGTTATCACCGTTTGTTGCTGGCCAGATGCTCGGCATTTTACCGAAGATACCACCACTCTTTAATTTTGTTGTGTCCAACGTGGTGCTTTCCAAAGGGCCACTCTATCTCATGGGCGCAGAGCTAGAAGCCATGTATCCGGTGTCCTTTTTGTTTGATGGCTACGCCATCAATATCACCCTAGTAGGTTATAACGACCACGTCGCGATCGGATTCTTAGGTTGCAGAGAAGCAGTACCCAGCTTGCAGCGTTTAGCAGTCTATACCGGTGACGCGTTAACAGAGCTAGAGCACCGTTTATCCGATCAGGAACAAGTGAAACCAACAGCATCCAAGCCAAAAGAGACACCTGCGGAATCACCCGCAAAAACTAACGCGAAAAAAGAAGAAGCTATCGAATAGCGCCGTTGGATAGTTAAAAAAGGCTGATGCACTCTCACCGCATCGGCCTTTTTTATTGCTCACGTTAATCTTAGATACATCTTTTATGCATTATCGTTTGGAATAGTCAGTACAATTCCCATAAGCTAGAGGAAAACAGCCAACAAACATAAGAATAACGTTATGGATACCCTATATATTACCGGTGCAGGTGTTAGCGCCGAAAGTGGAATACCCACCTTTCGCGGCGAAGATGGTTTCTGGACTATTGGCAGTAAAAATTATACGCCTCAAGAAATGGCCACTCGCGCCATGTATGAGAATAATCCAGCAGAATTCTTATCCTGGTATTACCACCGTTTTGCCACCTATCGTAACCATGGGCCGAATGCGGTGCACTACTGGCTCGCAGATAAAAACCTTATCACCCAAAATATTGACGGGCTTGATGGCAAAGCAGGTAATAAAAATTACATCGCCATTCATGGCCGTCTTGACCAAATGACGCTTTATCATCAACAAGGTGAAAACGTATCGCTACTCTCAACACCCTGGGACGATATCGATGAAACACAACTCGTTGAATCTCTATTCTCTACATTTAATATAGACACAACATCCCAACGACCTAAGATTGATGCGTCCTTTAAGCCCTATGTTCTGTTATTTGATGAGTACTACACGGAATTGTATCGAATTACCGAAGCACAACAGCGCATGCGAAGTGCAGAACGCATTATTTTTATTGGTACATCATTCAGTGTGAACATCACTCAAATGGCCTTAGATATTGCAATGAAAAAAAAGACACCGATTGAGATCGTTGACCCTAATGCCATTATGATCCCTTACGGCGGCGTAACCTATCACCGTATGACGGCCTCAGAGTACATTCGAAAAATTGATGATGAAAGCTAGTCTCACATCAAGTTAAAATATAACGATACCAGTAGCGCTAATAATAATACGCCAGAACTTACTTGCCAAAAAAAGACCGGGTCTTTATCCATTAACGTTGAGCTATAGCTCTTCCTATATTTTGGATTTGGATGGGTAAGTTCATGCAAAAACTCAGAGATATCTTCATAACGCCTGGAGGGGTCAAAGCGTAATGCTTTTTTAACGGCGCCGTCTACCCATATGGGTACCAACGGGTTTAGCTCATCACTTGGAATGTACTTTGTTTTAAGGTATGCCCTTGTGGTCTTACATTCTGACAGCTTGCCTTCAAACGGTTTTTTCCCCGTCAACATTTCAAACACAATCACCGCCAGTGAAAATATATCGGATTGGGCCGTACTCACACCTCGCAACACCACTTCTGGTGCTGAATAACTCGCAGTCCCTAACACACCGTCTCGTTCCAACGGCGTACTTATCTCTGCAATACCACTGATATAACATGAGCCAAAATCAATAATTTTAGCCTCGCCGTGCTTATCAATCATGATATTCCCAGGTTTGATATCCTGGTGCAATGTTTCCCTACGGTGTAATGCCCGCAAACCCTTAATAATTTGCTCCACCAAATAAATAACATCTTGCACTGGCGGCTTCGGGTTTTCTTTAATCCATCGCGCGAGGGTAATCCCTTCAATATGCTCAGTAAGATAATACAAGAAGTTCTTTTTCTTATTGGTCTCAACCACTTTAACAACGTGTGGATTATTTATTCTACTGCCAATCCAGCTTTCGACAATAAAACGCTCAATGTAGGCCGGTTCATCTTCGTAATTGACCGACGGTGTCTTCATGCAATATTGTTTATCTGTCGCGATATCTTGCACGAGATACACTTGACTACGGCTGCTTTCATGTAGAGTTTTAATAACGTTGTAACCATCTAACGTCATGCCCGGCTCTAGATTCGGGGGAAACGGCAATGTTGTTAACTTCTGGTACACGTCATCAATATTCTGTGACGGAAGGCAATCTACACGCAATACCTGACAGCTGAGGTTATCACCACTATCATTTTCCAGTGCTTGAGTTATTAACGTCTGACAGCAGAGCTCTAGTTGCTCTTCTTTTGCCGACTGACCTGCAACCGAAACCAACGCCCGGCGAATATCACCATCGTTAACAAAATCATGAATGCCATCGGTACTCAGGAAAAAAATATCCCCTACATCAATATCAACGCTGCGATAGTCCACGTCTAACTTAACATCCAACCCCATGGCACGTGCTAAATAGGACTGCGTGTCATTAATATAGGTAGAATGATCACGAGTGAGCTGCTCGAGTTCACCTGCCCGCAGACGATAAATTCGTGTATCGCCGACGTGAAAAATATGCGCAGTATGGGATTTAAAAATAACGCTGCTTAAGGTACTGACGTAACCTTTTTGTGCATCGGTAAATCGACGACCTTGGGAATACAACCAACGATTAAGAGCGGTCAGTACTTGGGTTGTCGACTTACCTACACTCCAGGTATCAGGGGTTGAATAATAATCAGAAAGGAAGTTATGAACACAGGTTTCACTGGCCTCCTTTCCCGCTTCAGCGGCACTGACCCCATCAGCAATCACGGCCACCGCGCCTTTTGAACTGAGTAATTCTCCTTTTGGTATTCTGATGCCGATGGCGTCTTCGTTCTGTTCCTTTTGGCCTGCGGAGGAGCGCTGCCCCACCGTAAACGCCATATCACCTTCCAAGTGCCAACCCGACATTCATTTCCCCAATGGCAATGCGTTTACGCTAGCCAAGCTTTAAAATTATATCAATCTAATCTCCAGGCAAAAATCACACCACCTATATAAACCATTGATATATAAGAACAATATTCTAACACCGATCTCAACCATGCACTACATTGAGCCAAACCATGCACCAACTTAGTTAGAAAATTGACCATGTCGCCCCTTGCCGCTCTTAAACGATTTTGCCCCCGATACGGTTTCACCAGAACCCACCACCTCCATGCCTCTGGCAAATTCGTTCGCCAACGCATCATCAAGTGATTTATCCCACTGCTCATACACACTCAACCGATCACTACGCATACACCCTTGAGGAAACTCGGCAATCTGAGTAGCCAGTTCTTCTGCCGCTTGTCGCGCAGCGCCTGTTGGTACTACTCGATTTGCCAAACCAATCGATAACGCTTCATCTGCCGCCACCGCGCGCCCAGTAAGAATTAAATCCATCGCGCGGCTCATGCCGATCAACCTTGGCAATCGGATAGTGCCACCATCAATTAACGGTACACCAAAACGCCGGCAAAACACCCCCATCACCGCGTCCTCTTCCATCACACGCATATCACACCAGGCGGCAAGTTCGATGCCTCCCGCCACCGCATGACCAGAAATTGCCGCAATCACCGGTTTGTTCAACAACATACGGGAAGGCCCCATCGGACCATCACCGTCTTCACTTAACGTATTCGCGCGTTCAGGATCTTCTGCCACCGCCGCTAAATCTGCGCCAGCACAAAATCCACCTTCTCCATACAATACCGCTACCCGCGCACTCTCATCGCTATCAAAGTCGCGAAAGGCTTGGCTTAATTCATTGGCAGTAGGGCCATCCACAGCATTACGCACCTCTGGTCTCTGTAATATAATTGTTGTCACAAAGCCCTTTTTTTCAATTCGAATATTATTCGGCATTCATGTTCTACCTATATGTTTAGTGATTAATGGGTTGAGGCCGATCGTCTCACCTCAGCCGGTGACTGTCCTTTCCAACGTCGTAAAGCACGACGAAAATTAGACGCATCGCTATACCCCAAGTGCATTGCTACCGCTTCAATATTCAACCCTGACCCGGTCAACAACTCTTCAGCCTTCTTCAGTAGGTAGGCTTCTCGTAAAGATCGAAATGACACCCCTTTATCGTTTAAACGCCGCCGCAGAGTTCGAGGGCTCAACCCTAATTGCGTCGCGACCTGATTAAGATCCGATTTGTTATTCGGTAAAAGATGCAATTGCTGACGTACTTGGTCAATAACACCCCGTGTCTTTTGTAACTCACGATATTCGTTTTCTGCAGCGGACTCGTATTCTTTTGTCGACACCTGCTGACAAAAAAGAGACCGCGCACTCAATTCCGTCGCGGAAAAAATTAGCCTACTGTGGTCGTGTCCGAAACTCACTGATGCATTAAATACATCACCGTACTGATGCTGATAACTCGGTGTTTCATGGGCAAATTGGCATTCAATCAAATCCAAAGGTCGACCTATAATTTGTGCGATAGTCGTCACCATACTGGCTGCGATACACTCCGTATGTAGCCGCACCGCAGGCCCATTAGCATCCACGGGAGTCGAATATTCAAAATCCAACCGCGCGACAATTCCATCATTTGTCACATAGCCTTTCATCGGGGATTGCAATAGATCCTGATAGCGCTCAGCTGTCACCACAATATCGTTGAGAGTAGACATAGACGCCAGCCATATTCCTACTCGATCTCTAGAAAACAAACCAATTCTGCATCCCATTTGCAGCCCAATATCACAATCAGGTAACTCTCGTCCGACGTTCGCAATAATACGAATCTGATCTTCCATCGAGAACACCAACTCACTCAGCTCTAGATCCGAGGCTCTTAAGCTCGTTTTGGATAAGCAATCCGCCAAGGTTAACCCCTCTTCCAATGCTAACTCCAACAATAATCGTGTGCGGTACGCTTGCATGGTCGCCGCCATGGGAGAAATATATGCCGCTTCCATCGTCACCTCGCCCTCTTGTTCTTATTGTTCTATGTCCATAACTGACCTCAGTTTGGCCGCGCTTCACTCGCGAAGTCAAACGCTTCTTTACCTATATTGGAGGCTCCTTTCAGACTACTGATAGATCTAACAAAAAGATCCCACAATAAAGAGGATGTTATGATTAAATATCACTATATGTTGATGACGGCTTTGGCTGTAATGCTGGTTGGTTGCGGCGGTGAGGCCATTCCCGAATCCAAACAATTAGGCTCCCCACGCGATTGGAATAATGATGATGTGGATGCTGTCGTCTCCACCACTCTAGAAAAAATTTATTCCCCATTAAGCGGTATCGCCGCAGCAGCCCCCGACGTCTGCGATAATATTCAGTTCTTACGTATGAAGCACCGCGATGCAACAGACGATGCCAGTGACGCCGATGCGGTCTTTTTGATGATGCCCGGTATCTTAGAAGGTGCCAATGCCTTCGAGTATATTGGCCGACAGATGGTCTACATAGCCGAGCAACAATATGGGGAGCACATAGAAGTATGGGGCATTGATCGTCGTGCAAACTGCCTTGAAGATCTTTACGCGTTTAATTATGTTGAGCAGTTTGTAGTAACCCCTGAAGAAGCTGAAGAGGTGTTACTGGGGTATTACTTTAAAGGACAACCGCATAACAATAAGACCTTCGAGGGTTTCTTAACATCCGAGCAACTGCCCTATTTAGAAGAATTTGGTATGGCATTGGCCACCGAAGATATGTTCACCATCATGGAAACTATGATGCCGGACCAAACCGATAGACAAGCAAAACTATTTGTCGGAGGGCATTCCCTTGGCGGTATACATACCTCCGTTTTTCTCGCATGGGATAAAGATGGTGACCCAACCACAACAGAGGATGCAGGCTATGCCAATACCGCAGGGGCTTTTGCACTGGATTCAATCTTAACGCCGTTAAATGATATTCCCAACTACATTGCATCCCTGATTCCTTTTCACCTGGGTAAACTTGGCTTACCCATCGTCAATCTAGGAACCAAAGCGGCCTACCATGGTGCGGTAAAAGGCATTGCCAGCAATAAGGTGCCACGCACAACCACGTTCGAGAATGGCTTCTCTTCCCGCGTACTGGCGCTACCAGAGGCCATTGCTGCATTAGCTGTCACAGGGCCGGATCTACCGAGTGTAGCACTGCAGAACTTCCCCCAAGAACCCGATGTTAATTTCATTATGGATATGATGAACACCCGCAATTTCGACGACTTATTGCATGGCCCAGATCTACGGGAGTATCGCTATACGCAAGAATCCATGGTGGCTCTTTTTTTCGATGATAACTTCTCTACATTAGGGTTTTTAGGCACGAGTTTAGGGCATTTGAATGGAGGTCCGATGGCAGAAAAAGCGCCATTACTGAGCTTCCTAAATGACCTTCCGTTGCTCGGAAATTTTGTTGACGCCATTTACACCTCGAGACAACAACATATCGGCACCAACACTGACACCCTGTATAGCTGGGCAAACTTCGATGAGGTGGCCAGCCCTAGTGATCCCACCTATACCGATGTGTCGGGTCGATATGTATTTACCGATCACAGTACCGAAATGTCGGATATCAAGGATTTCACCCGCGCACTCTATGTGGGTGAAACCAACCTGACAGAATGGTATTTCCCGACCCGCATTATGATTGATTCTTTCTTTGGCATTCCCTTCCCTCATGCGACCGATGTAGGGTTAAAGGTCTATCATCGTAACGCCACACTTGCCGTTCCTAAGATAGAATTTATTGGTGGTGAAGGCGCTGTTAAGCCACTACTCGACTTAGGGCTGATTTCTGATGTTGGTGCCCAACGGGTCATTTTAGAGGGTATGAATCACTTGGACCCAATGTTTGCCGTTGCCAATGCCTCTTCTCATTACCACAACCCAGTCATCAACACCCTATTACAGTTCGCACGAGAGCATCGAACCCAATAGACTGCCAGAACACCATAAAAAAAGGGCCTAGGGGGATTACTCCTCTGCAGGCCCTTGAACATCGAGCTTGGCTCGATCGGCTTTGGAAATATAAGGGGGTTTACTGTGTGGCTTCTTCTTATCGCTCGCCTTTTTAGCCCGCTTTACCAAACTTTCTTTGACTTTCTTCTTTCTGCTCATTGTCGTCTACCGCTATTATCAGATGCCCTATTGTAGCACCTAACGTACAATGAACTACAAACCCGCAGCATCCAATATGTAGTTAGGTTTCTCCAGCGAGATAAAGTGATTAGTACCTTTGGTCTCCACCACATTCACTCGGCTAGACATATTGGCACTCGCGATCATCGCCCGGCGGCTCAACACGTGATCCCTTTCACCCACTACAACAGATATCTCCTCAAAATTCTCATACAGATCTTTTTGATTACGCCCCTGCCATTCAATAATATTATGAATGTTCTTAAGCGCAATTTGATAATTTTTAGGCGCACAAAATAATCCCCGTATCAGTTCAGTTTTCAGTGCCGAGGGAGGCTTCATCATTGGCATTTTATTCAGCGCTGCATTAGAAATATTGCGATTATGGGAAAAGACTAGTGGCATAAAATATGCGCCCACACGCTTGAAGTTCTTTTCTCCCCCGCCAGAGAGACGGCCTTGAGGAAGGGCTGGTGCTTCTAGCACAACTTTTGCATTTTTCACCAAACCAGGCTCCTGCTTGCCCAATTCAAGCATTACGGCACCACCACGGGAATGTCCGTGAAAGATAAGGTTATCCGTTGTCGCCAGATGCTTAACCGCGCACGCGACTATATGAGCATCATATTCAATCGTAGACGTTGGATAAGGATTGTTATCTCCCCAATCCACGCTTTTTGCATGGGTAGTGGCAAAGGGCAAATGATAATCCGCGCTGTTCACTAAGATCAGCTCAACATCCGCCTCTTTATAGAGTTCAAGAAAGTATCGCATGTCTTCGAGAAAGCCAGGCATACACACCACCGTTTGCACCGGTCCTGCCTTAGCATCTAGATCCATACGACGTTTCGCCACACCGCCTCGGCCTACATGAAAGACCTCACCATCAAAAGACACCACATTCACCCGCGCGAGATCCCTATGAGTGACATGGTTTCGGTATAGGTGAAACCCTAACGCTAGCAACACAAAAAACGATACCAAATAGAACATACCCATCCCCCAATTTATATATAAAAACTACTTACTTCATCGCGACTTGTCCAACGTAATCAGAAAAGCGCTGTGGAAATAAACGGGTTAGGAAGTCCATTACCACCGCATCCTTGCCCACAAGTATACGCTTCTTATCTTTTTGGATACCCCGAACAATCAATGCTGCTGTTCGTTCTGAGGTAGTTCCGGCAACCCGATCAAACCGAGACGCCAAACGTCGCGCGCCATCATTTTCAGCCGCGGCCCCCAGCACGCGACTGTTTCTAGCGATATTGGTTTTGATTCCCCCTGGGTGTACCGACATCACCTTTACAGAGCTCCCACGCAGTTCTTGTATCAACGTTTGGTTCAGCGCTTTTACTGCATGCTTTGCGCAGTTGTAAGGGCCATTATTGGGAAACGGCACAAAACCATTCACACTGGAAATATTTACAATATGGCCTTCATTCTGCTGTTTAAGGTACGGTAAAAATGCTTTGGTGCCATGCAATACACCGTAAAAACAGATATTAAATACCCAATCGAAATCCTCTAATGTAATCTCTTCAATCGACGCAACCGAAGCCACCCCCGCGTTATTGATAACGATATCCACACAACCATGAAGATTAACCACATCATCCGCCCATTGGTAAATACTTTCAGGGTGGGATACATCGACACGGTGCGAAGACACCACTATCTCTTTCGGTAATCCGGCAATAGTCTCGGCCAACCCACTTTCATCAACATCCGATAGTGCTAACACGCAACCATGACGTGACAACTCCTGGGCCAATGCACGGCCAATACCTGAGGCTGCTCCTGTAATTGCAACAACTTTGTTATAGAGATCTTTCATATCACTACCTTTACTGAGCGTTATTAAATACTCTTTATGCATCCATTCTAGGAATCACACGCAACAAATCCCTACATTGATTGCCATTAAATAGACCTTACTCGCCAACACAACCAAACGACCTCACATTGGCGGATAGAGTACATAGTTTGGCAACGTGGGTAGGGACACCAATACACGAGATTTTTATGCTCGATAGCCCACATATGAACGACACTAGCAGAATAGGAGCCGCAGTATGAACGCAAGCACCTTGTCACAATTGGACTATGAGATCGTTATCGTTGGAGCCGGCATTAGCGGTATTGGCACAGCCATTAAGCTGAAGGAGAACGGTATGAACTCCTTTGTTCTTCTCGAAAAAGAAGGTGAGTTGGGTGGCACCTGGCGAGATAACAAATACCCTGGGGTTGCCGTTGATATTCCCTCTTCCTCCTATTCTTTTTCATTTGAACTCAACCCGAATTGGTCGCGCGTTTTTGCCCCCGGGCAAGAAATACAGGAATATGTTCAGCACTGTGCAGAAAAATACTGCATTAAACAACATATTCGATACCATTCTCGCGTTGAAAAAACCGATTTTTCTAACCGCGATAATACGTGGACAACGTTTTTTAGCGATGGTTCTCAGCTACGATCTCGTTATATTATCTCTGCCACTGGCGTATTGAATCAGCCTGTACTCCCCAACATTAGCGGTATAGAGAAGTTTAAAGGTGATGCCTTTCATACTGCCCGTTGGAATGATAGCTGCGACCTAAACGATAAACGTGTCGCTATCATTGGCACAGGTGCCAGCGCGGTACAGGTAATACCCTCCATCGCGTCGAGCGTTGGTAAGCTCTCAGTTTTTCAACGCACGCCAATTTGGGTCTCCCGAAAAAGAGACACTAAGATTCGTCAAGAATACAAAGATAAATTTAGTCAGTATCCACTTTATCAACGCTACTTTCGTATGCGCTCAGAGATATTTATGGAGGCAGCGGCATTCACCACGGTCAATCACAAACGTATGCCTTGGCTTACCAATGCAGTAGAAGATCATTGTCGAGGCTTCTTAAAAAAGGAAGTACAAGATCCCGCCATTAGAGATCAGTTAACACCACACTATGGGTTTGGCTGTAAACGACCTGCAGTATCAAATGACTACCTGAAAACATTTAATCGGGATAACGTAGACCTGATTACTGAGGGTATTCAAGAAATCACAGACACAGGCGTTATCACCAATGACGGTATTTGTCATGAGGTCGATATAATAATTTGGGCCACTGGGTTTAAAACTCAAGAAATTGGCAATGCCCCAAGCTTTGAAGTCTATGGCCTCGATGGATTAGAGCTAGGCCAATACTGGCACCTTAACCGATACCAAGCCTACTTTGGTGTGTCAGTCCCAAAATTTCCCAATTACTTTTTGACTTACGGGCCATACTCCGGGGGATTAAATTGGTTTTCAATGCTGGAAGACAATGTTAAATATATTATTCGCTGCCTTAAAAAAGCAGAAAAGAAAAATAAGACCTATATTGAAGTCAAACAAAAAGCCCATGATCGTTATTTTCGATCTATGGTAAAACGATCCAACGGCACCGTCTTTAAAGATAATGCCTGTATAGAAGCAAACAGCTATTATCTTGATCGTCATGGAGATGCATCGTCACCTTCACCCTATACGCCCGCTCAACGCTGGTTTCGGGTAAGAACGTCACGATTATCGGCGTATCAATTTAGTACCTAAAGTATAAATCCCAGGAGACTCAGCAATGACTGATCAAGAAAATTCAACTCCGGCGCTACCTATACCAAGAGATAAGAATAATGATTACACAGAAGAACAAGCCCAACGGCGCCGAACTTTTCTCGTGCAACAACGTGACGCTTCGCTAAATCATATCTCCAGCTATTCCATTGACCCCGCCTCTACCGCTGGCAATATCGAGAATTTTATCGGTGCAGCACAAGTGCCAATTGGTCTTGCGGGTCCACTACAAATAAACGGCGAGCATGCCCAAGGCGAATTTTACGTCCCCATGGCCACCACAGAAGGTACCTTGGTAGCCAGCTATAGCAGAGGTATGCGGTTACTGCGAGAAGCCGGTGGTGTCAAAGTCTCTGTGGTAGATGATGCCATGCAACGAGCTCCGGTATTTATTTTCCAGGACGCCCGCCAAGCACGGGACTTTGGCCTGTGGATAGAAGATAACTTTTCTACCATCAAGGAAAAATCCGAGCAAACCACCCGCTCTGGTGCGCTGAGAAATATCGAACAATATGCCGCCGCGAGAATGCGTTACCTGCGCTTTAATTTTACCACTGGCGACGCCGCTGGGCAGAACATGGTAGGCAAAGCAACGTCCGCCGCCTGTGAATGGATTGCATCAGAGTACCCCAGTGCATTCCCTGAGGGTGGGTTGCAACGCTATATGCTCTCTGGCGCAATGGATACCGACAAGAAACACTCGCAACTCAACACCTTACACACCCGCGGTAAACGTGTGATCGCAGAGGCCATTATTCCAGATAATGTCATGCGTTCAGTGTTAGGTATCCCTACAGAGATGATTTATAAAATGCGCCAAATTTCCCATGTGGGCAGTTTTATGGCGGGCTCAATCAATACCGGTGTGCATTCACCCAACGCACTGGCCGCATTATTTATTGCCTGCGGTCAAGACGCGGCGAATGTGGCGGAATCCTCTGCCGCTATTTCTTATGCCGACCTCGATGCTGATGGCAACTACTACGTATCCATCACCATACCCTCCCTTATCGTCGCGACCTATGGTGGGGGTACCGGTTTAGGCACGCAAAAAGAATGCCTAGAGCTGATGGATTGTTATGGCCAGGGCAAGGTCAATAAATTTGCCGAAATTGTTGCAGGTACCGTACTCGCGGGAGACCTGTCGCTAAGTGGTGCCATTTTGGCAGGCGATTGGGTCACTAGCCATGACCAATTAGGTCGCAATCGCTAGCAGCCTTAAGACTTCCTTAAGCTTTTATCGGTAGCCTATCTCTACTCCCCTCAGAGATAGGTTCTACCATGAAACACATCGCCAGTATCCTATGCAGTCTTTGTATTTTTTTTAGCGCTTCCACCGCACAGGCAGACCCGCTGAACCTCGCCCAGTACCAAGGCAAGCAAGCGGTCTATCTCGATTTTTGGGCCTCATGGTGTGTACCTTGTAGAGAGTCCTTTCCCTGGTTAAACCTAATGCAATCGCGTTATGGCAGTCGTGGATTAAAGATCATTGCCGTCAATCTGGATAATGATCCCGATGCCGCCAGCGATTTTCTCGCTGAATACCCCGCCTACTTTGATATCGTATTTGATCCCAACGGCGAACTCGCCAGTCGCTATGACATTCAGGGAATGCCCAGTTCCGTACTCATCGATAAACAGGGAAACATATTTAGACAACATGTGGGGTTTCATGGTGATAAATCAGCATTCTACGAAGACATTATTAAACGCCTATTAAGTGAGGGCTACGCAGATGCATTATAAACGGCCCTTTGCGATCACCTGGTCCCTACTCCTATTTTTCATGCTGTCTCTTACTGCTTGTAGCTCCTTAGGGGTAAAACCCTGGGAGCGAGAAATTCTAGCAAAACCGGACATGGCATTAGACGAAAACCATATGGATACCGCCTATGACGATCATATTTATTTCAGCAAGGAAGCTTCCAGCGGTGGACGTGTATTTTCAGGAGGTGGATGCGGATGCAACTAAAACACAAACGCATACTCGATGTGATCGCGCTGTCGAGCCTATCACTGCTAAATGCATCTCATGTTAGCGCAGAAACACCAGCAACCAACGGCGACAAAGACTCCCCCTGGAAAATCGACACCGCCATTTTATATTACGACGAGCAAGATAGAGTCAACGCAGTAGAGCCGGTAATTAATATCAGTAAGGCATTTGGAGAGGACAGCATTTTTTCCGCCAGGCTGTCCTTTGATACCTTATCCGGCCCGTCACACAATGGTGCATCGGTAAGTAATGAGGTGCAAACGTTTACTAGCCCGTCTGGCGAAGAAACCTACGAAGTGGCTCCAGGTGACATTCCCTTAGACCCCAACTTTGAAGACCAACGCACTGCCGCGAGCTTTCAACTGGAACACAAGCTTGGCCGCTTATCCACATTCGGTTATGGTGCAGCCTTTTCTACAGAAACAGACTATCAATCTGCCAGCCTTAATGGCAGTCTTGCGAGAGATTTCAATCAGCGTAACACCTCTCTTTCTGCTGGTATTTCGTTTACCCAAGATACCATTAGCCCTCGTGAAGGCGTTCCCGTCGCACTGTCGCGAATGTCCAACTTAGAAAGTAATGGCGACGAGAAAAAAACCACACTGGATCTTTTATTGGGTGCAACACAGGTCATCAGTCGCAATACCCTCATGCAATTTAACTACGGCTTCGGACAATCCGATGGATACCATAATGATCCTTATAAAATTGTCTCTATCATTGATAGAAGCACCGACTCACCGGAAGATTATATCTTCGAAAACAGACCCGACTCTCGCACCAAACACAGCTTCTATTGGCGTACCAAGCACCAACTCAATGATGACATGATCGATGCCTCATGGCGCTTTATGAGTGATGATTGGGGTGTCGATTCCCATACCTTAGATCTTCGCTACCGTTGGAATTTTTCCGCCAATAGTTACTTGGAACCGCACTTTCGCTATTACACACAATCCGCCGCCAATTTCTATCGCGAAGATATTAGTAGCACGGAGGTATTACCACAAGTGGTCTCTGCGGATTATCGTTTAGGGGGATTAGAAGCAACCACCGCGGGCATCAAGTGGGCCACAAAGTTAGACAAACAACATGAATTTAATATTCGCGTCGAACTCTATGAACAAAGTGGCGACACTGCGGCTGCGGATCTTAGTGCCTTGATTACTCAGCTCGGTTATACGTTTTATTTTTAGAGGTCATCCATACAAGGATCAGAGACGGCATACACTAAGCTTATAAGCGCCGACACAATTTATCCAATAGTCAACGTCAAGGAATCACTGGATCGTTATGCTTTCAACACTCACAAAACGGCAACTCACGTGAATCACTCGCCCCCTTCATCCGATTAAATTTCAATCAAACGAAGGTCCCCAATGGACTTTAATACTCCCTGTAATTCGTTATTAGAGAACAATCTGTCGATATAATTTACACCGACTAATCATCACCATATATAAGATTTATATAATAACTTTATTATTCAACGATATACCCGGAGCTAGAGGAATCGGCACAAATAATGCTTGATATTATTTTTAAATAAACGATCGAGCCAAGGGATATATCAATGAAAAATAGAATTCTTATATTAGCGGCACTATTAACAGCAGCCTATTCAAATATCGCTTCCGCTACACCTATAGTAACTTATACAGCATCAGGATCTGAGGGGAATTATGTTCTTGATTTTACAGTTGAAAATACTATCGACCCATCATACAACCAGTCTTTGTACTTTTTTGGGGTCAATTTACTAGATACAAACCAAGGCGGCCCTCAAGGCTGGAATGATTGGGGTGGCACATGGAATAATACTGGATACGGTGGAAGCGCTATTAACTACCAGTCAACGTGGATAACCAGTAACGGCGCTCAATATGCAATTGATTCTGGTGAAAGTTTATCAGGTTTCACTGTTTCCTCAGCTGTTTTACCAGGAGACATTAGCTTCTATACTTTTGGTACAGGCGATAATTATTATGAAAGCGACGCGTTTTATCAGGGTTGGAACCCAGGATTTGAGGGTGCTGTTAATGGTTCAACTTCGATTTCAGAGCCCGCAACACTGGCATTGTTTGGACTTGGTTTAGCAGGTTTAGGATTCTCACGAAAGAGAAAGTAATCCACTGAAAAATTTCAGACTATTTGTAAAGATAACCCCGATTTAATCGGGGCTATCTTTACTTAATCGAATAGCCAACGAATACTTGGCATATTCGAGCTAGTTCCTTCTTATCACTATTGGTATCTTACAGTGTCGCATCCGTGTATTTTCAAAAGGATATACTAGCGATAGATTTTTTGCGATAAAGGTGGCAATGCGAAGTACGTAAAAGAACGGATTAAGACGTCCTCATATTGGCTCAGCGCTTGTTTTATTCAGGTAACTCAGAGACCAAATGCCCAATGAAGGCACTGAAGCTATCAAAACGTTTGTCAAAACCAACACTGTGGTCCCAGCAATAAACAGGATAGCTTTCATCTGACTCATCAATGGCATAAAACTCTTCCTTATCTGAAGAATTGGCTTCTTGTAATATGCCCTCTTCATCCGATGTATTTGCTTGCATGATAGCGACAGGTACAAAGTTATCTGGCCAAGCGTCCCCCATCCATCCTCTAAAATTTGGGTAAAAACTAATTACCGCCGTAAGCTTGTGTGCAGGTGCAAAAACAATCGGTACCTTTAAGTAGAGGTCTGGAGAAAAAAACCTCGATATCTTTCTAGATTATGTTCATCTAAGAATTTTGCGTCTCTTCCTTTACAGGAATTTCAATTAGCTGTTCTTTCATTCTTTGTGCAATTTCAGGAGGAAAATGACTAAACATAATTTTCCTTTGATGTTTTTTGTTCTCTATAGCTGAAAAGGTATCGATGCATAAGTATATAACTCAGTCCAATTTGTGGAGTAAAGTGTATATTACATATTAAATTTATGGCCAATTAGAAATTTCTTTAGCTCATGAAACTGACTGTCACGTAACACCGAGCGGATGATATGGACATTTTTTCCATCCTGTTGGATCCCAATATTCCATCCAATTTCATTGACTTGAAATGGCCTATCAAGACTTACCGTTTTTCTGGGGAATATCACCCAAGGGGGGCTGATCAATTGATCGTCACACAAAGTGACATGGGGGTATTTAATGCGCTCATAAACAATCCCGCACAAAATTACAAATAGCCCTCCCATAAGAAAAGACAATACATAATTCCCTATGTTAAGGGGCCCTTCAAGGAATACGTAGGGATACATACAAAGGTTACCCACCAACAATCCAAACATTGCCACCATACAGATATGTACCTGACTCGCCCAATACTCCGTACGCATGATACCCTCTGATTAGATTAAGACTCTAACACTGGTGCAGTTTAGTGCGCCCAAGTGCCAAAGACTCAATGCCAAAATCCGCCTTATCGGTACCTTCCCCCAAATATTCGAAGTGAAATAAACAAATAAGGTAGGCCAATAGCTCTGGCCGGTCTTAAAAACTAATTTCTACTTTTCCAATGACTAAAAATACATGAACCATAAAAATTTAGAATCTATCCCAGTAAAGACTTATCACTTCGATCATCCCAACACATTGAACTGATCAACCACTTTCCATTGATTTCTATCAATTGAAATAGATTAATGCCAAACCGTGTATGCAATCCGTTTTTTCCCTCAAAAGTAACTTTATACTCCGAACTTATTTGAGCAACCCCTCCGAAAGTACTGACATTATTCGACAATTCTGTCTCTTCAATCGAAACGATATTGCCGTTATCAACATTGGTATTCAACATGAATATATAGTCAGATACGGACATGATAACCGGTGAATTTCCTTTGTTATTAACGAAAAGGCCTTTTTCGATGAAACAAGGCGGTAGCGTATCAAAATTTGGCTTACTTCCCTTTGAAAAGGATATTCCTTTGTACACTATTGACGGTATATCTTTAAGCATCTCTCTTCCTTGTGTCCTTATTTACCATTGAACAAGTATATCGTTAACTTTAAGGGATTCTCTATCAAACCCAACAGCCCAGAATACCTCATCATCACTCTTACTATATTTGACTTTCCAAAGGCTCAATTTTGAGTCTTTTCTCACCAAACAATCAATAAGCATAATACTAATAAGTTCTCCCATGACACTATCAAGATCACGACACATGTCTAGATACATATCTTCTGTAATATGCCCATCGTCATCCGCCTCTTGCGGCGGCATGGATATTTCTTGAAGAAGGCTATAGCTCTTTCCATCATGTAGCCTAATAACCTGTTCGGCCACATTTCTTTCTTTATCTTGAATCATAAAATTCCTTTTGCAATATCGATAACAAATTATCACCGCACTATATATAGTGCACTATATTTCTTTTGCCATATAGTAAAGCGTAAAACCGTCGGCATATCCGTGAACGGTGGCAATGTTCTCGTAATCCAATCTTGTATATAACGCTACTGCTTTTTCATTTAGCGTATTGAGCTGAATCCTTTTACAACCACACAGCTGGGCGCGAGCAACCACCACCTCGTGAATTGCGGTACCATACCCTCTTGATCGTAAGCTCTCTAACACCCATAGATTATCTAAATAGAATTGGGAGAGATGTACCCTGCCAGTGGCTCCACCGATTATCTTATTCTCACTAGTTGCGTGAAAAGCCCATTTTGTGGGCATAACACCACCCACTTGGCTCAGCCCATATTCCAGCACACCGTCCTCGATCGGCTTAGATTCTTCGGCGGTTGGATCTTCAATCGTCGTTATCATCATGAAAGCAAGTACCGTTACCTTGTTGCGCTTTTTCTCATCAAGCGCAACATGGCAGCTTCATACTTATCTATCTTGATACTGCCAAAGTGAGTAGACTCAATCTCCAATTTTTGCTGCGCTCTAACCGAGGCCTCAAACAATTCAAGCTCTCGTTCATCGAGTTCCGCCCAATATCCATCCCTATTGGAGTCGATCTTACATTTTCTAGGCAGTGTCTCTTCTATGAGTATCGAGCCATCAGAATAGAATTTATTATCATAGATACAACCATTAATTTTCCCCCTATCGATAACCAACTCCCATGGAAACCCCTGTGCTTCTACCTTTTTGTCCTTACTTAGGTTATCACCCGCAACTACACTAGTTGAAAACACTAGAAATAAAATAACGATCATTCTCATAGTATTACTCCCTGTCTATGTCGGTATAGGTATGACTCTATACCAAAATGCGATATTTTTTAATTGGTTTATTTCCAATATACTCTTAAGGTTATTTTAGTAATGGAACCTGCCCGTTACATATTTTGATACAATTTTCTTCCTTGTACTACTCATTTGTTTCAATGGAGTCTCATGAACACAACAGCACCAGCTCGCCCCTTTAAGGTTTTAGGTATTCAACAAATCGCCATCGGTGGCCTTTCTAAAGACAAACTCAAAACACTTTGGGTTGATATGTTAGGTTTGGAGGTCACAGGAACCTTTGCATCAGAAAGCGAAAACGTAGATGAGGATATCTGCGCTATAGGAGAAGGGCCTTTCAAAGTAGAAGTGGATTTGATGCAGCCATTAGACCCGGAGAAAAAACCCGCTGTACACGCAACGCCATTAAACCATATTGGCCTATGGATAGACGACCTAGCCACCGCGGTGGAATGGCTAACCGCCCAAGGCGTACGGTTTGCCCCTGGAGGTATTCGTAAAGGTGCAGCTGGGTTCGATGTTACATTCTTACACCCGAAATCTAACGACGAATTCCCCATTGCAGGTGAAGGTGTTTTGATCGAATTAGTGCAAGCACCGCAAGAGGTAGTTGAGGCATTTAGTAAACTCGCAGCAACAAGCCTAGCGGGATAAGATTAAACACCAATACCATCCACCAGCATTCGTAACACAGCATCCGCCATGCGTTTTTGCATGGCTTTATCGTCAGGAGAACGTAAAAAACTCAGTGCCGATGCCATGATTAACCCCACAATGACATGCCCCGTCGCCTCTGCATCAAGGTCTTCCCTGAAAAACCCAAGTTTCACACCATGCTCCATGTAGGCAGACACCAATTTTGCGGCCCAATCAAAAAAGCCCATGATGCGTTGCGTCATTTCGGGGTCGATGGATGTTGCCTCTAGCAATATTAAGCGCGCTGCATTTGGGTTATCCATCACGATATTGGCGAGCTGCTTGCTAATACGCTCACATTGCTCTCGATAATCGTCTAGAGAGTTTACTGCTCCCGGTGCATTCTCATTCAGCAGGGTACCTGCGATCTTGCTAGACACATCATCAATGACATGGTCAAGAATATCGCGCTTGTTTTTGAAATGGCGATAGAAAGTACCATGCCCTATACCCAATCGCTTAGCGATATCCGAGATCGACGTTTGATGGTAGCCGCGCTCAGAAAACTCAGCAGAGGCAGTGTCTATTATGTCGGTACGGAGCTGAATTTTCTGTCGCTCCGCCCGTGAAAGGCTCTTTTTCTCATTCATGAGGCACATTCTACCCCATTGATTTCTTTATGTAATGTTAATGTTGTGACATTTAATACCGAATGTGACATTGCATTCCGATAATGACGCGTATAGTCTATTTGATAAATATTGATCATTAGATAGACAACAGCATAAGAGGGCTTCAAATGAAAAAGAGCGGACAGCAATATGATGTGATCGTCGTCGGGGCAGGTTTTTCTGGGATTGGTGCAGCCATCAAGCTGCAAGAAGCGGGAATCAGTAACTTTTTGGTACTGGAAAAAGCCAACGAAATCGGCGGGGTATGGCGGGACAACACCTATCCTGGCTGCGCTTGTGATATACCCTCCTCTCTCTATTCTTATTCTTTTGCTCCTAACCCGAAATGGAGTCGAGTGTTTGCAGAACAAAAAGAAATTAAGAACTACCTGTTTGATGTCGCGGACCAGCACAATGTTCGGGGCTGCGTACGACTAAACCATGAGATGCTGGGGGCCGAGTGGGATAACGATAAACTCTGCTGGGTCGTTAACACTAACCAAGGTGACTTCACCAGCCGATTCGTCATTTTTGCCTGCGGCCCCCTCCATAAACCCATTATGCCCAGCATTCCCGGTATCGACTCGTTCACCGGTTCTATATTCCATTCCTCTCGCTGGAATCATGATGTTGACCTTTCCAATAAACACGTAGCGGTAATTGGTACGGGGGCTTCTGCGATTCAATTTGTCCCTAAGATTCAACCAACGGTAAAAGAGCTTATCGTTTTTCAGCGTACCGCCCATTGGGTGCTGCCAAAGTTTGATCGTAAAATGCCGTGGCTTATACGGGAGGTATTCAAGTCATTACCACAAATGCAGAAGATTATGCGCGGTGGGCTATACAGCGCACTTGAAAGCATTAATGGAGGCCTACGCTTCCCTCGTGCGATAAAACAGTTGCAATATTTGGCTCGCCGTAACATTCATCGCGCGGTAAAAGATCCAAAAATGCGCGAACAATTAACGCCGGATTATGTGATTGGTTGTAAGCGCATTCTTCAATCTAATGATTGGTACCCAGCGTTGGCGAAAAGCAATGTAAAGATGGTCTTTGGCGGAGCGACTTCTATTGATGGAGATACCATTAGTGGACTTTCCGATAATGGTCAGCTAAGCAAGCACAAAGTGGATGCTATTATTTTTGGTACGGGGTTTGAAGTAAGCAACCCTCCTATTGCCAAGATCATTCAAGGTAAAAATGGAAAAACCATGGCTGAGAACTGGGCCGGTAGCCCTGAAGGTTACCTGGGAACGATGGTGGATGGATGTCCCAATGCGTTTTTGATGTTTGGCCCCAATCTAGCGGTTAGCTCTTCGGCCTTTATTATTATAGAAGCACAGCTGACCTATATTATTGATGCACTAAAAAAAGCACGTACGAATAATCTAGCGACCATAGAAGTGAACCCCGAAAAAAGTGCAGTATTTAACGAAAAATTACAAGATGCATTAAAAGATAGTGTATGGGATGTAGGGGGATGCACCAGTTATTTTATCGATGAATCTGGACGCAATAGTACAGTGTGGCCATGGACAACGTTTTCCATGCGAGAACGCATGAGCCAATTTAATCTCCATGAATATATTCTTACTCCACGCGTGTAAATAGAAAATACCATTAACAAGAATAATTAGTAAAAACAATCAACATAAAGGTGACCCTATGTTTACAACAAAATCTGTAGAAATTAAAGGCAGTGTCGTGGCAATTACCGGTGGTGCTAGAGGTATTGGTTTGGCCATTGCAAAAGCATTGATTGCTGAAGGTGCCAGAGTCTCAATTGGTGATATTGATGCTGATCTTGTCAACACAACTGCCGCGGAAACCGGGGCATATGGTTGCCATTTGGATGTTCGTGAAAGAGCATCCTTTGCTGACTTTATCCAGTCTACCGAAATCGCACTCGGCGCCGTGGATATTATGATAAATAACGCTGGCATTATGCCTATGGGATCTTTTTTAAACGTCGACCCCGATCTGAGCGATACGCAAATTGATATTAACTTACGCGGTGTCATTCACGGCATGCAATTAACCTTACCCGGAATGCTGACGCGCGAACGTGGGCATATTATCAATATCGCCTCATTAGCCGGTCTCTTTGCCATTCCCGGTGCAGCAGTCTACAGTGCGACAAAATACGCCGTCGTTGGCCTTACCGAAACGGTCGCTGCTGAATATCGTGATAGCGCCGTCAATTTTACAACCATTATGCCGACTATTGTCAGTACAGAATTGTCATCTGGATCAACTGATGCAGGCGCAGGCATACCGAACATCACACCAGAAATTGTTGCTGCGAATGTCGTTAATAGTATTAAGCGGCCGAAATTACATGTTACCATACCAGAATATATGGAAGCCGCTCATTCAATTTATAACCTCTTACCTCGGTGGGCAACAGAGAGGGGTCGACGTCTGTTCGGAGACGATCGCATACTGAAAAAATGGGATAATAAAGCCCACGCCGGTTATTCCCAACGTATAGCATCACTTACAGACGACAAATAAAAGGAATGAATATGGATCACATTACCCACCCCATTTTGCGAACAAGTTTGCGCCTGATATTTAAATTACCCAGTTCTCTTCCTTTGCCAGCGCCAATGCTACGACAAGCAATGGAAATAAGTGCTCAATTTTTTAAAACACGACCCGAAGTTCAGATAGAAAAATGCCTCATCGGGGGGGTTCCAGCAGAACGCATTAGCACAGAAACAGCACATAAAAAAATCATAATTCATCTTCATGGTGGTGCATTTTTTGCGGGCTCGGCAAAAACCCATCGCGCATTAGCAAGTGAGATTAGTGCTCGGACTGATTTCACAGTCTATACGCTGAATTATCGACTGGCTCCTGAACACCCTTATCCTGCTGCGCTTAACGATGCGATGGCAGCGTATAAGGCGCTAATAGGTCAAGGAGTTAATGCAAAGGACATCATTATTGGTAGCGACTCGGGCGGTTGCGCACACGCGTTATCTCTGGCAATTTCCTTAAGAGATCAGCAGTTACCGCTACCTGCAGGGCTATTTATGATATCGCCCTTCCTCGATCTTTCACTCAGTAATCCATCGGTGAATAGCAATAAGCAACGTGACCCTATGGTGACAGCCTACGCGTTACGCAGAGGCGCCGATGGATACCGTGGAAATTTATCCGCGAAGGATTCACGCGTATCCCCACTGTTTGCCAATCTCAAAGGGTTACCACCGACCCTTGTACAAATGGGTAAGGACGAAATTCTACTGGATGATGCGTTGATCTTCGAGCGGTTAGCTAAACAAGCAGGAATGAAAATTAATAACCAAATCTATGATGGCATGTGGCATAACTTTCAGATGTTTAGTGCAATGTCCAAGACAGCTAAGAGAGCACTGGATGAAATTGCCGATTTTATTGCACTACTGGGCCAATCAGACGGCATAGTACATCATTAAATTTCATTAGGTTAGGGGCACCTACCGGATCAGATCAAGAAAATCGTCGGGTGCTGGTGCCTCAAAGGTCAGACGCTTGCCAGTTTTGGGTTTCGTTATGCTTAGGCGCAATGCATGCAGCCCCATGCGAGGTCCATCAGCACCATAACGGGAGTCCCCAATCACCGGATGCCCTAACCAAGCCAAGTGAGCACGAATTTGATGTTGCCGACCTGTCTCTAGTCTAACTTCAAGTAACGACCGATCGCTTACAGTACGCTGAGTGCAATAATGCGTGATGGCTTCTTTGGCTTCCGGATGTGGACCCACATGCATCTGATATCTCTCTTCATCCAATCTCAGGGGCTGATCAATGGTACCTTGATCTGGCTTAGGACAACCGTCGACCACCGCAAGATAAATTTTGTCGGTATTTGACCACCCTGCATTAACTTCCTCACGCATCTCACGTGACGTGGCAAATAACAAAACACCCGAGGTATCGCGATCGAGCCGGTGTACCGGCCATAAACTCACCGAGCGTTTAGAGCGTGACAGCTGACTGCGAAGAATAGCAAGTGCATGACGTTTGTTTTCATCAGCCGACGCCACAGACAATAAACCGGCCGGTTTGTTAATGGCAACAAGATCACGGTCCGAATAGAGGATCTCCAGCTGTATATTTTCACCCTTCATATTCTTAGGTGACGCCCTAACCTCAACTTCATCTCCGGATTCCAGCGAATAATCATGTTGCCTGACAAGCTGATCGTTAACCAATACACATCCTGTTTTCAACCGTTGCTTTATTTTGTTCCGAGCCCAGCCTTTAAGCTGAGCGTTGAGAAAAGTCAGTAGACCGGTCGCCTCGCTCACACGTAATTTGTCAGACATTGCCTGTCATTCTCCTATCTGAATGCACTTGTATGATGAGCCCGAATGTAGCAAGGGTGAGTTATAAATACAACTCAAGGAATAAGGGTACCTGTCATTGAGGTTACTTACTTAAGAATACCATCATCGACTGCTTTATTAAGCTTCCCTTTCAATACATCCCAAAGTGCACTGCTTCCTTTTTCAATCCGACTGTTTAAATCAAAGACTTTCTCTTTTGGAACATTGTTATCTTTCCAACTATGACCATTACCATTCAAGTTATGCAGTAATGGGGGCACTCTATCAATAGCCTTTGCATATTTTGCATCAACCGATTCGCCCAATTCAAATTCTCGCCAAAGTGACAAATATTGATCTGATTTTCCTTCAGGCAAAATATCAAGAATTCTCTTTAATCCAGCCTCCTCCTTTTCTTTTATTTCTTGTGTCTCACTCGCATAAATAATGGTATCTCCGGCATCAATCTCGCCAAGATCATGAATCAAAAGCATCTTTATTACACGATCGATATCAACGGGCTCGTTCGAATAGTCTTTTAGCATTAATGCCGACAAGCATACGTGCCAGCTATGCTCTGCTGAATTCTCATATCTATCCAAACCCACAGGACGTGTTTTTCGATGGACGTTTTTGAGTTTTTCGATCTCAACCATAAACTCTAAAACATTTTCTATTGGGTTCAATGCAACCTCCAGTTTTTGGGTATTTAGCGCTGTATTCATCTATAACTTAAGGATCTACTGTCTTGGTGATCTGATTTCGTCGTTTTCGATACATTTTATGAAAACCGATAATCGCCACTACGAGCAGAACAAAGAATGCCATTCTCTTATAAACTTTTTAACCCGCAGCCAGCCCTCTGCAAGTGAGCCACTTTGCTAATTTCTGAATAGGATCAAGCTCCAATGCTTTCCGTGACAAATCAAATGCTGCCTGATAGTCTGCTAGCTCAACACCATTTTTCATTATAAGTGCAGCAGCAGTATACTCATTCGCCGTAAGGTTTTGATTACTGGCGAGTATCCCTTTCGCTCTTGTACGACGTACAGCATCTTCCTGAACTAACGCATCCCAATTGATTTTCCGGATCGAGCCTTCTGGCCTCAGCCTAGTACTCTAAAGCAACGCAACATTTTATACAATCTATCCACCATTCAATAAAATCAGGTGGTAACTTTACCTGAAACCGCCAGCCCAACACCGAAGCACACAAAGATACTGCCACTTGTCCTATTTATAGTTTTTACAACTTTTGGCGAACGTAACTTCACCCTAGCCAAATTTGCGGAAGCCCCATAGACACTATGAATAACAACGACCAAACAACTAAATGTTAAAGAAAGCAATAAAAATTGCTCCGCATAAGCTTCATTCGGATCTATAAACTGTGGAAATAATGACATAAAGAATAGAATTGGCTTTGGATTCAATAAGGTTATTGATAAGCCTTCTGAAAAAATATACAGACTTTTTATTCCTGCGCTTTCAGGATCTGTAATGATTATTGATGAGGATCGCCAAGATTTAATACCTAGATAGATTAAATATAGAGCGCCTACATACTTAAGAATTGTGAATGCGAGTGCTGATGTAGACATAAAAACAGCTAAACTTGTAGCCGATATAATTGCAACTATTAACATTCCCAGGGCAACACCAAATATTCCAGAAATTGAATTGATAAAACCATATTTCAGAGAATTTCTAATCGTTAATATAACTCCTGGTCCTGGGCTTGCAATAGTTATCGTCGCGATTGCAATATAGATCAGATACCCTTCCATGTAACCTCCCTAGGTTAGTAACGCTTGTTTAATTTTGTGGCCTCAATTCTCATCGTGTTATCTTTGCCACTAGAGTCCTTTGTGCCCGTCTAAACTTATCTTCAGCTATAGGATAAGCATGATTCCCCTGGTACAGCATTGCTTCAACAAACACCTCTTTCCATTTTTGTCCACATGAGCATTCGTAGTAAGCATCGACATACCAGCTACCTCCACCTCCGATAAGAACGAAGCTAAAACCGAGACGTTCCAAATCACCAATACTTCTAGGGTAACCCTTGCGCCGACTTGAAGCCCTAACGCCCTCGAAACTGCATTGACACTTAAGTTGCTAAGTGTTTACACGATCAAAGTTGTAGTCCCACAGCTCATGCCATTCCCATTGACCTGACAAATAGCGGTCCAATTCAATCAGCTGCGATCCTGTAATATTCTTAAATTTCTCTATATCGTTTTTATCTCGAGGGGTTAACTCTATCACTCAAAAACCTTCTATTCGATTGAAGTATATTTTATACACAAGCAAAGCTGCGTAATGCCATTCCAACAACATACATTTGTTATGCATAACTTTCTATGAAGACGAATCTATCGCTAGGATTCCACACCCAATCTGAAGATGATCGATACCCCCTCAACCAGATAAACCCGCTATAACTCCTTAAATAGAACCCGTTAGGATAGTTGTCGTCATTTCTTATTTTCGTCGAAGCAACAGTTAAATATGGGCCTTCTTCCTGATTAAGATACTGAACTCTTAATTGTGGTGCCATTTCAAGGGGACATAGCGTCAACCCTTGTGAGCTTGAGGCTGCAACTATATCGTGGTATCTAGCCCCCGAGTTAAACCCTAATTCTTTTACGCTTATTCCAACCACTTCAGCAATTTTATTAGATGCAGTAGTTACGAATTCATCATCCATAAACAGTTGTGCCGAATAAGCATTCAAGCATATTTTATTATCCGATAGCAGACCAAGCAACTCTGTCTTATTGAGACCGCCAAACCCTACTTTCCACCGGTCTATTGATTTCATTTACAATACTGCCCTCTGTACAACGGTATATCTTACACGCCTATCAGGAATCACCCTCTTCTTATACGTACTACCTTCATGACTTCAAAAGTTATGCCCGCGACAACCTCCTGCTCTGAGTAATAAGTCATATTCACTCTGGCACCCTTTAAGCTCTTGTAATTACCTTTTCGCTTAAATTTAAACGGTACATCACAATCTTCTACCATCAAGCTATGTAAAATCCACTCACCCTGCTCTCGTTGAACATGAGATATAACCTTCATTAATTCAGAGTGGATAAGGTTTTGGTTTTTTTCTACTAGTTTTTTTGGATCTGATTTCATATTAAATAATCTTTTAATTATTAACGTAACCGATTACAGGAATCAATGCCTATTAACTATGGAAACAGGAGATTAACCAAACTTCTTCTCATGCACTTGCAAGGTTTTTTCCACTTTTTTCAAGGCTACCAATATTCGATTAGCGATAGACAAAGAGCCATTTTCTCGCCCCAGCAAAGTTTCTGAATGAGCGGCACAAAGATTTTCTGCATCACTCCATTGCTCCGCTAATTGCGCAGCCCAACGCTTGAAGTCCTTAACTGCTCCTGCACGCTTCTCCAGCGTCTTTGGTAACGTTATGTGAAACCTGACTTCTGGCTTTTTTATCTTTCCAATCAGCCCAGGAAACCTCAGGTACATCAGCGTATCGTCGGTATGAATAGTCTTTGAAGCTTTGTGATATACCAGTACGGATGAGAAATGTAGATTTTCATTGCTGGAGATAAAGTCGACGCCAGAGGGAATTGAAAACTCGAAATCATCCGCAAACAATGCAGCACACTCGTCTGATTCGGTGAGTTCCGATTGCCAAGGCAGGTCTGGGAATTTTTCAAGATGCCGCTGCGTTCCGTAGAGCTTGGCGTTTGGATATTGCTTATGCGCTTTTTGTACATGCACTGTATGGAATGGGTGCAAATTAATAATGGCTTCAATGTCCGCTCCATTATTGCTTAGCGCGTCGATCTGCTCTTTCACCTTACCTTTCAGTGTATAGGCATCCAGAAGCACAAACTTACCGTTACCGCGCCGCACTAATGAGGCATGCGTGCCAATGTTTAAAATACCGCCGATTTTAAAGACGCCACGGATATTCCAGAAATCATCCGTAACTTGCAATACCTGGTCGTTCATTGTTCTAGTTGCCTTATTGTCAGTGCTTTCTATCGTCTAGACCCACATGGCGATGCGTATTCTGATACGCGCCTCTTTATAGGAAATTGTTAAATCTCGACCCCACGTGACAAGCCTGTCAACACTATGGATTCTTTCCAGATGCCTAATGAGGGTACTCTATCGTCTATTTCGCTCTATTCCAACCACTTCCTTAGGTCTTGCGGGGGCTAAAATTGCCTTCCAGACATACAGCAACCCATGCTGTAAGTAATCGCAGAGTTGGGAGTGCTTCATAGGCTCCCCCCCCTCCTAAAGCAACTCGTCAAGGTACATTAGCGTGCTGCGATAGAATTGGTCATGTCGATTGAACTATTCAGTCATTGTCTCAAAAACCGCTTCAGCTCAATAATCTCATTAGCCATTTTGTGCCTTACATTGAGACTAGGAGTTAAGAATGAAGCGAGATATTTTTGAAGAAGAGCACCTTATTTTTCGTGATGCGTTCCGTAAATTTGTCAAAGAAGAAGTGGTTCCATATACCCATCAATGGATAAAGGACGGCATCGTTGATAGAAGCGTCTGGGAAAAGGCCGGGGCTAACGGGTTTCTTGCGCCGTTTGTAGACGAAGAATACGGCGGTTTGGGTCTTAAAGATTTTCGCTACTCGTGCATCATGATAGAAGAGTTGTCTCTCGTAGGTGAGTCAGGTTTTGCCTTGAGTCTTCACAATGACATTATCGCGCCCTATCTTGATACTTATGGCACCGACGAACAAAAGAAGCGCTGGTTACCGCGAGTGGTTTCTGGTGAGGCCATCCTGGCGATTGCCATGACAGAACCTGGAACCGGTAGTGATTTACAAGGCATTAAGACACGTTTAGAGGACAAAGGGGACCACTACATTCTTAATGGATCCAAAACATTTATCTCTAACGGTATCTTGTCAGATATTGTCATTGTTGCCGCACAGATTGAAGGGGCTGGATTATCGCTTTGTGTGGTTGAGCGTGGTGCAGAGGGTTTTTCTCGCGGTGCAAATCTAGAGAAAATGGGTATGAAATCTCAAGACACCGCTGAGCTGTTTTTTGAGAATGTAATCGTGCCTAAAGAAAATATTCTGGGCCAGCCAGGTCAGGGATTCATCTACTTGATGCAAAAGCTCGCACAAGAGCGAATTACCTGTGCCATTGGTGCGATTGCTGGCGCACAGTTCGCGTTGGATCAAACGTTAGAATACGTTAAAGAACGTAAGGCGTTTGGTAAGCCTATCGGCAAGTTCCAAAATACTCGATTTAAAATGGCGGAAATGAAAACAGAAATCACCATCGGCCAATCGTTTTTAGATACCTTGGTTACTCGCCACCTAAAAGGCGAAGTAACACCGGACGAAGCGTGCATGGCGAAGTACTGGACAACAGACCTACTGAACAAGGTTGTGTATGAATGTGTTCAGTTACATGGCGGCTATGGGTTTATGATGGAATACCCCATCGCTCGCGCATATACCGATGCAAGAATTACCACAATCTTTGCCGGTACCAATGAAATTATGAAGGAAGTGATTGGACGATCAATGGGGTTATAGAGCTACTGCGTGTAATGTCCATAAAAATGGCGGAGTTATCTCCGCCATTTTTTATATCTACAGATGACTACCCTAATCATCAAGAGCCTAACGATTAAGCGATGCGTAACGCTTTCTGGCTCGCATAAGACCTATCAGACCAAGGCTAAACAGGGCAAAACTGGAAGGCTCTGAAACAGTCACTACCGGTGCATCGGTGACATCAACTGATATATTCATACCGGTGCCGCCACCATGATCTTCCCGTAGTATCTGAAGACTATGTGCACCCGAGGCAACCCCCGCAAGGTCGATGTTATACTCATTAATATTCGAGCCACCTCCCTGCATCGCCCCAAAGAGATAGGTGCCATCCAACCAAACATAAATACCGTTATCGACACCCAAATCAATATGGATATCGGACGCAGCACCTAATACAAAATCATACACAACGGCAGATTCATGATTGACAGCCCAGGTATTTGGGATATTAGCAACTGCACCCCAAGAACCGCCTGTATAGTCGCCTCCCAACCAGTCGGTGCCAAATGCGGCCCCAAATACTGTTGGCTCCGATATAGAAGGGTAGTTCGGATCTCCTTCTGAAGAATTAGCATTAGGGAAATGGCTTGGACCATAGTAATCAGCCATATCACCTAAACTAGAATTGTATAACCCCCCCGTTGTATCGTCGATAATGACAACTGCCCAGGTGGAAGTACTTATGCTGAAAAAAACTAACGATAAAACCAATCCAAATATTCTGCTCATGAGATTTTCCTACTCCAATGCCTAATATTTCATTAATATTTACTGCATGGAAAGGAAAGCAAAAAGCGTGCTACTTATTTTTTCTTTTGTACAATCATCGAGTTAACATTTATCACGCTAAACAGGATAGCCACATAGTAAAGTTTCTCGACGTTATGCCGTGAACGGCCAGCCATATTTGATCAAATACTATTCGAACTTGCTAGCGCTAAACAGCCCTGGGTTCGTTCAACTTCTCGCTTTACATGCTTTAGAATATTACCGATGGATTTGTTCACACTGGCATAGGTCATTCGGCCAATAAGGTCACCAATAAAAGGAATCGCCACACCATAACTGGTCACCCAACTCACATCGGTGCCATTTCCATTGGGTACAAGTTCAATCACCCCCCGATCATGATCTAACGGTATCGAGCACTTGATAGTGCGATACTCAATACGACGCGGCGGCTCACACTTAAGCACTTCTTCCACCACGTAAGTACCTTTAAACCATCCCGCTCGACGAGCACCCACACCGTCTCGATGCTCTGTCCCTTCACGGATGAGTTTGGATGACAGAAAGCCTGGGAAGAACCTGTACGCCTCATGATCAATAAGCAACGCAAAAATAGGTTCAGGCGGCGCACTAATATGACAATTCAGATTGAAAGTGAAAGTTTGCATAACGTCTTACTCGACTCATAGAAGAAGAAAGGCGCATTCTAATCAATCCTTTACCGCACAACCACTCGTTATTCTTCGAATTTCATGCATTTGATGAATAGATTGAAGGTGATTAGGTTAACAATCGAAAATTACGGCAAACTAGCCTTTAGTATTGGCTGCTTTATTCGCCAGTATCTCAGTTACCAACGTTACATGGCGTTTGAGTGGAATCGATCGAACGGTCTGGCCAACCGTCTTAACCTCCACCCCCACGACATCACCATTAATCCAAAAAGCACCCACCCACTCAATACTTGAGATATCAATGACCTCCGGAGAGCCGAACATACGATTCTTCAGGTGAATTTGATTACCTTCTTGCTTCAGCACAAAATTAAAGAAAGCACATGACCAGTAAGCACAATTCAATAGCGCAGCCACCACAAACGATAGGACGTCAAATTGAATATCATCCGGCCAACGAAGCACCAACCGGTTAACCGGTATGATAAACAGTGAAGCACACACTAACAGATCACTCTTATCCCAAAACCTTACATCCATGATCTACCCGCTATTCCTTTAAGTGGTAATTGGCTATGCTCTTCCATGCTATGCCCCGCCAATGAGAACAACAATAGTAACCACTCTTCATGCCACAGACAAGAATAGGAAATTTAGATTGAGAAACGTGCTCATTTTCGGAAACTCAAGCTCGGGCAAATCAACGTTAGCCAAAAAGCTTCACAAGGAACATGGTTTAGCGCATCTTGATTTGGATCTATTGGCGTGGCTACCCACGACACCGCCCACACGAAAGCCATTGGAAGAATCCAGGGTGGAGATTGAAGCGTTCATCAGCAGTAACGCTCTGTGGGTTATTGAAGGTTGTTATGCCGACTTGCTTGAGTTCGCCGCGCCAGCATCAGAAGAAATCATCTTTATGAATCTTCCCATCGATACTTGTCTAGATAACGCCAAGCGTCGACCATGGGAGCCCCATAAGTACCCTTCGAAAGAAGCACAAGATGCCAACCTGGATATGTTGCTTAAATGGATTTCACAATATGAAGAAAGAACAGATAGTTTTTCAAAAACAATGCATCAACAATTTTTTGATCGCTATCAAAAATCTAAGGCGATGATTAATCACAACCCCTGATAGCATTAGTCTGTGAGTGCTATCGCCCAACAAGCTCAACAACAGGCGATAACACTCACGTATATAAACGCTACTTCGAATAGTAATCCTGATACGTATCACGTAGCTCGCGCTTTAACAGTTTGCCGGTGGCGGTATGAGGTAGCTCTTCTACAAACAATACATCATCTGGCATCCACCACTTAACAATTTTGTCTTCCAAGTAACCTGTCATGTCCTCTTTGGTCATGGAGGCGCCTTCTTTCACAATCACCAACAGTAATGGACGTTCATCCCACTTAGGATGAGCGATACCAATCACGGCGCATTCTGCGACATTTTCATGACCCACGGCGATGTTTTCTACATCAATAGAGCTGATCCATTCTCCACCGGACTTGATCACGTCTTTCGCACGATCAACGATATTCATATAACCTTGTTCATCAATCGTGGCCACATCACCCGTATCAAACCATTTACCCGTCCAATCGGATTGGTCTTCATGTTTATAATAGCTACTGGCAACCCACGGACCGCTCACTTGTAAACGACCAAAGGCTTTGCCATCTTTTGCCAGTTCGTTGTCATTATCATCAACAATACGAATCTCAATACCGTATACAGGGCGTCCTTGCTTCGCTTGTAATTCATAGCGCTCTTCTAGAGACAAACTAGCCATGTAGGAGTTTCTAGCATTCACTGTTCCTAATGGTGACAACTCAGTCATACCCCAGGCGTGAATCACAAAAGCATCATGCTTTTCTTGGAACGCTTTTATCATAGACATCGGTGCCGCCGCGCCACCGACCACAACGTCTTGTACCGAAGTCATAGTTAATGATTCTTTCTCACAATACTGTAGCAAACCCAACCATACGGTAGGCACACCCAACAGTAATTCTACATTTTCACCATCAATCAACTCATACAATGAGCCGCCATCCATACCCGCGCCGGGCAACACCAACGTCGCCCCCGCAGCAGTTGCGGCATAAGGCACACCCCATGCATTTACATGAAACATCGGCACAACCGGTAAGATAATTGATTGGTTACTAACACCTAACGCATCGTTGGTCATGGATGCCAACGCATGAATAACCGTTGACCGATGGCTGTATAAAACACCTTTGGGGTTTCCGGTGGTACCGGAGGTATAACACAATGTGGCGGCAAGGTTCTCATCAAAAGATGGCCATTCGTAATCACTGCTTGCGGCTTCTATCAGTTCTTCATAACACAACAGATCCAGTGAGGATTCTGGCATGCTGTCTTTGTCCACCATTAACACGATATGTTTGAGCAGTGGCAACTTATCTTTAACGGCTTCTATCAACGGAATAAATTGAATATCTAAAAAAAGTACTTCGTCTTCTGCGTGATTTAAAATATAGATTATTTGCTCAGGGAATAAGCGAGGGTTCACAGTATGTAATACCGCACCACTACCTGACACACCAAAATACAATTCAAAATGACGATGGGTATTCCACGCTAAAGTGGCCACACGGTCTTGCTGCTTTACTCCCAAAGTCGCCAGCATATTCGCCGCCTGCCGAGATCGTTTACCTGCATCTGCGTAGGTATAGCGGAATATTCCACCTTCGGGTTTGCGACTCACAATTTCTGCATGCTGGTGTACATTTTCTGCATGAGTGAGAATCGAGGAAATTGAAAGCTGACTGTCCATCATTAAACCGTGCATTACGTTCTCCAAATAGGGTCAAAGTATATTGTTATTAGCAATTACAGTAGGCATGTAAAGGTTGTTATTTTTATACCAATTTATTACCGATGAAACCACCTCATCAGGCAATGAAATTTCACAGAGGATTTTATCCGAATACTTTTATCCGAATACTTTTTGTTCTTTAAAATAGTCCTGCCAGAATTCGATGTTTATTTGATCAAGACTGGGGGCTTCGTTGGTTAAACCACCCGTAACGTAATCTACATGGGATAACATCAAATCCATATCGTTGGCAAATCGAATATCGCCCAACGGGGTGTTTGCCATAAGGTCGATCGTCGCTAAACCTGTGATCATCGCCATAAGACCGTGCATCAATTGATAACGAAGGTGCTTATCCAACTTACTAGGCAGTGCCTTTTTCATCAATTGATAAATACGCTCCATATTGCTGTGCAGATAATCGTTATACATCTCTTGGTATTCTGGCGTGGAGTCCACCATCATTTTTGCAAACAATTTGATGGTATTTTTACCGTGACTTTCAGTGGCATTAATAATAAAAAACGGCAGATAGGAGGTGAGTACTATCTCAGCAACACTAATATCCTCATTGGCAGAACGCTCTTCAACTCGAGTAATAAGGTCTTCAAAAACCGGGTCCAATGTCTCACTGAGCATAGCAAAAATAGCTTCCAATATACCCAATTTACTGCCGAAGTGATAATGCACTGCCGACTTATTCTTGGTGCCCGCGGCGGTATTTATCGCCCGCATAGACACCGCTTCAATACCCTTCTCCGCAAAAAGTCGAATCGCGACATGCAGCAGCCGTTCTCTAATATCGGCTTTAATATCAATTAGTTGGGTTTCCAAGTCAGGTTCCTTTTTGGTTCATTGGAAACAAGGTTCTCTCAGCTGACGGGTTAAGTCAACAGATTTACCCTAAGCCTACCGACTTGCTTTAAGTCGCTTGACTTAATTGCAACCCAGTGATTAACTGGCAACTCCGCTATTAACATATGATCACCACAATACGCTATTCCTATGATGCGATAGCAAGGCTTACGACGCCGTGTCGCTTCAACATGACATAAAAAGGAAAAACCAGGATGAATCACGCCACTGACAGCGCCGTTGTTAACTATGAAGTCCGCGATAATATTGCCATTATCTCGTTGAATTCACCGCCTGTGAATGGTTTGGGATTACCGTTACGACAGGGCATTCAACAGTATTTTTATGCTGCGTCTGAAGACCCAACGGTGAAGGCTATCGTGATTGCATCCTCCGGAAAGTTATTTTGTGGTGGCGCGGACATTACGGAGTTTTCTGGAAAACTTGCCAATGCCACTCCCGCCCTCCCCGCGTTATTACGAGAATTGGAGGAAAGTCAAAAACCCATTATTGCCACCATCAACGGCATGGCATTAGGGGGGGGATTAGAATTAGCCCTTGCCTGTGATTATCGTATCGCCCTTTTCTCTGCCAAGATGGGTTTACCGGAAGTTAATCTCGGCATTCTTCCTGGTGCTGGTGGCACCCAGCGCTTACCGCGACTAGCGGGGGTCGAAACAGCCACCCAAATGATTGTGTCTGGTGCTCCGGTCGATGCAAACACTGCGCTAGCATCCGGTTTTATTGATTGTATCCATGATGAGTCGTCATCTTTTCTAGACGCCGCAATATCCTACGCCAGAGAATTACTAGCATCTAACGCCCCGGTAAAAAGTTGCGCTGAGCTATCTGTCGACACATCCTCATTACCCGAACACTTCTTTACCGATTTTCGACAGAGTATCGCACGTCGCACGCGAGGGTTTTATGCACCGGAACAATGTATTCAATGCATTGAAGGGGCCTGTAAATTACCCCTCGATAAAGGCCTTGCTTTAGAAACTCAATTATTTTCCAAATGCATGACCTCCCCCCAAGCCCGAGCGCAACAACATTTATTTTTCGCCGAACGGGCCGCAACTAAGATTCCTGGTGTGTCATCGAAAACACTACCAAGAACAATATCGTCGGTTGCGATTATTGGTGCTGGTACCATGGGCGGTGGCATTGCAATGAACTTTGCTAACGTGGGTATTCCTGTGATCTTGTTAGAACTCAAACAAGATGCCTTGGAACGCGGCCTGAATACCATCCGCACCAACTACGACATTAGCGTTAAGCGCAACAAGATAACTCAGCCACAACTTGAACAGCGCATGGCATTAATTCAAGGCACACTGACCTATAACAGCCTTGCCGGCTGTGATTTGGTCATCGAAGCGGTATTCGAAAATATGGATATCAAAAAACAGGTATTTGCACAGCTCGACGCTGTCTGCAAGCCTGGCGCTATCCTCGCCTCTAATACGTCGACCCTTGATGTCAATGAAATTGCCGCAAGCACCAGCCGACCGCAAGATGTGATCGGGTTGCATTTCTTTAGTCCTGCGAATGTGATGCGCTTACTGGAAATCGTTCGTGGCGACAAGACGGCCGATGATGTCATTATTAGTACCATCAAGATGGCGCAACGTATTCGCAAAGTACCAGTAGTATCCGGTGTGGGTTGGGGGTTTATTGGCAATCGCATTTTGGAACCTTATGGTCGAGAAGCTGCTCGCTTAATGTTGGAAGGCGCAAGTCCAGCACAAATCGATCGCGTGCTGTATGACTTTGGTTTAGCCATGGGTTTACCTAGCATGATCGATCTCGCAGGTATTGATGTCGGTTACCTTACCCGTCAAGCCGACAGGGATATGTTCTATGGTAGGGACCCCGCTTATGCAGCAATCTGCGATAAACTGTACACGCTCGAACGCTATGGTCAAAAAACTGGCCGTGGGTTTTATATATATGAAGGTAGGGATAAACAAGAAGACCCCGAAATCATGCCGTTAGCAAACGAGATTGCACAAGAACATAATATTGAGGTACGAGAAATATCCGACAAGGAAATTCTCGAACGTACTATCTACATGCTCATTAATGAAGGGGCCAAAGTACTAGAAGAAGGCATCGCCTATCGCTCAAGTGACATCGATACCATTTATTGTAATGGCTACGGCTTTCCTGGCCATGTTGGCGGGCCAATGCATTACGCTGATGAAATCGGCTTAGAGCATGTAGTAAACACTCTCAAGCAGTATCAAGAAACATTAGGCGATTATGGGAAAGAATGGTTTTCACCAGCACCATTATTAGAACGCTTGGTTGCAGAAGGTAAATCATTTAAGTCCCTGTCTACGGCATCATAGGGCTTGGCTGATGGTAGAGACAACATTAGGTAGCATTGTTCCCATCATAGTGGCTAGTTTACGCAGCTATGGTGTGGAACCTCAACCATTGCTGGACCGGGCCGGTATTTCAGCGCGCAGTTTACAACAAGCCGATGCGCGCATATCCAGCAACGATAGCAAACATTTATTGCAACTGGCGATTCAAGCAACAGGGGATTATAGCTTTGGATTAACCATGAAAAAGCACATCGATATTAATGCTTTTCAAACCCTAGGGCTCGCCGCCTCCATGAGTAACTCATTGCTGCATGGTATTGAAAAAATTGTGTGTTATCACCAAGTGATAAGCACAGCGCTAACCATCACGCTGAACCAGTGTGGCGATGAGTATCACATCACCTATGCAAGCGCCTCTGCGGATCATCGACTTTCTCATGTGGCGTATGATTTTTCATTGTCTGCGTTTATCAGTTTTATTCAAGCAAGAACCAACGGACATTATCGACCAAAGCGCGCGGCAATATCCCACACCCCACCCGCACACTTATTAGCACGATATAAACACTATTTAAGTAACGATTTAATCATCGGTTCTCCTACAAACTATCTAGTACTCGATAAAGCCGAGGTTGACAAAGAATTGTTCCCAATAGCGTCTAGCATGATGCAGCCCACAGAAGAAATGCTTAAAACGCAGCTAGAAAAAGTGGTTCGCCTGCCGTTACAACAGGTTATTAGGAATCATATTCAAGAAACCCTATCACACGGCGAACCTGATCCCGAAAAAACAGCGTCTCATGTCAATATGAGTTATCGCACAATGCAACGACGACTTGCAGAAGAAAATACAACGTACCGCAACATTCTGGATGAAACGCGTAAGTCACTGGCCACTGATCTTGTCACTACAAAAAAAATGCCCCTTATTGAAGTTGCATTTTTGCTGGGATTTTCTGATGCCAGTAGCTTTTCACGTAGCTTTAAACGCTGGACCGGCACAACACCGGCCCGCTATCGGCAGGATTTTCAGTCTACGCGCCCATCGTACGTTGGAGAAATCGCGCACTCTCCTTGATGGCTTCAACACCATCTGGAATCCCCCCCGAAAAAGAAATAAACCCATGAATCATACCGTTATAACAGGTATGTGACGCAACCACGCCCGCAGCCTGCAACTTGTCGGCATACTGATAGCCTTCATCTCTCAAGACATCGTATCCAGCAGTAATCACTAATGCAGGGGGCAAGCCCGATAGGTCGGTCGCACGCAATGGAGAGACATGAGGGTTCGTCGCTTGACTCGGGTCATCCAAATATTGTTCTAAAAACCAGCGCATAGTAGATGACGTTAAAAAATAGCCATCACCATAGTCTTTTCGGCTTTGTGTTTCGTTAGAACAATCAGTAACGGGGTACCACAGTAACTGTGCTGCCGGTGCCTGTAGACCTTCATCTCGACACCGTAAACATAGTACCGCCGCAAGATTGCCACCCGCACTATCTCCTCCGACCGCAATGTTATTCACATCGATACCCAGGCGCTCTGCATTGGCTTGTACCCATTGAAACGCCATCATTGCGTCATTACCTGGCTCGGGGTATTTTGCCTCTGGCGCCAAACTATAACCGACAGAGATAATAATATAGCCCGATTCTGCTGCGAGATTTTGACACACTAGATCATGGGTATTAATACTCCCGATGACAAACCCGCCGCCATGAAAATACACCAATGCGGGGGACACCTCGGCCTTTGCTTTAGGGGTATAAATGCGTACAGGGATGTCACTTTCTCTCACTTCCGCCGTTTTAGGGGCTATGATTTTAGGAACAACCTCGTCAGTAATAGAAAATAGATCACGGGCTGGCGGCTCAAAATAGTTACCACTGGTTTCTTCAATCTCCCGAATCTTTTGTGGAGGAAAAGATTCCAACGGTTTTTTCACTGCCACGGCATCGGCAATCATTTTCGCAACGGTCTGAACATTATCAGCCGCTTTCGCCGCTATGGTACGCTCTATTACATCTGACATTAGGGATCTCCATCGGTGCGTTGACTCATCTACTGGCCATTATCATGCCTATAAACCGATGCGAGTTTCCAGTGATTTTTTTGCGATAAGGGATTATGGCGAAGGAAGACTATTGAATGGCAGAAAAAGGGAAGAGAACTCGTACCACCAATATTACTCTATAAACTAAGGACAAATGCTCATTACGCCATTCTAATTGAGATAGCGTTGCCAGCGCGAGCCATCCATACACGATTGGACGACTAGCACTGACGGGGCTGCTAACCTCAATATCAACGAGGCTGCATTCGAATCGCGCCATCTAAGCGCACACATTCACCGTTCATGTATTCATTTTCCGCAAGGAATACTGATAAGTGCGCAATCTCTTCAGGGCGACCTAAACGCTGAGGGTTAACAACACTCGACTCCAACGCTTGGTATACATTTTCTGGCAATGTATCGAACAGTGGTGTATGAATCAGACCAGGAACAATAGTATTCACTCGAATACCAAAGTTAGCCAAATCACGGGCCATCGGCAATGTCATCCCAACCACACCACCTTTAGTTGCACTATACGCAACCTGACCAACTTGGCCTTCATAGGCTGCAACTGACGCAGTATTGATAATAACACCACGACCACCGTTCTCATTGAATGGCTCATTCTTTGCCATTTGCTCAGACACAAGACGCGCAACATTAAAGGTACCAATAAGGTTAACCTCAATAACCGTTTTGTATTTATCAAGCGGGTGTGGGCCATCTTTACCTAGCGTTTTAATGCCTGCACCAATACCTGCATAGTTATTGCAAATATGTATAGCACCGAACTTCTCAACCACACCATTGATAGCCGTTGTTACTTGCTCTTCATCGGCAACATTGACATTAAAAAACGCAACATTATCTGCACCGAGGTCATTGATAATCGCCTCTGCTCGTTCTTGGTTCATGTCAAAAATTGCTACTTTTGCGCCTTTCTCAACATAAGCACGTACGGTGCCTTCACCTAGCCCAGATGCCCCACCGGTTACAATGGCAACTTTTCCTAAAATATCCATAACACGTCTCTTCTTTTCAATTAACAATAATATCGCGCAATATTACGCAAACAGTTCACGACCAATAATTAACTTCATCACTTCGCTAGTGCCGCCGTAAATACGTTGCACACGCGCATCGGCAAACGCTCTAGCCACGGGGTATTCCCACATGTAACCATAACCACCAAACAACTGTAAACACTGATCAACGACACGACCTTGTAATTCCGTCGCGGCTAATTTTGCCTTTGATGCTGTCACTGTATCTAACTTTCCGTCAACATGTAATTCAATACATTTGTCAACGAAGACACGCATTGCAGTAATCTCTGCGTCTAATCCTGCCAAGGTAAATTGGGTATTCTGGAATGTCGCAATAGGCTTTCCAAAGGCCTTACGCTCTTTCACATAGTCCACCGTCTGTTGTAAAACGCTTTCACAACTTGCCATCGCACCCACTGCGATACTCAATCGTTCCTGTGGTAACTCTTGCATCAAATAAATGAAACCATGGCCTTCTTTACCCAGCAAATTTTCTTTTGGTACCCGTACATCTTGGAAGAAAAGCTCTGATGTATCCTGTGCTTTCAGACCAATTTTTTCGAGATTCTGCCCTTTTTCAAACCCTGGGGTGCCGGCATCAACCATCAGTAGACTAATACCCTTCGCTCCCGCCGCAGGATCTGTCTTACATACAACAATCACCACGTCAGCCTGCTGGCCATTGGTAATAAAGGTCTTCGATCCATTCAAAATGTATTCGTCACCATCCAAGACTGCGGTTGTCTTGATACCTTGTAGATCAGACCCAGTGCCCGGTTCTGTCATGGCAATCGCAGTGACAATTTCACCCGTTAAACAACGAGGGATGTATTTCTGAATCAGCTCAGCAGAGCCGTTATGAATGATATAAGGGATGGATATATCGGAATGCAGTGTGAATCCTAGACCGCTTAGCCCTCGCTTAATACACTCTTCGCTAACGATCGTGTTATAGCGAAAGTCTACGCCTGAACCACCCAGCTCTTCCGGCACCGTAGGCCCCAAGATACCTAGCTCTCCCGCCTTGTTCCAAATCCCACGATCTACTTGGCCATCTTTTTCCCATTGGTCGTGATAAGGCACAGCCTCTGCCTCAAGGAACTTGCCAACACTGTCTCTGAACTGCTCATGCTCGGCTTCATATACCGTTCTTGGAATCATAGTGTATCTCCTGTGATCTCTGGCTAATAAGGATAGAACAACCAGCGGGATTGTTAACTTGCCACAGTGTTGACGATTCCGCCAGATTGGACAATGACCTGACTTACCAGATGAATTAACATTAAGTGACATCTACTGTTCGACATATGGTCAATATTCCCAAAAATGAAACACCTATACCAAGACAAAAGCACAGTAAGTATCACCATCGCAGTGCCTATGCTGCTCCAATCCCTAGAAGGCGCAAGGCTTGCCGGGCTTGATATAGAGCGTTTACTGCGCAAAAGTGGTATTGAGCCGCAGCAACTCATCGACGAGCCGGAGAAGCGCGTCCCTCTGGATCAATACGTTCTGCTCAGTCGATATACCGCAGGCGCCATGCAGGATGAAATCGCCGGGCTGTTTGAGAAACCCATGCGTATTGGGCATTTTCGCGCAATGGCACTCACTTCAGTCCATGCAAAAACGGTGGGCGGTGCTTTTATCCGCAGTATCGAATTCTATAATTTATTTGAAAACAGTGTGCAGTATCAGATTGAAGAGGTCGGTGATGAGATTATTTTTACCGCGACACGAATACCCGGCCATAAAATAGGTAATACATACGCCATCGAAAGCTCTCTCACGGTACAACACCGATTTATGGGCTGGTTAGCCAACGAGCGTATTATTCTGAATAGAGTGACCCTGGATTACCCTGCCCCAAGCTACCGTCATGAATACCACTATATGTTCTATGACGCCCCCGTAGAATTTGATCAAACAGCCATAACCCTACGATTTAATAAGCATTTTATGTCACGGCCAATTGTGCAAAATGAGTCCGCTGTGGAGGGTTATGTGAGGCGAGCGCCGATGGACGTGTACCTACCGGTTAGCGCAGGGGGGAAGGTCACGGTTGAGGTTCGCAACAAAATTATTCATTACGTAGAAACTAACAATCAACAACCGGAGTTACGGGATATCGCCAGTGCAATGAATCTATCCCAACAAACGCTACGACGACATTTGCAAAAAGAAGACAGTAGTTTTCATGTTATTAAAGCACAGATTAGACGGGATTTTTCGATCAATTTATTGGGCAATATTGAGCTGTCTGTTGAAGAAATCGCTTATCAATCGGGGTATACCGAAGCCAGTGCATTTATTCGTGCTTTTAAGAGCTGGACTGGTTTTACCCCGTATATTTTTAGAAAGGGATTGCTTTCATAGCATACCCATAAACCCTGTTAGGGTATTTCACTATCCCAAGTATCCTCAAACCCCTCGTTACTGCAATAGATATGTATGGACGTATAAATTCGCTCAAGCCATTGTTCTATATCATCTTCTGTACTCGACTCAACGATTCTCCAATAGAGTTTCGCTAGAATCCTAACTTCCTCATCATTTTTAGGATAACCGACACCTAGAATGTCTAGCGCTTTATCATCATTAAAACTGTTGGCGTACCTTATAAGCGTTTCTTTTTCCTTATCGCTTTTAAATTCAATCATAACCCTACCTGTGCATCTCTAATGACTGACATTCTATCAGCGATCCATTCCAGCTTCTCTCTTAACTTCTCCACATGCATTCTTTCCGTGGCACATAGTAAATAGTGTTGTTTCTTTCTATCCCTCGGATCGGCAATAAAAGCTAATCCAGATGGGATATCCGATGCCTCAAGGACCCAATATACCGACACAGGAACCCCTGGATTCCGTTTCGATTTCATCCTGTGGATACCTTTTAGATGCTGCCAATGCGCAGAAAATGATAATCCGTGTTCATCCGATGGATGGATCCAATTCCCACAAGAGGAAAATATGAAATCATCCCGTTGAATGCCGTTTATTACGTCTTTGTTACTACTATTTGGATTGAGGTATAGAGTAGGATGCTCGCCCTTAACAACCGGTCTAGCAAACCATTTTTCCAAGGTTTTCAAATAAACCCTCAGATCTTCCATTATCTTAAATTGCTCCATAATTATACAGATCCCTTTCCTATCAATTGAAGAAACTAGCCTCACACCTACTGAAAAATATAACGAGAATCATAACGTTATACAACACCCTTGATCTTATCTGACAGTATTCCTCACGCTACAAACTATTGGGTATTCATCGCCTATCAATTTTATAGTACTCCCCGTGATATTGTTACCCTCCAGGGTAATCCTTTCCTTTATAAGACAATCATTATTATAAGAAAATGCTATTACCATCAAAAGCAAAAACAGCAGAAGTAGGCAATACTAAAATGTGGACAAGTCAATTCTTCTCTGTATATAGGCTCTAACACGTGACTGACTATAAACCAAAAAATGGTACATTTACCCCCAAACCCACCGCTTCCAATGGGTTATCTTTAATGCTCGCCAAACTTAGCCTCAGTCAAAAAATAATACTAGGATTCTCTATTCCTATTCTTCTTATTGTGGTCCTTGCATATTCGGTTCATAACAGCACCCAGACCCTAGTAGAAACCAACAAATGGGTGGAGCATACCCATAAAGTCATCGCTAAAGGGCACCTGCTGGAAAAGCTAATGCTAGAGATGGAGACCGGCGAACGCGGTTTTTTAATCACGGGAAAAGACAGTTTTTTATCCCCCTTCAATAAAGCCAGTGACGAATGGACATATCAAATAGACACAACCAAAGAACTGGTTAGCGACAACCCTCGACAAGTCGAGAACCTGTATCAAATAAACCTACGTGCAGAACAATGGATACAACAAGCGGCAATTCCAGAAATAGCAGAGCGTCGTAAAGTCCATTCTGACACTCTTAGTATCGATCATATAGAAACAATTTTGGAGAAAAAGGTAGGCAAGAATATACTGGATGAAATCCGAGACACCGCCAAAACAATAGATACACGATTTACTACCGCCAACAACCAAAAAGCGTCTCTTCTACTTACCACTATCTTGAAAGATGTCGTTGACCAAGAGACTGGAGAACGGGGTTTTCTTATCACTGGTGATGAGTCTTTCCTCGAACCTTATTATTCGGGCCACGACAACTTCAATCGCCATATTAGCCAACTACGATCACACATCCTCAATACACCTGACAAAGATGAAGTTAAGCAATTAATCAACACCATAGAAAGCCTTGCCGCATCCTGGTTAAAAAATGCAGCTAATCCCGAAATTGCTTTGCGTAGAACACAAAACGTTGATGCAAAGCAATTAACCGACTCGGTAATAGCCCGATCCAGCGCACGACTACTCAGCGAAAAGCAAGCCGAAGATAAGATCCGAGAAAACCGCACTGGCACTGGCACTGGCACTGGCACTGGCACTGGCACTGGCACTGGCACTGGCACTGGCACATTATCAAAAGCAGCAATGCAAAATGAAATACAAGCATTAATAAAACATGAAAAAGAACAGTCCGTAAATATGTTGACCGATGCATCAAACAAAGCAGAGCAGAAAAAAATACATCAATTAGGAGATATCATTGCAAAAGGAAGAGGAAAATTCATACTCGACAATATGCGACACACCTTTGACATGCTCGAAATTATCTTCGAAAAATCACAGGACGAACATGCACGTACTCTACTCATTTCGTTGGCCAAATCGATGGTAGATCAAGAGACCGGCCAGAGAGGTTTTTTGATTACTGGGGAAGATACATTTTTAGAGCCATTCGAATTTGGACAAATACAATTTTCCAAATTATTAGATGAAATAAGATCACTCACCAACAACTTCTTCGACAAAGAACAAGTCATGAAGGATATCGAAAAAATTGAAGTTCTTACACGAAAATGGCAACAGGAAGCCGCCGAGAAGGAAATTGAAGCTCGACGAGAAATAGGCCGCACGGGGCTTTCATCGCTAGAAACAGCACAGCAGGCGATCGCCCCAGAAAAGCTCTCTTTGTACACACACGAGAACAAAATTCACATAAGAAATCTTAACAGTCTATTTACTAAAAATATTTTTATTGAGGGAATAGACGCCCTATCCAAATTCGACGTTAACTTATCGGATCAAAAATTGGACTTCGTTCAATACATGATTAACGGTCAAGCAAAACACCTTGAAGAATTCAACAAACGACAAGACCTAAGCAATAAACTCATCATAGATATTGCCGTCTTAGCAGAAAAAAATTTATCAAACGAAGCTCTGACATCATCTAAAATCAGCATTGACAAAATAACAAAGAACATTAATCTTTGGCATCGAATTCATTTCCAAAAAAACATACACAACAAGGGAAACATCAACTACAGCCGCGCATCAGCACTCTCACAAATACAGCAAGTATTAAAACAGGGAAAAGGAAAAAGACTACTAGATGAATCTCGAGCCATCATTGTAGACATTGACAACGACTTTATTAAAGCAAAAAATATTCAAGGTTCGCACATAGCTCTCAGCATTGCCAAACACCTAGTGGACCAAGAGACTGGAGAACGAGGATTTATCATCACGGGTGAAGAGAGTTTTCTAGAACCCTATTATGAAGGAGGAAAAAATCTACGATTAGACATATCAAAATTAAAAAATATCGCAGATAAATCCTTTGACATACACGATGGAATTGCCTTACTTGATGCCATCCTTAAACTCACGAATCAGTGGCAGAAAGAAGCAGCGTTGCCGGAAATAGAGTTACGAAAACGAGTAAATTCAGGAACCGAGAACTTTGAAGCCATTATTAGAACACTATCCTCTGGTCACGGAAAGAGTATTCTCGATGAGATTCGATATCAACAACGATTACTCAATCAAATGTTTGACCGCGCACAAAATCAATACGCACAACGACTAATTTCTCAAATTGAGAAAGACATTGTAGATATGGAAACGGGTCAACGTGGTTTCTTATTATCTGGAAAGCCCGAATTTTTACAGCCTTATCACCAAGGTATTAATCGCATAGAAAAACACTTCGTAGAATTACGACAACTAATATTACAAAACTATGATTCCCGCGAGATGCTGAATAAAATTGAAAAATTACGATTAAAAACAGAACAATGGAAATCCGAAGCAGGCGCTCCAGAGATAGCAATGCGGCGTCAACTATCTCAATCCGGTGCAACCATGGATGACGTCACTCGATTGATCGAAAAAGAAACAGGAAAGAATCTTATTGAAGATATTCAAGTGAGAATTCAAGATTTTGTCGATATTGAACAAAGCCTTATCAACATTCGCTCCTTAGAGTCTGCATCAGCCGCACAGCGCACGCTCTATCAAACGATCTTTGGCGCTCTACTTGCTATATTTATTGCAGTTTTATCAGGTTACTACCTACTTAAAACAATTTTACAATCCTTAAGTGAACTCAATAAAGGCACGCAAAAAGTCGCTGATGGTGATTTTGATCAAGTACTAGAGATTAGTAGCAAAGACGAGATTGGGCAACTGGCACAAGCATTTAACAAGATGACTCGACGGCTAAAATCCTCAACTGAAGAGATGGCGTTATCAAAATTAGAATTAGAAAATCAAGCTTCAATACTTAGCGAAAAAAACAGTCAAATTGAAATAACCAACACCGACCTTATTTCAGTTCAGCGAGAACTTGAACGAAAAGCTATGGATTTGGAACAATCAAGTCAATATAAGTCTGATTTTCTTGCCACCATGAGCCATGAAATTCGCACCCCGATGAATGGTGTATTGGGAATGCTGGGCTTATTGCTAAAAACGGACCTTAGCCACGATCAACAACGAAAAGCCAATATGGCCCATAGTAGCGCACAATCATTATTAACCATCATTAATGATATCCTCGATTTCTCTAAAATTGATTCTGGAAAATTGGATCTGGAATATATCGACTTTAATCTTCGAAGCTTGCTAGAAGATATCTCAGAGAGTGTTGCATTACGTGCGGAAGAAAAGAACATTGAAGTCGTTCTCAATATTATTGATATCGGTCAATCGATAGTAAAAGGGGATCCAGGGAGGATACGTCAAGTACTCACCAATCTAATCGGAAATGCTCTCAAGTTCACAGAAGCGGGGGAAATAGTCATTCGTGCAGCAACAAAAATAGAAGAAAGCGGGTCATTAACGCTGACTTGCGACGTCGAAGACACTGGTATTGGCATTTCAAAAGAACATCAACACAGATTATTTAACGCCTTCAGCCAGGAGGATGCCTCCACAACCCGAAAGTATGGCGGCACCGGCCTGGGGCTCTCCATCGTTAAGAACCTTTGTAACTTAATGAAAGGTGACGTGCAGGTTACCAGTACACAGGGAAAAGGCAGTTGCTTTAGTTTTTCCATCGAACTCGAAACAAGCCTGCAGTCTACCTCCTTTAAACCTCATGCAGATATCTCGAAACTTCGAATCTTGGTGGTTGATGATAACACCACGAATCGAGAAGTACTCAAAGGACAACTGGCCTTCTGGGGGGCAAGTGTCGAAGAGGCGGATTCCGCTAGCAAAGCGCTCGCACTTTGTCAGCAACGACATCAAGAGCAATCCGGTTCAAACAACGCCCATAGCGCCCCTTTTGATATCGCCATATTAGACTTTCAAATGCCAGAGACCGATGGCGCAGAGCTAGGAAAAAGGCTAAAAGAGCATCCAGATTTTAACAAAATGCACTTAATAATGATGAGTTCAATCAGTAACCGAGGTGACGCACAATATTTTGCGGACCTCGGCTTTTCGGGTTATTTTCCCAAACCAGTCTCTACGTCGGACTTACACGGTACCTTATCAATTATCGCCTCAGGGGGCGACCTTATTAAGGATGCACAACCCCTCGTTACGAAACACTTTATTCATGGACTTGCAGAGAAAGAAGCCACAATAACAACGCCACCATCAACAACAAGCTGGCCCGACAATACCCGTGTATTACTAGTGGAGGATAATCACATCAATCAACAAGTCGCGCTAGAATTGCTGGAAGACTTCAATATCCTTGTTGATGTCGCGGGCAATGGTATTGAAGCACTACAAACGTTACGACAGGCACAACACCAGGATCAATTCTCCTTGATTTTAATGGACTGTCAGATGCCAGAACTCGATGGCTATGAAACCACCCAAAACATCCGCAAAGGTAGTGCTGGCAAAGAGAATAAAGATATCTCAATTATTGCAATGACCGCTAATGCGATGGTTGGTGATAGAGAAAAGTGTTTGGCATGCGGCATGGATGATTACTTAAGCAAACCCATAGACCAAGGAGAGCTTCATCGAATCATGCTTAAGTGGGTATCAAAGAATCAACCCAATAGGCAAGAACCTAGCGTAGCGACGCCGGCCAATAAAAATGATGTTATCTGGAACGAAAAAGCAGCCCTTAAATATGTTAATAGTAAGCCCGAGCGGCTCAAACGGTTGATACAATTATTTATTGAAGACATGCCCAATCAACTAGAGAAGTTACGTAAAGCAATTAGCGAAGAAAACTACGACGACGCCTTTCACATCGCCCATACCATTAAGGGGGTTGTTGGAACCCTAGGAGCACCCTCGTCGCTACAGCTCGCCGAACAAATAGAACAAGCGGCCAAGAGCAAAGATCACTCACGCTTGATCGCACTTTTACCCGTGCTAGATAACAACCAGCTACAGCTTACTGATATCTTAACCCGATACGTAAGTGCACGGGACGCGGGGTAGCACATCACTCCTGGGGGGAAAGCAACCATACTCGCTCTGTTGCAGCACAACGGCCTTTCAAACCACCCGGTATTTCCACGTCATCTAACAACGATAATTGATAGGTGCCTGCAAAGCGTCTCTCCACCTCTTCTGGCGTAATAGAAAACGGAGGCCCATCCATGAGGGATTGATCATAGCTATAACTCAACAGTAATTGATAAGCAGCACCTGTAATGTTTATAACATGAGGCACATACTTCTTTCGTATTTCTTCCGGCAATGCAACCAGAGCGGCTCGGTCATAAACAGCATCCACATTCCCTAGTTGTTCAGCAGATACATCAAAAATATCCCCAACAAATATATCGATGTTCTGTGCTGAGTATCGCACAACGGATCCCAATTCTGTTTTTGTGGGGTTAACCTGCATGCCAGAAAATAGCTGCTCGACAGCGAGAGCACTTAACTCCGCCCCCAGTACATGAAAGCCTTGAGATAATAACCATAGTGCATCGAGGGATTTGCCACACAGGGGAAGAAATATTCGCGCACCAGGGTTCACAGGTAGCGCTGAAAAATGCTTAATTAAGAGAGGATTCGTGTCAGCTTCATGAAATCCAATATCGTTTTCATTCCACCGTTGATGCCAGAAACTACTGTCCATTGTAGATTTACCTATCGTAGGTTTATGTCATCGATAGAGAGTATAACAATGATGAGTTAAGGCAACGTATAACCAGTAACAAGATATGACTCGCTAGTGCTGGTCATCTTTTTCTATGTCGGCTGTCGAGTTTTCACCATTAACAGTGGCTGCCTGCTTCATGTACCCTGATAGAAAGCGCCCAATAAAAGAGGAAATAAATGCAGTCACCGGACCTTTCTTAATAACACCCTGTGCAGGAAGACTAAATAACACAGTCAGAAAAAATCGGGCATAAAGAATTTGCGGCATCCTACTTTCCTATTCGGTGAAGATAATGGCGACGTATTGAGTCGGCGCGCATTTTATCATCGAACGATGAAGTCTCAACTAAAATCTGTGACTCCTGAGCCTATAAAAACAAACAAAAAAACTACGTTACAGAATCACAACGAACCAGTGCTTGTTGTAAGTTTACGTTAACGGACATCCTGCAATACCGTTAACATTCTATACAAACTCACTTTCCTACCACCTCCTGACAAATCTATAAGGTGCACGCACCATTCAGTAAAAAACTTGACGTTATTCTCAACACACACAACGGTAATATATAAATCTAAAAGGATGTTATATGATTAGCGGATAGTCAGCTTATCGCTTATTACTCTTGCCTCCAGCAGTATCGATATTGGTATTTTTGCTTACCGACCTTTATCAGCAAGAAATGCCACATACGATTTTATAATAATAAAAACAAAGACTTACTTATTACTGCGATGCTTATCTATTATGAATATACGTCACATAGCAACATCCGGTATGAAAAAAGGACAGTCGGACTCCGCTTCCGCTGCCACAGACAACGCCGAACTACAGCTAATCCAACGCATTGCGCGCAAAGATAAAGAAGCGTTTGAAACGCTCTATCAACTATATCACCAACGTTTAGCGCGTTTTATTACCCCTATTTTTCGTGACTGCTCAGCCGCGTCTCCCGAGGAGATCATTAACGATACGATGTTTGTTGTATGGCGTCGCAGCGTTGACTTTAGACAGGATTCTAAGGTCTCCACGTGGATTTTTGGTATCGCCTATCGTACGGCGCTATCAGAAAGAAAGAAGCTTATAGCGAAAGCTGCACCCTTGAGCGACCTAGAAGCAGAGCAACCCAGCGAATTCTGCAAAGAGCTGCAACGCATTAACTTCCAAAATTGGCTTACATTAGCGATCAACCAATTATCCCCAGAACACCAAGCCGTCGTAAGGCTGACGTACTGGGAGGGGTTTTCCTATATCGAAATAGCACAAACACTGGCTTGCCCTGTTAATACAGTGAAAACACGAATGCACTACGCGAAAAGTAAACTGAAGTCCTTGTTACCCCAATTACTGGGGGAAGAAGCAGAGGGGTTTGATATATCAGAGGTTCTAGCAGGCATTATCAATTAAATTTGCGTGTGCGTTGAACCTTTAGGGCTAATCTTACAACCTACATTATAACTTGCGGTAAAAACGGTTAATTACGACATGTTAAAAACAGATACTGAACTGAATACACACACCTGTGAAAGCATTAGCCAGCTTATTCCCTGGTTTGTGAACGATACCTTATCTGCCATTGAAAAAGCGCGCGTCAGTCGTCATTTACACGATTGCACACATTGCCAGCAGACACTAACGTTAAGTGAAATGATCTGCACCAGCGCTCAAGATGATTATTCTCAGTTTGACCAAGCCAGTAACCATTCAACACCACAGTCTCCTCCCTCTAGCTTGATGAGTCGTATCGATCAATATGAGAAAGACAGCGCCGTCGACACCAAAGACGATGTGCCCGCGACAAAAAACAATATTCACACCTTCTCTTTTGCCCATTTGCCAAGAGCTCTTGCCGCGTCAGTTGTTGTCTGTTTTGTACTAGGTGGTAGCGTCCTATTTAATCCTCAAGGAATCTTTCCAAGAGCGACACCTGACTCATCAAATGAATCACTGTATCACACATTATCCGATAGCAGCGGACCAGCCGATAGTAGCGCACAACCCGTCCGCGAAGTGAATCAGTACAAAGTACTATTCAAGAAAAATACAGCCCCCGAGAAAATAGAGAGCGTTATCAAGGAAACCAGTGCATCCGTCATTGTTGGCCCGTCCAGTCGAGGGGTCTATACACTTCAGTTTTCATCCTCCAACGATATGCTACCAATACTTCGTTCAGAAGATAGTATTTTGGTCGCTGAGCCTGCCACTAGATGAATAGGGTATTATGTCTATTCATTCTGAATAGTATTATCGTAGGGCTAAGTGGTGGCTGCTCGGTAACGCAGATTCTACCAAAACAGTCCGCAACCTCCATCTATCAGCAACCTGAACGTCTTATACTCATTAATATTCATTCGGTTCAACGCAACGTCTCGCCTAATATCGGTATGGGTGGCAAGCCCTATGTCAGCCACGGCAATTATCCGATTCCTTTTTCCACAAAAAAAACGCTCGAAGACATCACTCAGGAGTACGCTCTTGAGGCCATAGAAGGTTGGCCCATCAACGCTCTCAGCATGTACTGTCAGGTGTTAGCCGTTCCCGAAAACGTAGATCCCCATGCGGTATTAGCATCACTGAACGTTGATGATCGCATCGCCTTCGCCCAACCCTTGCATACTTTCACAACCCTAACACAGTCCACAACCCACGATGATGCCCGCTATGATGACCCCTATTTTGAAACCCAATTTGAAGGTTTTCAGGATCAGGTAATATCTCTGCACCAGCAATTTAGCGGAGACAACATCAAGGTTGCGATTGTCGATACCGGTGTAGACGTAGCGCACCAAGATTTGCAAGATCAGGTCGATCTAGCAAGAAATTTTGTCGATACACATTCTGAACAATTTGTTGCAGACAAACATGGAACGGCCATTGCCGGCATTATCGCTGCCAAGCCGAACAATCAAACAGGCATAGTGGGTATTGCACCTAATGCATCACTCATGGTTCTCAAAGCCTGCTGGTACCCTATCGCAAGTGACGTTGCCAATTGCAATTCTTTTACCCTAGCAAAAGCACTCTTGTTTGCGTTAGAAGCAGACGCTGACATTATTAATCTCAGTCTTAGCGGTCCTGACGACCCTCTGATCGAAAAGATTATTGAAAAGCTCGTCGCCCAAGGAATTTTGATTATCGCAGCAGAGCATAAAAACCCATTACGCAATTTTCCAGCCAAATTGATCAATGTTATTTCCACCTCATCACTCACCGCCCACTCTCAATCCAGCGACGTTAGTGCTCCAGGTAACGAACAGCTCACCACAGCCCCGAACAACCATTACGATTTTTATTCCGGGAATTCCATTGCCACCGCGTACGTGTCCGGTATCAGTGCATTATTACTTCAGGCTTATCCCGGATCGAACGTAAACAATATTAAACAGCTCCTCTCAGATAAAACACCTGACCCACATTGCATTACCGCAACATTTCTGCCTGAGTCACGCGCATCACAGTGTGAACCACGATGAAAACCGTATGGCAGTTCTCTATTCGATATCTCTCTGTGTTAATCGGCGCTGCACTTCTACTACCCAGCACCGCCTACTCCGCGCCCCCCATCAGTTCGTCTTCAGCCCTCTCCCCCCACCAATTGAATGGTTATATAAGTTGGCGTTCAGATTACGTGTATCGAGGCGTCACTTTGTCTCAACGAGAACCCAGCCTTCAAGCGAGCCTACAATATACCCACGCGAGTGGTCTGTATTTACATACCTGGGCCAGTGAAACCAAGGTAAAACAAGCGAATGGACCTGATTACGAAGTGAACACATCGCTGGGGTACAATCATCGTTTATCTCTAGACTGGAGCACGCATTGCGCCACAACCCACTATGCCTTTAATGGTGGTCGACTCGGGTTCGACAGCGAGTTTTATGATTATGGGTGCGGTATTAATTATCAAGATCGCGCTCAATTCACCATCTCCTATACCGACAACAGTTACGGCATTCGATTTTACAGCACACTGTACGAATTGCGTTATGTTCATCCACTGTCATCGTCCTGGAGCTATATCACACAGATGGGCCATTGGGATATTCGCGACTTTATGGGCACATCATACGAATACATCCACACAGGCCTTCAATATACCGACCACCAAGTCAGTAGCTATCTGACTTATCATTGGGCATCGGATAACGCGGTTGATATCTATGACAACGATGCCGATCCAGGCTGGCTTGCCGCCATTTCTTATCATTTTTAGTTTTTTTCTTTTTGGTCTTGAACCTTTTTTGCATTACGCCCCACCTACGTATACAAAAAAGTTCGTCATAAAAATAATCCTTAAGACCACTTGGAACAACTATGAACAGCATCATGAAACCCCAATGCAATATTCAAGACATTCCAGATCTTTGCCGCATAGAAGACACACCAAGAGAAGACATGCAGGAAGTCTGCATGGAGATGACACACTCTGTGTATCCACACGATAAGATCTACGGTGATTTTTGTTCGATTCAAGAATACGTTAACGCTCCTCCCGAGAAAGTTTACGAATACCTCGCAGAAACGTCCAACTTCCTGGAATGGACCTTCAGTCTTCGCGATATGGAATATAACGAACAGGAAGATCTCTACAAATTTACCGATGCTATTGGTGGCGAGACCAAGTGCTTTTGTCGTACCGTAGTGAATCCAGAAGCCATGACAGTGGATTATCATTGCGCATGGGATCAAGAAAAGCAGTTGTGGATGATTTATTTGATGCGTGTCATTCCCGCTGAACTTGTATTCGGAAAACCCGGTTCTGTTGTTCTATGGACCAATTGCTGCCACCCTTTCTATAAAAATAATCCTCATCCTGAGTTAGCACCCGACGATCGTAAGGTTTGGGTAGGCGATATGTGGCCCATGTTTTATGCCGGTCATACGATAGAACTACAGAATCTTAAAAAGATCCTAGAGTATCGCCACGCACAAGACGCGCAAGAAGCATAAGTCGCACCCTCTTCAACCAGGATACATACCATGCAAACAATGAGCTTGGTAGGAGCCGCGAGCTTCCTGCCGGAAACGATTGTCGATAACGATCACTTTATGAAAGCATCGGGTGTCAAACGTCACCCGATGTTTCGCGGTACCAAACTGCGACGCCATATGCAACCAACCGAAAGTGCCACCACCATGGCTGTTGCCGCAATATCTTCTCTGGGTGAAAAACTCAATTTAGACTTGGCTAAGGATGTCGACGTACTGATAACCAATGTCACGATCCCTGATTTGCCATTTGTCGGTTGCGGTGCCGCCATCGTGGGTGAACTCGGCCTTAACCCAAAAACGGTTTATGATTTGCAAAATGGCGGCTGTGTTTCCTTTATCTTTATGATGGAACTAGCGCAAATGATCCTCAACAGCACTGACGCTAGATCCGTTGTCATTTGCAATCTACAGACAGCTGCAGGGCGCGTTTTTTCATTAGAAGACAATTTAAAACTGCCTCAAAGTTCCGTGCCAGGCGACGGTTGTGGTGTTGCCTATTTCGTGAAGGACGATAGCAACCCCATTCAATCCATTGTGACGCGAACCCACGGCGAATATGCCAATGATATGCAGGTCATCACGGGTGACGGAAGAAGCTGGTGGCAACCCGGCAGTACTGCTTTTAACATTGATTTTTGCGAAGAGAAATTGGGTTCCATTGTCTCTCGCGGAAACAAGCTTGTACCGGAAGTCATGTACGAAGCGATTCAAAAGGCCGATATAAAACCTGAAGATATCGACACGCTAATCACCAATCAACCAAACCGTATATTTCTGCGAAATTGGCGTGAAGCAATTCAACTGGATGCAGACAAACATATTAATACCCTTGAAGACCACGGCAACATGTTTGGTTCTGCGATTCCCATTAGTTTGGCACTCGGCCTAGACACCGGAAAAATCCCCAAAGGCAGTAAAGTTCTGCTTAGCGGTTTCTCTCATGCTGGGGATTATAGTGCTGCGTCTGTATTGACGTGGAATGGCTAACCTTTCTCGCCCCCATCCTTAGGAGGGAGCAACCATGAATATTGAGTTGATACATCAGTGGAGCGCCTGCCAGTCAGGTAGCGCCACTGATAGACGTGGTATTGGTAAGAGCAGTAGTAATAGTAATGACAATAACACGAGTAAACCCAACCCTAAGCCCAGCTCAAACGCTCGAACCTTCTTCCAATGCAGTTTTGAGGTTTATCTGTGAATACTAAAATAACGATCTCCGATGCGATTGCGAGTATATTAAGCCAGCTCGATGTCAATTATTTATTTGGCGTCAGTGGCGCCAATATAGAAACGCTACATGATGCTGTCCATCGATTGGATGCTCACAATGTTGAAAGCGTATTGTGTAAATCCGAGGTTGGGGCGGCGTTTATGGCCGATGGATATGCTCGACATAAGCGCCCTTATAATAAAGCCGCGCTCGGTGTTTGCTGTTCCACCTCTGGTGGCGGCATGTTGAACCTCGCCGTTGGCGTTGCAGAAGCCCGTGCATCGGGTATTCCGTTACTCGCGCTTGTGGGATGCCCTCCCAGCGTCATGGAGGGCCAAGGTGCGTTTCAGGATGCCAGTGGTGGTTTGGATCGCGTCGATGGCTATAGTTTGTGGAGTGCTATCACAAAATACACAGCCGTGATTACTCAAGCCGGTTTTTGGTCACAAATATATGAGGCAATTACTCAGGCACTCAACGGATTTTGCGGTCCAGTCGCCCTATTGTTACCCCGTGACATCATGGAATCTGAGGCACCACCATGCCCTGATTTTTGGCCTCTCAGCCCAAAGGATTTTTTAACTGACACAGAAAATCGTGTGTGTGAGTCGTTGGATACGGACCTTGATGATCTTATCCAAGCAATCACAGGCTGTTCTGCTCCGCTGATTGTGGCTGGTCCAGAAATGCAGGGCAATGCGGAGTTACAGGCCTTTTGCCACTCCACCGGCATTCCTGTTGTTACAACACTAGAATGCACCAGCGCCTTTCCTAATTCCCACCCACGATACATCGGCTCGATTGGGGTTGCCGGTCATAGTGCTGCACACAATTACTTACAAACATGTGACCTTGTACTGTCCTTAGGTAGCCAACTTGAAGGCATGACTCGGGCGCCGTTTGAAAAAGCTCTACAACAAAAGAATACCTGGATCGTAAATCGCAGTGTGAGTAGCACCCCTAATTACGCGAACTTACGAAGCATCAAACTATCTCCCACGTTAATCACATCTCGTTTATCTACCGCGAAAGCTAGTCTCAAGGATAAATTTAACCACATCACTTTTGATACGCTGATTCACGTCACGCCCAAACTGGTTAAACATGACAAGCGACATAACCCAGGATTAACCACGAGCGAATCATTAATCGCACTGCAACCCCATCTCGATCAGTTTTCCCGTGTTTTTATGGATGCTGGAAATTGTGCTGCGTCCGCAGCGCACTATTTGACGTTACCCGATCACGCCCACTCCACCATCGCCCTGGGCATGGGAGGTATGGGGTACGCAATCTGCGCGTCCACGGGTGCTCAATTAGCCGGGGACACTGGTAAGTCTCTCGTAATCTGTGGTGACGGCGCATTTCTGATGGCCGGTATGGAAATACATACCGCGATCGAGCGTCAACTGCCGATATTGTGGGTGATATTTAATGATAGCCAACACGGTATGTGCACCAGTAGACAGCGCTTTCATTTCGAGTCACGCTTAACCTGTACGCAATATTCTTCCGTTAATTTCCAAGGTGTCGCACGAGGACTCGCCGGAGAGAATGAGTTATGGACTGCACGAGTTCACGACCAACAACAATTATCGCGTAAACTGGCGGAGTACAGTGCCTTGCCTATCCAGGCACCCGGCGTCATTGAGCTTATTATTAATAAGGAAGAAATCCCTCCGTTTTTCCCGCTATCGGTAATGGAAACTACCCACCATCACCCAGCTGCTGTCGAAACAACATAATAGAAGCCACGCAATAATAAAAAATTCTCAGCGAGAGATCACTATGCAAACTCTGTCCATGCAACCTCCGTCGGTTTCATCGCCATTCCAAAAGATCAGTAATGCGCTACAGTTGTCGTTAAATCCGGAGGGATTTTTTCGTAAAAAACTGTACCGCTATGACGGTGCATTTTTTCTCTCAATGCCGGGCCTGAATCAAATATTAATGGCAACGTCCTCTGAGGGGGCCAGCGAAATTTTTTCTTCACCCTCATCGGTACTGACTTCGTCTCTGCCAAGCCCACTACAACCATTACTCGGTTCGTTTTCGTTAATTTTACTACAGGGTGCTGCTCATAATCGCGAGCGACGAATGATACGCCCCGCGTTCCAAGGCGCGTGTTTACGATCGTATATTCCATTGATACATCGTGCTGTCGATAGCACCCTCGGTAAACACGCACTCGACAAACAGGTTAACGTTCAGTGCCTTATGCAGGAGCTTACTCTTGATGTCATTATCGAGGTTGTTTTTGGTGTGACCGACGTTGAAAGGAAAGTGGCTTATCAAGATGCCGTACGTAAGCTATTAGCAACCTTTACGCCACCACTAATGCTACTTCCCTTTATGCGCACCCCGATGCTAGGCTTAGGCCCATGGGATCGCTTTACCAAAGCCCGTGCCGTTTTTGACACGCTAATACTTGAAGACATCGATAACGCGAAGAGAAAATCCAGAGCCGACGATACCTCTGGCGCTACACAACCCTCGGATGTACTTTCTACCCTGATTAATCTTCAGGATGAACAAGGTCAATACCTATCGAACACCCACATTCGAGATGAACTTACCACATTACTTGCCGCGGGCCATGAAACCACCGCCAACTCACTCACCTGGGCAATACAATTAATTTCGACGCACCCTTCGGTTGAGTCCAGACTGGTTGAGGAACTCATGACACTGGACGAGAATGCCAGTATCGAACAGGTGATGAAATTGCGCTACCTAGATGCCGTCATTAAAGAAGTGCTTCGTGTCCATCCCGTAGTCCCACTCGTCATGCGTTCAGTTATGTCAGACACGACCCTTATGGGTTATGACGTAGCAGCGGGAACCTATGCTGGAATTGCTACCTACGCGTTGCATATGAACCCTGACATTTGGACGTACCCAGAAGAATTCCAACCCCAACGGTTTCTAGACAATGATTACAGCCCTCAAGAGTATGTTCCTTTTGGTGGTGGTACAAAAAAATGTCTCGGTTATGGCTTTGCCTTATTTGAAATGAAATCTGTGCTATTTAAGCTCTACCGTCACTCTTCGATTACACTCACCTCAAACAGCAAGATCAGTGCTGCCATTCAAGGTATTACTCTAGGTCCCAAGCAAAAAATTACTGTGTCGCTTTCACCACGCTAACCATGAGAGAAACTAAAACTCTCGGTGAAAGCCAATTTCTAACATGATAATCGTAGTACTAGCATCAATATCCTGACCTGGGTATGGATTGTAAATCAGCTTAGTCGGGTCTTCACTGTTACCAAAATCACTGGTATTTCCCGGCATACTTACCTGGCTTTCAAAATATGACATACCCACTTCATACAGGGTGCCGGTCACTGTTTCATAGCCAAAACCAATACCGTATAGGGTGCTATCACCTAAAGGTAAGAAAGGACTCATCGAGACCTCAGGAATTGATGACGGTCGATCTTCTACGCCCATTCGAAGTACCAGTTGATCGTTATATTGGTACTCAATACCGTAAGCAAAATTCCAAGTATCCTCCATGCCTAAAGGCAATACCAAGCTCACACCCTCTTTAGTATCCGTCTCACCAAAGCTTGCTATCGCCATAAGGTCCGTGACTTCTGACAGTTTTACCGATAATTCATCCCATTTTGACCAGCCGGTAAACTTGTAATCAATATTCACCCGAAGGCTCGGCAATAACTGTAAGCTCACACCAAACGACATATGCTCTGGCATGGTGAGCTCAAGATCCGCATCACCTTCAACATACTTTTCGCCTTCAATTCCCACGACGTCCAAGGCCACCGATGTCAGACCGCCCTCACGTAACGGCGCAATAAATTGCACCCATGCATCGCTATTTTCCCAACTAAACTCACCTTCCATATGCATATCAATTGGCGATTGGTATACCATTCCGAGGCTCAACCACGGGGTAACTTCCCACAACAATCCAAAGTTATAACCGAACGCCAATGCTTGCTCTACCGAGAAATTCAATTCTCCTAGCTGATCATACAACGGCAGGTCTTCACATATATTTATCAATGGTGTTTCGATGCCACAGTTGGTCAATTGTAAGGTTGGGATAACTAAGTGCGCCAAATGCGGCACCCGCAACGGCAGGTCTAATCCGACGCCACCGTAATTAAACGTTAATGTAGCCCCTACCGATAAGGTATCTGTCACCTCGATTGCAACAGTCGGCGAAAAGTACGTTAACACCATGGTCGAAAAACGCTGACCAATAAACCGACCAGGATCATCATCCGCTCGGTAAAACCCCGCGGCCATGGGTGTATAGACATTGGTACCAAAGGTGATATTACCCCCCGGAGGCTGGTAAGAGGTACCACCCACAATCGATAACGGAACCGCTAAATCCATCATCCCTGATCCTGGGATAATCATCGACACACCTTCCGTTGAACTCGATTGCATATAGGCTTCGTCCTCAAAAAAGCCCTCTGGATATTCCGCACCAAGATCACTTCCTATCTGAACGGCTTGGTCCAACAATGCCTGTCGCGTTTCAGTGCGTTTGCCAAAATCCAGTCCTATATCAAAATTCCCATAGATAAATTTGATCGCCTGCTGTCGACCCTCAACACGACTTAATCCGGCAGGGTTAAAGTGAATAGAATCAATTCCCGGTGGGTCTGCCGTGACAGCATTCGCCAGCGACAACGCACGCGGACTGCCAATAGCAATATTTTCGGTGAGAACAGCCCAGCCATTGCTCGCGCTTAGGGCACCGACTATCGCTATACATATACGTAACAATCTATACTTTGCAGTGTTTCGTCGTTCGATGGCATGCATACATTTACCGTTCATTGGTTATTATTATTTATGTGAGCGGAAAAAAACGAGGCTCCCAGGTACATCGATTAACCGGAAAGCCTTCAGAGTTGCGCTTAACCCGTAGCTTGTGACGTCGACAGTGAAATCTCATCATCGTAATCACCCGATATTAGAATCCAACTCGCGACGATTGAGAATGAATAGTAAGCCAATAAGGCAACACCAATAAAAGATACATATTCGTTAAACCCAAACCAATTTCCACCATAGAACCACAGGATACCTACGGCTAATAGCAATCGTGTAACTAACCAACTAAGGGCATACTTGCCTTCCATTAGCGTGGTGTATGCCATCACACTAAAAATGGTAAATAGACTAAAACCATATATCTCTGCGATGCTATAGGTTGGAAATAAATAGAAGAACAACATCATCATCGCACCCGTCAACATAATTTCGATATGGCTCCATACTAATAACCCAGTCGATATTTTTGGTGCGTAAGGCTCATAGCTATACACATCTCGCACGCGAGGAATTTTATGGCTTTTTCTGACATCTGCGGGCCGCCAATTAGTAGGTTTGTAAATAAGACGAAATTTATCCTTCCAACTTTTTGTGGCAACCATATCTTTTACGATGGTTCCCCAATGCATAAAATCGATCTTTACCGGGTTCCAGGTTTTCGCAGGAATCGTAATACCATAAACAATGGGGGCACTCTCCAATGGTTGTTGATAGGTTCCAAACAATCGATCCCATATACAAAACCAGGCACTAAAATTCTTATCGACGTACTCACGATTCATCGCATGATGCACTGCATGAAGACGCGGGGTCATAATGATCTTTTCAAGAAAGCCAAGATCTCCGACAAGCTCTGTGTGATACCAGTACTGATAATATAAATGAACCAATCCAATAGTCACCATCATCTCCGGAGGAATACCGGCAATTGCGGCAGGAAACCAACCAATAGTGACAATATTGACGACATTATTGACCGGCTGTCGCAGTGCGGTTGATACATTAAACTGTTCACCGGCATGGTGAATAAGATGAAGCTGCCAAAGAAAGTTGTATTTATGGGTCCAGCGATGATACCAATAGGCCGCAAAATCCAAACACAGAATGGCAATAATCCAGGTCGCCACTGAGTTAGGGTCAATGGAAAATATTGCGACGTTTTCTACCATCCACTCATAAGGCACTAGAACCAATACCAACCCCAATGAGCCTTTCATTACATTGGCAATTCCGGAACTAAGGCTGCTAATAACATCGGGAATATTGTCGTAAGATCGCCCCCCTTTATACTTCACTACCAGAAACTCTAATCCCATTAGGATCACGAACCCCGGTATCGCAATCAACAAACTGGCTGCTATTGTTTCCATCCCCTCACACTCCACTCATGCACTACGGCTGTTTCTTATTTGAGCCTGGAGTGTGCGACGTGCAGGAACGCAGATCTTCTGAATAACTGGAAAGGCAGTGAGTGATTCTTATAATTTCCGTCAATTAAACAAATCACCCACCTTTCTTGATGAAATAAAGCGTTAGCAAACAATAGATTATGTATGATTCAGAAAAAAACCGATGAAAAACTAAAAATACTAAAATTCACCCTAAAACGCGTTTTTTTCGATACTCAGATGGCGTTAATGAGGTGATATCTTTAAAGGCTTTGTTGAACGTCGATAAGCTCTTATAACCACAGTCCATGGATATATCGAGTATGCTTTTGCTGCATTCCTTATCCTCCAATAACTCCCGTGCATAGGCCACACGGTAATGATTTACATATGCATTAAAGTTGCGATAACCCAAATCTTGATTGATCACACCCCGTAATCGATACTCAGGTATAGCGGTATACTTCGCTAATGACGCCAGCGTTATGCCCATCTCTTGGAACCGCCCTTGGCCATTCATGACCAGCTCCAATGTGTCGAGAAAAGCTTGCTTTTGAGACGCCTTCTCTGTCGTATCACTGCTCCCCATTACCTCGACATTTTCAACAGGCCCCATATCAGATAATACATTTACTGCTTCCTGAGGGGTCGTATCCAATGACACGTTCACCTCTGGCGTTACTTTACGGACACGCCCAAATAAGCCACGTTTCACATCGGTAAAAAATGCTATCGCCATTAAGCCCAAAACAACGATGGCACCACTGACAAACATATCGACACCGTGGCCAAAGGGTAACCCTTGGTCCACTGATATAAAATATAACGTAAGAACAACAGCGACTACCGGCCCACAGCCTGTCACAAAATAGACCCTAGCGGTTCGACGGTAAGGGTCAAGGTCCACAGCCCAGGTTCTAATCACGCACCAGTACGCCCAAAGCACGGCCAATCCGTCCAATACGAATTGGCTACGCATCTGAAACGTATACATCACTTCCGATGTGCCGATAAATTCACGTATCGCAAATAGAAAAGCTAAACTGCCAACGACCAACACCGCGCACTTTTCTACCCAGCTAAAGACAAAGTCATCATCAAAGTTCACCCGCACACAAATCATAAAAAATACAGGGGTCAGGTATTCTACGCTATTAAAAACATGGGCTAGTTTAGGGGAGCTATCCACCAATAAAACACGCAAGGTAAAGGAAAATAAACACAGCATCAGCGCAACATTCCAGGCACCAGAGGGCTTATTGTTAACTTGCTTGAATCCAAATACCAAGCACACGGCCATTATCGCAAACGCCATAGAATGAAGCTGTACGGAATAACCCAAGAATATATCGACGATATTGCTCCACGCTACCTTTTCGATCATGGTTGCTGTCTCATATTAGATTTGCAACGAGCCCCTAAATTCACTGGGAGATTGACCAAAGTACTTCTTAAATGCAATTGAAAAATTCGACACTTCCGAGTATCCCAATTGATAAGCAATTTCCTTAATACTTAACATTCCCTGCTGGAATAGAATTTCTGCCTTACCCATTCTCGCGTCAATGACCAATCGGGAGAAACTCGTATCACAGGCCTTCAATTGACGACTCAATGTTCTTGGGGATAAGCATAGCACTTGGGCAACGTCATCCAACTCAGGGTTAGCGCTGCGATATCTTTCGATTTCTTGTTTCACCAAAACAACAACACGCTGCGTCTCCATAGCACGCTTGGCTAAGGTCTCCTCTAATAGCCGTTCACAGGCCATGATTGCAGAGCGTAACGCGACTTCATTGCCATTGAGTAAAGGCTGCAGTGCCAATTTCTTTGAAAATGAAATACAATTTTCTTCACAACCAAAATCCATCTTGATCGGCCCGCTTTGCAACATCGCCAAGTCAGGGTATGTATTCAAGTCAACTTTTAATTCCACACTCGAATCATCGATCAAACCAAATAATCGATCCCCCAGCAGAAAAAGAGACAATGCTCGCAAACTTCCCAAAAACAACCCAATAAGAAAACCGTAAACAGGTTCCCGGATGACGCCTGATTCTACAATTTTGAGAGACACCCTCTCTTCATGTTCGGTGTATTCGAAACTCATCAAGGGAGTAACAATACCTAGAAAGCGGCTTGACTGCCTAAGCGCTTCATCAAATGTGCTACTGCACATACCAACATAACCTAGCTGCCCAAACCCAGTAGGCCGCATGCTAACACCTATCATAAGCCCCAACATATAAGGAGACTGATTCAACTTAGCCGTCGCATTGTTTATTATTTGTTCGCAATCCACAATGGAAAGCATGCCAGATATTGGCTGTGGATACTGCCCTACCAACGAGGTCCCAGCCAACACCTCTTCCTCCGCCATAGCACAGTTACCCAAGCAGTTAAGTAGTGGCACTAGATAGTCCGACGAAAGACAATCCGATGTATCTAAACTCATAAGGTAGTACTCATTGGTGTCATCGATATAGCCTCTACTGGACAGGCTCATTCCTCACTCGATGGTGGCGAAACGCCATATGCTTTTGTCACATATTCATAAAATCACACCCTGGCGTCAATGATAGAGTTTTATTTTATTCACGGACCACGATATCTATACCATGAACAATAAGATCTGTATCGTCACTGGAGCCAGTTCAGGGATTGGCCAGCAGATAGCATTAGCGCTGCACCAGCAGGGGGCCTACGTCATTATGATTGACATAGTATCACCCTACGAAACCATCGCCGCGATGGTAAGCATAGGCCCCAAACGATTCGAGGCGCACCTAGCCGACCTATCCAGTCAACGTGATGTGTTGCGCGTCGCGACCACGCTGTGTCAGGCTCACCCTGTTATCGATGTACTGGTTAATAACGCAGGTCGTCATATTGTTGAGAGGGAAACCTCCGTTGACGGATATGAAATGAATTTTGCGTTAAATAGCCTAGGCTCCTCGACGTTTACCCTTCGAATGCTAGAGAGTCTCAAGCGCGCTACCTCTGCCAGAATCATCAACATTGCCTCTGAAGCCCATCGATTTCCGGGACGCTACAATTTTGAAGATATCAATACAGAACAAGAATCCATGCTCTACGCCTATGGTAAATCTAAATTTGCCGTCATTCTGTTTAGTAAGGCGCTGGCCCGAGAACTAGAAAACACATCCATTACCGTGAATGCCGTATGCCCCGGTCTAGTATCGACCCAAATATTCTCGAATTTTCTCCCGCCATGGCTAGCACGATTATTTATGTCCATCACCTTTCTAGGCCTAATGTCCACGGCAAAACAAGGGGCATCACTACCGATACAATTATGCTGTGATGATAGATACGAAGAAGTCACGGGGAAATTCTTTGGCTCTCATTCTGTATTGCAATACCTCGCTGAACATAAAAAAACGAATTGTCGACACTCCCAAGAGGCGCTATTCGATTTTTTCCACGATGTTATCAATCTTCCTTCGGTACGAATGAATCATGAAAAATAGTTATCAATCTATACGTACAAAACCAACAAATCTATCTGCCATGACATTATTGTTTGCCACATTTTTCTCGTTACCGGCCTGCGCTAAGAAGGAGTTTATCGCACCCCAAATTGAAGGCGACAGCGCACGCTTACAGGTAAATAGTCGAGGTTTTGGAGATTACTTTACTCGCGTAGTGAGAATAGAAGCTATCACTGACACCCAGGGCAACACACTGTATGAGCGTACCCTATTTGATCGCTACAAGCACTCTGCAATACTCAATGCTCCTGCGACTTATACTGTACGACTACTCTGTGAAAAACCGTATCTATTACAATTTCATCACCCAACATTGACCATAGATGTTATGCCTGGGCATCACTATGCTATCGACTGCGATTCGATGGATGGCAAAAGTAACGCTATTTTTCACGTACAAAATCAACCATGAGGAAAAACGCATTCACATCGTTTTGCAGTAAGCTAATAGGTGTATCGTTATTTTTAACTGGATGCTCTGTGGCTCACGAGCCTTGTCGCAGCATTGACAATAAACATCCAATATGTGGCACATCACGGCCCGAAGATATTGCCCGCATCCCTGGCCAACCCTTACTTATTATTAGTGAAATGGGTGATCCGTTAAACCACCTTACCCCCGGCGGTCTTTCTTTACTAAACACCAATACAAACACCTTCACCCCCCTAGACCCGTATACGATAAATACCACCAGGGATAACAGCGACCACCGCTGGGGAGACCCGCTCTGTTCTACATCACCACCGGTTATTCTTTCCCCCCATGGTATCCATCTATCTGCACGATCTGATGACAGAATGCAACTACTGGTTATAAATCATGGTAGTCGCGAAGCCGTAGAATATTTTGAAGTATCTCAAATAGGCGATACTATTACCGTCACTTGGAAAGGCTGTGTAAACCCTACACCCGCAACATTTCTCAATAATATTGTATCCTTAAGCAATGGTGGTTTTATTGCAAGCCAAGCTTACGACTATGATGCCTTCAGTATTGGAGCACTAAACATTGAGCTCATCAAAGGAGTACTGGGGTGGGACACCGGCTACCTTTTTGAATGGAATACGGCTCAAGGGTTTACCAAAATACCTGGAAGCAATGGCCCCTTTGTGAATGGAGTTGCTATCAGCGACGATGAAGAATCTGTGTACGCCACGTACTACATGGGAGATGAAGTAAGAAAAATACATCGCAGTAGTGGAGAGCGGCTGGCGACAATGACGATCCCTCAACCCGACAATCTCACATGGACTACCGATGGACAACTGCTCGTAGCATCCCATCAAGGATATCTTGTCGAAAAGTTACTCTGCCTACTCACAGCAGAATCGGCTTGCACATTCCAGTTTGGGATCTATACACTGGATGCCGACTCGCTAAATTCGACAGAAATAATTAACCATAAGGGCTATCCTATGGGGGGTGTTACCGTTGCAACACAGCTCGACAGCTCGCTCTACCTAGGTTCTTATTCGGGGGATCGAGTGATGCGAATCCCTTTTCCTAAACACCACGTAAACAAGCTGGAAAATACTTATGAGTAAGCGAGTACTTATCACTGGCGCATCATCGGGCATTGGGTTGTCTTGTCTCAAGCGATTTCATGAAAATGGATATATCGTTGCTGTCACTGTAAGAAAAGACGATGATGAAAAGCGACTGATGCAAGACTACCCTGGCATCACAATAATCAATGTGGACTTACGGGATGAAGCAGCACTTCAACAAAAAATAGAACACTATCTACGTACTAACAACGGTGTCGATATTATTGTTAATAACGCCGGCTTTGCTTGTATCGGTGCAGTAGAAGAATTGTCGATGGCACAGTGGAGACAGCAGATGGACACGAACTTCTTCGCAGTGGTGAATATTTGTCGATTGGCACTACCCTATATGCGGCAACAACGCCAAGGTAGAATTATCCAAATCAGTTCCGGTATAGGCCAATCCGTCATGCCTATTTTTTCTCCTTACGCCACCTCTAAGCACGCACTGGAAGCTTTTTCTGAATCCCTTCGGTACGAGGTGAAACCATTTGGTATTGATGTATCAATGATCGCACCAGGACCTGTACGCTCAAGCTTCGATAGTAACCGAGAAATTCCTACTAGCGCCAATGTAAGCGCTAGCCCTTACCAACAAACCATCGAATTTGCTCAAGCCAAAACTGCCGACGTGCACTCTCGAGAATCTAGCCCTGACGCCGTTGTCGACAAGGTAATCCTAGCGGCGACCGCGAGCCGGCCAAAGCTGCGCTATTCTGTTGGTATTTTGGGATTCGCCGCGACATTATATAAGTTTATCCCCAAAACTATTTTGGATAGGGTTCTGGTTACAAATGACAACAAGAGTGATCATAACGAAAAAATGAATACTACTCGGTAATCGGTAATTAAAGAAACTTCCTTATTTATTCCTTATTGTTTTCTCAAACTTTGCACGATTGGACCGCAATATAGCGATACCCAACGTTAACAGGTAACACTCTCCAGCCAGTTTATTCCAATCTAAATAGCAATCAAGAGGAATCAAAATGAAGTTATTAGGCACTGCACTATCCGTAATCGCACTCTCCCTGGCAGCAGGGATGGCCAGCGCTACTGTTATTACCTTTGAAGATTCAGCGCAAACCTCTGGAGCAACCCCCTCTACACAGGGCGATGTTACTGTAAGTGGATACTATTTTGATTCATCTTCAGACCATACCCACTATGCAAATAACTATGGCGGTGGCGACAGTGGCTCAACATTCTTTGGTGCCGATAACTACTCTGGCAGTAATACTGTAACCATGACTGAGGAAAACGGCAGCATTTTTTCTTTGTTTAGTTTGGACCTTGGCAGCTGGTATGAAGACTCCTCAAATTTGTCAATTACAGGGTATCTTTCAAACGGGGATTCCATCACGACAGATATCGCCCTTGGTCTTTTTTCTACATATGAGCTGGTATGGACGAACCTAACAAGTATCGTATTTGAATCAACCGCAGGTTCAGGGGATCAATATTGGGGCGTTGATAACATCAACGTTACGACAAGTGTACCTGCACCAGGGTCATTAGCATTATTTGCCATTGGTTTACTTGGTCTGGCTGCCACTCGTCGTAACATTATAAGCGACAAAGCCTAAACATAATAAATGCGGTCATGATTACACCTGATTATCATGGCCGTTACTTCACACCATTAGTATCCACTCCCCTCTTCCTTAGGTATTAACCATACCTAGCCTTCTTATACTCAGAATACGCCAAGATCCAGAATAAATGGCGAGATATCAGAACACTCTGGCGTCCTTGAATACACTATCAATAGGTAATATTCGCTAAGTTAAGCATCCAATATATTGTTAACTATTTTTTGGGGATTGCTTATGAAATATTACACTGCACTATTTGGCATGATCACATTACTGCTACTATCCGCCTGCTCTCATACACGCTACAACAATCAAGATGACAGAATAGTTATCCCCACCCTTGGCGTTGAGTTTAGTTGGCAGGGTATGCAACGCTGCCTTGGTACTTCACCACAGGTGTCCCTTTCGGGGGTTCCTCCGAACACACAATTTCTAGAATTTGTGTTAAAGGATATCTACTTCCCCTTCTTTCCACACGGTGGTGGCCATATGCGCTATACCGGGATCAATACCATTCCAGAAGGTGAGATCGCCAATAGCGAAGGTCACTTTATTGGCCCCTGCGCTCCACCATTTTTTCCAGGCCAGTACGAATTCACGGTGCGTGCAATCGACAGCAACAACCACATCATCGCATTAGGTCAGTCCACCCGTCCGTTCCCACATCGATAATTAAAAGGATCTTTATCATGACACATAGATACCTATTATTACTTCTACTGCTTTGTCAGGCAATACTAACACCGACCCTATTGCACGCCAAAAATTACGCCAACACCCTCTATCCGATGGTATTGGTGGGTGGTTCATTTATCAATTTCGACCACCTAGGTCCCATCGATTTTTTCTATAAAATACCCAGCGCACTCCGTAAAGAAGGGGCAGATGTGTTTGTGTCCACTGTCTCAGCGGTAAATTCTCCAGAGGTACGAGGAGAGCAACTGGCACGGCAAGTAGAGGATATTCTGGCACTGACCGGAAAAGAGAAGGTTAATCTACTCTCCATTAGTTCCGGGGGGTTAACGTCCCGCTATACCGCATCGGTCTACCCGCAGCATATCGCATCAGTAACGACCATTAACGCGGGTCATGCCGGGGCCAATGTCGCAGATGTCGCCGTCGGATTAATCGATAGCCTCCCCCCCTCACTGGAGGACTCCCTATGGAACCTCGGCGATATCATCACAACATTGATCGCATTTATCGCAGGTGACAGCCTCCCCATGGACACCCAGGCATTAGCCTATAGTCACACTAACGAAGGTGCTGCGGACTTCTCCAGGCGTCACCCAGAAGGCATGCCTACTGAATATTGCGGTCAGGCTAAGACTGATATTGCAAACAATGGAGTACGCTATTTTGCGTTTGCAGGGTCCCACCACTTTACTCATTGGCTTGATCCAGGGGATTACATTTTCTCTCTGACTCAATTATTGGTAGGGGAACCTGGCGATGGTGTGTTTGGGCGCTGTAGCAGTCATTGGGGTACGACCATTAGAGATGATTTGTATTTGAATCACCTCGATGAGGCTAATCATTTGTTCGGCTTGCGAAGCCCCAGGCTCGATCCAATCGCCTTATTCCTTAATCAGGCCAATCGACTGAAACAGCTCGACCTCTAATCTACGGTAGTGGAGGCAAACACGCCTCCACTTACTTTCGGCGTTTACTTCGCATTAAGAATATCAGTTTTAATATACCGCGACCGTTCGTCCTTTAAATTACGTGTCGCCTTCTTCCACGCTCGTGTATTAATATCAGTGGTTATACGATCCATATTTTCCCACAGCGAGAGTGAACTCCAATACCCATCATCACCCGTTGCAAAGGTATCTTTCTCAGCAGCGGTAATATTATCCCCTAAGTTAACCACCACAGGACTCACGCCCCAATTACGGATCACACCAGTTTGAAGCTCGATGCCTAATCCATAATTAATCCATTCTTCAGCCAACCGTTTCTTTAACGGAGACTTTGCTAACGCGTAGGTCATCACCCAATGATCAACCCACATTGTAGTTCCTTCTTCTGGACGAGCCATTTTCCAATTCTGACCTTTCTTATTGGCCACCGCCACCGCATAACCCCATGTGGCGGCATAGTGTAGCTGGTCAAACTCATCAGGATCTGCGGTTCCTGTCCACAGTGAGTATGCGTTCTCCGCCAATATCAAAAGCGCGCTCTGTAGCTTTTCTTCTCCTAGGTGGGAAAATAGTTTATTGGAATCATATAGGTCTACGTAACGAGCCCCCAACATTAATGCAGAAGTAAATATATTCGCGTCAGGATAGTCTCGAGATATCGTGTATTTTCCTTTGGCTTCTGGTTTCCAAAGAATTTTCCAGCTTGTAGGTTCCTCCACTTTATCGGCGTTATAAGCAAGACCGTAGGGGCCCATTGTATAAGGCACACCATAAACAACACCTTTTTTGGTGACGAACGCATTCTTTTGCAGAAAGGGAATCACGTATTTGTAATTGGGAATATTTTTTAGATCGACGGGGATAGCCACTTCATGCTTGATAAAGGGCCACTTAATACTCTTGGGAATATTATGGGCGGGAGAGATTAGGTCAACCCTTTCTGCTCTTGCAAGTTGCCAAAATTCGTCCGGATCAGAAACATTAGTAATATTGAGTACAACGTCAATATTATGCTTCTTTTTGACCAGTGCCTTAAACCCTTCCACATAAGGTCGCGAATACCCATCCCAACAATGAATATTGAGCTCGACAGTTTGCGCCAGCAATATGTCCGATAATAGTATCATCGGAATCGCGAGCACAAAGAAATACCGTCGAAGCAGAGATATATGCATGCTAAGTATCACAGCTACGTTATTCGAAATAGAGGGAGCCACACTGATAAATATAGCGCCTTAGATTTTGAAATCAAGACCTGCCTTAAGCACCCCACTCAAGCGTTATGGCGATTGATATAAGCAAGATCAAGAAATTATGGATTAATCTTCTTTAGATTCGCGCACTTAGCACACAACCCATGCCAAATTATTTGAACCCTATATTGAATATCGAAAAAAGTAGTGATAACGTTTTTGCTCATAATCAAACGACATATAGGTTCACTAACACTACATGTTAAACAATAAGAAGTATGGCCACTGGGCGCTTGTCACCGGTGCAGCACGCGGACTCGGAGCTGAGTTCACCCGTCAACTAGCATGTAATGGCTTCAATATCGTTATGGTTGATATAGATGCAGACGCGCTCGAATCCACAAAAAAGCAAATTCAAGCGCAATACCCAGCAGATTTATTTTGTATTGCACAAGACCTCAGTAAATCCAACTTTCTTGACGAACTTATTCCCAGGATAAGCCATATCGAAATAGGTTTATTAATCAATAACGCGGGCTTCTCAAACATTGGTCGCTTCTTAGAAAAAGATCCTGTCGAATTAGAGACCCAGTTAATGGTAAATACCCGTGCCCTATTGTTACTAACCCGTTACTTCGCAGAAAAAATGGCCATGCGCGGTGGTGGTGGAATTATTAATGTGTCCTCAGGGGGAGCGCAATTACCCAGCGCATATAATGCCACCTATGTGGGCGGAAAATCTTATGCGCTCACGTTTTCAGAGTCACTATGGTGGGAACTAAAAGAGAAAAATATTGATGTGCTTGGATTTATGCCTGTGCTTACCGACACGCCAGGATTGGCAAAGCAACAATTCACATCGTCATCGCAACTAATGTCCACGCAAGAATGTGTAGCTCAGGCCTTTCAATACTTGGGAAAACGTCCCAGTGTACTAGCCGGATTTCGACACCGACTATTACACAATTTACTACTCACTCTTATTCCAAAGAGATGGCGTATTCAATTGGTCAGCAATCAAATACGCACCATGTTTGGGACTATTGAATAATCAGGAATTGACCACTATTTCTTGAGCTGATCAATCACCGATAGAAGCTGAGTAGCACTTGGACGTGTCTCGTAATCTTTGGCGGCATGGGCCCAAAGTACGGTACCCTCACTATCCACCAAAAATACGGAAGGCACAGAGATTTTGTGGTGCCCTTTCCCAGACCAGGCCTCCAGTTCTATCCCATAAGATTGGTACAGTTTGTAATTTTCATCATCGATGTCTAACACTACATCGAATGCTTTGTGAGCAGAGAGATCTGAATCCGATAATACTGGGAACGGAATATCGTAACTCGTTGATGCCAATGCAGCCCCCTCAACGCTATCCGCACTAATCAAAACGGGCGTTACGCCGCGCTGTTGAAATTCTGGCCACGTTTTTGTCAACTCTCTTATTTGTAAATTGCAGTAGGGACACCACCCACCTCGATAAAAAACCACAAGTAACGGTGATTGTTTAAGGAGTGTGGTCATATCGGTTTTCTTACCATTGTGAGTCACTAACGAAAATTCGGTGACCTTGGTTCCTTTCGTGATACCCACACCTTCTTCATGCGTGCCCATTGACTTATCGGCTGTCGGCTTAAGCACAAACATGTCGGCAGGAGGTGGTAACGTCAATGCTGGATTAGCAAAGGTTATCGAGGTAAAAATAAGAGTAGTTAAAAGTAATACCATACGGTAAATCATGATCATCATTATTTTCCTTAATATTGTAAATCAATGTAGATGAAACGCCGTTCCTAAATGAGCCAATAAATATCAGCACAAATTGAAGCCTTATAATAACATCAACAAGAAATAACTCTGCTAACCCGATGACATTCTACGTAAATCAATTTCACTCTATTTGAACAAAATTAAATCATATGCCAAAACCACCCCTAATAGCTCTATACAATTCATGACTCTTTGTTTCAAAAATATAAAATAACTCTTTTGGAGTATTGCATTAAAGGATAGTATCTAAGACCAAAGTGCAAGGTAGCGTAAAGTAATACGACATTAGTAAAAATAATAAAAACAAAAAATAATAATCATAAAGTTGCACCACATAGAACGGCTAAAACAACAATAATAATAAATCGCTCGTTACTCCCGTCATTACCCTTCGTGATGTATCGACTCAGTATTTACTTGTCTGTTCCGCCATTAGCGCCCAAAAAAGGTGACTGACAAGTTCTGATATAGTGGCAATGCTTGCTAAGGAGAAAGCATGTATCTACTGCGGCGTAGGAACGTTTGTAACACACTGGCTAGCCCTAAAAGTGCATTTCTAAGTCTATTCCTGGGTCTGCTTATTCTACCCACAACAAGCCATGCGGTTCTTACCGATAATCTAGGCGTGGTCAATGCAAAGGCACTGGCGTTAGCTCATGCGGTAACCGCTGATCCTCCAGGTATTGATTCTATCCATTACAACCCTGCCGGACTAATTAGGATTAAGGGGCGACGTCGCCAAATTCAGGCTGTCACGGGTAGTTTTGATATCACCTTAGAATTAGGGGAATACAACGATAAACAGCAGGGTCTGCTAGATCTTGCCCATGAATTTTATGAATCCGTTGAATTTCCTACCTCACTAATGCCAACTGACGAATATTATTACGACGAAGCCTACAACGCGACCAGCAAAACAGCAGGGCCATCAATTATGGTTCCCGGTGTAGGTCAAACCGATTTGGGTTTTATTCTAATGCCCATGGGCGGCGCATCCTATTCGCCGCCAGGCGGTAACATCACCTTCGCGACCAATGCATATGCTCCTATGGCTGCAGGATTTTATCGAGAAGACGATGACCCAGGTCGTTTCATCGGGCAGCGTTTTTCCCTGTCATTAATTACCTATTTCTCACCATCCATTGCCGTTCAGGTGAATGATGAGCTATCAATTGGGGCCAGCATTAATTTTAACTATGCAGGTGTAGGCATCGAACTGCCTTTTAGGGCCCCCTATGACTCCATTTTAACGATACCTGCATTACAAAATGGTTTTAGCTGCGATGAAGTCGATATTAATGGTGAAGCTGATCCACTAGTTAATATCTGTAACCCACTGCCTCTATATGACGTATTGGGCACGCTCTCTTTTGAAGTGGATAAGAATCTCACGTTTGGTTTTAATCTTGGCTTTCTATGGGAACCCACACCGTGGGTTGCATTTGGTTTTGTTTATCAATCCCCGGTCAAGATGGATATGGAAGGTGATTTTCAATGGGTCAACAGTAATGCCTGGAACACCTTTATCGGCGACTTACTGGAAGACCCTCAAGCTGGTGGGGTTGTGTCTTTTCTCGGCGTATCGGGTACCGACACCGTTGAAGGTAAAGCGTCATTGGATATGGAATTTCCAGAACACTATTCCTTTGGGGTAAGTCTACAACTTACTCCGAACCTTCAAATTAATGTAGATTATAAATTTACCGCCTGGTCTTCTTGGCAGACCATTCCCGTGCAATTTTCAGAGAGTATCGACTTTGTTACCTTCGCCTCCTATGTACAACCGGAATTATCAACGCCAACCTCCGTCACCTTTCCACTGGGCCTCGTCGATACCTGGAACTTCGCAATTGGTTTTGAATATCGTTGGAATGACCGACTCGATCTTCGCTTTGGATTGGAAGACCGCCCTTCTTCGGTGCCGAAGGAATCCAGAAGCGCATTACTCCCGATTGACAGTGGTATTTTTTATGGCATGGGCATTGGCTACAAAATGGATTCAGGCGCGATACTTGATCTAGGTTTGGGATACTTTCATTCAGAAGTTGAAATGCCCGGAGGTTCAAGTAAGTTCACCAATAGTAATGATGGCTCGCTGTTAATCTACAACCCTTATGTTGGCCAAGATGTCAGCGCGACACTTGACGTGATATTGGTACAAATGAGCTACAGCTCTGAGTTCTAGAAAATCAACCGGCAAATCGATTTCTAAGATTGGTTTGTTGGGTGAGAATGAACATCAGTAGCTTGGCGATCCCCATGGATATTTTTTTCTGCGTCGCGCTCATATGATTCAACGCACTTATCTGCCGATTGAGCAAGGCATGCTTTTTCAAAAGCGTGTCGTGATTCACGAGCAAGCGCTGCATTTTTTCTGTTTGGTTATTGTGACTCTCTTTCAGTCGCTTGTGTATCATCGCATTCTCGCAAGAGTTTCGATTATAACTTTCAATAGTATTATCTCGCTGCGCGATGAGTTTGATCGCCTCTTCACTATCGGCGAGTAATCGGTTCTTTTCGCGACCCAAAACTCTTAGTGCCTCTTGTTGCGATCTGTTTTTCTGATTATCTTCAGCTATTCTCTCATTCGCCTTGGTCAAGTGAGCAAGATAGTTTCGATTACTTTCCAACAGTGATTTGTTGAGCTCTTGCAATGTATTAACACGTTGCTGGTACACCTCCTGCGTCACATACTGCTCGCTAGCGGAGCCGATAATATAACGGGATTGTTCTGGATTGGCTGAAGTCATGATGTTTCTCAAGTAGAAATGGATATCTGCAATGATCAAATAATAACCACTCTAGAGATCTATAAATATCCACCTGATGGGCTACACCACTCGGCCTAGGCCAAACTCAATAAGGCTGAAAGGTAGTAAATGACATCATTTGCCGTAAATCCTCCGCCAGTGCTTTGTTTACGCCATGTACCCTATTCATAACAACCAGCCAGATTAACCTACCTTGTTGATCTTACAGCGTTTTCTTAAAGAACATTGTCCAAAAAAATATCCTTCCTAAAGGGGGATTCATGCTCAATATAGGTACTTGAAATCAATTTAGCAGAGGCGTAATCTGGAGAGCACCCTGTGTAAATTTCTCTTCCTTTGGAGGAATTAGTCCAATGAAAATTCATTCTGTATTTCAGTATTTATCCTGTCTAGTAATTTCGCTCTGCATCATTAGCTTAGCAAAAGCAGACCCGATAACCTTTCGCTCCGCTATACCCGTGGACGACGGTGAATTTGTTTTACGCGAACAGCTGAGTTGGTTACGTTCCAGTGACGATCCGGGTGACGAAGACCGGGATTTTAACGTAACGACGGCCACGACTATCGTGGGGTATGGCTTTAGCGAAAATTTCGCCTTCTTTATATTATTGCCTTATTCAGAAAAAACACTGGATATGACTATCGATGGCACAGAAGTTGAGCGTACTAACAAAGGACTAGGCGATGCCGAGTTATTCTCGCGCTATCGGTTTTGGGAAGGAGAGGTTCATGACAAACCGGTAGAGTTATCCGGCGTGATGGGCTTTATCGGTAATTCTGGAGAACACAGAAAAAGCGACACCCATGGGGAGCAACCCTGGGATTTGCAAGATGGCCAAGGCGGAAGGAACTGGGTATTTGCCTTAGTTGCCAATATGCATACCGACCATTACCAGCTTGTCAGTCAGTTTTATCTGCAATATAACAATGAAGCCCATGGTTACAAGCAAGGGAACCAACGCCGGCTGGATTTATCTATTCAACGCAGGCTATGGCCAGCTGAATCAAATAACTCCGGCATGGGCTACTTTTCTGGCGTATTGGAATTTAATTTCCTGACTCAAGACAGGCACGAATTTCTTGGCGAAGACGATGCTAATTCAGGTGGGCAATCGATGTGGATTGCTCCAGGCGCTCAATTTACCGCAGAACATTGGCAGATAGAAGCCATCGTTCAACTTCCGTTAGATCAGGATCTAAATGGCACCGCGCTGAAAAACGATTACGTTTTTACCACCGGTTTTACTGTTAGGTATTGATTACGGAAGCTAGGGGAAACCTCTAAAAAATGGCGGTTTAGGAGGCAAAGCTGGAAGCTTTTCCTCCACTAAGCGTGTGATTTCTGCTTTTGAAGGCAACGTTGGCACCGGCTTCTTCTCTGGAAGAGGCGGTGATGATGGCATTGACGCAGACGATATTGCCGGAGGTAAAACCCTGGTTGTAGTATTTTCGATACGACGCGCCATCTGCGCAATTTTGCTATCTACGGTTTCACTAATAATACGCTGAATAACACCTTGGATAATCGCCTTGAGTGGTCGATTTGACATCTCATCGTCATAGGAAACGGAAAATGTCGCAATTCGAGTATTATTTTTGCCAAGCAGCTCACTGTTAATATTCAATACACCGCTACCCAATGAGAGTTCAGCTAAGCTGAAGCTCAGGTCATCAATCGGGTCACTTTTCTTCTTAGCCTTCTCCCCTTGCTCCACATGATTCTTAAGTGCAATTACGTTTATTTTAGCCGGAAATTTTTCTTCCAATTGTACTTCTAATCCAATGATATCAATGTGTTCAATCACAATTGAGTCTTGTAACAAAGTACGAATATCTAACCTAACTTCCACACTTTCTATATAAAAAATGTCATCGGAGAACCCCTGAGGGTTCCCGACGCGAAGATTATCAATAGTGATATTTCCCGTCAGAAGATTCGTTTCAACATAAGCAACATCAACTCGGGTTCCGGTAACATCCGCGATTTTACGTGATAGATGTTCTTTCAGTACACCGTCACCAAATTGACTCATCAACCCAACACTTAAGGCTAACGCAAACACTAATACAACGAACCCAACGGACAATGTGGTCATTAACTTCATGATAACGTTCTACTCAATAGAAATACCTGATTACTGTATCACTACTTTGTATTCACATTCGCTCGGCATGCCGATTTTCACTTGTTCCTGTGGGGAATCACTCGTTCACAGTGTAATTTGGCTTTCTTCCGATAAGAACCCCCACCCGTTGGCGAGCAATAAACAACACGTGCTTTTGCCACATACTTAGCTTGCTGTAATCATACAGGTCTTCAGCACATACAAATTCAAATCCAGCCCCCCGTATGAGTGATTTCCATGTTCTTTCTGAGTGAAAACAAACACCAACACCCGCGGTATTCGCTCCCATTCTTGAGGTAAAGTTACGGAGAGACTTCGCCGCCGTCAGCGCATAAATAAGCCTACCGGAAAGATCATCAATAAATGACCCGTCATAGTAGTTTTCCAAGATTAAGATAATCCCTCCTGGCTGCAACGCATCATAGGCCCTCGCCAATCCATCTTTTTGTAATCTAACACTACGCTGATAACTGTCCCCCACAAAATTATGAAGAACCCAGTTAAATCCCACCACGTCATAACGATGACGACTCGGTGCACTCTCTTGAAACGTTGAGTAGATCAGACACTTACGGGGGCATACGGTATTCTTACTCAACAAGCTATATTCAGGTTCAACTAAGGTTACGTGACTCAATGGATGATTCTCGAGTATTTTATCTGCAAACTTTCCATTTCCACCACCAACATCAAGATAATCAAAAGCCTGTTTATCCACATAGAGATTAATAAGATCAGATATTCTCGTAAAGAGCGTAAGATCCACATTTTCCGTATCAAATTCAACCGTCTGTTCTTGAGGTAGTACCCGCATAGCAATCGCCATAATATTACTCAGTCCTATCGCAATAAAAAAAATAGTAAATGTAACTCCACTAACCCTTTTAGCAGTAAGCGTGCCAGGACAACAAAAGCAATAGTCAGGCATCATAGGTGCTGCCACAAGCCTCTGACTCGCATAATAAAAACGGTTACGCGATGCAAAATGCAATTACTCTTCTCAATTTTCTTGAACTACGTCATTGAATCCGTATGATCGAATCATCTATTACTTTCTCTGAGGCCCCCCATGTCCGTTACCGTAAACAATCCCATTCGAGGCCGTTTTCAATCATGGTTTCTTGCTTCGCTCGACAGCATATTTCATCGAATCTATGGGCAGCGAAAAATTGCTCTCACCCATAACATGCCCGGTACCATCGTTGAGATTGGCCCTGGAACCGGCGCAAACTTTCGATATTATCCTGCTGGCACCAACGTTATCGCCATAGAGCCTAATGTACAGATGTATGACCGGCTCACTCGAAAAGCAGAAGAGCATAATATCAATTTGGAGATTCGAGGTTTAAAGGGCGAATCTATAGACCTCGATGATGGATCTGTTGACTTTGTCGCATCCACACTGGTGCTTTGTTCAGTCGATGATCCCGCCCAAGTGGTTTCTGAAATTAAGAGGATCTTAAAACCAGGTGGGCAATATATGTTTATCGAACATGTTGCAGCCCCTACAGGTACCTGGTTACGAAAGCTGCAAAGCGCTGTAAAACCACCGTGGAAATATACCTTCGAAGGATGCTGCCCTGATCGCGAAAGTTGGATCGTTATTGAAAACGCAGGATTCCACTCGGTGTCGTTGGAACATTTTGATATGCAGTCACCCTTTATTCATATACGACCACATATCGCTGGCATCGCAACAAAATAGATATACGCATTAGGTAGTAATTACGTTAAAACCTACGGATGAATTGAGAATATTGATCCTTAATTCATCCTACACCAACACACTATTCGGTAATGATGCTTAAAACACATAAGAATAACTCATCACCATTTTCACCACCGATGTGCGCGTCGTAAAATCCGTTTCTGCATACGGATTGTAAATAATATCCTTAATCTCCCCACTATTAGAATTCGCGCTCGCCCCCGCCTCTACATGTTCTGGCTTGGGTACGTAATAGGAAAACGCAACATCAACTTCACTTATGCCATCAATCACATAAGAAAACCCTACCGCATACACATCAATATCACTTAGAGGTACTAATACCGTTTGTCGATCATTGGGGATAGATGTTCGTCTATCTTCATAACCCGTTCGCAAAGTTAAGCGGTCGGAATATGCGTATTCAATTCCCATGCTCCAAGACCAGGTATCTTCGAAGTAGAGGGGTACACTAATACTGTCTGACGTTGCCGTCTCCAATGCCAATAATTGATCCAACGTACCAATCAATGTCATCAATTCCAAATCTGGGTTTTCAAACGTCACATCCAGGGTTTCTGTATCCCCCCAGGTGCTCATCTTCGCGTCTAGATTTATCTTCACCGAGGGCGTTAACTGCAAACTTATTCCTGTCGAAAAATACGCCGGGAGCGTCATATCAACAATAACATCCGATGTTTCTCTACTATGCGTACCTGAAGGAATAAGACTGGTCACTAGATTGGATGCCCCGGCGCTCGTGAGGTCACTAAAAAAACCCTGCCAATTATCGCTATATTCTATCTGCGCTTCACCTCGAAGGTGATCAGTAATCCCTGATTGATAGCTCATGCCCCATGAAAACCAAGGGGTAATATCCCATAACACGCCCAACTGATAGGTCACCGACATTGTTTCATCTACTTCTAAGCTCAGATTGATCAGTTCAGAATAAGGCCCCAATAATCCACCACAAAGACTAATCGGCAATCCCGTTTCACCGCTATCATCAAAACAACCCAGCTGATCTTGGAACTCACCAACAATTGCGGTCGCCGCATGGGGCAGTCGCATCGGCATATCCAATCCAATACCAAAATAACTCAGCGATATTCCAAAGCCCACAGACAGATTATCATTGAGCTTGACTCCGACCGTAGGAGAAAAATAGACAAAACGTGTCAACGCCAACTGTTTCGCAAAAAAGCGACCTGGGTCGTCATCATCACGCTGATATCCCGCCGTCGTTGTGGAAAAGACACTTGTACCAAAGGTAATATTGGATGAAATAGGCACTGCAATCCCCCCAAAGGGTAACAGACCTATCGGTAGATCCGTCAAGCCACCCTGTGGCAACACCGCGACGATAGCATGAGTAGAGCTTTCACTATTTTCCGCCTCATCATAAAAGATATCATCGGATAAATTGCCCGGGCAGGTCACCCCATTCAAACAATCATCGAGTGCCTGTGAATGCGAACCGATATCCACTGCATAATCAGGGTCGATGTAGAGAAGATTGATCTGCGCTTCTCTTCGCCTAATGCTTGCTAACCCCGCCGGATTATAGAAAACGGAATCGACACCTGGTGGATCTGCTGTAACCGAATAGGCCATGCCAGCTGCTTTTGCATTCGCCATGGAGAGGTTTTCTGTCACCGCCCCGAATACTGATGGCGTATAAAAAAGGAATACCCAGAGTATTATTCTTATCATTATTTCTCTACTTTTCCACATCACGCTTCATTGCGAAACGCAGTGTATGCAAAAGAAACAATTGAACGCACGCTACACATTGGTAACCATGTAACCTACATTGACCAATTTTGTACTTCTCTTTTGGAATTCCTTTAAATTCGTTACATTAAGTAGGTCATGAAATAATTAGATACAATTACACTTAATTATGCAAAACAATGGTAAAATAGTTTGCACATAAATAATTCATTAGGTTGTCAAAATGCCAATTCTGTATATCCCCCATGGTGGAGGCCCGCTCCCTTTGATGAACGATGTGAACCACAAGGGCCTAATTAAATTTTTAACCACGATCATACATGAGCTGCCCCAACCCAAAGCAATTATTGTTATTACTGCGCATTGGGAAGAATCTGAAGTTACTATCTCCAGTAATCCCACACCGGGAATGTTATTCGACTACTCAGGGTTTCCACCGCAAACCTATCAATATGCCTACCCTGCTAAAGGGGATCCCGCATTAGCTAAACGTATTCAATACACATTAGAACAACAAGGCGTCAGCACCTCGCTAGACGATCAACGCGGTTTTGACCACGGTACCTTTGTACCTCTTATGCTGATGTATCCCGATGCTGCGTTACCTGTTATCCAGGTATCTCTACAAAAGGATTTAGATCCACAATTACATATAAACGTAGGCAAAGCTCTGGCAGAATTTTCGACACAAGGTATGTTAATACTGGGGTCAGGCTCATCATTTCACAACATGCGAATTCCTGAAGCACTTACTGCTCAAGCGCCAACAATGAGCCAAGAGTTTAACCAATGGTTAAATAATACAATAACGGGGGAAACTTCCTGGGAAAAAAAGGCCGATGCCTTGTCTCGATGGCAGGAAGCGCCTCACGGAAAGTTCGCACACCCTCGTGAAGAGCATTTACTTCCTCTTCACGTATGCTTTGGTGCAGCGCAAGCCTTAAAGCTTTCAGTCAAGAATGTGTTTAACCAACCTTTTTACGGTATCCACGTATCCGCTTTTTTATGGCGCTAGGCAATACCCTTAAAAGCATACCTCACATCATCGCCACCTAACCCGGTAACAATGCTCCTTCGTCGAAACCGATGCAATACACTGCCGTAAAGCGTAAGCACTGGTTTAGGCAAACGCTTTTCACCCAAATTATATAGGCGGCCAAGCTGGGCCAACGCTTTAACTTTTATTGCGGACCTGCGGCTATATTGCAGATGAAAATCCCGCTCTAAGTCTACCCCACCCAAATGCGCTGCCATCGCCAATAAAAAATCTTCCGACAAATAAAACGGTGGCTTATGAGACATACTAGCCAACAATGCCTTCACCAATGACTCACCACCTTCCGTAGGTCGATAAAGATGCGTTGTCACTTGCAACGCAAATACTTCCTGTTCTTTAGGCGTTGTGGTCAACAGGCTTTCATCGACCCCAAGTAGGTAACCAACATAACGCCAATAATAATGCATCGCCGCATGCTCTTCCGTTGATAATTCCACACCCAACTTTTTTAAACCTCGGGTTAACATAAAGTCAAAACCCAATACCGTGGCTGCCATGTCTTCTTGGTTAATCGGCTCATCGAGCACCGTTGAATCCCACTTATCTGACTTCCATAGGAATTGACGAACCGCAGAGTGTAGAAGCCTCACTTCCATACAAGTACGATGGCCTACGCTACCCGGCCTCACGCCATCGTCACCCACAATATTATGCAGCATCTGCCCCGTCTCATAGATTCGCTTAGTGACATCATGCTGTAAGCGGCCAGTACTAATAAGCACCTGAGAGGGTTTATAAAGGGTGTAGCCTTCGACAAGACTACTACACAATAAAATAATCCCCTGGAATCCAGCATAACGACGAAACAATGCCCTGCCTTTTTCCAGCTCTTCGAAATCCACCCAATCCGGTACTGTGTAACAGTGAGACAGAAACGCGTTGAACGCACCGCCTTCACTGCTGGCTCTAGATATCACCTCATCTAACATCTGCGCGGGGGTGCCACGCTTAATCTTCGCAGTACAAGTATCCGCCTTTTCGTCACATATTTTACGCCAAGGCTCTAAATTTTCATGACTATACTTGTCCCACCATACGTACTCCTGGGGACTTTGCGGACCGCTCTCTATCCTTCGGTACTCTTCTGGTGTTGGCATACACTACCCCTTCGTAGAACCTACTAGTTCTAGTTAGAATAACAAGCAACAACAAAAACACAAGGAGCTACGGTTACATGAGAACAAGAGACGGGCTTCGTGTCGCCCAAAGCCGCCTTATTGAATTAGATTGAATGGGTAAATTATAGAAGGCAAACAACAGGGTTAAGCTATTTTTTACGACTACTAACGTCTAAGTACCCTCTTTCCACAGCAGCTTCTAGGGCCTGGGCGCCACTAAGCACCTCTTCAAATAGCTCTCTTGAGGCTTTCAAATTCTCTAGCTGTTTTTTATTCGGTAAACCGTCTCCAACATCGGTGGCAAGATCATGCATATTCTTGATATACGCCGCCCTTGCTCGAGCAACCAGCTCCAATACTGGTTGCAGGCCTTCAACATTCAACGTCGAGATGCTGGGGTTAATAATATCGTAGTTGATATCACGAATGGTTTTGGAAAGCTCTATTAGCAGACGATTTTTGTCTAAACTCATGTACTCACCTTTACTGTCAGCAATCATTCCGATACTTTCAGTATGGACTACATTGATTCTAACGTGGCGTTTAATTCCTGTTTATGGGCTTTTACTCACTAAGCGTGAAACACCTTCATAATTTTGATTCGGTATCGGCGAGCGTTTTTTCGGATTCCCCAATATAACGAGCAGCGCAGGAAGAAAAATAAAATCGACAGCTAACGCTGAGATAATAGTTACCCCCGTAAAGTACCCCATATGTTGATTAAGCATAAAGTCCGACTGTGCTAACACAAAGAAACCCGTCAGCAATACCACATTTGAAACAATAAGCGCCATGCCGACATGTGAAAATGCGTATCGGATCGCCTCATTGTTGGTTAGCTTCTCCTGCTCTTTCGCCTTAATATATTTACTCAACAAATGCACGGTATTGTCTACCACAATACCCAGAGTCATTCCCACTGCCGTTGCAATCGATAACCCAACCTGCCCTACCAACAACCCCCAAGTACCAAATGCCATTACTGCGGGTAATATATTCAAAAGCAAACTTAATCCGCCCATTTGTAACGAGCCCAAGGCGACCCCCATAATTGCAGAGATAAGGATAATCGCGATACCCGTAGATAAAAACCCACCGACAGAATTATCCACTGAGACATGGGCAAGCATCAGTGCAAGGCTTGAATCATAATATTCCACATTCGACAAATGGCTATCTAACCAACCGTTAAATCTTGCCTCGAGCTGTAGAATATCTCGCGTAGATAATTCCTCCAGAGAAATAATCACACGGGTTTCTGTCTTTGAAAAATCAATCTGATTCGTGAGATCTAACCCTTGCGGCAAGCTCATTTCATATAAAAATAAATATTGTGCCGCGAGTTCCTGAGAGGCAGGAATACGGTACCATTCCTCGTCTCCACCATGAAGATTCATATTGAGCCTACGCATTGTATCGGATATTGAGGACACTTGTTTCACCTCTGGCTGTTGTAATAACCATTGCGTAAAACGATCCACCGAGTGCAAGAACTCAGGGTTATTAACCCCCCCCTCCGCTGTATTTATAAGACCATATTCCAGTGTCGACACACCGACAAGATGTTTATTGGAAAAGTCTACTGCTTGTCGGAAGGGCAAGTCGACGTCATAGAATTTGGTAATCTGATCATTCACTTCATTCTTGGGTATCGCTATTAATAATGCCGCAATTAGTAGTCCGCTTGCCACCAAATACATTTTGGGTTGCAAAATTATTTTTTCTATCCAACGTTGTAACCAAGATGCCTGTACCGCATTAATCGCTCGCGTTGATATGGGCATAATCATGATTAACGCTGGCAATACAGTTATGGAAAGTAAAAATGCAAACATAACGCCAATTGCAGACACGCTGCCCAACACCTGAAAGGGAGGTGACGCACTAAAGTTCATGCTTAGAAAACCAATGGCCGTCGTCACACTGGTTAATAGAATCGGGAAAAAATTCGATTGTAAGCTTCCCATCACTGCCTGTTTTTTTGTCCGTCCCTCCCCAGTAAGATAAAAATAGCTAATCAGTATATGCACACTATCAGCTACAGCGATAGTAATGATGATGACCGGAGCCGCTGCCGCGGGTCCCGTTACCGGTAATCCTAAAAAACCCATGACGCCCATTGCTAACGTCAGGGAAAGTGAAAGAATAATCATCGTCGCGACTGTTGCAAGAAAAGAACGGAGTAAAACATACAGCATAAACGTAATTAGTAGCGCCATAATAGGCATCAAAAAACCCGCATCCTTCAGTATCACATCCGTCGTCGTACTATTACCAACAACCATACCGCTTAGGTAGATATCTATATTGGGATATTCCAGCCGAAATTGTTCCACGAGTTTTTCTGCAGCCCGTACTGTTTCCCCATACACATTGTTCGATAAGTCGGGAAAGTGCATCGTTGCCACGACCCCCGTCACATTGGATGCTTCGGTAATAAGCCGTCCTTTTAATTGCTTTTCGTTAATCGCAATATGGCGAATCTCTTGTAGCGCTTTCTCATCTAACCCTAAAGCATCCTCCACTAAATCCGATACAATCAGCTCATCCCCATCTGCGTAGGTATGCTGGAAGTTGGTAATTGAATCTACCCGCTGAGAATACGGTAACTGCCAAGCGGCTGCCGTAAGTGCCTCAACCATGGCCAGCACCTTCGGTTCAAATACGTTGCCACTAGACGGTGCAATCACAAACATAACGTTGTCTGATTGAGAGAAGGTGTCCTGTAGGCGATTAAACGCTTCAATTTTAGGGTCGCCTGGTGAGAATAACTCCCGATAATCGGATTTCAGTTGTAGCTGGCTCGCTCCCCACCCAGCCCCTAGGCTCATCAACAGCGCGACCGCAATAACAGCCCAACGAAAACGAATAATAAGCAGTGACCATCGATCCAACATAGCAAGCTCCAACACAGAGGGTTTTGAGACGATAGTCTTTAGTCTATACTTGCTCATAAACATGCACTATTAGCCAAATATAGAAGTACTTTCCCATAGGTAAGAAGATGAAAATGTCATTGGATGAGATGGCTACGTTTGTGAAGGTTGTTGATTGTGGCAATTTTTCGAAGGCAGCCACATTAACCGGCATTCCCGTGTCCACCGTTAGCCGAAGAATCGCGGACCTAGAAAAACGCTTGTCTGTGCAACTCTTGCAACGCACCACACGCCAGCAGCGCCTCACTGACATAGGTAATACCTACTATGAGCATTGCAGCCGAATGCTGGCAGAAGCGGAGGCCGCAGAACTTGCGGTGCAAAACCTTCAAGCAGAACCCTCGGGTGTATTGAGGCTCACCGCCCCAATGGCTCTGGATGATCCTTTCAGCTCTCGTATGATCATCAGCTTTCTTCAGAAATACCCAAAAGTACGCGTAGAAAGTATGGTCAATGCTCGCCAGGTGGATCTTATAGAAGAACGATACGATTGCGGCCTCTATGCAGGCTCGCTACAGGACTCATCCCTTATTTCTCGGCACTTTGGTTCGGTAAAAATGATCTACTGTGCGAGCCCAGAATATATTGACTCCCATGGGCTGCCGGTCGATGAGCACCAATTGCAAGGCCATCATTTAGCACGATTTGATTTTCCTGAATGGCTACAAATGAAAAAGGATGTACTCATCAGCAAGGTTGAGAGCCGCCACTTTACTAACGATATTGTAGTAGCCCGGAGAGCTGCTATTGACGGAATTGGTATTACTCGACTCCCTGAAGTACAGATTCTTCGCAATCTTGAAAAAGGCGAACTGGTAGAAGTACTACCGCACCTCGCAAGCGCTGAAAATGCGTATATTGTGTTTCCAAGTAACAAGCAATTCACCACCAAATTGCGTGCCTTTATCGATCATGCCATCGAATTTTCGATAAACAATGCACCCTGGGATTTTCACTGACGGTTTACCAGCCAACCAAACACACCGCCAGTAATAAACATAAGCAAACTATAGGTTACCGCCGGAATTGTCATGACAGCGCTGCCAATTAGACTCCCGGCGACTAACAAGGCCACGGTGCCGTTTTGAACTCCTACTTCAATACCTAAGGTAATCGCTTGTCTTTTCTCCAATCCAAGTAACTTTGCAATAGAGTATCCAGCCAGTAAGGTAACAATATTAAGCGTTAATGTAGCAGCACTGGTTTGCATAAAGAAGCCTGCCATATCCGCTTTATTATTAATGACGATGCCCGCGATAATGACGAATAGAAAAATCACCGAAAATATTTTCACTGGGTTCTCTGCTTTTTTAGAAAACCCAGGGAATTTATGATGTATCAACATCCCAAATACGACGGGGACCACCGTAATTACCAGTAACTGAATAATGGTCTTGATGACGGGTATAGAGAATTTTTCACTTCCTTCTAGGAATAACTCCATCATTAATGCGGTAAAAATAGGAATGCTAAAGGGTGTCACGATGCTAATTACGGCGGTAAGACTAATAGATAACGCCACATCCCCCCGAGAAAGATAACTAATCAGATTTGACGTGGTACCGCCAGGGCAAAATGCGAGAATCATTAGTCCTACGGCTAATTCCTTCGTAAGACCAAAAATAACAATGATCACGTAAGCCAATAAAGGCAACATCACCATTTGACACAGTATACCAATCGCAATCGCTTTAGGTTCTTGCAACACCCGTCGAAAATCGTCGAGTTTGAGAGACAGCCCCATCCCCAGCATAATCACAAATAGAGACAACGGTAAGATTACCTGAGTCAGCATACTGGCTTGCATACACCCTCCATATTAATTCACACAACGCAACGTTAAAGATAATAGTGAGTATAGTTAGCCAACCATCAATTAGCCTAGTTAATTAGTATTGAAGCTCTTTCGCCAGTACAGAAATCACCAAGGGGTTAAACCCTAACCCACAGTGACTACTAAATACCTCAATATTCTTGGTGGATTCTGCTTCCTGTTCTAGGGAGCATTGCCAAGCAACCACACCGTCGGTTTTGCTATGAATAGCGGTACAGGGTACACCAGGGGGTACTTTTCGCCGGTCAAATGCTGCTTGATCCTCTTTGCTAAACTTCGCACCAGACAACCTGTGGAAAATATCATGTAGAATATTCGCCTTAGGGTCACCACCAAAGGGCGACCCCATAGAAAATACAGAATGTACATATTGAGGATAATTGCGGCCTAACTCACGCGCATAAATACCTCCTAAGCTCCAGCCTATTACCGACACTTTTTGTCCGCTGGCAGAATAGAGCCTATCTAACTCTGCATGTAAGTGCTCGCGATTTTTAGCGGTTGACCCCATGTTTCGGCCCATGCCCCACCCAAAGGATTGATAACCCAAACGATTAAGCGAGCGCCTCAATACCAGTGTCGATAGATCATCAGCGCCAAAGCCAGGAATCACTAATACTGGTCTGCCTTTACCCTTAGGTAAACGTTTTTCGTATACATGTCGAGACAAGATGTGGGCACCTAATTCTAAACCCGCGCGAGCTTCCAATAACGTTAATAGCACACTCGGTTTTGGTATACTCTCACCCATAACTAGTCTCTCTCGTATCCAGTGTAATAAGAACTGACGTTTCAACTCACGCTACAAGTTTTTCAATATCACTTCAAGCTTTTTACGCTATAAAGCATTTACTCCGCATCATCGGAGGTGCATTCCGCACGAGAGGGGTTCTTATTGCAACGCACCTTACGTAGAAGTGTTAGCATTTTTCCATCGTAAATTCCTTTATCCCTAAAAGCTAAACGTACTTTTTTAGTTTGCTCAGCCATTTCTTCCAACGAGCATTTAGGAACCGGCATCCAGTATTTTCTAGGTATTGCTTTTTCAGCAGCGCGAATAATATCGATACTCAAGTCAAAATTCTTAGTGAGGTATTCTCGTGATTTTTGTGCAAAACCTTCAGGAAATTTATCGGCTCTTGCCACTAGCTGAACATTGGCCTGCACCAGCGGCACTTCTATAATCGCCCCAGTATCACCCAAGCCCTTATGCAGCTCCATAATATCAAACACAATAGCGGGGCCACCCGTCACATCAATAACACCATTATTAAATTTCTGAAATATATTGGTTACCGTTGACGATACTGGCGTCATTCCCATGTCAGCAACCATTTGACGCATCTCGGGTAAGCTATCCAACACTCCCATACGTCGCCCTGCCAAGTCTGAAATACCTCGAAGATACCTGTCGTTTAAAAATAAAAATATGGCACCCGCCGGTTGAATACCAACAATTTCATACTCGCCTTCACGCATGTATTTTGCAGCTTTCGGTTGAGACAACGTGCTGAGTACCGTTTTAAGATGATCGTAATCAGGAATCGATCCCGGTGAATCCAACGTACCCGTGAACTTATTAAAATGACGAATTTGCATCCCTGTCATATTGGCAATATCACAGGCGCCAGATTTAAGTTCTTCGGCAACGACCTTTTCGTTCATATAGGGTTTCAGATTAAGTTTGACTCCCCAAGCCATTGCCGCAACTCGATAATCTTCCAGTATTTGATATTCTGGGCCCGCCTCTCCCAATAATGTAAATGCACACATATCAATTTCTGTAAGATCCGCTGCCATACTCCGTGTCGATAACATCACAAATAACGCGACACCAATAAACATTTTCCTTAACATAGTTTACCCCTAACAATGATTAGTCAAAATTAACATCATTGTTATCTTTATTGAGAGGTAAGACAAGCCGATGCCACTAACCTCTCACGGTAAAACCTCACACTTTAATGAGCTCTCCATTACTCTTGAGATGATAGCTATCAAAGTCATTTGCCAAAAATAAGTTACCCGAATAATGCGCGCGAGCTTCCGTTTCAACATCTAAGATCGATGGTGACACGTCAGTATTGTCTTGGTAGCGCGGGCTAAAATGGGTCAGAATTAGAGAACGAAATGAAACATCTTCTGCAAATATCGCAACCCTTTTTGCAGAGCTGTGCTGCGGACCTGCCCCAACCTTTTGCAATATGTCTTCGGTATACGTTGCCTCATGCACCAACACATCAGCAGTCTTAGCAGCCTCGACAAAAAGACTCGGCATATCATTATCACCGGCAACGATAATTTCCCTCGGTTTTCTCGCCGCTAACAAATAGTCAGCAGCGCTAACCTCACGACCATCAGAAAGCAACACATCATTGCCTTTTTGGATTTGTCCCCATAAGGGGCCAGAATCAATATTATCCACCTTCAGCTTTGCAACATTCAGTTTTGGTTGTAGATCGTTTTCCATAAAGGAATAACCATAGGAAGGCACCCGATGAGATAACAACGTTGCCCTTACGTCAAACTCTTCACACCCAGGAAAAGGCGTCGACAAGTCCTGCCATTGATCCACTGCCAAGAATTCAATCGGATAGGGCAATCGCAATTGGGTAGCCCGACTGGCACCTTCAACAAAATCTTGAATATCCCGTGGACCCACTATCGTAAGCGTATCCGTTTTCCCCGCCATTGCAGCACTAGCCAACAACCCTGGTAACCCATAACAATGGTCACCGTGTACATGGGTAATAAAGATCGTGCCTAGGTTCATTAAAGACAGATTCGTGCGCAATACTTGATGCTGCGTACCTTCACCACAGTCAACTAAGCACCATTGTTTTGAATTAACCCTTTTTATAGCAAGAGCAGACACGTTACGGGTTTTGGTGGGGGTACCTGACGAAGTACCCAAAAATATTATTTCCATAAATTACAACAATTCCAATTCTGACTTATTGCCTGAATACTGCACTAACTAAAGAACAATTAAGCCACTGAATTGGAATATAGGCAAGTAAAGGGGGACTAGAGCATGACTCTGCTCCCCCGAATAACCTTACATATCACACGTTGTCCCAATGTTATTACAAATAGGCCCGCAGATACCGAAACATTCCCCATCGGCGTTCACTAATTTACAGCCACCCAAAGAAAGAAAGGCCGTGACACAGACAATTGCTAGTATATTTTTCATTATTATTTATTCCTTTAGTGAGTCTTGATCCCTGTTATAAGGGTATCCCGAACAATCGAGATACCCTCTGTGTAACTCATCCAAATATTTTATTCAATATGCCTTTTTTCGGTTCGGGTGCTGTGTCCGATTTTTGTTTAGCCGCATCAGCCTCAGCCCCCTCTACCAAGACTCCGCTCACGCTACTGTTCATCACCTCTTTACCCAACATAGTGCCTTTAACACTACCGATTATCTGCTGATTTTCATCCATCTTCATCGCGTATTTTAAGGTCATGGGAACCGGTTTGGTAAGCTTTGACGACCACGTCAAGGTATCACCGTTTTCTATTTTCCCTTCTAGTATTTTTTGCGCCCCATGCTCTTCATTGAGCACGTTTCCTTGAAGCGAATTCCCCGAGGATTTAACCACCAAGGTACTGAACTGATCCCCTACCGGCGACTTAACCGTGAGGTTCCATACATTATCAACACCCGTAATTTTTACCGCATCAATATCATTGGCAGCATGACTGTTATGGGTTGTCGCCATGTCACGATACATATCATATTCTTCTTCTGAGAAACCTAGGTTTCTCAAGTCATCGAAAGCGTCATGCACTACCGACAAAGGCGTATTATCATCTAATGCAGCACCTATTTGTGATGCCACAGATTCCATACTGTCATCCACCTGCATTGGCTCAGAAGCAGCAAACGCAATGCGATAAAAGCGACCGCCACCCACAGAATAGATTTCACCGGTAGACTGGCTTTCTTCATGGCATAAATACGCGATCACCGGTGCCAATTTATCAGGACTAAAATCCTTTTCAAGACGCTGACGAAAGACACCGTCGGGTAGCATACTGGTCATGCGAGTAAATGCCGCAGGCATGATGGCATTGATATGAATATTATGTTCTTTACCTAACAGTGCGAGGCTATTATTCAATCCTAAAATAGACGCCTTCATTGTAGGGTAGGCAATCTGAGAGACAAATCCCAATGCAGAAGACGAGGAAGTATTTACGATACGTCCATACTTCTGCTTTAGCATATGAGGCCATGCTGCACGCATGGTATTAATAGTACCCATGACATGCACCGCATGCTGTTGTTCCATTTCTGATTTTTCAATCTCTGGAAATATCGCTGGGCTGGTAATACCCGCGTTATTGATAATAATATCAACACGCCCCCAGGTATCCATGGCCTGTTCTACGATCTGTTTGGCACTACTGTATTCAGACACACTGCATTGATTAGGCTCGGCGATGCCGCCCGCCGCTTGAATTTTTTTCGCTGCCGCCACTGCATAGGACTTATCAATGGCATTATCCATACCTAACGGATCACCGCCCAAGTCATTAACAATCACTTTTGCTCCATGGGCTGCTAAATATTTAGCATATTCGTAGCCCAAACCACCGCCTGCACCAGTAACTATTGCAACTCTATCTTCAAACGAATACGACATACCAATCCCTCTCATTTAATCAATGTTAAATACTTGCGGCATAGCCAACTTCGCTATCCAGTTCCCCTATTCCGAATTCTAAAACCTTATTCTTCGCAAGATTCACTTTTAGCATCTCACCAATCGCGGTACCTGGCGTCCAAAAGCCACTGGTTTGCTTTAGTTCATCTCGATGCTTCAACACACACATTGCGGTTTCACACATCAGTGCAGCTGTTCCACGGTGTGGGTCCAATTCGCTATGGCAATACCCTTGAATCGTTTTACCACTGGGGGTCCGTCCAAAGAATACAAAGCTATAAGAACCATTTTTCACCATCTTCTCATCAGACGGACCACTACCTTCTTTTGGCCCTAATGACATCAACATCTTACCTACACCTTTGGTAGGGTTGGCAGAGACAAATAAGCTCACAAAGAAATTCTCCAACTGAGCTTTCATTTTGTTAACAATGCCCTTACCAGCCAATTTACTCTCAGAATAAACAAAATCTTTGCCATAAGGATAATCGGCCAACGCATGGGCTCGACGTACCACTCGCGCGTTAATCTGCCCAACGGGAAACGGCATGATGTATTGCGAAAAATCATCATCATAGATCACTGATTCTAGATCAGGACAAGGTGGGTTGCCTTCAATTTGCCCTTGCGGGTTTAGGCTGTAGGGGTTACTCACCATATCCTCCATCACAGGGTCGTTAGCGATGGCCTCCATAACACCCTTACCGCTTTCAAAACTGCCTCCAGCGACATCGATATGGCCTCGAGCAAAACAACCCTTAATCTCATTACAGTATTCACCGTATTGTTCGAACGCAGCTTCTTGCAATGTTTTGACGCCGTATTCGGTAGGGATGGAATCCAAACCGCACACATTTACCACCAGCACGTTGGCATCAATCGCCTCTTGCACCTTGGTATCGTACATCTTTCGCAACCAGTGAATCTCACCGCTCAGGTCACAATAATCAGTCCCATTATCGATACACGCCTGAACCATCTCATTAGAGTACTTTGCCGCAGGGCCTACTGCAGAACACACTAATTTTGCCGCTTTAGCCACAACATCAGCTGCCTCAGCATCAGCTCCTGCACAAATAATAATACCCACATCAGGGTTGCCTAACTCGGCATGCACTTTCTCCAGTTTGGATTTCGAACGCCCCGCGATAGCCATCTTGATATGCCCTTTACTGGCATACATCTTGTTCATGTAGATTGCTGCAGGCCGCCCACTGAAGCCCGTCGCCCCCCAAATCACTATGTCATACATAACCTAACCCTTATCTCTTACGCCTTCTGACGAAAAACTATACACCGTATACTTGACTATACAGTACTACAGTTTTTGTCCAAGTGTCTATCACCCATCTGTCACCATCACCCTCTCCCTCAAAAAACGGTATTAGGTTAACCAGATCACACTTTGGCACCGAAGTCCCATCACCTGTAATTTATTGTCAACCGATCCCCTCGGTGCGCGTTCATACCCACAAATAAACCCAATAAAGGAGCGTACCTTGTTATCTCAGCGATCCACTACAATTCGCCTTTTCTTCTTGCTCATCATTAGCAGTACATTATTAACCGCCTGCGTGAGCGAGGAGGCACCACCTACAGATAACCCTCACACGTTTTCAATTGAAGCCCATGCCGACAATACCTTGATGGTCGAAGCATCAGTAACCACTGAGAACAGCGCCCAAGTCACCATCCAATTTACCTCCATGGATACCGCAACACACCAAACGGCCACCAGCGCCATAGGCAAAGCACATGCATTTACCGTGGTCGGGTTAAGGGCAGAAACCCAATACGAATTTGTCGCTATCATCACCGATGAGAATAACGACACCATTGAGAGCGAACCACAAATTCTCACCACAGGATCTCTCCCCGCGGATACTCCAACGATAGAACTATTAACCAAGACAGATAACAGTATGGGCGGTATTACTTTTTTTGCTGAAGCCGCCAGCACCGGTCGATTTTATGGCGTCGATGAGGACGGTATCCCTGTGTGGTATCTCCATGGGGACGATATTTCAATGTCTGCATCCCCAGTGATCCGCGCAATGGAGGATGGCCGCCTAATGCTGCTATTAAATCGTGAAGTTCGGATTATTAATATTTTGGGCGAGACCCTCTCCAGCTACACATTACCGGCCTATCATCATGACGCCATTTTATTGGATAGCGGCAATATACTTGCACTCACCTACGAAACCGGCACCTTTGATAATCAAACCTTAACCGGTGATCGCATTGTTGAATTGGACCCAGAGGGCAACACCGTCTGGGAATGGTCATCCTTCGAGCATCTTGATACCGGTCGCTTTCCTGGTACGTTGGCCTCACGGGAAAACAACGGTGCACTAGATTGGACACATTCCAACGCACTGCATCACTTATCCCATGACGATACCATTCTACTTTCCAGTCGCTCACAAAGTTGGGTGGTAAATATTGATCACGGGACCGGGGATATTGTGTGGATTATGGGGAACAGTGAAGGCGCGGCCGATAATCTGCAAGACAAGTTTTTTACCCTGACTAATGGCAGCTGGATGGCATCACAACACGCGCCTATGCAAACCAGTCTTGGGGATATCCTAATTTATGATAATCGTAATGAAGCTGAATTAGCGGGTAGTAGAAACAATAGCCGAGGCGTACGCTTTTCATTAGATACCAACAATATGACCGCAGAACAAAACTGGGAATATGTTTCTCCCAAGTATACGCAATCGCTAGGGGATATTGATGAACTTGAGAACGGAAACATCCTCTTAAATTCCGGTGGCCCCGGTAGCAGCAATGACGCCCACATTATTGAGGTCACCGCAGACGCAATCCCAGAAGTCACTTGGGAACTCAGAGTATCAGACATCTCAGTCTATCGTGCAGAGCGTATTCGTTGGGAAAACGTATTAAAAACCACGGCTCGAACACCGCTTGATGATTCTGATGACGACGCTGATACAACACCACCCATCAGCGACTTAATTGATATCGCCAATTGCCAAGAAGCGATTAACTTTGTCGACACCAATAATCCCGATAACTACATCGATTACGACCTTAATGGCAATACCAACGCCGATTTGTTTGGTGAAGCCCTTGCTCCCGTGCTAAGTGTTAACTGTGATATCGATACATTATTTGTAAACACTAACGGTGCCACTAATTTTGACTGGATCAACCTCAACGGAAGTACAACCCCAACCGCAGTGGACTACCGCTGGACATTACCCCGTAACCCAACATTAACAGGGGAGCAAATTTCCATTCCTATATTAGGACCGATTGCCATTACCGCTACCGGCATCCAAATTTTCGGCCCGAATGAAAATGCCGCAGACAACTATGCGAACCCCGTGACCGATGGCTTGCTTAACTACTGTGGCGGTCACACCCGTGATTATCACTTCCACGAACGTGCTAAGTGCTTTTTTGAATGGCCAACCATGGGCGGTGCAGACTCATTGCTACCCAACAATACCGCCGGTATCGTTATCGGTTATGCGCTAGATGGATTTCCCATTATGGCCCCATGGGAATGCTCTAACGCCAGCTGCACTGAAACCATCAAGATCGAAAGCAGCTATGCTTACATTGGCACAGGGGATTACGCCAATGAGAATGCGTGGGATTATCATAGTTATCAAGCAAACCTGAGCCCACTGGACCAGTGTAACGGCATGACTCGACCGGACGGAAGCTACGCCTATTATGCAACTGACGGCTGGCCGTACTACTTAGCATGCTATAAAGGCCCGACCCATTTGGTCAGCGACAACAACCGGCTATTTCGTTAATCAATATCATTATGAAGTTTATGAAAATAACAGATGACACAACAATGCTTCATAATTCGTCACGCTTAGGCTTCTGCCTAAGCGTGGTGCTTCTAGTCGCAACCCTTATGAGCCAATCGACATCTCTCTATGCCCACGGCAAGGAAGAAAACAATCGAGCCGTCAACATTCGCCTACATGTCACGGCACTACCGCGTACATTTTCTATCGACGAAACACAAACACTCGAACTATCTCATGCCTACCTTTCCACATTTAGTGTTCAGTTTTTTCCCTGCAATAAAACCTCAGATTATTCATTAGAAAACAATAACCCGAAATGGTTAGATTGGTTTATTTCCAGCGCTTATGCGAACCATGGTGTACGTTTTACCAAGCCCACTCAAATTCCCATTCGAAAACACGTTAATCTATTGGAAAGTAATACCACAGAGGTGGGTGAATTTATGTTACCAATAGGGCATTATTGTGAAATGAATTTCACAATAGCCCATCCAGGAGGAAAAGCTACCCAAACACCGATAAAAGACTTAGGCCGTTACAGTGTCTATGTTGCGGGAATAGTAGATGAACGCGAGGTAAGTATTCAATCAACTTACGCCTATGGAAAGAATATCCCCATTAATATTTCTATTCAGCGCCCCACTGCAGGTAGCAACGCAACACAAAACCTACATATCTATGTAGACGCTAAGCCAGCGTTATCCAGCGTTGACTTTACCTTGCCCAATCATAAAATGGCACGCCAGCTATTTCTCGCGCTACCTAACCAGGTAAGCGTTAAGACAGATAATTAAGCACCAAATATCAACCACTTAAAAAACCGATTAATCTAAAGTATCGATTGATCGGAAATAAGTGTCACCTTATGTGGCATAGCATCCACTCACCTTTTACCGGAATAAAGAACCCGAATAGCGGGTATTGCCGATGATTTCAAGCGTTTCTTCAGATGAGAAACAGTTTTCCGTTAGCGCAACGTATTTCTTTTCTCCTGCATAATCGGATAGAATTCCAGAACTGTTCAGTCTGGCCGCGAATAAAGATTCTATCAATAGGCCTACGTATTACGCATTGGAAATCCACATGAACTCGAATAAAAATAATTGGAAAGCCCGCGCCGAGATCGGCTTTGGGAAACTAGGCCTCACTATGGGGAGGCACCCCTGGCTTTGGCTGATGGGCTGTTTACTGGTAATCGGTGTGATGGCATCACAGTTAAGCAAAATCCGCCAAGATACCAGTATCGAAGGATTTCTTGCAGAAGGGGCAATCGAGCTTCAACAATACGATCGATTTAAGGACATGTTTGGAAGAGACGAGATTTTCATTGTCAGTATTGAAGTGGAAGACATCTTCACCCAAGAATTCGCAGATAAATTTCGTGCACTGCATCAACAAATAGAAGATGAAGTGCCCTATGTGAGCACCGTCGACTCCCTTATCAATGCTCGCTATACGTACGGTGCCGATGACACCTTGTATATAGAAGAACTACTTCCCGTCACCTTGCCTACTGACCCAGAAGAATTACAAAAGCTAAAAGACTACACCTACGGCAATGAAAACTACACCAACTTCCTTATTTCTGAGGACAAGCATTTATTGGCCATTGCTATTCGTCTACAAGCCTACCGTTACGAAAAAGATGAAAATGGTGAAATCCAAGAAAAATATATGGAAGACCGCCACCTGCAAGAAGCCTTGGCAAAAATGTACGAAATTGCAGAGCAGCACCAAGGGAAAGTATCTAACGATATTCGCCTAGCGGGGTCCATGCCGATTTCCTTGATGTTGGGAAAAATTATGGAGCGAGACTTCTCCGTTTTTACGGGGCTTGCCAATATACTCATCAGCATTTGTTTATTTATGATATTCCGTCGAATTTCCGGCGTTATTATGCCCGTCATCGTAATGAGTTTAGGTGTAACGTTAACGCTTAGCCTGATGGCTATCATGGACACCCCCATTCAAGTCAGCACCTCAATTTTGCCGTCGTTTCTATTAGCGGTGTGTGTCGGCGACAGCATTCACTTACTCACCATTTTCTATCGTCATTTCGATGACGGCGAAGAAAAGATCCTGGCACTACAACATGCCATGGAACATACCGGACTAGCTATTTTCTTCACCAGCATCACCACCGCAGCAGGTTTAGCCTCATTTGCTACCTCCGAATTAACACCGGTAGCCGCCTTAGGCATTTATGGTGCACTAGGCTCCATCATTGCATTCTTACTGACCATTTTTATCCTACCGTGTTTAATTTCGCTACTGCCGTTAAAACGCCGCCCTAAAGTGGTACAAGAAAACACTGGCCTACAGACATTACTGAATTGGTGCGCAACCTTTTCGACCACCTACCCCAAAGCCATCGTTAGTGTGGGAATGATCATATTCTTATCCTCCCTCGGTATCGCAAGCCAATCTAAATTCAGTCACCACCCACTAAAATGGTTACCTGACCATGAACCTGCGTTAGCCGCACTCGAAAAGCACGAAGCAAGAATGGGAGCCAGCTTAGCCATCGAAGTCATGCTAAACACCGGTAAAGAGCGAGGTATCAATAACCCTGCATTTATGCAAGCGCTTGACGGTGTCCAAAAAGAAATTGAAACGTGGGAAACTGACACTTACAGCATTGTTAAAACCATGAGCGTGGTTAATATCATTAAAGAATCGAACCGTGCGCTACATGACAATAATCAAGCTCACTTTAAGGTACCCAACGATCCCAAGCTCATCAGCCAAGAACTATTTTTAGTAGAACTGGATGAACCTGACGACCTGTACAATGTCATCGATCGCCGTTACGAAACCGCGCGCTTAACATTGATGATTCCTTGGATTGATGCACTCTACTGCTTAGATTTACTAGAGAGACTACAACCTTATCTACAAGACCAGTTGGGCGAATATACCACCGACATCACCATCACCGGCGTGGTACCAGTACTTGGCGCGACCTTCGCAAAAATGTTGTATTCCACCGCTGAAAGCTATGGTTTTGCGGCGATCGCCATTACGATAATGATGATATTTCTTATTGGTAGCGTGAAGCTTGGCTTGATCAGCATGATTCCATCACTACTACCCATTTTGATCGTACTGTCTATTATCCGAATCATCGGCATGCCATTGGATATGCTCACCATGCTTATCGGATCCATTGCGATCGGGTTAACGGTGGATGATAACGTACACTTTATGCATGGTTTTAGGCGGGCCTATATGCAAACCGGCGACCCTGCATATGCCGTGCGCCACACATTACTGTCCACTGGACGCGCCATGTTAATTACCTCAATTGTATTAAGTGTTGGGTTTATTATTTATACGCAATCCGAAATGAAGAATATGATTAGCTTTGGATTAATGACCGCGTTTTGTATTATTCTCGCACTTATGGCCACATTCTTATTGGCACCGGCATTAATGATGCTAACGAATAAGACTCAGATTCGTGAAAAAGAAGATGAAAAAGAAAGCAGTAAGTCTATTCAAAATTCAACGAATGCTGATGTCGCAATGACATAAGAATCAACACGACGAATAAACACTAAGGCCTTCCCTTTGCCTTAGTGTTTATTCAACCTAAAACTAAATGCTCTACGAGAGCATCTGACTGATATCTCCGTAACCAATTGCTTCATCCGCAAACGAGAAAGTGCCTTCCTCCTGCATTTCAGACGCCGCTCGAATAAATTCCCCAAGTGCAGCTCTTGCCAACGCACTGCCCACGCTAATGCGTTTAACACCGAGCTCGGATAATTCCCTAACCGATAAATTACCCCCCGCTAACCCCATCACAACATTCACCGGTTTATCGACCGAACTGACGATGGCAGCAATATCCTCTTTACTCGTCACCCCGGGTGCGTAAAGCACATCAGCACCGGCGGCTTGATACGCTTGCAAACGCGCAATGGTATCCTTGATATCGTTATTGCCAAACAGATAATTTTCTGCTCGGGCGGTCAACACAAAGGGGATATCACTCGCCGCAATCGTCTCCGCCGCTGCTCTTACTTTTTCAGCAGCAAGCTCGATGGAATAGATCGGCGAATCAGAAAGATTGTTCGCATCTTCTATCGATCCTCCCGCCAATCCAATATCTAGCGCGCCTTTAATCGTATCAACCACTGCCTCTGGAGAATCGCCAAAACCATTCTCCAGGTCCGCACTTACCGGCAGAGCTGTTACATCCACAATAACCTGAGCATTCGCCAAAATGGCCTCGCGCCCGAGCGTATTATCCTGTTGACCATTAAAGAATGCACAACCCGCACTGGTGGTTGCCAGCGCTTTGTAACCCATCCCAGATAACAAACGGGTGGTGCCAACATCCCACGGATTGGGAATCACAAACGCGCTATCTTCCTGATGTAACTCATAAAATAGCTGTGCTAACTGTTGATGCTGCTGTGTATCCAATGATGATCTCCCCAAACGTGCCAATAAGTAATGTAACTCCACCATTCTGCATTATGCGCCATCAGCAACAAAGCCTTAATATTGAACATCACCTATGCAATAATTGCACAAATGGACATCAACCAATTACAGATCTTCCTAGCCGTCGTGAGACAGGGCAACTTTTCTGCGGTAGCCAGACAACTTGATCTATCACCCTCCTCGATCTCCAGGGCCATTACCGCCCTTGAGCACGACCTTGGCGTTCGTTTACTGCAACGCACCACTCGCAATATCGCACTCACTGAAGCTGGATTGCGGTATTTTGAGCGTATTGAATCACTAGTAGAAGAACTCCATCTCGCTAAAGAAGACATACAAGAAGATACAGACAACCCCAAAGGCGCCATCAAAATCAGCGCCTCCCCCTCATTTGGCACCGTCTGCATTGCACCATTATTGGATCAGTTTTCTCAGCACTACCCGGAACTCACAGTAGAGCTTAACCTCACCGATAAACGCGTTGACCTACTCACTGATAAAATTGACTTGGCGATCCGGCAAGGCCCCTTGGACGATTCAAGCCTCATAGCCGAACGCTTTCTCACCACCCACTATCGCGTCTGTGCAAGCCCAGAGTACTTAGCGGCCCATGGTTCTCCCGAAACGCCCGCAGACCTTAGCCAACACCGCTGCTTAACGTTTCCGTTGGGAGAATTTAAGACCTGTTGGAAATTTCGAGAAAAACACCAGCGAAATGTCATCTCGGTCAATATTCATAGCCCTTTAACCATCAACAACGGCATGGCGCTAAAACAATGCGCGATTGAATCCGGCGGTATCGTTCTTTTATCCGACTGGTTAATTCATGATGCGCTACGCGAAGGCTATCTCATTGATGTATTCCCCCAATATGACATTTCCGCAACAGAATTCGAGGCAACAATCAGTTTTGTTTATCCTTCTCGTGCTTATGTGCCTGCGAAAGTTCGTTTATTAATGGCGTTTTTACGACAATCATCAAAAAAGTGTTAGTAACTGTTCACATCCACTTAGATTTTTCACTAATCCAGCTCTTAGCCAACACAAAAAAGATGTCTACAGACCAATGAAGAACATGCCCCTTAAGAGAACACAGCGAGCAAAATAGTTTAAAATCATCTTTTATGTCACTACTATTGATACATTAGGCCATTCACAGAATAAAATTGGTTATTGCATACTCATTTACTCCCATCTCTTATAAAGCCAGGGTATATGATAAGCAAACAAGCGATTAAATTTAACAATGTTATCAAGCATACGGTAAAGCCCTTACTCTCCCTGGGCTACCTTTCACCCTCGCTAATGCGCTGTGTATACTGGTTGGGTCAATATGCCGCTGTACTGTTTCCTATCCCCTCCTTTGTGCGCATCATGCCCATCAACAATTCCCATACCAAAGGGGAATGGATTGATATTCAAGGCAAGATTCCTCAGCATAAAGTCGTATATTATCTCCATGGAGGCGGGTACTTTTTTGGGTCTCCTGAAACCCATCGCAATCTTACTTGGCGCATAGCAAAATATGCCGACGTTAATGTCTTCTCATTACGTTATAGAATGGCCCCTAAGTATGACATTCCAACATCTGTCACTGATGCTATCGAAGGATATAAATGGTTGTTATTGCAAGGCTACCGAGGAGAAGACATTATCATTGGCGGTGACTCCGCTGGAGGGGGGCTTACACTACTCACCATGCAAGAGATAAAGAAACAACGATTGCAGACACCCAAAGCCGCGTTTTGTTTATCTCCCTTTGCTGATATGTCATCCGAAGGCGTATCAATGATCGATAATGCGCACCTCGACCCGATGTTTCACCAAAAGGCGGTACGAAAAATTGCCCAGTTTCATGCCCGCCACTATGAGAACCCCAAACACCCTGAAATATCACCAGCCTACTCCGCCTATGACGACCACCCTCCACTAATGATTCAAGTCGGCAGTACAGAAGTATTATTAGCCGATGCAGAATGCGTTGCCAAAAAAGCAGAATACGCTGGCGTTGATGTAGAGCTTTGTAAGTGGGACAACATGCCCCATGTTTTTTCGTTATTTGCTGGACTATTTCCCGAAGGCACACAAGGGGTACGCGAGATTACCAGCTTTATTAAGCGCCAATTTTCAAAAGCATCAGCCACAAAAATTGATGATGCGGCCTAAGACAGCGCCGCAATCGCTTCAATTTCTATCTTAATGTCAGGTGAAAATAAACGACTTACCTCTACCACAGAACTGGCAGGTATATTTTCACCGTAGAGCGAAAATAGCGTTTCTCTCAATTCTCCAATTAACGCTAGGTCCGTGACAAATAGTGTGACCTTTATCAATTGCTCCAGCCCATTGTTCTCAGCATTCAGAATGGCTGCTAACTGGCGGAATATTTCTTCTGTTTGCGCTTCAACTCCTTGCTTCTGCGCTGCAGTGCCAAACGCAGTCATCCCTGAGGTATATAACACATCCCCGTGCTTTACCGCATGCATGTAGGGGCCAACAGGATCATCCAAGCCGATATAGTTTTTTCTTTCAACAGACATTATTTTCTCCAAATTACGATTAGATTGGCGATTATTAACATACAGCGGATACAGCAACCACACGATCAACGGAGACAACCTTCTTTTGAAAGAACGCTTGCGTATACTCAGCAGCAAGGTGTTGATCATAGCCCTCCTGGTGCGAGAAGCGCTCGTGTAAAACAAACTCGTTGGCATTATCAGCACTCTGATAAAAATCGAACGTGCTACATGCGTCCTCTTGTCGGGTTTTCTCGCATAGATCCGCCAGCGCTTGCTGAACTGTGGTTAAATCTGCCTCGGTAGCCGTTAGGTATGCAAATTGGGTAATCGGTACGCTCATAATATTCCTTAGATTCGATTGTGTATGAATCACTCATTGATCGAGTAAAGGAATTATTTCACGAGAGAAAGAAGAAGGAGGTTAACCTAGGTTAACTTTTTGTGTGATATTTCAGTTTCATCCGAGACAACGCTACATGGGTAATACCCAGATATGATGCCAAATGATAATCAGGCAAACGATCGATAACATTAGATAGCTCATCTCGTAAAAGCTCATAACGAGTTTTGGCATCATGAACCAGAAACTGATACTCCCTAAGATATTTTTGATTCGCTAATCGTTCAACATAAGACAGTGCGAATTCGGCCCAACCGGTATATTGCGCGATATGTGATTGAAACTTCTGAAATGACATATACCAAATTTGACTATGTTCAATGCTCTCAATAGAAAAAAGACTTGGCTGTTCTCTTGCCAGCGGAGCCATCGGCCAAAGTAATTCGCCTTCTGCAAAAAACCCCTTATTAAATTCTTTACCTTCTTCCGTTAAGTAAAATAGCCGAAGCAATCCTGATTCAATAAAAACAACGGAGTCCCACACATCTCCAGTCGTCAGCAACGCCTCTCGTTTCTCTAATGTCATCGGTTGAAAGGATTCGGCAAGAGCATGGGCATTATCCAGCGTTAGATAAGGTTTGTCTGCAAAATACGAGATCAATGAAAGTGAACCTGCCTGCCTCATCTGAGCTACCTATTATCCACGCAACGTTTCCCGCCTTTTTGGCGATATATATCCTAAAACAGCCTAAACGGTGATCAACTACTACCCACCTTCTGGACATTACATTTGGTTGGCCGTATCTTGTCCCAATTGATATTCTATCACGCATTGATCATATCTATACAAGATTGAGACAAACCAATAATGAAAGAAAATCTCCTGATTCTATTCACCAGCTTGCTCTTACTCTCCTCTTGCGGTGGTAGCGCGCCCCTAACAGAAAACCGTGAAATATCAGAAAAAGAAGCCTCCATGCTCTCTGCTTTTGCTAAACAAGAACATCGGTTCGAACTATCAGGTTGTGATAATTTCTATAACGATCAGCAATTTTTATTCGGCATGCCCATCGAAGATATCAAGAAGGTACTAGGCTCACCAGAACGTGAATCCATTAACCCAACCAAAGAAAATAATGTCTATTATTGGCTAGGGGATATCGTAAAAATATATGAGAATACCGAAACATTACGCGTTGAGCGAATGGTGATAAATTTTCGAAAATCGGTCTCGAGCAAGCCTCCATTATACTTTCTTATCGACGGCACGCCTCTCGAAAAAGATATGACCATGGGCGATTTCGTCAATCTATCCCCCCATGGTTTTGATGAATTTCATATCGGTCACTCAAGTTACAAATTAATTTTTGACCAATGTGAAAAAGCCATTAGTTACTATTTTTCTTCTGATGTGAATTTTGGCTACATCGGTGACGGGCATGCCCAACTAAAAGGCAAGCCCGACTTTTCAACCACATATCAAGTAAATGCACTTGAGATTTCATTTGCAGAATAGAAAATCAGGCGATCTTAGTAAACAACCCACTATCTAGCAGGGGTTTTTTAGGATCGCCGCCCCGCCTCGTGTCGCACTATAAAGAAAGCCTCCCACATCCCCGCAAGCGCTATGGTTATGGGCACCGTAGGAATATACCCCAGTCCCTTTACCCGACAAGATATTACCGGATATGGGAAACTCGGTAAGTGGATCCATTTGCAGCAGATCCGTAAAACTATCAACATCCAACAGTTTGCATTGCCCACCAGCGGTCGCCCCCATAAGACCACGTCGTGCTAGTGCAATCGCCATATGCTCCGAGGCAAGCGGCGGCACATTGGTATCATAGGCTCCTGCGGTGATAAATAGATTGGTAGGATTCACATAGGGTACATAATTGCTCGAATCCATTGCTTCAAAGGCCATCTGAACAAAGCTACCAATGGGGTGGAACAGATCCAGCTCTCCCACTTCCAAATTAGGAAAAATCACCCGTAGTAACGCTTTAACCGGTGGTTTGTCTGCCACTAGTGGCAAATCTATTCCTGCACCGCTCCCTACATAGGCAAAATCATAATGTTCATCCATTGCCATATTTACCATACTGTTATTGGCACCTTGGCTAAACCCAACCAACCCCACTCGATTGTCTTTATCAACCGCAAAATTAGACAGGGTTAAACCTGAACTTGCCAGCGCATCTGCAGAAAGTGTATTTTCCGCAATTACCACAAGGTTCTCAGCTATACGTTTTAATAGATAGGCCTCTGCAGCAGCCTGTCGCATATTCCCTCGTGCAGCAACAGGATTAAAATAGCCGTTTCGGATGGCCGGTAGTATTTCGCGATCTTCAAATCCACCGGATTCGACGACGGTCCTCACTAACGCCAATGCTTTTTGTACAGCAGGGTCGGTTCTGCGTTCCGGGCCGGAGATAAGATCACCAACACCGATAACCAATACATCGCTGGGCCCACTCGCCGCTCGACTCAGCGGATAAGTCGCATCCGATACAGAGCTACTTGCGTAGGAATTATTACCTGCTTGTCCCACAATATACGCATTACCTCCTTCCGACGCATCACAAGGAACGGCAACCTTAGTAAGAACCACTTCATGATCCCGTGGGATTTGAACCTTACCATTGCGCATAGCAAACTGCGTACTTCCATCAAGTAACATATAGGGGAACGTCCCTTTTTGCCACCTGGGTAAACGCAGGTGCATCGTTAACGTCACCCAGTGATTAGGGTTACTCAGGCATGACTCCAACCCAAGTGTAGGGTTTTTGCTTGTATCAACATCGTCAAACACAACCATGCGTTGAATATCATCGTCATCTAATGTGTGCAGAGCATCCCGTAGCGCTAACGTAGTACTCGCAGGGTCTTGTGTTGAAAATACCGTATATGCTGCAACCTCTGTCATACTTCGGCCAATACTCGCCACATAATCTTCAACAAGCCCCTTATCTTTCTGCCACTGATCGTGTTGTGGCTTACTGATCAACATGGATTTATCCCATGGACTATCGATGTCTTTGTAGAGTTGTTTTGGTACACCGCCTATTTCACTAAATACAACGGCGGCATAACGACTATGATAGGCCAACGTAAACCCTGGGTAAGGCAGTAGGCTAAGAACATTGCTTGGGCGCTGCAAGGTACCCGTTGCTTTAAAATCCAACATTAATGGCACCTGTTCATAATATCGCTCCGATGTCTCATCAACATTCACCAACTGTATTGGCGATTCAGGTTGCTGGGTGAACAGAGGGTCAATGGACAATCCGGAATTACTGATAGGCTTTTCAAAGGTGAAAAAGGTGGCGCTATTTACACCAAAATAAGGGTCCTCCATTTTACGAGCCCCCTGACGATATAACACATGGTTCGCAAATAAATGGTAGGGATTAAGGGTAGCGATTGATTCCGCACCGGGATATTCGTAGCTTTTAACCTGCCCACTGGCAAGCACGTTACCACCATCAATCAGTCGGGTATCACTTGGCCAAGGTATATAAAAAAACGTATCGGATGTAGATTTAGCACCACACCCTGATAGCAGAAAAACAACAACAGAAAACACAGACATTCGAAGTAGAGTCATCAGATATATTCCCTTATTTTGGATATATCTACATTACCCGACTGATTTAAAAAGCATATCTACCTTTCGATAGATAAATCGACCGATTTCACAGTACGTCTAAAATACCTGCACAAAAGAACACTTAGAAGATGTCAACTATTGAAAATACTTACGATCAATTATATAGTGCGGAACTTTTTGCGAAGACTAAAGGAGGGATTTTTAAAACGAAAAACAGCATATAAAACCGATTATATAGGAGTTTATATTGCTGTCAACGAATTTGTATTTTAGATAAAAGAAAATAACTTTTCAATTAATGGAGTGTGTATATGAACTATGGCTACGGGTCAAATTCGAAATTAAAGCCAACCTTTAAACCTGAGGAACACTATGACATTACTGATGAACGATTCTTTATACCAAATCATATCACCCATTGTAGCTTGCGGGACTTATTAGATCACCCGTCCATCGATATATCCTTTGGTAGCCTTTTACAAATTTGTAACGACCAGGAGTTTGAGAATACGCATTGTAGAAACAACATTATCATTAGCGACAAGAAGCATACTTTTCACTCTCAAACATTCGAAGAGGTTAAACGTGAGTCACCACTAATACACTCTACCTTTGGCTTGAGCGCTGCCGCCTTGGTGGAGCTCGCTAATATCATGGGGTTGCATGATGGAATATATAATCACAGCTATGTCCGAATTTGCCCAGAATTGATATTTTCACTATCGGATAATTTGAAGTACGAACTTCAAAAACTCGATTCCGATAGCATACCGCTGTTAGCAAAAGCATGGCATAAATCGGTTCTTGAACATTATGAGGCTGAAGAACCTGAAAACGTCAAAAGCTTTTGGTTTGGATGGATAACAATTTATGAACATGCCCACTACTCGCAAGAGTATTTCTCAGAATTATTACTCAATATACATGAGCTATTAAGAAGCTGCGAAGAAAGTGAATCTTTGTATTTTTCCGTCGACTACTAACCTGGTTGAAGCGGGGGTGTCTTGGCATCCCCGCCTCATGATATCCAAAATACTCTTAACCAGTGCTCATTCCTCCCAACCAATGGGTAATCGCTCCGGATAATAGAAAAAATCACGTATCTCAACTACTTTCCTATGTCGAATCTTAATAAGATTGATCCCTACGTTCTCAACCTTTATTCCCGATTTATTGGTAAGTTCTACACCCCATTGAGCGACAACATTATTGGTACCTGTCATATCGAATAGATTTTCAATACACACATGATTAACGCTAAATCGAATCTCAGGAAACTGCATCATCATATTGTCAAACCATCGGCTTACCTCTGGTTTACCAGTAACCGTACCACTCACAGAAAGTGCCCCTGGATACATGAATTGAATATCATCATGCCAATCTGCGCTAAGAGATTGCAAATCATGGTTATTCAGGGCTACAAAGCTCTGTTTGACTTTGTGTTTTGCTATCATTGACGCCAGCATCTTCTCATGTCCTTTTAGGGTATTTGTCGAGAAGATGAAGGTTAACAGAGTATTGTTTCGATCATCCTTAACCGAGGTTCAGAATAGAGAAAAATATTATTGGCCTATTACAGAAAATTCCCTGACCCGTTATAGACCATAAAGCCGATACCTATCGCGAAAGCGATTGCGTATATGAAAAAACCAACTCTATTGCTGAGATGAAGCCCTTCAAATCGAGGGATCGTCATCCTGTATTTGTCTTGATCAGGATACTCTGCAATTCTAAGCTTCACCCGTGCTCTGTAGTTCTTAGGTATATCTTCTATTGAGGAATACTCAATACCATTAACACAATATTTGGATTTTTGCTTATTGTACTCTTCCTCCAACCTATCGCTTTCTTCAATTTCCTTTCTCGCTTTTGAAGGCATCTCTTCTAGGGAGAAATAGACTTCTCCATCAATTATCCAATGATCATCAGGCATCCCTTCTATCCACTCATCTCTTTCTATCGCTTCAACCATTTCTTTTCTAGATAACTTATTTGTCATATTTTTTCCCTAAAATATTCGATTTCTCTAAGAATGAATCTTTCGCCTCAATCGCGATAACGCAACATCCGTTATCCCAAGATAGGATGCGATATGATAAAGAGGAAGACGAGCGATTAATTGCGGCGAATCCTCCAAAAATTGACGGTAGCGACTTTCGGCTGAATCCAAAAGAAATTGAGCCTCACGTTTCTCCTTTCTTACCGCAAGTGACTCCATCGCCTTTCTACCGATATTCGCCCATACTAATGATTCTGCATACAGACGATTTAATTGCTCGATTGGTATCGATAAAGCAATAACAGGCTCCAATGCTTGAATATGATATCGTGAAGGTTCCGCTTTCACGGCTGACTGTATCGCACCTAACATTGCGCCTTCTTCACCAAAGGTTTTGTTATATTCCTTTCCATCTTCCGTAATATAAAAAATTCGCACTAAACCTTTGCAGATAAAAAAGATATCAGTAGCGACCGCGTCGGCATCATGCAAATACGTTTTAGGTTGAAATTCGACGAGGTTACAATGGGGAAAGATAAGATCAAAATCCGTATTATTCTCTCCCCAATACTCCCGAAGCGTCGTACACAGTAGCGTTACTGCATTGTCAAAAGTCATCATTTCTGCTATTTCTCACACAACATATCCATTGTGCACCATATACGCATACGTCAGACCACCCGCAACAGACAATCCAAATAATGTGGCCGCCGCAATTTTATACACACTCCATGGACGCTCCCCTTGTACTTCACCCGTACGCGCATTTACCAAAAATTGATATACTTTATCTTTAAATCGATAACTGGATATCCAGGTAGGTAATAAAATATGTTTAAACGTAAGGTTGCTATATCGAGTATTGCTTGAACCGATTCGCTGAGTATCACCACCAATATCTCGCTCAACCAACTCTCGAATCATCGGCTGCATTTTCAACTTCGCTTGTCTTAATCCGTATTTAACATCGAGACTGTATTGCTCTGTGACAAAACCGCTCAGGTAGGCCTCGTCATAGTGTTTTAGCTCATGTAAATCCCAAGGCTCTAGTTCATCTAGTTTTTCAGTCGACACTGATTGCGTTCCTGCAACGAGCACATCATCAAACAGATGAAAGACCGTGCCAGAGGCATAGCTCCATCGCGTATGCTGAACGCGTCGAGTCTTTCTGTTCCCTTCATTATCTGTATAGCTTTCAGTGGTGTAGTAATAGTCACCTCGCTGCCCAGTATAATTCGTGGTCGTTGACGCATCATAGGTCCAGAATGGCAAGTACATTCCCGTTATTTTCTTTAGACTATTGGCGCTTCGCTTGAGCGCATTGGGCGCAAACCAAAGAGATTTAATCCAATCACGAAAATGTACGGCGGCTTCTTTTTTATTGACCTTGAAAGGAAGAAGATACTGCGGCGCAATACGATTGGATTGCGATTTAGCATCCGACAATACCAAAGGGGTTCCACAAAACCCGCAGCTCGCCGACGTTATATTTGGCGGCAAGGTGGTTCCAGCATTACAAGCTGGACAACTGACGACTTCTACCGTCTGCTTGGTAGCATTATCTGTCATCGAGTTAAGGTAAGCGTTAAGATCCTTCTCTTCGACAAATGCCGGCTTTTCTGAGCCATCGATTTTATTTTCGTGATCACAGTACTGACATTTAAGACTGGTTGTACCAGGCTCAAATGTCAGGTGTGCACCACATTGACCACAATCGAAATCCTCAGTATTTGATCCCTCACTGATTGATAGTGAATCCATGCTGTTCTCTTTATTCATTATTGACCGGGGATTGGTGGCGGAATCGGTGGTGGCATTGCACCAAATATTGCTTTAAGTTCAGCCACATCTTCTGCGGCAGTCCAATTAGCCATACCGTCTTTCCAGACTAGTGTTGATTTTTCAAATTCACCACCACCGACCATTTGCTTCAACTGAGTGATCGGATAGGGACCTTTCTGTTGACCCGCTACCGCCAAGAAAAACGACACTTCCTGTGGGATCGGTGGAGGCGCACTTGGCGCAGTACTTGGCTGAACATTAGATGCGGTATTAGCCGGTTGGGTTTGCTGCTGATTCATATGACCTTGGGCCATTTGATTTGCCATGGCAAACCCCATGCCCATACCAATACCTTCCGAAGCCCCACCGCTGGGATTATTCGCCGCTGCTTCCATAGCGTTAGCTGATTGAAATTGTGTATAGGTATTCATGTTTCCTAAAATACCCATCGAGCTGCGTTTATCCAGCGCCTTCTCGACCGCTTCTGGCAGAGATATATTTTCAATTAAGAATTTGGTAATGCCAATACCCAGCTCTTCAAATTCTGGGCTAATTTTATTGGTGACGTATTCTGACAATTCGTCATAGTTCGCCGCCATATCCAACACTGGAATTTTGCTTTCCGCAATACAATCCGTAAACCGAGTGACAATTAAGTTTCTGAGCTGATCACTGATTTCATCCGTCGTAAAATGACCATCGGTACCGACAATATCGATAAGGAATTTCTTAGGGTCAGCAACTCGAATAGCATAATTACCAAATGCACGAATACGCAGCGGACCAAATTCGGGGTCCCGCAGCATCACAGGGTTCTTGGTCCCCCATTTATAATCGGTAAAATTTCGAATATTAACAAAATAGACTTCTGCTTTAAACGGGGAACTAAATCCGTGCTTCCATCCTTTCAGCGTAGAAAGGATAGGCAAATTTTGCGTTTCCAGCTCGTAGGTGCCCGACTCGAAACAATCAGCAATTTTCCCTTCGTTAACAAATATCGCAACTTGAGACTGGCGAACGATAAGTTTTGCGCCATTCTTTATCTCATTATCGTAACGCTCAAAACGCCACACCAACGTATCATTGCTATCATCGGTCATCTCAATGATATCAATAAATTCGCCACGTAATTTATCAAAAAATCCCATAGTATTTCCCTTCTATCGATTCTTACCCGCTACCATTCCTGGCTGGACAGAATTCACTAATTGATCATCACTCGATCAAACCACAGTACCAAATCAGCACTATTTGAGCAAATTTGGATTCCAAATTTTAGATCACGGACACAAATGATGTCACCCTACAGGGCATATAGTATAAGGGCATTATCCCCTTTTCGCCGCGCTCAATAGATCAACTTTTTATAACGCCCATCTGATCTACACCAAATACTATTAGCGACTTATCCCAATCACTGCCAAATAGACATTGAAAACGCAATGATCACCCCCATATAGACAAGCTCAAGGAAAGGGTATAAAGAATCTTATGACGATTATTTGTGGCCCGATCGCCCTACAACGCAGTGAAACTGAAATAAATCTTCTGCCTGTATTTATTCAGTTTCGCAGACTTGATTAACATAGAAATACTTAGATAATCGTTATGCATTCAGCCACGGCTTTTGCCCATAGGTGATAGCCCTGCTCTCCAGGGTGAAAGCCATCGTCGGCTAATAATGAGTGATGGGGAACAAAAGGAGTTTGTAAGAATTCACATACGGGATGATCATCCCAAACACTAATCGCATCATTATTAAAGCGGTCTGATTGCAAACCTAAACACCAACGCAAAGGTTGCGGCAAGACAATAAAACCCCCCATGGGCCACTGCTGTCCCACAGTTAGAGATCATAAAGCGAGCCCCATTTGGGGTTCGCTTTTTTTACATCTCGGCGGATCTGGTTTGAGTATCTCGGATAGGGTTTTACGTTCAAATAGATT